>Ga0308167_1000120_pt1 | contig 187919 bp, 161 predicted proteins | sample PhyCR1_2_FD_202138 | JGI IMG/M metagenome (GOLD analysis project Ga0308167, IMG submission 202138) | Phyllosphere microbial communities from UC Gill Tract Community Farm, Albany, California, United States - DLSLRC.R1 | ecosystem: Host-associated > Plants > Phyllosphere > Unclassified | place...
CCCATGTTCTCGAACTTGTCTTCCAGCTCGATTTCACGTGCCACAGAAACACCATCTTTAGTGATGGTCGGTGCACCAAAAGATTTATCCAGAACCACGTTACGGCCTTTCGGGCCCAGGGTAACTTTTACTGCATCTGCCAGTACGTTCACGCCACGCAGCATTTTTACGCGTGCGTCATTACCGAATTTTACGTCTTTAGCTGCCATTTCAAATATCCCTTAAATTCGTTTCGTTCAGTGAATTACGCGTAAATTACGCTTCAACAATCGCCAGAATGTCGCTTTCAGAGATGATCAGAACTTCTTCGTTGTCGATTTTCTCAGTCTTGGCACCGTAGCCTTCGCTGAAAATCACCAGATCACCCACTTTCACGTCCAGCGGCTTCACGTCGCCGTTTTCCAGGATGCGGCCATTGCCAACAGCCAGTACTTCACCGCGGGTTGATTTGCCTGCTGCAGAGCCGGTCAGAACGATACCGCCAGCAGATTTGGCTTCAACTTCTTTACGCTTGACGATAACGCGATCGTGCAACGGACGAATTTTCATTTGATAGCTCTCCTTTGAGAAGTCCAATCATTCATTTTTGGGTTGAACGCCGGGCTTGAGGGTTCCGGCCTCGTGGAGAGAGAGATAGGGGCAGAAAAGGGGCTTTCAAGGGCAAAAAAATAAAAAATTTTCGTTTGCGTAACAGATGACGAAAAAGACAGCAAAAAGGGCGGCTTACGCCGCCCCGCTTACATTCAGCGATCTTTATCGTGACCGATACGATCCTGATCTTTGCGCTCAAACTCGCCGTCCATGGTGACGCCGCTATCCGGGCCCTGTCCCGGGCCGCGCCATACGCGCAGGTGCGGCATCAGCTTCAGCGTCAGGTGCTTCTGCACCGGCGGCAGCAACAGCAGCAGGCCGAGGAAATCGGTAAAGAAGCCCGGCAGCAGCAGCAGAAAACCGGCGATGATCAGCGACACGCTTTTGATCATCTCCGCCGCCGGGCTCTCGTTACGCGCCAGCTTCTCCTGCATCAGCATAAAGTTCTTCATGCCCTGATTTTTCACCAGCGACACACCAATGCACGAGGTAAAAATCACCAGCAGCATGGTCAGCAGCACGCCGAGCGCGTGCGCCACCTGGATGAAAATTGAGATCTCAATCCAGGCCAGAACAAAAAAAATCACTAACGGTAACCAGCGCACCGATATCTCCTGTGAGTCGCGCCGCCACGCAGCGTGCGGGGCAGCAAAATTGAAGGGTCAGCATGACCATAACGTATGAGATGGGCACGCGGCCGGGGAAATTCAACCGCCACTGTTAAATTTATGCCACTGACTTAAAATTGCGAAGTACATCACATATCGTTATTACCGCTGGGCCAGCAAATGTCCGTAAAGTGATCTGTGCACAAGCATTTCTGCAGTGACAGAATATGATCGTGCTCGCCAGCCCGAAGATGGATAAAATGTCGGCACTGGTATTCCACGACAATATAATTGCTTCACCTGCACGTTATTCGCCGCCCATCCATTCCGGATGCCCGGCAGTAACACAGCAGCAATAATAAGAAGGTAATCATGGCGAACAACATTCGTATCGAAGAAGACCTGTTAGGCATGCGTGAAGTTCCGGCAGATGCCTATTACGGTGTTCATACTCTGCGTGCGATTGAGAACTTCTATATCAGTAACAGTAAAATCAGCGACATCCCTGAGTTTGTTCGCGGCATGGTGATGGTGAAAAAAGCCGCCGCGCTCGCCAACAAAGAGCTGCAAACTATCCCCCGCCACATCGCCAACACTATCATTCAGGCCTGTGATGAAGTGCTGAACAACGGTAAGTGCATGGACCAGTTCCCGGTTGATGTCTATCAGGGCGGCGCGGGCACCTCGGTCAACATGAACACCAACGAGGTGCTGGCTAACATCGGTCTGGAGCTGATGGGTCACCAGAAAGGTGAATATCAGTATCTCAACCCAAACGATCACGTGAATAAGTGTCAGTCCACTAACGACGCTTATCCTACCGGTTTCCGCATTGCGGTTTACGCCTCGATCCTCAAACTGCTCGACGCGATTGGCCAGCTGAGCGAAGGTTTTCAGCGCAAAGCGGTGGAGTTTGAAAACATCCTGAAGATGGGCCGCACCCAGCTGCAGGACGCGGTGCCGATGTCGCTCGGTCAGGAGTTCCACGCGTTCAACGTACTGCTGAACGAAGAGACGCGCAGCATTCTGCGCACCGCCGAACTGCTGCTGGAGGTCAACCTCGGCGCCACGGCGATCGGCACCCGCCTCAACACGCCGGACGGCTACCAGCAGCTGGCGGTACAGCGCCTGGCGGAAGTCAGCAACCTGCCGGTGGTGCCCGCCGAAGATCTGATTGAAGCCACCTCAGACTGCGGCGCTTACGTCATGGTGCACTCAGCGCTGAAGCGCCTGGCCGTGAAACTGTCGAAAATCTGTAACGACCTGCGCCTGCTGTCATCCGGTCCGCGCGCCGGCCTGAACGAAATCAACCTGCCGGAACTGCAGGCCGGTTCTTCGATCATGCCAGCGAAAGTTAACCCGGTGGTACCGGAAGTGGTCAATCAGGTGTGCTTCAAAGTGATTGGCAACGACACCACGGTGACCATGGCTTCCGAAGCCGGCCAGCTGCAGCTCAACGTGATGGAACCGGTGATTGGCCAGGCGCTGTTTGAGTCGATCAGCATCCTGACCAACGCCTGCTACAACCTGCTGGAAAAATGCGTTAACGGCATCACCGCCAACAAAGCGGTCTGTGAAGCCTACGTGTTCAACTCCATCGGTATCGTCACTTACCTCAACCCGTACATCGGCCATCACAACGGCGATATCGTCGGAAAAATTTGTGCTGAAACCGGTAAGAGCGTACGCGAAGTGGTGCTGGAACGCGGTCTGCTGACCGAAGCCGAGCTGGACGATATTTTCTCCATCCAGAACCTGATGCACCCGGAATACAAAGCCAAACGCTACACCGACGAAAACGAACAGTAATCCGTTCCGGATCAAGTCGTCTGAAGCACGCCTGTATACAATACGGCGTGCTTTTTTATTTTGACGTCTATAACTAAAGTGGCCGCGTGTGGCGGCACTTCAGGGAGTGAAACTATGGTAGTGGTGGAATTGCTCATCGTCCTGCTGGCGATCTGGTTGGGTGCGCGCCTCGGCGGCATCGGCATTGGCTTTGCCGGCGGTTTAGGCGTGCTGGTGCTGACGCTGGTTTGCGGCATGAAACCCGGCGCGATCCCGTTCGATGTCATCGAGATCATTATGGCGGTGATTGCGGCCATCGCCGCGATGCAGGTGGCCGGCGGCATGGATTATCTGGTCGGGCTGGCGGAACGCCTGCTGCGCCGCCATCCGCGCTATGTCACTTTCCTTGCGCCGCTGGTGACCTATGCAATGACGCTGCTGGCGGGCACCGGTCATACCGCCTTTTCCACCCTGCCGGTGATTGCGGAAGTGGCCAAAGAGCAAGGCGTACGCCCTTCGCGCCCGCTGTCGATAGCCGTAGTGGCGTCGCAAATCGCCATCACCGCCTCGCCGCTTTCAGCCGCGGTGGTATTTTTTGCCTCGATTCTTGAACCGCGCGGCGTCAGTTATCTGGCGCTGCTCGGCGTCGCGCTGCCTGCCACCATGCTGGCCATTTTCTGTGCCGCCGTGATCACCAACTTCCTCGGCAAAGAACTCAAAGAAGATGACGTCTATCAGGCGCGCCTGGCGAAAGGTGAAGTGACGCTGCGCGGTGAGCAGGTTTATCACATCAAGCCGGGTGCCAGACGCGCGGTGCTGCTGTTCCTGATCGGTATTGCGGCGGTGGTGCTGTACGCGACGGCAATCAGTGACAGCGTGGGCCTGATCAGCAATCCGGTGCTGCCGCGTAACGAAGCCATTGTGGTGTTTATGCTGACGGTTGCTACGCTGATTTGCCTGACCTGCAAAGTGGAAACCGGTGAAATCCTCAGTGCCAGCACGTTTAAATCCGGCATGAGCGCCTGTATCTGCGTGATGGGCGTCGCCTGGCTGGGCGATACCTTTGTCAAAGCGCACCTGAGCGACATCCAGACGCTGGCCGGCGACATGCTGCAGAGCTATCCGTGGATGCTGGCGCTGGTGCTGTTCTTTGCTGCCACGCTGCTCTACTCGCAGGCGGCCACCACCAAAGCGCTGATGCCGGCCGCACTGATGCTCGGCGTATCGCCGCTGGCGGCGGTCGCCTCCTTCGCCGCGGTGTCCGCGCTGTTCGTGCTGCCCACCTACCCGACGCTGCTGGCCGCGGTGGAGATGGATGACACCGGCTCGACCCGCATTGGGAAGTACGTGTTCAACCACTCGTTTATCATTCCCGGCGTACTGGCAATTACCTTCTCGGTGGCGTTTGGCTTCCTGTTCGGCAGCCTGATCCTGTAGCGTCGTGGTTACATCCTGAAAACCTCGTGGCGCAGCGGCCGTGTTATTATCGCGGCTCATTCGCCACCGGAGCTGATTAATTCGTCATGGCTGCTCGATTTTCCCGCCTGCTAAGCCTGTGCCTGGCACTGCTGTTTTGCCTGTCGGCACAGGCCAGCCTGTTCTCGCCCACTACCAATAACCGCTTTGTGCCGGTCGATCAGGCCTTTGGCTTTGATTTCAGCCAGCAGGGCCATCAGCTGACGCTGAGCTGGAAAGTGAAGGACGGCTATTACCTCTATCGCCAGCAATTCCACATCAGCTCGCAACACGCGCAGCTGGCGCCGGTCACGCTGCCGCCGGGCCAGCCGCATGAAGATGAGTTTTACGGCAAGAGCGAAATCTATCCGCAGGACGTACAGCTGCCGATCACCCTGCGCCAGGCCGATGCCGGTGCAACGCTCAGCGTGACTTATCAGGGCTGCGCCGCGGCCGGTTTCTGCTATCCGCCGGAGACCCGCTCGGTGCCGCTGACGGCGATGGCTGCTGATAGCGCCGCGCCGGCAATCGCGGCCTCACCGGCCGCTCACCGCACGCCGCTGCCGTTTTCGCCGCTGTGGGCGCTGCTGATTGGCATCGGCGTGGCCTTTACGCCGTGCGTGCTGCCGATGTATCCGCTGATCTCCGGCATCATTCTTGGTGGCCAGCGCCGCTACTCGCTGAGCCGGCTGTTCGCCCTCGCACTGGTTTACGTGCAGGGCATGGCGCTGACTTACACCCTGCTCGGTATGGTGGTGGCTGCGGCGGGCCTGCGTTTCCAGGCTGCGCTGCAGCATCCTTACGTGTTGATCGGCCTCTCCGTGCTGTTTGTGCTGCTGGCGCTGTCGATGTTTGGCCTGTTCACGCTGCAGCTGCCTGCCAGCCTCCAGACGCGTCTGACGCTGTGGAGCAACCGTCAGCAAGGCGGGTCGCTGGCGGGCGTGTTTATGATGGGCGCGCTGGCAGGCCTGATCTGCTCACCCTGCACCACCGCGCCGCTCAGCGCCATCCTGCTGTATATCGCGCAGAGCGGTAATCTGTGGGCCGGAGCCGGCACGCTGTGGCTGTACGCCTTCGGCATGGGACTGCCGCTGATTGCTGTAACGATGTTCGGCAACCGGCTGCTGCCGAAAAGCGGTCCGTGGATGCAGAGCGTAAAAGAGGGTTTTGGCTTTGTGATTCTGGCGCTGCCGGTGTTTCTGCTGGAGCGCGTGCTGGGCGATATCTGGGGATTGCGGCTGTGGAGTCTGCTCGGCGTGGCGTTTTTTGCCTGGGCGTTCAGCCTGAGTCTCAGCGCGCGCGGCACAGCGCGCGTGCTGCCGATCATCATGCTGGCGGCCGCGCTGGTGGTGGCGCGCCCGCTGCAGGACTGGGCATTTGGCAGCAGCAGTACGCAAAGCGTCGCGCACCTGCCGTTTCAGCGCATCAGCAGCAGCCAGCAGCTGGATAGCGCATTACAGCAGGCGCAGGGCCGTATCACCATGGTCGATCTCTATGCCGACTGGTGCGTGGCCTGCAAAGAGTTTGAAAAATACACCTTCAGCGATGACGGCGTGCGCAGCGCCCTGAGCAACGTGCAGCTGCTGCAGGCTAACGTAACAGCCAACAATGCGCAGGATAACGCGCTGCTGCAGCATCTGCAGGTGCTTGGCCTGCCGACCATCCTGTTCTTTGATGCGCAGGGCAAAGAGATTGCCGATTCACGCGTCACCGGCTTCCTTAACGCCGCGGATTTCCGCGCCCATTTGCACAATCTGCCGCGTTAAACGAAACTGGTTGCACGACACTGCCCGGGCGTACGCGCCCGGGCCCGCATTCCGGAGGAGAGTCTTTTGCAACGCGAACAGATCCTTGAGCATGCGCTGAATGTGCTCGAACAGAGCGGCCTGGCCGCGACCACCTCGCTGCAGCAGCTGGCTGGCGAAAGCGGCCTCGCCAGCGATCAGCTGGAGCGCTACTGGCCCGATCGCGATGCCCTGCTGTATGACGCGCTGCGCTTTCACGGCCAGCAGATCGACAGCTGGCGCCGCCAGGTGCAGCTGGATGAGCGCCTCAGTGCGGCACAAAAGCTGCTGGCGCGTTACGACGTGCTGGCAGAGCACGTCAGTAAAGGCCGCTTTCCCGGCTGCCTGTTTATTGCTGCCTGCAGTTTCTATCCCCAGCCGGATCAGCCGGTGCACCAGCTCGCCGAACAGCAGAAGCGCAGTTCCTGGCAGTTCACCCATGAAATCCTCGTCGACCTGGCGCTGGACAACCCCAGCATGGTGGCCGATCAGATGGAGCTGATCCTCGAAGGCTGTCTGAGTAAGCTGCTGGTGAAGCGCAACGTGCAGGATGTCGCTACCGCGCGGCGTCTGGCTGAAGATGTGCTGAGCATCGCGCTGTGCCGGCAAAACGGCGCGCTGGCGTAGGCTTTTTGTTCACCCTGCCTGAAAAGCAGGCAATCAGTCACGATTGCTACGCTTTTTTTACGAAACCCGTTGACGGCTGTGAGCCATTAGGGTTTAATGCGCCCCGTTGCCCGGATAGCTCAGTCGGTAGAGCAGGGGATTGAAAATCCCCGTGTCCGTGGTTCGATTCCGCGTCCGGGCACCACTATTCAGAAAACCCAGCCTTATGGCTGGGTTTTTGCTTTTCTGCGCCGGCAGAATCGCTCACCCTGCGGCCTGGCAGAAACCTTTAAAGCTGGAAGATCCGCCCGTCACCGGCTGGCAGTTCAACGGTTACGCTCAATTTTCCGCCTAACGCCTCAACGTACTTTTTCAGGCTGGAGAGTTTCAGTTCATCACCACGCGCCTCGATCGCTGCAATAGCAGGTTGCGAAACCCCCATCTTTTCAGCCAACTGTACCTGTGAAAGCGCCAGTTCTTCCCGCAGCTGGCGCAAACGAATCTCGAGGATTTTTTCCGCCGCCTTATTTCTGATGCGCGCCTGTGATTCAGGCGAACGCTGAGCAATCAGGTCTTCAAGTTTTGGCATGATTCATCTCCTCCAGATGCTGTTGATACTCGCGGTCAGCCAGTTTAATCATCGCCTGATAAAAGCGCCGCTGATGCGTTCCGGTTTTGTTTCCCGCGCAGAGCACAATGGCCCGTCTGACCGGATCGAAGGCAAAAAACGCACGAATCGCCCGGCCATTACTCTGAACACGGAGTTCTTTCATATTGGAAAAACGCGACCCGACGAGGGTATCAACATCAGGCCGCCCTAACGTGGGCCCGAACTCCCTGAGAACCGCCAGGCTGGCCAACACATCCTCAATCATCGCGTCATCCTGCGCCTGCAGCCATGTGGCAAAGCGCACGGTGGTTTCTACCTTCCAGCTGTTCAAAATCACCTCATATAACCTGTAGTTTATAGCGCCCTGATATAAACCGGAAGTTATATTGAAAAGATGACCTGTATCATGCCGGATGCCAGCATCGCTGGGGACGTGTTCAGCTTGTGCGGAGTAGCTAAAAAAACTGCAATCCCATGCAATATCGATTAGCTCCATTACAACCCTGACTGCTTCGGCCCCATTTGCGCGACGCGTCGCACACTTTTGCGATTGCGCCCAAATCTTTCCAGCGAATTGCGCCACCGGTCACGCCGCGTTGCGCGTGTCGATGTTAAAAAACTGTTAATCGTAGTGCCTGCCTGCCGTCGTGGCTTTTACCCTTAACTCAGCGTCTGCTGCATTTCATCGTGCCGGACGTTTTTGATACACCGAATCGTGTCGCCAGAGGGAGTAATCGTGAACCTTCGTCGCCTTAAATATTTCATCAAAATCGTCGACGCGGGCAGCCTGACGCAGGCCGCTGAAAGTTTGCATATTGCGCAACCAGCGCTAAGCCAGCAGCTTGCCACGCTGGAGGGAGAAGTGAATCAGCAGTTACTGATCCGCACCAAACGCGGCGTAACGCCTACCGAAGCGGGGAAAATGCTTTACCATCATGCCTTCACTATTTTGCACCAGTGCGAACAGGCACAGCGCGCCATCGATCAGATCGCCGCAGCGACTGCAGAAGGCATGCGCAGCGGCTCCCAATAAAGCACGGATGCCGCCCCGCTGCCTCTCACTCCGGTTAAATTTCGTCAGCTAATCAGCACTCAATCCACACCGCACCGGCATCCGCCGATTTGACACACTGTTCCACCCAGCGTACCCCCATCAGCCCGGCGTGCACGTCCGGATACCAGAAGTCCTGCAGGAAGGCGTGATCGCCGCGGTCGGTGGCGTCCATCGCCAGCGCAAAACGGCGATAGAGATTCGACCAGGCTTCAAATAATCCTTCGGGATGGCCGCCACCAATACGGTCATCGGCCAGCGCGCTGGCGTGCAGATAACCCATGCCGCGCTCAAGAATCTGCACCGGCTCGCCCTGCACTTCATAGCGCAGCTGGTTTGGCTGTTCGTCCCACCACTCCAGACTGGCTCGGGCCCCCACCACGCGAATTTTCTGGCCGTGCATCGATCCGCAGTTCACCGCTGACGCCCACAGCGTACCGACCGCACCGTTGTCGTATTCCATCATCACGAAGGCGTTATCTTCCAGCGGCGCACGCGAGGCCACAAAGCTCTGGCGGCTGCACAGCAGACGTTTTATTTGCAACTGCGGCAACAGGGTTTCAGCGATAAACAGCGGATGGGTGGCCAGATCGCCCAGCACATAGCTCGGGCCGACAAAACGCGGATCGACGCGCCAGCGGGTGCTGGCGTTCTGTAGCTCCACCGCTTCGTGATGAAAGCCATGAGCAAACTGCATGTTCACAATACGGATCTCACCCAGCAGCCCGTCAGCAATCATGGTGCGCGCCTGCTGAATCAGCTGATGGCCGGCATAACCGTAGGTCACGCCGATGATCTTCTGCTGCGCTTTACACAGTTGCTGCAGTTCCTCAGCTTCAGCGGAGGTGAAACACAGCGGTTTTTCACACACCACGTGCAGCCCGGCGCTGAGCGCGGCGCGGCAGATAGTAAAGTGCGTATTGTTCGGCGTGGCGATGGAGACGGCTTCAATGCCATCAGCGCGCGCGGCTTCTGCTTTAAACAGGGTTTCGTAATCGCTATAGCAGCGCTCGGCCGCCACGCCCAGCGCGCGACCAAACGCTTGTCCGCGCTCCGCATCAATATCAAACGCACCCGCCACTAAGGTGAAGTTGCCGTCGCGTAAAGCAGCGGAACGGTGGATGTAACCGATCTGGCTGGTGCCGCCGCCGCCCACCATGCCCCAGCGCAGCGCGCGATCCAGTACTTTGCTCCCGTTAATCATGCTGTTCTCCTCAGAATCCGATGGAATGCAGGTAGTGCAGGCTGGCCGTGACGTCCTGCAGACTGGTGGCGGCATTGCGCGGATCGCGCTCCTGCTCGATGGTGATCCAGCCCTGATAGTGACGTTCAGCGAGAAACGCCCGCAGCGCCGGGTAATCAATCGCGCCCTGGCCAAGCGGGCACATCACGCCCTCGGCACAGGCAGTGAAAAAGTCGACGCCGCGCGCAATCACATCGCGCCAGACGGCCGCATTAATGTCTTTGAAATGCAGATAGTCGATGCGCGACCAGTAGCGTTGCAGCCAGGTCTGCGGATCCATGCCGGAATAAAAAAGATGGCCGGTATCGAGACACAGTCCGGCGACCTCGTGCGGGATGTCCTGCACCAGCTGCTCCAGTTCATCGGCAAACTCAATGCAGCCACCGGCATGAGGATGAATCACCGGTCGCACGCCGTAGTCGTGCCAGGCGATGTGACTGAGCTGAGTGATGTGCTGCATCATGCGCTGCCAGTCTGCGGGTGCCAGGCGCGGCGCTTTCTCTGTCTGACCAGCAAATTGCGCCCGCTGCGGGTTACCGAAATCGATAATCACCAGATAGGGAGCGGGCCGGTTATCACCGTGCGTGCGTGCCGCGCACGGCACCTGCGACAGGTTGCGGCAGATGTTGTGCGTCAGCTCAACCATCGCCGGGAAATTCGCCTCGCTGACCAAATCATCAAAAATGGTGCCGGCCACCAGCGACAGCTGATGCGCTTCCAGCTGCTGGCGCAGTTCGGCGGCATCGGTCGGCAGATAGCGCCACGGCCCGAGTTCAATGCTGCGGTAACCGGCCTGGGCCGCCTCGCGCAGCACCGTTTGCCATGGTGGCAGGAAAGGATTGTCAGGATCGTCCACGCCCCAGCTGCAGGGCGCATTGGCAATGTGTAGGGTCATGATGGTTCCTTATGATGAGGGCTGGCGTCAGTATCAAATAGATATTTCACCAACCTCAATCATGGAACTTTCATTCTTTGATAGCGATCATAAATTTAATTATCAAATTTTTGATATTTTTTTATCAAATGCTGTCGTCATGCGCGCGGGCGCGGCTGTCGCCCGGTGAGCGATAACAAAGGGTGACTGCGCAACGCCTCAGACATTTTCCCGCATGACGATCTCAAACGGCAGGGTGACCTGAGAAAAATGATCGCTGCGCTCAGCGTGACGTTGCTGCACGGTTTGCGCCAGCTGTCGTGCCATGTCAGCGATCTGGTGGCGCAGCATCACCGTGATGGTGCCATCTATCAGCGCCAGGTCGCCATCATTGACCGGGCCGTGACAAATCAGCGCCACCTTACGCTGCGGCTGCTCACGCAGCGCCTGAACGACCCCTTCTATACCGCCGCACGGCGCGTAAATCAGCGCCAGATCGGCATGCTGCTCCAGCAGCTGGCGGGTCGCCTGATAACCACCGGCAATCGATTCGTGGGTTTTGAGCGGTTCCAGCACGCGCCGCGCACTGTCCTGCTCGCGCAGATACGAGCGAAAACCACTCTCGCAGTTCTCCTGACAGATAAAGCGGTGATCCCCCAGCAGCACGCCCGCCGGACCCGGCTGATGCAGCAGATGGCTGGCGATCCAGCCCGCGCTACGCCCGGCTTTCTGATTATCCAGGCCGAAATAGCCAGCATGCCCACAGGGCGAGAAGTCAGAAAACAGCGCGTAGACGCGCACGCCCTGACGCGAAACGTGCGCTATCGCGTGACGGATCAGCGGATGATCCAGCGCCACCACGCCGATAGCCTCCACCTGCTCAGCCAGCCGGTAGAGCGAATCCACCACCGCTGCCACCTCATCAATCTCGTGCCAGACAAACAGCGGCTCGCTGCCGGCCGGATGAAATGGCTGCGTCTGCTGGCGCAGCGCATCGGTTAGCGTTTGATAAAAAGAGTACGAAGCCGACAGCAGGATAAACCCCATGCGCAGCGTCACGCCGTCACTCTGCGCACTGAGCGGGGCGTGGCTACTGCGGTAACCCAGCCGATGCGCCGCTGCCAGTACTTTCTGTTCGGTCTGCGCCCGCACCGGCGCGCGGCGATTGAGCACCCGATCCACGGTGGCGATCCCCACCCCGGCAGCGGCGGCAATCGCGCTCATGGTAATTTTGCTCATCGTTAAGCCCTTAAATGATAATAACCTATCAAAAATAATGCCTGACGTTATGCTTTCACGCCATATAAGCCGGTGTTTATCCCTCAATAAATGAGCAAATCCTCTCATTCTTTTGATCGCTGTCGCACAAACACCATCATTCGTTTCATTTCTCACGCAAATAGAATAATTATTTGGCAAATATCGCCTCAGCGTGTCACCGACACTGATGGAAATGCATCAGCAAAGCATTAGAGCCGGTGCCGGGCTGTTTTTATAGTTGACGCGACACCAGCCGCCGATTGCGGTGGTGGGTAACGTAACGCGCAGGAGAACAACAATGAAAATCGCTTTTGATGTGGATGTTATCCGCGATCTCGGCATCACGCGTATGGTGCATCAGGTCGCGGAGTGGGGTTATAAATACATTGAACAGTCGCCGCATCCGCAGATCAATCCGTTCTATAAACACCCAAAAGCCAGCCGGGAGATCATGCGCGAGTACAAAAATGCGCTCAACGCTACCGGACTGGAAATCTCCTCGTTTATCACCGTCTATCGCTGGTCGGGACCGGATGAGCTGCGGCGCCAGGCGGCGGTGAAAAACTGGAAGCGAATGATTGAGATTGCCGTGGAGATGGGCGTGCAGGTGATCAATACCGAGCTCTCCGGTAACCCGAACGAGCCCGAAATCTGCGAAGAGATGTTCTATCGCTCAATGGACGAGCTGCTACCGATTTTCGAGCGAGAGGGGATTCGCGTGGAAATACAGGCGCATCCGTGGGATTTCTGCGAAGAGAGCAATGAAACGGCCGATATCGTCAAGTCGTTCCGCAGCGACAACGTCAAATACATCTACAGCGCACCGCATACGTTCTACTATGACAAGGGCAAAGGCGACGTGAAGAGCATGCTGCATTACGCTGGCGACGATCTTTCGCACATGCTGATTGCCGATACCATGAACCACACCAAACACTGTCGTTACATCGTTAACCCACCGGGCGTCGATGCCACCATCCACCAGCACGTGGCCGTTGGCGAAGGTGAGGTGAATTTCGACGCGCTGTTCGAAGCGCTACGCGAGATGGATTTCGCTAACCGCCACTATAAAGTGGGCGGCGAGTCGATTATCTCCGCCGCGCTGTTTGGCTATCCGGAGAAGATGAAGTATCAGGCGGTGGAAACCCGCGAGCTGATTGAGCGCGAGCTGCTGAATCTGTAAGTTGCATGCACAATCAGCCCCTTTCCCGCCAATGACAGATGGGCGCACCATCAGCCCCCTCTCCCACTAAAGAGAGATGGATGCACAATCAGCTCCCTCTCCCGCCTGCGGGAGAGGGTTGGGGTGAGGGCAAACGCCATCACCCACTTCCCATTAAACCGTCACCCACTCCACCTCAACAAACTCGCCGCGCGTCAGCGACAGCTGCGCCGCTTCCGCGATGGCCTGCGCGCGCAGCCCGTCAATCAGCCCCGGCAGACCAGCCACTTTCTCGCCGCCAAGATGGCGCACAAACGCATCGAGATGGCTGTAATAGGTCTCCTGTACCCGGCTGAACCAGTCCGCATACAGCCCCGGCTGGCGGATGTGCTGCCCCTGATACAGGGTCGCTCCGCGCACCACCTGGCTTTCCGACGCCAGCATGCCCATATTGCCCATCACGCTGATGCGCTCGTCATAACCGTAAGCGGTACGACGGGCATTATCGAGCTGCGCCAGCGCGCCCTGCTGCAGGCGCATAATCAGCACTGAGGTATCGACGTCAATGTCGCGGATCGCCGGCATCGCCAGCGCGGCACCGAGCGCGCCCACGGTGACCACTTCATCCTCAGTTAGCCAGCGCAGCAGATCGAAAAAGTGGATGGCCTGGTCGCGCATCTGTCCGCCGGACGCCTGCAGATAGCTCAGTGGCGGCAGTTCAGAGGCGCGGCACACCATCTGGATGAGCTCGCTGCGTCCAATCACGCCCTGCTGCAGCTGGGCTTTCAGTTGTGCATGGCTGCGATCAAAACGCCGATTAAACCCTACCGTCACCGGCACCTGCAGCGGGGAAATGCTGGCTACCACTTCCCGGGCGCGTGACAGCGACAAATCGATCGGTTTTTCACAGTACACCGCTTTGCCCGCCAGTACCGCCTGCTCCAGTAGCGGAGCGTGGGTCGGCGTCGCACTGGCAATCAGCACCGCATCAATGGCCTCACTGCTCAGCGCCTGCGGCACGCTGGCGGCCCGCGCCCCAAACTGCTCTGCCAGCACAGCGGCGCGCGCGGTGTCTATATCGCACACCAGCGCCAGCTCAACGCCGGGATGGCGCGCCAGGTTTGCGGCATGCACCTGGCCAATAAATCCACAGCCAATCAAGGCAAAACGTTGCGCACTGCGCATGATAACGCTCCTGTTGCTCACACTTCGGCATCGTCGGTCTTGTCAAAATATCGCTTTCTGGCAGGCTGTCTGAACGCGGTTTTTGATGGAATTCACTCAGATGAAAACAATGACGCTGGCCGAACTGGCTAAGCGGGTGGGCGTGGGCGTCGCCACGGTGGATCGGGTGCTGAACGACCGGGGCGGCGTGTCGCCCGCGATGACGAAAAAGATTTTACTGGCGGCGCGCGAAGCGGGTTTGAAACGCATCCTGCCGGAGGAGCACCGCCACGCGTGGCAGATCGAAGTGCTGCTGAGCGGTAACGGTTCCTTCTTCTTTCAACAGCTGGCGCAGGATTTTGCCCGGCTGGCGGATGAGCTCGGCTATCGTCGTCTGCGGCTGCACCGCACGCTGATTCCGGAGCATGCGCCCGAAAAGCTGGCGGCGCATATCGAAGCCAGCAGCAAAAAGATGGACGGGCTGATTGTTTTCGCCCATGAAAATCCGCTGATTTATGCGGCGCTTGAGGCCTGTAAAGCGCGTGGCGTACCGGTCATTACGCTGGTGGCCGATCTGCCTGATGCGCCGCGCCTTTGCCATGTCGGTATTGACCAGCTTAAGGCGGGACGCACCGCCGCGCTGATGCTCGGCAGCATGCTGCCCGTGGCGGGTGACGTGGTGCTGGTTAGCGGTCGCGCCGATTACGCCGCGCACCGTCTGCGCATCGAAGGGTTTCAGGCGGTGCTGGCGGAGCGCTTCCCGCATCTGCGGCTGCGGGAGATCATCGCAGGCCAGGACGAGCGTGAGCGCATCAGCCGGCTGCTGGAGAAAACGCTGGCCGCATCGCAGCAGATTGTCGGCTTGTACAATACCGGCATGGGCAACACGCAGATTCACGAAGCGCTGGCGCGCCACCGGCTGTGCGGCAAGGTGGTGTATGTTACGCACGAACTTTACCAAACCACCCGTGAGCTGCTGGCCAAACGCGTGCTGACGCTGACGCTCGATCAAAACACTCTGCGTCACGCACAGCTGGCGCTGACGCTGCTGCTGCGACATCTGGAAGAGGGTGAGCAACCAGAGACCTATCAGCCCGGCAAAGTCGACTTTATGCTGTTTACGCAAGAGAATTTTGCCTGATTCGACTTTGTCTTTTATCGCCAGCGCGGTTAAATCGGCGTGATAGCGTGCTGCTACACTCAGTAGCAGCAAAAATCTTCTCACAACAAGGCGAACGCATTATGTCGGAAAATCAGTATCAGCCCGCGAAAGTCTGGACCTGGGACCCGGAAGCCAAAGGTAACGGGGCAAAGACTAACCGTCCAACCGCCGGGCCGACGCATGAGCAAACGCTGCCGGTCGGTAAGCATCCGCTGCAGCTCTATTCGCTGGGGACGCCAAACGGCCAGAAAGTGACCATTCTGCTGGAAGAGCTGCTGGCGCTTGGCGTGCAGGAAGCGGAGTATGACGCCTGGCTGATCCGCATCGGCGATGGCGATCAGTTCTCCAGCGGCTTCGTTGAGGTTAACCCCAACTCAAAAATTCCGGCGCTGCGCGACCACTCGATCACGCCGCCACTGCGCGTGTTTGAATCCGGCAATATCCTGCTCTATCTGGCAGATAAATTCGGCCACTTTATTCCCTCTGACGTGGCGGGCCGTACTGAAACCCTGAACTGGCTGTTCTGGCTGCAGGGATCCGCGCCCTACCTTGGCGGCGGTTTCGGCCATTTCTATCACTACGCGCCCGAAAAAATTGAATACGCCATTAACCGCTTCACGCTGGAAGCCAAACGTCAGCTTGATGTGCTGGATCGCCAGCTGGCGGACCACCGTTTCCTCGCTGGCGACGAATATACCATTGCCGATATCGCGACCTGGCCGTGGTACGGCAATCTGGTGCTGAACAACCAGTACGGCGGCGGTGAATTCCTCAATGTGCAGTCGTACAAAAATGTGGTGCGCTGGGCAAAAGAGATTGCCGATCGTCCGGCGGTGATCCGCGGGCGTAAAGTGAACCGGGCATTTGGCGCCGAGCCGCAGGATCAGCTGCTGGAACGGCACGATGCGAGCGATTTTGATACCAATACTGAAGACAAGCGTCAGGCGCGAGGCGAACAATAATGGCCGCATATGTCGTTATGATTAAAGACGAAACGCTGGATAAAGATGAGCTGGCCACCTATTCGCAGAAAGCCGGCGCGGCGCGTGGCGATCACCACATCACGCCACTGGCTTTCTACGGCGATCTGGAGGTACTGGAAGGGCGCGATGCTGAAGGCGTGGTGGTGCTGCAGTTTGAAGATGCCGAGGCCGCCAAAGCCTGGTACTTCAGCCCGGCCTACCAGGAAGCCAAAGCGCATCGCCTGAAAGGCGCCAACTACCGCGTACTGCTGGTGAACGGCGTGGCGTAATGGATGACGTAACCCGTTGCTAAGCACAGGTTATCTGCGGCGCGATCCCTCGCGCCGCGATTAAACCCAGCGCGGTTAATCCAGCGCAATTCGCACCACGCTATCCGGCCCTTGCGGCGAGCGATCTTTATTGAGTCCCTGCTTCACCGTCACGTACAGCGTCTGACCATCTGGCGACACCAGCAGGCTGTTAGGGTGGGTCGGCAGCGTCCAGCTATTTTTCACTGCGTAGGTCGTCGCGTCCAGCTGCAGCACTTTGCCGCCGAGTCGCTGGCTGATGTAAATCTCGTTGCGCTTCGCATTGAATTTGATGCCAAGCGAATCGCCGACATCCAGGCGTTTGATCACCTTACCGCTGCGCTCATCGAACACCAGCGTGGTTTTGCCCTTAGAATTGTCAGTGACGTACAGGCGGCCATTGGCGGCATCTTCGGCCAGATTTAACAGCAGATACTCTTTGCCATCGCCAGGCGTCCAGCGCTGCTCAATTTTGTGACTGCGCGGATTGATCACCAGCACTTCGCCACTGCCGTTCGCCGCGTAAATACGGTCGGTTGATGCCGAATAGAGCAACCCGGTCACCCACTTGCCGGCGTTTTTGATGGTGGTTTTCAGCCGCAGCGTATTCGCATCGACCACCCAAATCATCGCCGGATTCTCAATCGCACCGATGTACAGCAGGCCGTCATGCAGCAGGATTTCACGCGCGCCAACCGGATTGCCTTTGTCGTTTTTCCGGCCAAACAGCTGACGCTGCAGCACTTTACCGCTTCTGGCGTCCACTTTTGTCACGCCACCGTCCAGCGTGTTGGTAATGTACAGCACGCTGCCGTCCGGTGAAGCCGTCATGCCAAAGTTTTTCAGATCGGTATGGGTTTCGCCCAGCGTCGCCAGCGTGCGGGCATCCAGACGATACAGCACGCCACCGTTGACGGTTTTAAATGCCTGCGCGCTGGCTACATACAGCGCAGCCGGATCGCCCGGCACATAGGCCATTTCATACAGGCCGTCGCCCAGTTCACGCTGCTGTACCTTCTCCGCTGCCGCTGGCTTAGCCGCGGCGGCAGGCGCTACTGATTTTTTAGCCGGCGCCTGACAGGCGCTCAGGCTCATGGCTGCCAGCAGCGCCAGAGCCAGCGCGGTGGCGCGCGGGCGTAATGATGAAGTCATTGCTGTCTCCGGTAAGGACCGATGGGTTACCTGCGCGAGCAGGAAGTATAAAAAGGAATGAGAATCATACGCATTATTGTATCAGCCGTAAATGTGCCTGATCGGTGGCAGGAGGCGCAGAGCTGCACTGCGTCAATGACCTCCCCTCAAATTGCCACTTGTAGTATGCTTGACGGCATTCCTGCCTTAGATGTTGACTTAAAAAATGATGGTTCCTGACTATTTAATCAGTGTGTTGCTAACGGCCCATAACAGTGAAAAATTTCTGCCTGACACGCTGGCGAGTTTAGAAAAGGCCTGTCATGGTGTTGAGCAGTATATTGAATTTATTCTTATTAATGACGCATCCGTCGACAACACTGCAGCGTTACTCGATGATTTTTCCCGGCGGCATCCGCAGGCGAAAGTATTTAATATTGATTACCGCAACATTGGCCGGGTGCGTAATTTTGGCGTTCAGCAGTGCAGCGGTGAATATATTACGATGCTGGATGGCGACGATCAGTTGCTGGCCGACGCCCTCACCGATATTGTCCGCTACCTGAAAAGCCATCGTCCGGACGCACTGTTCACGGCGCTTAATGAGGTATATGAATCCCGGCCTCAGCACATCACGTGGCAGGGCCTGCAGGCGGAAACACTGTCACGGCATCAGGCCATTGAAAAATTCCTGATCCATCGCGATTTGCAGGCGCACTTTATCGGTCAGTTTATTAAGCGCACCATGCTGCTGGCACATCCCTTCCCGGATTATACCTGCTACGAGGACGCCTGGCTTTTCCCGGAAATCCTGGTCAGCAGTGATGCAATCGCTTATAGCCGCCAGAGCCCTTATCTCTATTTTAAACGCGGCAACAGCTTATCCAGCCAGCTGGATAAACACAAAATTTCACTCTTAGTGAGCGCAACGCAGCATATGGATGAGGTGTTGCAGGAGCGCTATCGCAATCTGCTATCCTGCCACTGGATTAATATTGCCCATAAACATCGGCAAGCCCTGGATAATCCTGACGACAGGAAGCAGGTTATTGAGGCGATCACTAAAATCAGGCCGCTGTCTTTTCTTTTCGATAGTAAAATCAGAACCAGCTTTAAAAAGAAATATCTGGCTCTGAAGTTAAACAAACCGCTGTAACTACCAGGCGCTATGCCAGCGCCGGTTTATCAGGACGATGCTTTCTCAGGCGGATGAATCATGGCATAGCTGATGATAATCGCCATCACCAGGATCAGCACCGAACCACTCTGAATTAACACCGTGTCGGTCAGCCCAAAGATGATAATTGACAGCGGCAGCAGCGTTAATCCGGCGACGCCGCGGCGTGCGGCCACTATCAGCAGCACCAGGTAAAAAATCAGCAGGGAAAGTGCGCCAGCGATCCCCTGCAGCGAAAGCGTTTCAAGGAAATCATCGTGCAGGTGATACATGACGTTTTTATACGCTTCGGGATTGTGGCGCTCATGCTGCGTGATGTATTCCCGCGCTTTTGCCGTGCGCTGATCCGGACTTTGCCCCAGCAGCGACCACGAAACGCTGTGCCAGCCGCCTTTCCAGATAGAGAAACGGGCACCAATCGAGGTGTTGTTGTTGGTTTGATAAGTATCGACTTCATTGTGGATGCTGTCTAAGCGCTGCCAGACGCTGCCCGGCATAAATAAAGCGCCCACGATAATAAACAGCGCTAACACCACCAGCGAAATTTTACCCGCCCAGCGGTGGGTAAAATAAAACCAGGCCAGATAAATCAGTGGCAGGGTTAATACGCCGGCGCGTGACTCGGTCAGAATCATCAGCATCATATTCACGACAAAAACCGCGCTGAATAAGATCATTTGTCCGCCGCGATGGGTGATCACCCGGTGGCCGGTATACAAAGTACAGAGCGCCAGCGCGGTAATCAGATAAGAGACGGTACCGGCGGAGTCGGTCAGCAATCTGATGCGGGTCAGCGTTTTTGCGTGTTCACTGATAGCGAAACCTAACGTCACCAGCAGCCCGACAAATAAGATGGCGCTGCAGGTTATCAGGAGTGGACGGCTAAGGTAGTGGCGCCAGGCGACGAGAAAATAGCTGAGAAAAGCCGCGATAATAAATAGCTTACCGCCCTGGAAGTAGTTGTTCACCACATCACTGAATTCAGCATGGGAAAACATCTTTGCCCAGATGAGCCTGACCAGCCCAATGAACAGCAGCGGAAGCGCTACCGTTATGGCCGTTTTATCTGTTAGCCACTGTTTTTTCACCGCCAGAATTACTAAATACAGAGCCACCAGATAACTGGAAAAATAGAATATTTTGCGCGGTAAGGCTTCAACCACCAGTGACGACGCCAGCGCGATACTCAGCAGCACAAAACAGAGCTGGTAAATATTTTTTCCCGTCATCAGCTGGCGAAAAGCGTGAGCTTGCACTTAACAATACCTCATCTTGATATGTTTCAGGCGCCACAGCATGGCCTGCCACCATCTTTTTTGACGAAAAAGCGACTTATACATTCTTTTTGCCTGCTGCGCATTGGCTGGCTGGTCAAACGCCATGGTGGACAGCGGTGAATCCTGATAAATATCGCGATAGTGGTGAACCACAAACTGTTGATTCCATACCTGCCAGGGCTTATCCGCACCGGCATAATGAATCAGGCAGGTTTCCGCCGGCACGTCGAGCGTATAGCCACGATCGTCATGGGCCAGCATGGTCAGGGTATTGAAGCGAGGAGAAACAAAGGTCACTTTATCTTCCAGTAAAATATTCAACGCATCCTGGTCGAGATACTTGAAGTTTCGCCCGTGTTCGGACAGTAAAGTAAACGCGCGTTCGCTGATATTGTCAGCGCGCCATTGCGCCACATCAATCAGCATCATGCCGGCGTTAAAATAGCGCTCGCCGCGCAAGCCGGCATTCTTCGCCAGCACCGGCTGCAGCGAGGCAATTTCACCGACCACCAGCGCAACCGCCTTAGGGCCGGTCGGGATCTGCCACAGTTCATTGAGCGGATTAATGCACACCATATCGGCATCAAGATAGAGCAGTTTTTCCGCCTGCGGCAAAATCAGCGGTGCCAGAAAGCGGTAGTAGGTCGCACGGGTAAAAAGTTCGGTGACCGGCAGCGTGGCAAATAGTTGATCCGGCAGATGATGCAGCGTCACGCCGTGGCGCGATCCCTGAAAAAGCCTGGCGAGCCGGTGGTTATCGGCCGGTGTCAGTTCTGAAGAGATCAGATGGAAATGATACACGCGGTCTCCGGCGTGTTTCATGATGGACAGAATCGTGATTAGCGCATGCGCTTTAAACTTTCCGTCAACGCCAAAAACAATATGTTGATCGCTCTGTACCGGAAAAAGTGGTTCGGCGTTTATTTCCTGAAGAACATCATGATTCATTGCGCGCTTCTCTGCTGCGGAGCGCTACACTCCGTAACCACTTAATATGTAGACAATAAAATTGGATTTAGCATAAAACGGTAAAAGATTACCACTTTGGTAAACCCAAAGAAAGCGTAGCACGGTAAGCCAGGAGTTTTCGCAGACGAGACAAAAGCAGCCTCTCCCATCCTGTTATTTACGATGGGAGAAGCACGCTGGAGAATAAAACTACAGCGACGCGCCGCCGCAAATTACCAACTCCTGTCCGGTAATGGCAGCGGCAGCCGGCGACAGCACAAAACCAGCCAGCGCAGCCACCTCTTCGGGATGGATATAGCGTCCGATAGGCGGCAGTTTCGGCGGCGAGCTGGCGCGGTCCGGCTGCAGCAGCATCGGCGTGGCGGTGGCACCGGGAGCGATCACATTGACCGTAATGCCCTGCGGAGCCAGTTCGGCGGCCCAGCTGCGCGCCATGCCCACCATCGCCGCCTTGGTGCTGACATACTGGCTGCGATTCGCCGCGCCGCGTGACGTGCGGCTGCCGAGCAGCAGAATACGATCGCCGTGGCCCATCTGCGGCAGCAAGGTGTTGGCCATGATTTGCGCCACCTGCACGTGCAGATACCACAGCCGCGCCCCCTGCTCTTCCTCCAGCTCACCCAGCGGCGCGGCCAGCATCATCCCTGCCGCGTGCACCAGCGCATCCACTTTCGCCAGCCCGGCCAAAGCCTGTTTCAACTGACCGGCGTCAAACAGGTCGACGCTGACTGAGGTAAACGCCGGATGATCTTTCTCCACCGGCGTACGGCTAAAACCAGTGACCTGCCAGCCCTGCGTCAGCAGCTCATCGGCAATCGCCGCACCAATGCCGGAACTGACACCGGTCACCAGCGCGTGGCGGCTCATGCTTTGTCCCTCACCCAGCTCTCCTCCACGCGCACGTACTTGATGGCCTGGCGAAAATAGGTGTAGGCAATGTGCAGTGCGCCGTCCGCGCTCTGCTTAATGCTGGGATAGGAGAACTCGCGGTTCAGTTTCTGCTGTGAATTATTGGTCATGCAGTAGCCATCCCCCTCATCCAGATTACGCTGCCACGGCCAGCTCACCCCACCATCGGCAGAAATAGCCAGCGTCATCGGTGCGCGCGGAGCTCCCCAGAAGGCGGTGCGTGCGCCCTGAACCACCGGCTGCGCCGCCACGGCCACCGCCGCGTCATCTCCATCTTCGTCTTCGATTTCGTCGTACAGTGACAGGCGACGCTCGCTGGCATCACGCGCGCTCATGGCGTTAAACACCAGCGCCAGATGGCCGTTGTGCAGCGTGGTCACCTGAATCGATGAGTTATTATTTGGCAGATCGGTCGCCTGCGGCGTGCTCCAGCTTTCACCGCCGTCGTCCGAACGACTCTGGTAGATATAATCAGCCCAGCGGCTGCGATACAGCGCCAGCAGGCTGCCATCCTGCAGCAGCGTAATGTTCATGTGCACGCAGCCGAGGCTGTCCGGCACCGTCACATCGCGCCAGCTCTGTCCTTTGTCACTGGAGATTTTCACCGCGCTGATGTCATCATTGCCCACCCATTTCACTCCCGGCTGGGTGCGACAATAGAACACCGGCAGCAGCCAGTTGCCGTTCGGCAGCACCACCAGCGGCTGGCGGATAAACGTGCCCGGCTGATCGAGCAGCGTATCGATGGCACTCCAGCTGTGCCCCAAATCGTGTGACTGGCGATAGCGCACAATTGCCGTGTCCTGATTACCGGACTTCTGCGCGGTCCACAGCAGCCACAGCACGCCCTCGGGATCGAGGAACAGCACCGGATTCTGTTCCGATCGCGCCGGATCGTCGGATAACTGCCGGGGATCGCTCCATTGCGCGCTGCCCTGCGCCAGCCGCGAGCACCACACCGAAATATCCGCGATGCCTTCCTGCGTGCCGCCAAACCACACGCACAGCAGGTCGCCGTTCGGTAACGGCAGCAGATTAGCGGCGTGGTTCTGCGGACAGACCGAAGGCAGCATCGCCGTGAGCTGCTGCGCGTCCTGCGCGTGCGGATGAAGCTTACCGTTACGTTCGACGGTAATGGTTGAGTCGGTCATGTCAGGCTCCACTGTTTTGCATTGAGGAATCAGGTGCATTTTTGCGCTGCGGCTGGCGTGACGGGATCAGACGGTCAATCAGCATGATCACCGCCGGTGTGACCAGCGCGACGTACATATTGTTGATGCCGAACGGATCGCCCAGCAGATACCACAGCGAGGTCATGACGCAGGCACCAATCAGACCGGCGTTCGCGCCGCGCGTACTTTTATAAAACGGCAGGTAGAAAGCGATGATCGCCACCACCGAAATTGACAGGCGAATGGCGCGGGTAAAGAACGATAGCTTCAGCACTTCCGGTACGAACAGCACGAAGATCAGCGGCAGAAAACCGATCAGCAGTGACAGCCAGCGCGTCATGCGAAATTCGCGTTCCGGCGTCGGATTACGGTATGGCACATAAAAGTCTTTCACCACCAGCGAAGCGATGGCCAGCGCCACGGTGCTGACGCTGACAAAAATCGAGGCCACCAGCGAGGTGGTGACAATCCCTGCCAGCCACGGGCTCATGTCCTGCAGGAACACCGGCAGCGCGTACAGGCTGTTGATCTCCGGATGCAGATATTTTGCCGCCACGCCAATCAGCGCAATGGCGATGGCAATCGGCATACAGAAGAAGAAGGCGACCCAGGTGGCGCGCTTCGCAGACGCCGCACTTTTGGTCGAGGCGATAGCCTGAATCACAAACTGGGTGCAGAAGATCGACCCGATGGTGCCAATCATCCAGGCAAAAATGGTGCTGGGCCCGACGTTACCGTCCCAGGTCCAGTAAAAGTGCGGCATCTCTTTGATCATCGGACTGACGCCGCCGGTCATGTGCAGCGCCACGCCGAGAATGACCAGAATACCGATATATTTCAGGCCGCTGTGCAGCAGCGTCACCCAGGCGATGCCTTTCATGCCGCCGAACATAAAATAGAAGGTGCTGACCAGCGCGGTGATCACCGCCGCCGTGGTGAGGTCAAGGTTCAGCACCGTAGAGATCGCCGCCGCACCGCTGACATAGTTGCCGACGTTCACCAGCAGCAGCGCGTAGATCATGATGATAGAAATAATATTTTTGGTGGAGTTGCCATAGCGCTCGGCAATCGCGCCGGAAATGGTAATTTTGCCGGTGTTGTAGATGCGTTTGACCAGCAGAATACCAAACAGCGGAAAGCCGATAGCGGCACCGATCACCGACCAGGACGCGGCAAAGCCATCCTCAAAAGCCGCCTGCGCCGTACCGATGGTTGACTTGGCACCAATGTATTCAGACATCAGCATCACGCCGACCACAAACGCTGGCATCACGTTTGAACCCGCCATAAAGTCGCCGCTGTTTTTACTGCGCAACCGCCAGGTCAGCCAGGTAGTGAACAGGATGTAGGCAATGACAATCCCGACAATAATCACCATCCCTTCTGCAGAGAACTGTTTCATGTTCGCCTCATTGATAACGTAGGGTCGTGGTGCGTGCCGGGCTTCACACGCACCGTTAATGAGGCGGCCATGATTATTGTTGTTGCGTCGCTGCGCTGGCTACCCCGCACCGTGCAAAATGATTTACTTCACTCAATAATGAATAAATTTACGCACAGGCAGGGCAATTTATAGATTAACTGGCGCTTAATTAGTTTGATCATGCTCACAAACAGTCAAATGTGATTAATAATAATCAATTTTGGCGGTGTGAGACAGCGAGGCAGACTGCGTGCCCGGCCACTGCCACCGCGCCGGGCAGCCGCGAACGTCAGGCGAGACTGTCGTTTTCCAGTTTCTGCCGTTTGCGCAGATGAGGGAACAGCGCCATCCACAGCGCCACGACCACCAGGGTGCCGACACCGCCAATCGCTGCTGCCGGCACCGCACCGAACCACGCGGCCAACAGGCCGGATTCGAACTCCCCCAGCTGGTTAGAGGTATTGATGAAGATGGCGTTGACCGCATTGACGCGCCCGCGCATCTCATCCGGCGTGTCCAGCTGTACCAGCGCGCCGCGAATCACCATGCTCACCATATCGAAGCCGCCGAGTGCCGCCAGCGCCAGCAGCGAGAGCCACAGCTGCGTCGATAGCGCAAATACCAGCGTAGCCAGACCAAAACCGGCTACCGAGCCAAACATGATCATGCCCACGTGCTTTTCCAGCTTGTGACGGCTGAGCCACACCCCGACCAGCAGCGCCCCGACCGACGGGGCACCGCGCAGCATGCCCAGCCCCCATGGACCGGTATGCAGAATATCCTGGGCGAAGATCGGCAGCAGCGCCGTGGCGCCGCCCAGCAGCACGGCAAACAGATCGAGAGAGATCACCCCAAGCACATCTTTGCGCTCGCGGATGAAGCGGACACCGGCAAACATGGTGCTGAGGCTGGCCGGAATACGTGCCTGCGGTGGTCGTTCATAGCGCAAACGGCTGACCAGCACAATTGACAACAGATAGAACAGCGCCGAAACACCGTACACCACCTCCGGCCCGGCCACGTACAGTAAGCCGCCCAGCGTCGGACCGACAATCACCGCCGCCTGACCGCCCACCGAGCTGGCCGCCATGGCGCGCGCGAGGATGGGCGGCGGTACCAACGCTGGCAGCATTGAGGTGATTGCCGGCCACTCCAGCGCTTTGGCCAGCGAAATCAGGAACACCAGTCCCCAGATTTCAATCCGGCCCGCCCAGTGCAGCAGCGTCAGCGCCACCAGCCCGAGCAGCGCCAGCCACTCAATCAGCTGCCCCAGCAGCACGATGCGGCGACGGTCATACTGATCCGCAAGGTGACCCGCCGGCAGCGCCAGCAATACCGAAGGTAAAAATTGCATCAGACCGATCATGCCCAGCGCCATAGCACTGTGGGTAAGCGCATAGATTTGCCAGCTGACGGCCACGGAGAACATCTGAAAACCAAACGATGAACAGGTACGCGCCAGCCAGAAGGCGACGAACGACCTGTGTCGCAGCAGCGAATCTTCCGCTGCGGTGACCGGTGAACCCATAGTTTTATCCCATCCTGAAGCAGAACCGGCCGGCGTCATGGCACCGGCCTGGTGAAAAGCCACCATCGGCTTTCCTTATGTTTTTCACGTCATAGAGTGCGATAACTGACCGGGGCAGGCAATGGCTGGATGTGCGCTGTAAAAACAGGTGCTTATCCGGATTGACAGTTAAACATGGCGTTCTGAATATTAGCAGACTGATTGTTTTACTTTGAAAATAGCCGAATCATTCCAGATAATTCAGTAAAGCGTTAATTAATGCCTGGCGAATCCTTTTTATCTCTTTATCAGAAACAGCTAAAAAAGGTGATCTTTGCCGGCGAATCGATCTATATTGCCCCCTGTGATAATCACAGCAGTCTTCCCGTCCTTATAATAATTAAGACGCTATCGTTCATTAATTTATTCATAGAGATAAATGGAAAACAATTCATACCATCCTTATGTCACTGAGCGTGTCTGTCGCTTCGACGGCACACCTATCGGCGCATGTTATTCAGCGTCCTTAATGCATTGCGTGCCGGAACGTGATGCATTACTTCATGAAGGCGAGATAATTACTCAACATTATCAGTCAGCGGATGCTGCGGGATTAATAATTATTCCACTGGCGGGAAATAGCGTGATGTCCTTTTTGCATGACGTGGATAATTATTCCAGCCTGCAACATGAGAATGTAAGGCTGGCGATCAACTATGCCACTTTACATCAGGCAGGATCCGCCTTACGCGCTGTGGCGTCTCGTTTTTCCTTCTGGCTTTACGATCTCGCGCCGCCGGGAACCGAGTGGAAAAATATTACCGATTTTCCCTTCAGCGGTATTGTTCTGAGCGATGACTTCTTCCGCGAAAATTATCTCAAGTTCAGCTTTCCTTTTCTGCTCGCTTCGCTGCGGGAAACACAAGCAGAGGTAATATTACGTACGCATCAGCTCCAATTACCGGCCGAAGATTACCTGCATTTACAGCTAAGCGGCTGGCAAACGCAGCGGAGCTGTCATCCGCTCTTCCCGGGGTAAACGTTTACACAAAATTCTGCGCGTCGGCGTTATCGCCCGATTACGCCGGACAGGATGGCGCAATATCCTCATAAAATGTCGTGTCACTGCCTGATAAAAAGAGCAAAGCGCTAAAAAAATCAAACCTGTTAACGTTTTTAAGATAAAATTTAACGCAAAGGGATCATCCTGCTTAACGGAAAAGCACTGACAGAACACCTTAAGTCACTTCGTACTCTATGTCGGGATACAGCCTAATCGGTTGTTTCCTTTGATTTTATGGCAAAGAAAGAGGTCAATATTATGGGGAAAGCTTCCTCATCTTTTGGCGTAATTCGCTTCCTGACGGTGCTGTTTGCACTGCTGACGGGCGCATTTATGCTGATTGGCGGCGTTTGGTTAGCCGCCATTGGAGGTTCCTGGTACTACGTTATTGGCGGTGTGATTATGCTGATCACCGCTGTTCTGCTGTGGCGCCGTAGCGGTTCCGCACTGCTGCTGTATGCCCTGTTGCTGCTGGCAACGCTGGTGTGGGGTGTATGGGAAGTCGGCTTCGACTTCTGGGCGCTGGCCCCACGTACCGACGTGCTGGTGATCTTCGGTATCTGGCTGATTCTGCCGTTTGTGTATCACGGCCTGAATCATGCGGGTAAAGGTGCGCTGGGTGCGATGGCCGTTGCGCTGGTAGCCAGCGTACTGGTGCTGGCGTGGGCAGTATTCCACGATCCGCAGGAGCTGAATGGCAATCTGCCGGAAGCCGCTAACGTTCCGCAGGCCCAGCCGCTGAGTAACATCAACGATGCTGACTGGCCAGCCTATGCGCGTGACCAGCAGGGCACTCGCTTCTCGCCGCTGAAGCAGATCAACACCAGCAACGTGAAAGAGTTGCAGGTTGCCTGGCAGTTCCAGACCGGCGATCTCAAAACCGCCAACGATCCGGGTGAAATCACTGACGAAGTGACGCCGATTAAAATCCGCGACACGCTGTACCTTTGCTCGCCACACCAGATTCTGTTTGCACTGGATGCGACGACCGGTAAGCAGAAGTGGAAATTCGATCCGGGCCTGAAGCCGAATCCTACCTTCCAGCACGTGACCTGCCGCGGTGTTTCATACCATGAAGTGCCTGCCGCTGCCGATGCCGCCAACAGCCAGCCTGCGCTGTGCTCACGCCGCATCTATCTGCCAGTGAACGACGGTCGTCTGTTCGCGCTGGATGCCGATACCGGTGCCCGTTGCCCATCCTTTGGCAACAACGGTGAGCTGGATCTGCAGCACAAGCAGCCGGTACAGACGCCAGGCCAGTATGAGCCTACGTCACCGCCGGTTATCACTGACACCACCATCGTCATTGCTGGTGCGGTCACCGATAACTACTCTACCCGTGAGCCGTCTGGTGCCATCCGTGGCTTCGACGTCAACACCGGTAAACTGCTGTGGGTGTTCGACCCGGGCGCGAAAGATCCTAACGCGATTCCGGCTGATGAACACACCTTCACCATGAACTCGCCGAACTCGTGGGCGCCGGCGGTATACGATCCAAAACTGGATACCGTTTACCTGCCGATGGGCGTTTCCACCCCGGATATCTGGGGCGGTAACCGCACACCAGAGCAGGAGCGCTACGCGAGCAGCGTTCTGGCGCTGAACGCCACCACCGGTAAGCTGGTGTGGTCGTATCAGACCGTGCACCACGATCTGTGGGATATGGACCTGCCGTCACAGCCGACGCTGGCCGATATCACGGACAAAGATGGCAACACCGTACCGGTGATTTATGCCCCGGCGAAAACCGGTAACATCTTTGTGCTGGATCGTCGTACCGGTAAGCCGGTCGTGCCTGCACCGGAGACGCCGGTACCGCAGGGCGCGGCGAAAGGTGACCACGTGGCACCGACCCAGCCGTACTCCGAACTGACCTTCCGTCCGAAACAGAATCTGACGGACAAGGACATGTGGGGCGCGACGATGTATGACCAGCTGGTGTGCCGCGTGATCTTCAAGCGTCTGCGCTACGAAGGTCCGTTCACGCCGCCGTCTGAGCAGGGTACGCTGGTGTTCCCGGGCAACCTCGGTATGTTCGAGTGGGGCGGCATCGCGGTTGATCCACATCGTCAGATCGCGATTGCTAACCCAATGGCGCTGCCGTTTGTGTCTAAGCTGATTCCGCGCGGTCCGGGCAACCCGATTGAGCCACCGCAGGGCGCAGAAGGCGGTTCCGGTACCGAAACCGGCATTCAGCCGCAGTACGGTGTGCCGTTTGGCGTCGAGCTGAACCCGTTCCTGTCGCCGTTTGGTCTGCCGTGTAAACAGCCGGCCTGGGGTTACGTTTCAGCGATCGACCTGAAGACCAACGAAACCGTGTGGAAGAAACGTATCGGTACCGTTCGCGATAGCGCACCGGTTCCGCTGCCGTTCAAAATGGGTATGCCAATGCTGGGTGGCCCAATCACCACCGCCGGTAACGTGTTCTTCATCGGCGCGACCGCAGATAACTACCTGCGCGCGTTCGATACCAACACCGGTGAGATGCTGTGGCAGGCGCGTCTGCCAGCGGGTGGCCAGGCTACGCCGATGACCTATGAAGTGAATGGCAAGCAGTACGTTGTCATCGCGGCCGGTGGTCACGGTTCGTTTGGTACCAAGCTGGGCGATTACGTAATTGCCTATGCGCTGCCAGATGCGAAGTAATTTTTCGCACTGAAGTAAAAAAGCGGGCAATGCCCGCTTTTTTTTCACGCCGGTCAGGCATGATCCTGCGGTTAAGCTTTACGCAGCACCCGCGCATTCAATAGCGTGCACAGCGCCATAATCACGCAGGTGGCGAGAAACACCGGGCGCATACCAAACGCGCCGCCGATAAAGCCACCGAACAGCGGGCCGCTCACCTGGCCGACATACTGAGCCGAGGTCGCATAGCCCAGCATTTTCCCGACCTGCCGCTGCGGCACATTATGACGAATCAACGCCGTCACGCAGGGCATCAGGCCGCCCAGCGCCATCCCCATCAGGAAACGCAGCAGCACCAGCTGCCACGCCGCGCTAATAAACGCCTGCGGAATCAGCAGCAGCGCGCAGACCAGCAGGCCATAAATCAGCACGCGCGCATGTCCGATGCGATCGGCCAGCCGGCCAAGGCGCGGCGCGGAGAGAATGCTGCCCAGCGCAGCGGCCGCCATCACCAGCCCGGCCGTCACCGTCACCGCGTGATCGCCGTGAACAAACTGCGCGATATACAGCGTGATAATCGGCTCAATCGACATATTGGCAAAAATCAGCAGCATGCCCGACAGCCACATCAGCCGCACCACAGGCCGGTTGATCGACGCCTCCGGCTCATCCCCCTCCCCGGCTGCGGCTTTCTTCGCCGGACGTGGCGCTTCTTTCAGCAGAAAAGTGGTGGCGAGAAACGCGAGAAAAATCACCGCACCGGTGAGCCAGAAAGTGTGGCGGATACCGATCAGCGGTGGCAGCACGCCACCCAGCAGCGGGCCGACCACATTACCGGCCATGATGCCGGAGGACAGCACGCCCAGCGCCCAGCCGGTTTGCGCTTTCGGCGTTTGCGCCGCCACCAGAATGGTGGAACCCGATGCATAGCCGCCGAGCAGGCCGGCCAGCAGGCGCAGCGCTACCAGCTGCCACGGCGCGGTGGCCATACCAATCAGCGACATGGCGACGGCCATTCCGAGGCTGGCGCGGATCAGCATCAGCTTGCGGCCATAGCGATCCGCCAGTTTGCCCCACAGCGGTGCCGTCAGCGCCGCGCTAAGAAAGGTGGCACCATAGGCGGCGCCTGACCAGCGCGCAATCGCAGCCGGTTCCTGCACGCCCAGCTGCTGCACATAGAGGGGCAGAAAGGGCAGCAGCAGGGTCATGGCGACGATAGTGCTGAACGAGCCCAGCACGCAAACCCACAAATTTCGCCGCCAGTGTTGCTGCTCAGGCGCTAACGCGATAGAAGAGTGCGACATAGTGATATCCCTGTTTTTGGCTTTTTTAGCAGGCTATCAGCGGTAGCACACAGAAAACAGGGAGAAGCGGATATTTGCCAGCCAGCGCGCTATTGTTGCCAGAAAACAACAATCATGACGCACCCAGCGCAGTGATCAGCGCGTCGCAGAGCAAGGTGATCGGTGACGAAGGCTGCGGCTGCTCTTTCAGCAGCAGGTAACTGTGCAGGCGATCCATCTGCCATTCCGGCAGCACCTGCTGAATCTCGCCGCGCGCCAGCGCCTCCTGCGTCATATAGGCGGGCAGATACGCCACGCCGGTTCCGGCCAGGGCCGCATTGAGCAGCGCCATGCTGTTATTCGCGCGAAAGCGGCTGTGCACATCCAGCGCCAGGCGCTGCTTATCACGGCGAAACGGCAACGCCGCCGTGTGTGCCGGGCCGTGAAACAGCAGCAGATCGTGGCGCATCAGACGTTCAGGATGATCGATGGCCGGATGCGCGGCCAGATACGCTGGCGACGCATACAGTCCCCAGTCAATGCTGCTCAGCTCGCGGTAGTTCGCCACCTCCGGCGCACGCGCGCGGATCACAATCGCCACGTCCGCACTGGGCTGCGGATCGTCGCTGGTGGTCAGTTCGAGATCGACGTTGATGTGAATATGACGGCGGATAAAGGTATTCAGCGTCGGCACCACGCACTGGCAGCCGAAGGTGATCGGCGCCTGCAGCCGCACGTTGCCGGCAGGCTGCTGATGCACCTGCTGCACAAACGCGTCGGCGCGATGCATCTCTTCCAGCATGCGGGTGCAAAACGGATAGTAAGCCTGGCCCAGCTCGGTCAGCGCCACTTTGCGCGTGGTGCGCTGCAGCAGCTTGATACCCAGCCGCACCTCCAGCCGGGCTATTTCGCGGCTGACGTGCGATTTTGATACCCCCAGCGTACGGGCCGCTTCGCTGAAGCTTTGCCGCTCAACGACGCGCGCAAACAGCATCATGGCGGTGAGATTATCGCTGTTGTCCATGTTCTCTGGCTGTTTCGAAAGAGTGAGAACCGCAGCTTAAAAGCAAAAACGCGAATGCGCACCCGATTTCCCGTTACGCAGCGGCCACGGGAAATCGGGCGAGGGATGTCACACCGCCACCGCTAGCGGAAACAGCAGGCGGTCCGGCTCGACGCGACGCTGACGCCGCAGCTGGCCTGGCGTGACGCGAAAATAATTTTTAAAGGTGCGGGTGTAAGCCTGCTGGGTATCAAAGCCGTAGCTCATCGCTACCTGCAGAATCGCCTCATCACTGTTGATCAGCGTGAGCGCTGACTCAGTCAGCCGGCGCTGGCGAATGTATTCTGCCAGTGAAAAACCGGTGTGCTGACGGAACAGACGTTGCAGATGCCAGCGGGAATACCCCGAGCGGCGTGCTACTTCATCCAGATGCAGATCGTGCCCTAAGTTTTTTTCAATCCACTCCAGCAAACTACGGATAAATTCGCGCTGATTCATGACTTCCTCCGGCGTCGGTAAAATGTCCAGTGACGTCACTGTAGCGCGTTAAATTTATCCCTTAATTAGCAGAAAATTAGCGCAGAATTAGCAAGCAAAAAAACGGCTTTCCCGACGAAACAGCGCGCCAGGTTAATTCTGCGCTAATTATCGGGCGCTACACTGCGACAAGTTATTCAGGAGGGCATCATGCGTGTGCTGCTGGTAGAAGATGATGAAATGATCGGCGCCAACCTGCAGCAGGCGCTGGAGGCCGCCGGCTGGTCGGTGGACTGGGTGCGTGACGGCGTATTTGCCAGCAACGCCTGGCAGGAAGGCGGTTACACCTGCGTCCTGCTCGATCTCGGTTTACCGCGTGAAGATGGCATCAATGTGCTGCGCCGTGCGCGCACGCGCGGCGACATGACGCCGGTGCTGGTGCTGACCGCGCGTGATACCGTGCAGCAGCGCATTCAGGGTCTGGACAGCGGCGCCGATGACTACTTACTCAAACCCTTTGATCTGCAAGAGGTTCTTGCGCGTATGCGAGCCATCACCCGACGCCGCCACGGTGCGGCGGACTCCCTGCTGGGCAACGGCGACGTGCAGCTCGATATGATGACGCGTGAAGTGCTGTACAAAGGCCAGCGCGAGCAGCTAACCGCACGTGAATACGCCCTGCTCTATGCGCTGCTGGAACGCCCGGGCGCGATCCTGTCGCGTGAGCAGTTAGAAAACCGCATCTACGGCTGGGGCGAAGAGGTCACCAGCAACGCCGTGGACGTGCTGATTCACGGCATGCGGCGCAAACTCGATAACGAAGTGATTCGCAACGTGCGCGGTCTGGGCTGGCGGGTGCCGGCAATATGAGATCCTTTACGTTTATGCGGTCGCTGCGCAACAAACTGCTGGCCACGCTGGTGCTGCTGCATCTGGCGATGATCGGCGGTGTCACCTGGTATTTCTACCACTGCTATGGCGACATGATGGGCACCATGAAGGACGACCAGCTCGCCAAAATTGCCGATGCCTGGTCAAGCAGCCAGCGCATGCCGGCACTGATGCCGATGGTGATGCAGCAGGAGAAGCTGAAAAGTACCTATATCGTTCAGCTCTGGGACACCAATAATCACCTGCGCGCCAGTTCCTGGCCGGCGCTGCATGCGCCCCTGCAGAGCAAAAAAGGCTGGTCAGATTTAAAAGTTGGCGACTGCGGCGATGACTGCCAGTGGCGCGTTTACACCCGTCCCGGCGAGCTGGGCAGCGAGATCGGCAATATTCAGGTGCTGCACAACGTCGGCTACATGAAGAGCCTGATGGTGAAACGCGTACTCTCCGCCATCATTCCGCTCATCCTGATGATGCCGCTGTCGCTGCTGGTGATCTGGCTGGTGGTGCGGGCCATTACGCGCGATCTGCGCGTAGCGTCGCGCCAGATTGCGGCGCAGGAAACCCTGCATCCGCACAGCGTGTCGCCGGACGGTCTGCCGGACGAAGTGCTGCCGCTGGTCGATGCTTATAACTCGCTACTGGATAAACTACGCGCGGCCTGGTCGTCACAGCGCCAGTTCCTTGAGGATGCCGCGCATGAACTGCGCACGCCGGTTACCGCCGTCACGTTACAGCTGGAGAACCTGCGTCAGCACATCCTGCCGGGCGAAGCCAGCCGCCAGTTTGATCAGCTGGAAGCGGGCGTCACGCGCACGCGCCATCTGGTGACGCAGTTGCTGAATATCTCACGCCAGGAGGATCAGTCCGTGGTTGCCAGCGTCGAGACCATTGAGCTTGATGACCTGCTGAAGGAGAGCATTGAGCAGCTGATGGTGGTAGCGGACAAGCGCGGCATTGATATCGGCTTTAACGGCACAGCGCACTATCGTCTGCACGCCAGCCGCTCCGATCTGCGCAGCCTGTTCGATAACCTGATCGGTAACGCCATGCTGCACACGCCGGAAGGCAGCCTGGTGGATGTGCTGCTGCATCGCGTCGGCCATCATACGGTAGTGGATATTGTCGATAACGGCCCCGGCATGCCGGAGTCGTTTATCGAGCGCGCCTTCGATCGCTTTACCCGCTCGCCGGATGTCCAGGCGCAGGGCAGCGGCTTAGGATTATCGATCGTGCGCAGCGTGGCGCAGAAGCATCAGATGCAGGTGGCGCTGTCGAATTGCCTGAACCCGCAGGGTGAAGTGTGTGGCCTGCAGGTACGCGTAACCCTTCCCTGACGTCTTTCCTCTCCGGCGCGATAATCCGCGCCGGCTATTTTCTTCTCCTGCCAGTTCTCTGCGTATCCCGACAACGTAAACGGTTGCGGAGTTCCGTTCGTTACACGGCCTTTATGTGATCAACTTCACATATTTACTGAATCGAAATGCAACACTTTTTGACAAACGTGATCAAAATCTATTTTCTATCGCTCTGTTACAGGCACATTACGCGGGCCTGAAAATCCGGCGCGTCAGACCGGCGACAACAGCACACTGCCCATCCCCTGGGATCGATTTCACCCGATCGCAGCATTTGCGCGGCGATCACGAGCAAGTGGTTAAAAAATAATGAAATTTAAAACGTTGATAGCAGGGGCCTTACTGGCCAGTAGCTGGACCGGCGCCGCACAGGCGGCGGAAAGCGATCCGCAGTACCTTTCTGACTGGTGGCATCAGAGCGTGAACGTGGTAGGCAGTTATCACACCCGCTTCGGACCTCAGTTCAACAATGATGTGTATCTCGAATACGAAGCCTTTACTAAAAAGGACTGGTTTGATTTCTACGGCTACCTTGACCTGACCAACTTCTTTGGCGTGGGTAACAGCAATGCCAACGGTATTTTTGACCACGGTTCGCCGATGTTCATGGAAATTGAGCCACGCTTCTCCATTGATAAGCTGACCGGCACCAGCCTGGCGTTCGGACCGTTCAAAGAGTGGTACTTCGCTAATAACTACATCTACGATATGGGTCGCAACAGCGACAGCCGTCAGAACACCTGGTATATGGGTCTGGGTACTGACATCGATACCCATAGCGATATCGGCCTGTCACTGAACGTGTACGCGAAATACCAGTGGGAAAACTACGGTGCGGCGAACGAAAACAGCTGGGATGGTTATCGCTTCAAGGTGAAATACTTTGTGCCGATCACTGACCTGTGGGGCGGCAAGCTGAGCTACATCGGTTTCACCAACTTTGACTGGGGCTCCGATCTGCGTGACAAGTCTGACCGCTCACGCACCAGCAACTCAATTGCCTCCAGCCACATTCTGTCGCTGAACTACGATCACTGGCATGTCTCTACCGTGGCGCGTTACTTCCACAACGGCGGCCAGTGGGCTGATGGCCAGGAGCTGAACTTCGGCAACGGTCCGTTTGAAGTGAAATCAACCGGCTGGGGTTACTACCTGGTAGTGGGTTACAACTTCTAAACCGCTTCCGGCGTGGCCGCCTGCGATCGCGGCCACGCCAGTCTGTTACGCCTGTGGCTTCACCACGTTGATGCGCCATGGGATGCCGAACTTATCGATAAACATCCCGAAGCCGTTCGACCAGAAAGTTTTCTGCCATTCAGTGGTCACTTTGCCGCCCGCAGAGAGCTTATCAAACCAGGCTTTACCCTCCGCTTCATCTGGCGTGGCCAGGCTCACCGCATAACCGGCATGTTCGGACGCCGGTGGCTGGGCGGTATTGCCATCACTCAGCATTAGCTCGCCCTGACCAATGCGCAGATGCGCATGCATAATCTTTTCCGGCGGCAGCGGCGGCGCCGACTGATCGCCCACCTGTTCGCCCTGCTCCGGCATATCACCAAACGTCATTTTTTGCAGAATTTCGCCGCCGGTGGCTTCCAGATAGAAGGCAATCGCTTCTTCACAGCGGCCGTAGAGAAATAAATAAGGACTCACCTGCATCGTAACCTCCGTTGAGAGTGCGTAAACGCGTGTCGTACACCTAAAGTGTAGACGATGCCGTTTTACGCCCGTCACGGCTGGCAGTAGCGGCGGAACAGCTGCGCCATGTAAGCGCTCATCGGCGTCAGCGCGGTGTCTTTACGCTGAATCAGGTAGAAGGTGGCTTTCGGCAGCGGATCGTCGAGATCCAGCGCGATCAGCTGCCCGCCGTGCGTAGGGTCTTCAATCACGTCGCGCGAAATGATGCTGACAAAATCACTCTTCGCCACCAGGCTGGTGCAGGCCATAAAGGTCTCGCAGGTCACCGCGATTTTGGGTGCCATGCCGCGCTCACCGAACAGGTCATGCAGCAGTCGGTAATAACTGCCCTGCGGTGTCGGCATGGTCCAGTCGCAGTGTTGCAACTCGGCCAGCGAGCGCGCATGCGCCATCGGATGCCCTTTACGCATCACCACCTGATACTCGCGCTGCATCAGCCGCTCGAAAATCAGCTCCTGATCGAAGTGATGCCGGTCGTAGGTATTGATGGTGAAATCCAGCGCGCCCTGACGCAGTTCATGCACCATCGACACCAGCTGACCCTCAACGATACGCACTTTCACCAGTGGATACTCACGATGAAACTGGGTTATCACCTGCGGCATCACGGTACGCGCAATGCTGCCGCCCACCCCAATATTCACTTTGCCACCGGCCAGACCGAGCCGCTGCTGGATATCCTCCTGCGCCACGCGCAGTTCCTCCAGCACCAGACAGGCATGACGAAAAAAGGTTTCACCGACATCGGTCAGCATCACGCCCTGCTGACGACGCTCGAACAGGCGCGCGCCCAGCGCCAGCTCCAGTTCCTGAATCGCTTTGGTTAACGCCGGCTGTGACAGGCCCGACAGCCGGCTGGCGGCGCGAATACTGCCCTGGCGCGCCACGTCAACAAAGGCGCGCAGCTGATGAAGTTTGAGATTGGCCGCCATGATCAGGTGATAACCGTTGTCTATCGGTCACAAGATATTCGCATCTTATGCGCCCTAATACCATTGTGTAGATTCGGTTGAATGCATAAAAAACCAACACTAAGGAACAGCCGATGAACACCCTTTCCGACCTCGTCAACGCGCGGATACCGCAGATGCAGACATGGCGCCGCGACCTGCACCAGTATGCTGAATCCGGCTGGCTGGAGTTCCGCACCGCCACGCTGGTGGCGGAAGAGCTGCATCGTCTTGGTTATCAGCTGCAGCTGGGCCGTGAGGTGATTGATGCCGATGCGCGCATGGGCCTGCCGTCTGCTGAAGTGCTGGCACAGCAGGAAGCGCGCGCGCTGCAGCAGGGCGCACTGCCACAGTGGCTGCCCCACTTCTCCGGCGGTTTCTGCGGCGTGGTGGCAACGCTGGACACCGGACGTCCCGGTCCGGTGATGGGCTTTCGTGTCGATATGGACGCGCTCGACCAGACGGAAAGCGCCGCCGCCGATCACCTGCCGACGCGCGAAGGCTTCGCCTCGTGCAATCCCGGCATGATGCATGCCTGCGGCCACGACGGTCACACCACCATAGGTCTGGCGCTGGCGGGCGTGCTGATGGCGATGAAGCACCAGCTGAGCGGTCGCATAAAACTCATTTTTCAGCCGGCCGAAGAGGGCGTACGCGGTGCCAAAGCCATGGTGGCCGCGGGCGTGCTTGATGATGTCGATCTGTTCACCGCCATTCACCTTGGAACCGGCGTGCCGCCCGGCGAGATCGTCTGCGGCAGCGACAGCTTTCTCGCCACGACCAAACTGGACGTACGTTTTACCGGGGTCGGCGCGCATGCCGGTGGCAAACCGGAAGAGGGACGCAACGCGCTGCTGGCGGCGGCACAGGCCACGCTGGCGCTGCACACTCTGCCGCAGCACAGCGGCGGCGTGGCGCGCGTTAACGTTGGTGTCTTACAGGCCGGCAGCGGACGCAACGTGGTGCCGGATGTTGCGCTGATGAAGGTGGAAACGCGCGGCGCGAGTAATCAGGTCAACGACGATATCTATCAGCAGGCGCTGCGCGTGATTGCCGGTGCCGCGGCGATGTACGGCGTTGAGCACGAGGTCACGCTGATGGGCGGTGCACGCAGCTGCACGCCGAGCCCGGCGTGGGTCAGTTTTATCCATCAGCAGGCCGAGGCGACCGGCCTGTTCAGCTCGGTGATAGACAGCAAACAGCAGGCGGCCGGTTCCGAAGATGCTACCTACATGATGGAGCGCGTGCAGCAGCGCGGCGGCCAGGCGTCTTACGTCATCTTCGGCTGCGATCTGGCGGCGGGCCATCACAATGCGCGGTTCGACTTTGATGAAGCGGTGATGGCCACCGCCGTGCTGATGCTGGCTACGCTGGCGCTTAACCAGACGCAGTTCGGCGGTGCCCGATGAGCGCACACGACTTTATCGATCGCTACATTGACCAGCATCAGGCGCGCTTCAGTGCCCTCAGCGATGCCATCTGGGACGTACCGGAAACCCGTTTCGAAGAGACGCAATCGTCTGCGCTGCTGGCCGATGCGCTGGCGCAGGAGGGGTTTGAGGTCGAGCGCGGCGTCGGCGGTCTCGACACCGCGTTTATCGCCTCAATCGGCCACGGCCAGCCGGTGATCGCCATCCTCGGCGAGTTTGATGCGTTGGCCGGTCTGAGCCAGCAGGCGGGCTGCGCCACGCCTGACCCGCTGGTGGAAAACGGCAACGGTCACGGCTGCGGCCACAACCTGCTCGGTACCGCCGGCCTGGCTGCCGCTTTCGCCATCAAAGCCTGGTGGGCAGAACAGGGCGGACGCGGCACGCTGCGCTTTTACGGCTGCCCTGGCGAGGAGGGCGGCTCGGGTAAAACCTTTATGGTACGCGCCGGGCTGTTTGATGATGTCGATGCTGCCGTGACCTGGCACCCGGAAGGCTTCAGCGGCATGTTCAACCTCAGCACCCTCGCCAATATTCAGGCGGCATTTCACTTCAAAGGCGTGGCGGCACACGCCGCCAACTCGCCGCATCTCGGGCGCAGCGCGCTGGACGCGGTGACGCTGATGAACACCGGCGCTAACTTCCTGCGCGAGCACATCGTGCAGGAGGCGCGCCTGCACTATGCGGTCACCCAGACCGGCGGCGTATCGCCCAACGTGGTGCAGGCCGATGCCGAAGTGCTGTACCTGATTCGCGCGCCGCAGCTCGACCAGGCGCAGGATATCTATCAGCGCGTGATTAACATCGCCAAAGGCGCGGCGCTGATGACTGACACGCAAATGACGGTGCGTTTTGATAAGGCCTGCTCCAACTATGTGCCGAACCGCGCGCTTGAGGCGGTAATGGAACGCAATTTGCAGCATTTTGGTCTGCCGGACTACAGCACGCAGGAACAGGCGTTTGCGGCACAGATCCGCGCCACGCTGAGTAAAGACGATCTGCGTAACGCGCGACTGAATGCGGCGCGCACCGGCGGCGAAGCGGGTATCGCCTGGGCTGAAGCGCTGGGCGATAAAGTGCTGATGGACGAGGTAGCGCCCTATGCGGTCACGCGCGAGTTTCTGTACGGCTCAACCGACGTCGGCGATGTCAGCTGGGTGACGCCGACAGCGCAGTGTTTTGCGCCCTGCTTTGCCTTTGGCACGCCGCTGCACACCTGGCAGCTGGTGGCGCAGGGACGCACATCGATTGCCCACAAAGGGATGTGCCTCGCCGCCAAAGTGCTGGCCGCCACCGCGCTGACGCTGCTGCAGGATGATGCCGCGCTGGCGCGTTGTCGTGAAGAGTTTGACCGCGTGCGCCTTGAGCAGCCGTACGTGTGCCCGATTCCGGCCGGCGTGCAGCCATCGACATTAGCATCCTGAGTTCAGCAACGCATTACGCCAGGTGCGCATAAATGCGCACCCTACGAGGGCGTGACCGGTGGTCACCGCTCCTTATCGTGTAGGGTCGCCATTTATGGCGACCTGGTACCAACGCATCACCATTAAAAAAATATAAGCAGTACGCAAACATAACTGACAAGACGACTCATGAGGATCTACCGATGGAAGTGATGACCGAAAATCGCAGCCCCGGCAAGCTGTTCAGCTGGATTGAGCGGGTCGGCAACAAAGTGCCGAACCCGTTCTTACTGTTTGTCTACCTGATCGTGGTGCTGATGATCGCCACCGCGCTTCTCAGCAGCCTCGATGTGACTGTTAAAAATCCGGCCAATGGCGAACTGGTGCGGGTCAATAACCTGCTCAGCGTGGCGGGCATTCAGTGGATCCTGCCCAACATCATCAAAAACTTCAGCGGTTTCACCCCACTGGGCTCCATTCTGGCGCTGGTGATCGGGGCCGGGCTGGCGGAAAAAGTCGGGCTACTGCAGTCGCTGATGGTGAAAATGGCGTCGCGCGTCAGCCGTCGCTACGCCAGCTATATGGTGCTGTTTATCGCGTTCTTCAGCCATATCTCTTCCGATGCGGCACTGGTGGTGATGCCGCCGCTCGGCGCGCTGATCTTCCTTGCCGTCGGGCGTCATCCGGTGGCGGGTCTGCTGGCGGCGATTGCCGGCGTCGCGTCGGGTTTTACCGCGAATCTGCTGATCGTCACCACCGACGTACTGCTCTCCGGCATCAGTACAGAGGCCGCCAAAGCGGTCAGCGACACGGTCCACGTCAGCGTGATCGATAACTGGTTCTTTATGGCCAGCTCGGTCATCGTGCTGACCGTGGCCGGCGCGCTGCTGACCGATAAATTTGTCGAGCCGCGCCTGCCCGTCTGGAACAGCGGCCACCACGATCGCCTGCCACCGCTGACGGCGCAGGAGAATCGCGGCCTGAAGGCGGCCGGTCTCGCCGCACTGGTGTTCATCGGCGTGATGGCACTGCTGGTGGTGCCGGAGCATGCGCCGCTGCGCAACCCGAAAACCGGCGGCATTATCCCTTCGCCGTTTATTCAGGGCATCGTGCCGATCATCATCCTGTTCTTCTTTGTGGTGGCGATTGCCTATGGCGCGGTGACGCAGCAGATTCGCCGCGCTGACGACATCCCCCGACTGCTGGTGGATCCGATGAAGAGCATGGCCGGTTTTATCGTCATGGTGTTTCCGCTGTCGCAGTTCGTGGCGTTCTTCAACTGGAGCAACATGGGCAAGTTTATGGCCATCGGCCTGACCGATATGCTGGAGAGCGCCGGCATCAGCGGTGCGCCGGCCTTTCTCGGCCTGATGTTCCTCTCGGCGTTTCTGTGCATGTTTATCGCCAGCGGCTCGGCGATCTGGTCGATCCTCGCGCCGGTGTTTGTGCCGATGTTTATGCTGCTCGGCTTTCACCCGGCGTTTGCCCAGATGATTTTCCGCATCGCCGATTCCGCCGTGCTGCCGCTGGCGCCGATGTCGCCGTTTCTGCCGCTGTTCCTCGGTTTCCTGCAGCGCTACCAAAAAGGCGCGCAGCTCGGCACCTACTACGTGCTGATCTTCCCGTATCCGCTGGTGTTCTTTGTGACGTGGATCGCGCTGCTGCTGGTGTGGTATCTGCTGGGCCTGCCCATCGGTCCGGGCGTTTATCCGCATCTGCCCTGACCTGGCGCCATGGACGGCGTACCGCTTTCTGTGAACTGCAACGCACGTTGCCAAAATGTCACCGCTGCGCCTCTCGGCAACCCCGGACGAATTGATTATTCTGCTATTTCTTCGCTTGCTAACGGTTAATGATTTCTGACAAACCACCACCGGGCGGATCCTGCAAACACCGAGGTAACAATCATAATGACAACCACCTATTCGACAGGGGTGGCGACCGATCGCATCGCTACCGAACGCCAGACGCTGGCAGGGCGCATCGACGCCCTGCCCTCTTCCGCCGGGCTGTGGCGCTTTATTACGCTGCTGGCGCTCGGCGGCTTCTTCGAGCTGTACGATCTGTTTGAAACCGGCTACATCAGCGCCGGGCTGGTCGCCGCTGGCGTGTTCCACACCGGCACCGCGGGCGTGTTTGGTATCGCCGATCAGGCGGCGTTCGCCTCGGCGACCTTTCTCGGCCTGTTTGTCGGTGCCAGCCTGCTGACGCCCTATGCTGACCGCTTCGGCCGTCGCCTGACCTTTATGTGCGCGCTGGCGTGGTACGGTGCGTTCTCACTGCTGATGGCGTTCCAGCACAGCGCGGAGATGATTATTCTGTGCCGCTTCCTGGTCGGTATCGGTCTGGGCGTCGAGCTGGTGACCATCGATACCTATCTGTCGGAGTGGGTGCCAGCCCATCTGCGCAGCCGCGCGTTTGCCTTCTCTTTTTTCATTCAGTTCCTGTCGGTGCCGACGGTAGCGCTGATGTCATGGTGGCTGGTACCGCAAACCCTGCTCGGCCTCGAAGGCTGGCGCTGGGTCGTAATCGCCGGTGCGCTGTGCTCGCTGGTGATCTGGTTTATCCGGAAAAACCTGCCGGAGTCGGCGCGCTGGCTGGCGCAGCAGGGGCGGCATCAGGACGCGCACCGGGTGCTGAGCGAGATGGAAAAACGCTGCGGCATTGAGCCGGGGGACGATTTCTCTCAGCGTGATGCGGCGGCACAGCTGCCGAAAAAAGGGCGCTTTAGCGAAATCTGGGCACCGGCTTATCGCCAGCGTACGCTGATGCTGGTGGTGATGAACTTCTTCCAGGCGATTGGCTTCTTCGGCTTCGGTAACTGGCTGCCGGCGCTGCTGTCCGGCAAGGGGGCCACCGTCACCCACAGCCTGCTGTACGCCTTTTTCATCACGCTGGCCTATCCGCTCGGCTCGCTGATCTGCAGCCGCTACGCCGACCGGCTGGAAAACAAATGGCAGATCGTTTTTTCATCGCTGATGACGGTGGTGTTCGGCACGCTGTTCGCGCTGACCAGCACCCCGCTGCTGATGGTGGTGTGCGGTTTCCTGATCACCTACAGCAACGCCTGGCTGACCTTCAGCTATCACGCCTATCAGACCGAGATCTTCCCGACGCACATTCGTGCGCGCGCCGTTGGCTTCTGCTATTCGTTCAGCCGGCTGTCGACCGCTTTCAGCAGTATTCTGATTGGCCTGATTCTGCAGTATGCCGGCAGTCAGGGCGTGATCGTGTTTATCGTGCTGAGCATGCTGATGGTGATGCTGTCGGTCGGGATTTACGGGCCGAAGACGCGGGGACTGGATCTGGAAAACATTTAAACCGGACGGGCACAAGGTGGGCGGCGGCCGGTTCAGCCCGGTAATGCGCACCCTTTGGAGCGGCACGATTCATCGCGCGATAAATCGCGCCGCTACGTCCTGGTGCAAACCTTTGGGGGCGTTTCCGCCCCCGCCAGATTTACACCAGTTCGGTTTTCACCCCTTCCTGGATCAGCACGTCGGCATCGACGCCGCTGTGGCTGTAAACCTGATACTTCACGCCAGCCACCGTGGTGCTGCCCTGCTGTTTCACCCAATCGCCCACGTCACCGCCGTCGCCGAGGATGTCATCCAGTTTCACCACGTCCTGCGCATCGCCTTTGATCAGCAACTGGGTTTTGCCGTCTTTCACGAACAGATCCTGACTTCCAACCTGCAGGATATCGTCAACCGTTACGCTCAGGACGTTTTTGCCGTGACCCGTCATATCGATGGTGCTGCCCTGCTTGCCCTGCGCCAGCACATCGCTCAGGGAAACGGCGAATTCATCGCCCAGGGTGATGACGGCAGGAACATCAAAGGCGGTGATACCGACATGATCATCATGCATGCCCCATTCAACGTCACTGATGCGCACGCCGCCCGGATTGTTCACCGAATCCACTTCTGCCGGATTGACGCGCACCACGGCTGAACCGATCAGCTTACCGGCCGGGGCGTGGTACTCGACAATGTCGCTTCGCAGGGTGCCAGGATGCGCCTTCAGCTCATAGCTGTGCAGCAATTTACCTTGCGTGTCATAGAAATCGATGTAATTGCCTTTGCTGTGCACATAATCCGATTTCAGCACCACTTTCTCCGCCACGCCGTCGAAATCCAGCTTCATCTGGCCGCCACGGCCAACAATGATTTCGCCATGCTTCAGCGTTTTTTGCTCGCCGCCGATATTCGGTCCTTTAATCAGCGTCATCTTCAGACTGTCGTCGATGGTATAACTGACCCCGGTTTTAAAATCGATATAGCGCGGATGACCGTTAGCGTCTTTCACCAGATCAGGTTGTCCACGAACCCGGCTGATTTCTTTAACCCCGATGTTATCGATAGCGAAATCGTTGCCGTTACCGTTATTAACCTCATTGGTTACCGCCACGCGAACCACCTCTGTTTTGCTGGCGGTATACAGTCCGCTGAAATGATTCCAGGCAGCATCCAGCCCCATATTAGGAATTACTTTCTGTCCATTAACGTCCAGACCGATTTTTGGTTTCAGGCTACCGCCAGGAATACGGTAGCCATCAAAATCGAACTGGTAGGTTTTACCCGCTTCGACCTGAATATAGCGATAAACCACTTCTCCTTTGAACCCGTTGGTGTTTGAACCGTTGGTCATGGAACCCAACTCATAAGAGGAATTGCCTCCGCTCCAGCGCTTAACCCCGATGTTGTCATTTTTGTGATACAGACCGCTGGCGATCCAGCCCTGCTGGGTACCGTCGTTGAAATTCCACACTAGCCCCTTGTGATCGACCTTCGGCGGATCGACATTGATCTCCAGCAGAAAGGTTGGCGCATTCACATCACGAATGGCGCTATCACTGACCTGAAATTGCGTCAGTCCTTTCCATGGCGAGCGATCGTAAGACTGGTAGCTCCAGTTACCCGTAGCATCCGCTGTGACCGAGTCCATTAATACCCAGTGGCCCTCAATATGGCAGCCGAAGATGTACACCACCTTATTGGGTGCAGACGTGCCTTTCAGGGTTGGCGTCATATCATCGGTGATATCACCGCTTTTCAGCTGGCCCTGCTTTGGTCCGCTGTCATCCCACGCAGAAATAATCTCCGTCTTGCCGGAGATTATCGTCAGGTCGAAAACATCGGCGGCGGCGTCACGCACCGGGCTGTCTGAGACCTGGAACTCATATTTGCCAAAGCCGCCGCGTAACGCGCGCACTTCGCTTTGCCAGTGACCATGAGCATCCGCAACGGCGCTGCCGAGCGTCACCCATACCCCGTTCACGTGGCGGGCATAGATATAAACCACGCTGTTTGCTGCAGCATGGCCTTTCAGCGTTGGCGTCAGGTCATCAGTGACATCGCCCTGATGCAGCACGCCGGTCTGCGCGCCAAAATTATCCCAGGCAGAAACGATACCGGGTTTTTCCGGCACCATGTTGAGACTGAACACCTCGGCGCTGGTGTCGCGATCAAAAGTTTTGGCAGCCTGAAACTCATAAGTGCCGTATCCCCCGCGCAGCGCACGCACTTCCGTTATCCAGTTGCCCCAGGCATCGGCCTTAACGCTACCTAACACTACCCAGTGGCCATCAATATGCCGCGCATGGATATACACCATGCTGTTGGCTTCGGCTTTGCCCTGCAGCGTCGGTGCCATGTCATCGGTGGTGGCACCGTTGATTAATTTGCCCTGCTCGGGCCCGACATTATCGTGCGCCGCGTTGATGGTGGGCTTCAGGCGGGTGCCGTTGTCTGACACATACAGGTCGAACAGCGGCGCAGCGGGATCGCGCGTCGGGCTGTTACTGGCCTGAAAGTGATACGGGCCGGCCCCGCCATCCAGTCGGGCGATTTCCACCTGCCAGTGGCCAAAGGCATCCGCCTGGGTGCTGCCTTTCAGCCACCAGCTGCCGTTTTCGCGTGTGGCATACACGTAGACGATACTGTTGGCTTCCGCCGTGCCTTTGAGCGTGGGGGTGAAGTCATCGGTCAGCGCGCCGTTTTCCAGTTTGCCCTGTGCCGTGCCAAAATTATCCAGCGCATACTCAATCTTCACCGGCGCGGTGGGCACCACCGTATAGGTAAACGGCTCGCTCGCATCGCTCAACTCACCACGGTTATTTTGCGCGCGGGTAGTAATGGTGTTTTCACCGTAGCCCAGCAGATCAACGTTGCTCTCCCAGCGCCACTGCCCGTCAATCACCGGTGCCACGCCGACGCGTACCCCGTTGACGAAGATGATGACGTTTTCTGCGTCCAGCGGCGCGTTGCCGCTCAGGCGCGGGCTGCGATCGTCGCTTTCGCTACCGGCTTTGATCACACCGGTGTTCACCCCTTCATTATCATAGACTTCCAGCAGCTGCGGCTTATCGATGCGCGGCGAATTGACGTAAAGCGTATAGACCGGGGAATCAAAACTGACCTGGCCGAATTTATCGGTGGCGGTGACGTACAGGCGCTGTTCACCGTCACTCAGTTCCGGCGTAATGGTCCACTGACCGTTTTTCGCCGCCTGCACACTGCCAACCAGCACGCCGTTGCTGTACAGGCGGACAATGCTGTCCGGCTCGGCATAACCGGAAATGGCTGGCGTTTTATCATCGGTGAAGCCTTTGTTGCCAACCGGGCCCTGCACCGGTCCGAAATCATCCAGTACGCGCATAATCGCCGGCATATCGGGCGGGCTGAGATCGACTTCCAGCCGCGTCTGGAACGGAATCCCGGCGTTGCCGGCCCGGTCGAAAAAGCGGATGGTGAGATTGTGGCTCCCCTCTTCCAGCCGCAGCGGCAACTGATACTCCCAGCTGCCGTCCGCGTTTACCTGCGTAGTAAACAGCTGGCCGTTAATGGCAAATTCGATATAGCTGACGCTCTTATCTTCAACCACCCCTTTCCAGTACTGATAAGGTGAATTGACGTAGTTCTCCTGCCCCGGTTTGGTCGGGTCGTAATAGCCTACAGACATATGGTCATCCTTTTCGCCAGAGTTAATATCGTTAAAGTAACGCTTAATAAGCGGCAGGGATTTTTAAACGTGGGGGAGAAATCTCTTACAAGAAACGTCTGAAAGGAAAATCTAAGATAATGAATTTTAGTGGGATTTTTCGCACCCTTCAGGCCATGAACCGCGCCATGACCTGAAGGGAATGCTTAAGACAGGCTTACTGCTTTTCCAGCACCCGGATATCCGCGCTGCCCTGTTTTAGCTGCACGCTGTCATCCTGGCGCAGTTTCGCCACCTGTTTCGCCGTGACTTTGGTCTGCACGCCGTTGCCCCAGCTGCTGCGGATAAAGTTCACCACATCAGCCACCTGGCTGTCGTTCAGACGCCAGCCAAACGCCGGCATAGTGATCGCGGTCGGTGCGCCTTGCACGCCCGGCAGCGTGCCGCCAACCAGTACGATGTGAATCAGAGACGTCGGATCCTCTGCCATCACCACCGGATTCCCGCGCAGTGCCGGATAGAAGCGTTGATAGCCGCTGCCGTCGGTTTTATGACACGCCGCACAGCTGTCGACATACACGCCGGCACCCGGCTGGCTGTCGTCCCCTTTCCACAGCGCCCGGGCCACTGCGTCATCCTCACGGAATACCGCCTGAGACGGATCTTTCGCGCCGAGCGATTTCAGGTAACGGGCGATCGCGCTGATATCCGCATCGCTGAGATACTGCAGGCTGTGCTGCACCACCTCGGTCATGCCACCAAACGCCGCCGTGTGATTATTACGGCCATAGCGCAGGAACTGCTGCAGATCCGCTTCGCTCCAGCGCCCCAGGCCATCGCGGTTGTCACCGCGCAGGTTGCTGGCGGTCCAGCCGTCAATCGGCGCGCTGCTGCCGGCAAGATAATCATTGCCCTGGCCGTTATTCAGCGCTTTCTCCTGCATGGTGAAGCTGCGCGGCGTATGGCAGGCGCCGCAGTGGCCCAGCCCTTCCACCAGATAGCGACCACGGGCCAGCGCCGGATCTTCCTGCGCGGCCGGCTGGAACGCCTTCACATCTGGCGCAAACAGGCCGCGCCAGATCGCCAGCGGCCAGCGCATCGACAGCGGCCACGGAATGTCGCTCTCTTTGTTAGCCTGCGCCACCGGCGCCACGCCGTGCATGAAGTAGGCATACAGCGCCTTCATGTCGTCATCGCTGACCACCGCATAAGACGGATACGGCATCGCCGGATAGAGCGTGTCGCCGTTTTTCGCCACGCCATGACGCACCGCTTTCTGGAAGTCGTCATAGCTGTAGTCACCAATGCCGGTTGCCTTATCCGGCGTGATATTGGTGGAGTAGATGGTGCCAATCGGCGTCGCCATCGGCAGGCCGCCGGCAAACGGTTTGCCGCCTGCGGTGCTGTGGCAAGCGACGCAGTCACCGGCGCGCGCCAGATACTCACCGCGCTGCACCAGCGCATCGGCGGCGGTGTCCTCCGCCAGCGCGGCGAACGACAGGGTGCCCAGCAACAGGGCTGTTAAACTTTTGATCATCGCCATGTTCCTTATGCCTGTACCAGCGGGCCGGGGTTCTTCAGATACTGTTCACGAATCGCTTTGGCGGACCAGTAGCTCAGCGCCGCCACCATGCCGGTCGGGTTGTAGCCCAGTCCCTGCGGGAAGGCAGAAGCTCCGGCGACAAACACGTTAGGCACATCCCAGCTCTGGAGATAGCGGTTCACCGCGCTGGTTTTAGGATCTTCACCCATGATGGCGCCGCCGCTCATGTGCGTGGTCTGGTACACGGTGGTATCGAAATGGGCACCCGGCCCTTTCGCGCCGCCAATGATCATCTTCGGATTCATCGCTTCGGTGATTTTGCGCATCTTGCCGATCATGAACTGCGCCATTTTGATGTCGTTGTCCTGCCAGTCAAAGGTCATACGCAGCAGCGGCTGGCCGTAAGCATCTTTGTAGTTGGGATCGAGATCGAGGTAGTTAGCGCGATACGACTGGTGCGCGCCGTGCGCATCCATCGACACGTGATGGTTATAGGTATCCGCCACCGCCGCTTTCCACTGGCTGCCCCAGTTCGGCGTGCCTGTTGGCGTCGGCAGGCCGGAGATCGGCTTGGTGCCCGCCTGGTTGACCCAGAACGGTGAACCGCCGACAAAGCCGTACGGACCATGGTCAAAGTTATCGGCGTTGTAATCATCCACCGCCACGCCGGCGCCACCGGCACCGATGAACGGATTGGTGGTGGTGTTTTTATCAAACAGCGCCTTCAGCGTGGAGATGTTCTGATAGGCAAAGTTACGGCCGACCACACCCTCGTTGCTGATAGGGTTGTACGGCTTGCCGATGCCGGACAGCAGCATCAGGTGCACGTTGTGGAACTGGAAGGCGGAGAGGATCACCAGATCCGCCGGCTGCTCCACTTCACGTCCCTGACCGTCCAGATAGGTGACGCCGGTCGCGCGTTTTTTATCGTCGGTCAGATTGACGCGCAGCACATACGCGTTGTTGCGCAGCTCAAACTTCGGCTCCTGGCGCAGCGCGGGCAGAATGTTAACGTTCGGCGACGCTTTGGAGTACATGTAGCAGGCGTAGCCGCTGCAGTAGCCGCAGAAGTTGCACGGCCCCATCTGCGCGCCGTAAGTATTAGTGTAAGGACCGGAGGTGTTGGCCGACGGCATATCGTAAGGGTGATAGCCCACCGACTCTGCCGCCTGGGCAAACAGCTGTGCCGACCAGGTGCGCTTCTGCGCCGGCAGCGGGAAGTCGCTGGAGCGATCCGGCGCATAAGGGTTGCCGCCTTTCTCTTTGCCCACCACTTTGCCCTTGATTGACCAGGCGCTGCCGGAGGTGCCGAACACTTTTTCCGCCTGATCGAAGAACGGTTCCAGCTCGTCATAGCTGACGCCGAAATCCTGAATGGTCATGCCTTCCGGGATAAAGTTTTTGCCGTAACGCTGCTCGTAGTGACTGCGCAGGTTCAGCTCGACCGGGTCGACGCGGAAGTGCACGCCCGACCAGTGCAGGCCGGCGCCGCCGGTGCCGGTGCCCGGCAGGAATGCCGCCAGCTGACGATACGGTACGGCGGTTTGTGAGGCATCGTGACGGATAGTTACGGTGCTTTTTGACAGATCCTGGAACAGCTTTTTGCGGATGTTATAAGTCAGTTCATCAATCGACTGTGGATAGGATCCATCCGGATAGGTATCTCGATGCGGCCCACGCTCCAGCGCCACCACATGCAGACCTGCCTCGGTCAGCTCTTTCGCCATGATCGCCCCGGCCCAGCCGAAACCGACGATCGCCACATCCACTTTTTTTAACGCATTTGCCACGGTTACGCCCTCTCGCCGCGAATATCAACTGACGGGAACGGATAACGTTCGCCGCGCTCTACCCAATCCATAAAGTCGGCGCGTGCGCCAGGGAAGCCGATCAGCTTCCAGCCCACCATGCCCTGATTGCCGCCGTGGATCGGATCGCTGAAGTAGCCCTCGCGGGTGTTTTGCAACAGAAAGGCGAAGAAGGTTTTGGCCGGCACCTGCGGGAATTGCGCGCTGCCGTTTTCGAAGGCGCTCAGTAGCGCGTCCTGCTGCGTGGGCGTCAGCTCAGCAAATACCTTGCCGTGCTGCTGTTTGCTCCAGCCATCGGCATCGGCCAGGCCGAGACGGTAGATCTGCTGCGGCACCAGCGGCAGCTGATAGCCGAGCTCTTTCGGCAGATCCGGATTGAACGGTCCCTGCATATACCAGTTGCTGCCGGTGGCATACGGCGTATTCATCTGGCGATCGATAAACTCCGGTACGCCGGCTTCCAGCGCGCCAGGACCACGTTCATCGTTGGGGATCAGGCGCGCCACGGCGGCTTTGATGAAGGCAAACTCTTCGGCGGTAAACCACACCGGTTGATACTCGCGCGCCTGCTGCGGCGCAGCGGCCGACGACGCTGCCGCACCGGCGGCCATTGGCGCGACCAGTGCGCCCATCGCCGTACTGCCTACCGCCATTGCCGGCGCCAGGGTGATGGTTCTCAGCAGGAAATCCCGGCGAGTGTGACCCTTTTTTTCTTCTGACATGACATTGCCTCATTACCGCATATAATGCGGCATGAAAGTTAAGTAGTTGCGTTGTAATGATTTTTATTGGCGTTTTAAGGGATACAGCAAGACTGTTACCGGTAACAGTTGACGTAGTGTAACACCATCGCCGTTAATAATTTAGTTTCCCGAAACAAATGAGCACAAAAAACTTAACAACTAACTCTGCCGCTTTACATAAATGCGGCGATGCTGTCATCGTCGGATACAACCGACAACAGACAGATAAATGCCGGAAGCGGTATAAAGAGTACACACAACAGCGGAGTGCCTATGTTTAAGTCCTATTTTCCGCGGCCGGCGCTGTTTTTCAGCTCGGCCGCGATTTGGAGCCTGATTGCCATTTTTGCCTGGTTTGGCTTTTTCAATGATTTTCCGGCGCGCTTTCCCGCTTTGCAGGCGGCGATGCAGCAGCCGCTGCCGACCAACGCCAGCCGCTTTATCCACGCCAGCCAGCTGTGGTTTTATGCCTATTACTGGATCATGGGCGGCGCCTTTGCACTGGTGTGGCGCATCATCGACAACCATCCGTGGCAGCGCTGGTCGGTATGGGGATCGTTACTGATTATCTTTGTCACCTGGTTTGGCGTGCAGGTTGGCGTCGGCGTTAACGCCTGGTATGGTCCGTTTTACGACATGATTCAGCAGGCGCTGACCAAAGCCGGCTCGGTGAGCATTAATCAGTTCTATGTGCAAGTGCTGGCGTTTCTCGGCATTGCGCTGATCGCGGTAGTGATCGGCGTGATGAACTCGTTTTTCGTCAGCCACTGGGTGTTCCGCTGGCGTACCGCGATGAACAACTACTACATGCATAACTGGCAGCGCCTGCGTCTGGTAGAAGGTGCCGCACAGCGTGTGCAGGAAGACACCATGCGCTTCGCCAGTACGCTGCAGGACTGGGGCATCAGCTTTATTCAGGCCATCATGACGCTGGTGGCGTTTCTGCCGGTGCTGGTGACGCTATCGCATCACGTGAAAGAAGTGCCGATCCTCGGCAATATCCCTTATGCGCTGGTGATCGCCGCGCTGCTGTGGTCGCTGTTTGGTACCGCGCTGCTGGCGCTGGTGGGGATCAAGCTGCCGGGGCTGGAGTTCCGCAATCAGCGTGTGGAAGCCGCGTACCGTAAAGAACTGGTGTACGGCGAGGACGATCCGCAGCGCGCCGCGCCGCCTACGGTGCAGGAGCTGTTCAGCCGCGTGCGTCACAACTATTTCCGCCTCTATTTCCACTATCTCTATTTCAACATCACGCGCATTCTCTATCTGCAGGTGGACAATGTGTTCGGGCTGTTCGTGCTGTTCCCCTCGATTGTTGCGGGCACCATCACGCTGGGGCTACTTAACCAGATCACCAACGTGTTCGACCAGGTGCGCTCCTCCTTCCAGTATCTGATCACCTCGTGGTCCACGCTGATTACGCTGATGTCGATCTACAAACGTCTGCGCAGCTTCGAGCAGATTCTGCAGGATATTCCGCACGACGAGATGCTGCGCGAAGCCTCGGAGTAAGCGGAAAAGGCTCGGGGGCAGGACCGCGCGCTGTACTCCGACATCGCTCAGAACAGTCCCCTCTCCCGCCCACGGGAGAGGGTTAGGGTGAGGACCGGGTGCAGAACCGCGCTGTACTCCGGCATCGCTCAGAACAGTTCCCTCTCCCGCCCGCGGGAGAGGATTAGGGTGAGGGCCGGGTGCAGAACCGCACTGTACTTCGACATCACTCCGGACAGTCCCCTCTCCCGCCCGCGGGAGAGGGTTAGGGTGAGGGCGAACCCCGCCCCCATCCGCCCCATCCTCAGCCCGCCAGCACCGCAAACACCCTCTCGATGGCGTACGCGCCGGGATCCTTAACACCATCCAGACTCTCCTGATTGAGATAAGCCGAACGGCCCGCCTTCGCACTCTGCATCTGTGCCGTCGCGTCGGCGCCCCGTTGCGCAGCGGCCGCTGCCGCCGCCAGCGACTCTCCGGCCGCTAACGCCTCCAGTGCCGGCTGCAGCGCATCCACCAGCGTGCGATGTCCCGGCTGCGCGCCGCCGTAGTGCTTCATCCGTTCCAGCCCGTGCATCAGCGCCTGCGGCAGCGTGCTGCCCTCCTCCAGCTGCTGTCCGGCCGAAGTAAACAGAATCGACATCAGCACGCCGCTCGATCCGCCCATCACCGTCGCCAGCTGTTCGCCTACCAGCGCCAGCAGCGTAGGCAACTCATCCAGCGGTAGCTGCTGTTCACGCAGGCCGCGCTGGATTTTCTTCGCGCCGGCGGCAAAGGTCGAGCCGGTATCGCCATCGCCGACTTTGGCGTCCAGTGCATTCAGCTCGCTCTCCAGATCGATCAGCGTCTGCGTCACGTGCTCAACCACCTGCGCCACTTCAGCGTTATCAGAAGGATCGAAATCCAGCACGCTGCCGATGCGTTCAGCGCGCTGCAGGCTGATGGGCGCAAAGTCGTACATCGGCGTCCAGCCCAGCACCTGCACCGGCGCATGCAGCGCCTCGAAAAACGCCTCTTCCAGCGCCAGCAGCGTCAGCGAAAACCCTTTCATATCCAGCGCGCTGACCAGCGTTGCCGGGCCAATTAAATGGGTGATGCGTGCCGCCAGCGGCGACTGCAGTACCTCGCGCGTGAGCAGCGCCAGCTCCAGCTGGGAAAAGCCGCCGAGATTGTTGATCATCAACAGCGCCTGTTTGCCGTCGGGCAGCGCCTGCGCCAGCTGATCGGTCATGATGCTGGTAATTTTGCGGCTGTTTTGCGTGTCCAGCGTGATTACGCCCGGCTCACCGTGAATGCCCATCCCCAGCTCGCTGTGACCGGCTGCCACACGATCGTCGCGCTTTTCACCCGGAATGTGACAGGTGGCAAACGCCAGGCCGATGGAGAACGTGGCGTCAATCGCCTGCTGCGCCAGCGCTTTAACCTCGTCGAGCGATTGGCCGTGCTCTGCGGCGAAGCCAGCGATTTTGTGCACCAGCACGGTGCCGGCAATGCCGCGTGGTTGCGGGTTCTCCGGCAGCGCGATATCGTCCTGCACCATCACCAGCTCCACCTTGTAACCGAGATTTTTCGCCTTTTCCGCTGCGAGGCCAAAGTTGAGCCGGTCACCGGTGTAATTCTTCACAATCAGCAGACAGCCCGCCTCACCAGTGACGTTAACGATGGCGTTCAGCACCGCATCAACGCTCGGCGAGGCGAAGATATCGCCGCACACCGCAGCGGTCAGCATCCCTTTGCCGACAAAGCCTGCGTGCGCCGGTTCGTGGCCGGAGCCACCGCCGGAAATCAGTGCGACTTTGCTTTTATCCCAGTCCGAACGCACCACCACGCGAATCTCATCGCCCAGATCGAGACGGGTCAGGTTGTGCCACGGTGTGCTGAGTAACACGCCTTCGATCGCTTCGTTCACCAGATCGTTTTTTTCATGCATAAAAAACTGGCTCATTGCACTCTCCCCTTAGGTGTTGTCGTCCTAAAGGTAGCGTAAGCCGGGCGGGAAAGGGGGGATCAAGGCCGGAAATGCAAAGGGCGACACACGTCGCCCCTGAGTTTCGGATAATTACGCCCTACAGCGGGATGCGTAACACGCTGTCCGGGTTTTTTGGAGGTTCCTTGCGTGAGCCCGGCTGCTTGATGCTGACGAACAGCGTGTTGCCATCGGCGGAGAGCGCCAGGCTGTTCGGCAGGCCCGGCGCTTTCACCGTGCGTTTCACTTTATAGCTGCTGGCATCGATGATGCTGATCTCACCGGCTTTACGGTGCGTGACATACAGCTCGTCACGGTCAGCATTGAACAGCACCGCCAGCGATTCCGGTACCTCAATACGCTGAATCACCTGCTGCGTGCGGGTATCCAGCACCAGTACCTGCGGCTGCTTCGCATCGCTGAGGAAAGCGCGGTGGCCTTTGCTATCCAGCGCAATGTTCAGGAAAAAGTGCTCTTTATCACCGTCAATTTTCTGGCGCTTTTCAATCGCGTTCAGGCGGGTATTGATGGTGACCAGCTCGCCATCGGCATTGGTGACATACAGTTTCTGCGCGGCAGCATCCAGTGCCAGCCCGGTGCCCATTTTGCCGGTATTCGGGATAGTGCTGATGAGCTGGAGCGTTTTGCCGTCCACCACCCACACCACGCTTTGCGCACCGAGACCGGTGATGTACACGCGATTGGTTAGCGCATCCGCGACCAGTTCACGCGGCTGCAGCGGACGAACCGTGTCACCGCGCTTGCGGCCATCCAGCACCAGTGTGTTAATCACCTTACCGCTGCTGGCATCCACTGCCGTCAGCGCACCGTTAACCGTGTTGCCAAAGTACAGCACGTTGGTGTGCTGATTGATGGCGGCACCAAAGGTCTTCAGCTCAGTGCTGATGGTTTGTTTCACCGCCAGATTCTGCGGATCGAGACGGTACACGGTACCGCCCTGCGGATTGCCGGCGTTTTGCGCCGTGGCGAGGAACAGCGCGTTGTCGCTGTTGCTGAAGGCCAGTTCGTAGGCACCTTTGGCGATCGGCTGATTGAGCGGCTGCGTTTCCGCCGCCTGCAGCGCGCTGCAGGACAGCAGCGCCGTGGCCACCAGTAGCGGACGCAGCGCCCACTGCATTGTTTTATTCGCTTTCATAACTTCTCCATAGCAAAACCACCGCCGTGCGGCAGTGAAATGAAAGCCCGACATTGCAACCAATAGGAAATTCAGCCCGAGGCGAGCCGATAAGGATGTTAGTTTTTGCGAATAATAATCATTTATGCGGAAAAGGGACAGGATTTTATGGCGTTAGCAACGCCGCCAGGGCGCCCGAAGGCACCCTGTCAGCACAGAGGGTAAGGCAAACTTATTGGGTCAGTTCTGCGGTCATGTGAACGCCGTTGTTGAAGTTGGCTTCAGTCACTTTGTAGGAAGCACCAAGTTCCTGCGCTTTAGCAGCGATTTGCGCTTCAGCACCGTCAAGCGTAGAGGCGGTAGCGGTCACGCTTTGCGCGAAGCTGGCAAATGGCAGAACAGAGAGAGCAATAACAGCAGCAAAAGTTTTGATGGTTTTCATGGTCATTTCCTTAATGATGTTTGATTGAATAAGGCGACATCGCCTTGATGAGAGATATAGTAGGCCGGCAACCGATCAAAAAAAAGCGCAGAGATTTGCCTAAGTATTTCGAATATTTTGACTATAAAAAGCACGTTTAGCGCAACCTGTGCGCAAAGGGTTAAAAAACCACGATTTGAATAAAAGGCAGGATTTATTGCTGTGATTGGTGAGACCAGGCATACGCGGCAAAAGCGGCGCCGCGACACACCCTGAAGCGTGTCGCGGCGCGCCGGATGGCGGTAAACGGATTTAACCGTGATGCCGCACGCGGGTAAAGATGGTGATGGCGGCCAGCAGCATCAGCACGCCGCTGGCAAGGAATACGCCGCCCGCGCCCTGCAGATCGAACATCCAGCCACCGGCTGCCGCACCGGCGGTGATCGCCAGCTGAATAGTTGCCACCAGCAGCCCGCCGCCCGATTCGGCGTCGTCCGGCACCGCGCGCGACAGCCAGGTTGACCAGCCAGTCGGCATTGAACCAAACGCCAGCCCCCACAGCGCGACGCCGCTCGCCACCAGCCAGGAGACGTGGCCAAAGCTCACCAGCAGCACCGCCGTCACGCTCATCACCAGCGCCATGCCGGTCAGCGTCAGCGACACGCTGCGCGTCACCAGCCACGCGGCCAGCGAGGTGCCGAAGAAGTTCGCCACGCCGAACGCCAGCAGCACCAGCGACAGCTGATTCACATTCAGCTGCGCGCTGGTTTCCAGGAACGGACGCAGATAGGTAAAGAAGGCGAAATGGCCGGTAAACATCATGATAACCGCCAGCATGCCCCAGCGCATCACGCTCTGACGCAGCAGGTCCAGCACGCCGCCGCTGCGCGTTTTGTTCTCCGGCGGCATCGACGGCAGGGTGAAGAACTGCCAGAACAGCGCCAGCACGCCCAAAACACCGGTCAGCAGGAAGATGTTACGCCAGCCAATCAACCCGCCAAGATAGCTGCCCAGCGGCGCGGCAATAATGGTGGCCAGCGAAATACCGCTGAACACAATCGACAGCGCGCGCGGCACCTGATCGGCGGGCACCAGCCGCATGGTAATGGCGGTCGACAGCGTCCAGAAGCCGCCAATCGCCATACCTAGCAACACGCGCGCCAGTAAAATCATCGGCAGATTTTCGGCAAACGCCACCAGCAGCGCCGAGGCGATGAGCAGCAACGTGAACGCCAGCATCACCAGGCGGCGGTCGAGGCGGCGCGTGACGTTACCAATCACCAGGCTGGTCAGCAGCGCCACCAGCGCGGTAACTGTGACCGTCTGGCCCGCCTGCCCTTCGCTGACGCGCAGCGAGTCGGCAATCGGTGTCAGCAAGCTCACCGGCAGAAATTCTGCGGTGATCAGGCCGAAGACGCCAAACGCCATGGCGAACACCGCGCCCCATGCGGGTTTCTCTACCGCAATGCTTGTTTCCACTACTTCAGTATCCAGACTCATCTGCGATCCCCATCACAAAATATCAGGCTGTAAGCATAGAGAGACGACGCAAGACGATCTATGATACAGAAACTTTGTTTTTTGATAATTCGTCTGGATTGTATGAGCCGCTATGAAGATTTGACCAGCGAACTGCTGATGGGCATGCGCCTGTACGGCGTCAAATATCAGCGCATCGCGCTGCATGCGCCGTTTGGCCTGCAATATGATGACGTGCCGGGCAAGGCACAGCTGCACTTTGTTGGCCGCGGCTCGCTGCTGATTCGCTCCGCTTCCGGCACCGTCTATCCGCTGCAGGCGGGCGATGCACTGCTGATTCCGCACGGTAAGCCGCACGCGCTAATCTCCGGCGAAGATGCGGTGTGCGTGCCGATCGCCACGTTTAACAGCAAACCCATCTGTGACAGCGTGTGCGCGATTAACGATGCGCCGGACGCGGATGCCTGCCCGGACGACAGCGATGTGATTTTATTCAGCGCCTGCATGGCGTTTGAGCTGGGCGGCATGCAGCCGCTGGTGCACACCATGCCGGATGTGATGCTGGTCAGCACGCTGCTGGCGCAATACCCGGAAATCCAGCCAATTCTGGATGCCATGGAGCGTGAAACGCGTCAGCGCAAAGCGGGCTTTGCCGGCATTTTGTCGCGGCTGGCCGATGTGGTGGCGGCGCAAATTGTGCGGGGCTGGGTGGAGAATGGCTGTGGTCAGGGCAGCGGGCTGGTGCAGGCCCTGCGCGATCCGCGCCTCAGCCTGGCGATGGCGGCCATGCACCGCGCGCCCGGCGAAAACTGGACGGTGGAGCGGCTGGCGCGCGAATCCGGCAGTTCACGTTCGGTGTTTGCCGCGCGCTTTCAAAACGCCACCGGCATGACGCCGCTGCGCTACCTTACCGAACTGCGCATGCGTCTGGCGGTGGAGCGCATAGTTAACGATGGCGAAGCGGTGGAGAGCGTGGCGTTCCACCTCGGTTACGGTTCACTGGCCGCCTTCAGTCGCGCCTTCAAACGCATTGTCGGCACACCGCCCGGCGCACTGCGCGCCGGACGTGAAGCGTCGTGAAACTTAGCGAAACACGCTGATCGCTTCAACCAGCCGGTTGGCCTGATGCGCCATTCGGCCGGAGGCTTCTGCGCCTTCCGCCACGCGCGCCGCGTTCTGATGGGTGATGTCGTCGAGATCCTCCACCGCGCTACTGACTTCGCTCAGCGCGATGGATTGTTCGGCCGTCGCCGCGCTGATTTGCGCAATCAGGGCGGTGACATTCTGCACCTGATCGACAATCGCCTGCATCGTGTGGCCGGCCGCATCGGCGTGATCGCTGCCCGACTGCACACGGCCGGCGCTGGTTTCCACCAGGTTTTTGATCTCGCTGGCGGCTTTGGCGCTGCGCTGTGCCAGATTGCGCACCTCGCCCGCTACCACCGCAAAGCCTTTACCCTGCTCACCGGCACGTGCCGCTTCCACCGCCGCGTTCAGCGCCAGAATATTGGTCTGGAAAGCGATGCCGTCGATCACGCTGGTGATGTTGGCGATACGCTTCGAGCTGTCGGCAATTTCCGCCATCATGCCGACCATCTCCTGCATCACTTCACCGCCTTTGATCGCCGCTGCGCTGGTGCTGGCCGACAGCGTATTCACTTCGCTGGCGGTTTCCGTGTTGCTTTTGACCGTGGCGGTCATTTCGTTCATGGTCGCCGCCGTTTGCTGCACGTTCGCCGCCGCCTGCTCGGTGCGACGGCTCAGTTCATCATTGCTGCGCGCGATGGCGTCGCTGGCACTCAGGACATTGATCGCCTGGCCGCTGACGTCATCCACCAGCCAGCGGAACATCAGACCCAGCTGGCCGATAGCGCGCTGCGTCATGCCGATCTCATCCACCCGATCGATGTGCTCGACTTTGTGGCTGGCGCCGGTCGCCACGCTCAGCGCCTGGCGGCACATGCGCTCCATCGGGCGCGAAATCTGCTGCTCCAGCCACAGGCTGGCCAGCAGTAGCAGCCCGGCCATGCCGCCGCTGAAGCAGCCGATCGCCAGCGGTGCCATGCCCAGCAGCCAGACGCCCAGCACCGACAGCGGCAGCAGCGCGATCAGCGTACTGCGGATGCGCCAGCGCAGCGGCAGCGTTTTCAGCACTGAGGCCAGTCGCCGCCAGCCGCTGCCAACAATCAGTCCCTTATGAAAACGACGCCCTTTGGCACGCCCTTCACGAAAATCACGATACAGCGCCTCGCACTGACGGACCTCCTCCGCCGACGGTTTGGTGCGTACCGACATATAGCCCTGCAGCTTGCCCTCGCGCACCACCGGAATGGCATTGGCGCGCACCCAGTAGTGATCGCCATTCTTGCGCCGGTTTTTGACCAGCGCGGTCCAGGGTTCGCCCTGCTTCAGCGTGCTCCACATATCGGCGAACGCTTCCGGCGGCATATCCGGATGACGCACCATGTTGTGCGGCTGGCCGTTGACCTCTTCCGGGCTGAATCCGCTGACCTCAATAAAAGCGTCGTTGGCGTAGGTGATGTGGCTGTTGAGATCGGTGGTCGACATCAGCGTGGCGCGATCGTCGAAGACGAATTCACGCTGGGTGATGGGCTGGTTATTACGCATGTGTGAGTCCTTGCAAAACGCAGGCTGAAGAGAAATCGATAATACTTTTTTACCTTTTCGGCAGCACAATGGCCTGGCTTTAGCGCGGCTATTTAATTTTTGTTCTTAATAAAGCCGGAGTGCGCGGCGCTTCACAGTTCTGGCCGCGGGCGGGATCGATAAAAAATCATTTAGGGTAAATGAGATCGAGCTTTGGCTGAACGGCGTGTCGGCAGCGGTGCGCATGAATGCGCACCCTACAGAAAAACGTGCCATCACCGCATCCCTGCACATCCCACAGCATGCCCCATTTTGTAGGGTCGCCGTTCACTGCGACCGCATCCCTGCACATCCCGCCACATGCCCTATTCTTGTAGGGTCGCCGTTCACGGCGACCGCGTCATGTGCACGTACTGTCAGAACTGCCAGCGCACGCCGAGGTTGTAACGCCAGCCTCTGGCGCCGTTGCCGTCGATCTCCTTGCGGTAATCCGCTTCGGCGTACAGCGACACATCCTGCTGCAGCGTCACCGTGCCGCCGGCACCCACTTCCCACATCTGGCCAAAATTACCGCTGCTGAAGCTGGCGCCGAGCGCCGGGTTATCGGCAGCCGACACCGACGCCTGCGTCGTGCCGCCCCAGCCTTTGTAATAATTCGCGCGCAGATAAGGCGTGTACTGGCGGTTGCTGTCATCGGTCCAGCTGCGGTCGAGACGCGCGCCGAGACGGCCAATCGTCTGGTGATAATCGCCATAGCGCACCTGGTTATTGTCCTCATCCGTGAAATCGTTCATGTTCAGTTTCAGGTACATCAGCTGCGCCTGCGGCTCCAGCTTGTAGCCCTCGCCGAGTTCAAACGGATAACCGCTCTCCAGCGAGGCGGTCCAGCCGTGGCCCTTCAGCCTGGCCTCGCGCTGCTGGCGCGCAATGTCGGTTTCACCACGATGCCAGTCAAACGACAGCACGCCGTCAAGGTAAAAGCCGTTCTGGCGCTGCCAGGTGCCGTACAGCGCCAGGCTGTCGCTGTCAAAACTGGTGCTGCTGTAACCGTCTGCCGCCTGCGGACGGATGCGCGTATTGCCGCGCGTGTAGGCCACGCCGCCGCGCAGGCTGTCCTCCTCACCGTCGAGACGCAGCAGGTTGCCGCCAAGCTGCACCGCGCTGTAGTCGAGGTCAAACCCGTAGCCGTAATCGCTAAAGCTGCGGTCGCTTTTGTATTTCAGATTCGAGCCGATGTAGCGCAGGAACATCTCACCGCCGTTACCCGCCGGGCGCGTCTGCTCGTGACGCAGTTCGCCGAGACGCTTGTGCAGGTCATCAATAATCGCGGCGGTGTAATAGGCGAGGCCAACCGGTGCCGAAATGTACGAAGGCACCTGCGGCACCACCGCCGGACGCGCATCGTAGCGCTGTGGCGTGCCAAATCCGCTGGTCACCAGCGCTGGCTGGCAGCTGTCGCTGTCCTCGCACACGTAGTAGTTTGCCAGCCGGTAATCCCAGTAATTGTTGCCGCTGCCGCTCAGCAGGCGCTGAGCCGGATCGCTACTGCCCGGCGCGAAGCTGTACAGCCGGTACTGCCACGGTCCGGCACCGAGATAGCCATCCCTGAGCGCAAAGCTGTTCTGGCCGGCGTTGCCGCCCACCTGCGCCAGCGAAATGCCTTCGTTGCCCTCAATGCCGCCGTTGCGGTTGCGATCGGTGAGCGCCGCGCTGCTTGCCGCATCGAGCCTGACGTTGAGCAGCGTGGTGCCGCTGGCGTTACCGCTGACGTTGATGTGGTCGGTGAACTGGTTGCTCAGCGCGCCGCCGTCATTCAGGCGCGTCACCAGATTCGCCTGACCGCCCAGCGACGCCAGCGAGCCGTTGATGTCCAGCGTATTGCCCGGCGAACCGCTGCCATTGGTGAGATCCAGCGTGCCGCTGTTATTCACCTGCAGCGAATCCGCTGTGCCGCCCGCCAGCGTGGGATGCACGTTGTCACCGGCATACAGCGTCGAGCGTCCATCAATGTTGATGGTGCTGTGCGCCAGCTGCAGATTGTCGGTCAGCGTCCAGCGGCTATCCGCGAAGTTAATGATGCTCCAGCCGCTGCCGAGGTTAACGCCTTTGCTCAGGTCATCCGCGCTGAAGCTGCCGCCGCGCGCCGTAATCTGGTCAAAGGTCAGGCTGTTACCGATGCCGGTGCCGCTGGTGATATGGTAAGTGGTGCTGAGACCGACGCCGCTGACCTCGGCGATATTGTTGTTGTCTGCGCCCATGGTCAGGCTGCCGTTGAGCGTGCCGCCGGTCCAGCGGAACGTGTCGCTGCCGCCGCCAGGATTGATGTCGCCCAGCACGTCACCCTGCGTCAGCAAAATCACATCGTCGGCATTACTGCCCGCCACCGCCACGCTTTGCGCCGTGGCCGTCACGATAGAACCGAGGTTCTCGAATACCGTTTTGCCGCCGCGCAGATCGACCACCGGTGCCGTCAGGCTGCTGGAGCGCAGCGTGCCGCGGTTGACGATGGTGCCGGCGGTACTGGAGACCAGTGCCGAACCGCCTGCCGCATTAGTGATATTAACGCTGGCGGCGGTGACGATATTTCCCGTGGTGTTGGCGCGAATCCCGGTGCCGCCGGCGCCGGTGACATTGAAAACGTAACCCGAACCCAGCGTAAGATCGCCGCCGGTGGTCGATCCATCGGCGTTGGCGATAGTCAGGCCGTTACCGCTGCCGGATACATTTGTGGTCACGGTGGAGGCAGGATCGAACGCGACGGCGGTGCGGATGCCGTTGCCATCGCCAACGTTAAGCGTCAGGTTGCTCAGGCTAACGTTGTCCAGCTCCGCGCGGTTTTCGATGCCGTTGCCGCTGCCCAGTACGTTGATGGTGGCGTCGCGCGCGCTGAGCGCCGCCGCGCCGCTGTCGAGCAAAATGCCGTGCGCCGTGCCGCGCGTGGTGATCAGCGTATCGCTGCCGGTCAATGCCAGCTGCGCGCCGTCGCTGATGCGCACGCCGGCCACGCCGTTATCGACATTGATGCTGCCGCCCTGCGCCAGCGTGGTGCCGCTGCCGCCGACATCTAACCCGGTGCCGCTGCTGACGTTAACCACGCCATTGTTGGTCAGCGTGCTGCCGGCGCGCGAGCGCATGCCGATGCTGTTGCTGCCGGTCAGCGTCACTGCGCCATTGTTCTCCAGCGCCGCGCCGTTGGTCAGGTCAAAGCCAACGGCACCGTTGCCAGCGCCGCTGATGCGGGCGTTACTGGTGACGCGGGTGGCGGCAGCGCTGCCGTCCAGCGCATTGCTGAGATCGCTGCGCAGCGTATTCACCAGCACGCCTACCGCGTTGTTGCCGCTGAGCGTGATGGTGCTGCTGCCGTCAAGCGTCGCCGCTGCGCCGCCCTCGACGCGCACGGCGGTGCTCTCCTCGCCGCTGGCGGTCAGATTGAGGTTGGCGCTGTTGAGGCTGCTGCCGCTGCCGGAGACAATTACGCCGGTGCTGCTGGCGGCGCTGGCGCTCAGGCTGTTCGGCGTGCTGAAGCTCAGCGCCGCGCCGTCGTCAAGGCGGTAGCCGGTGGAACCACGCGTGCTGACATCCAGCGCGCTGGTGGCGGCGCGAATGCGCGATCCGTTACCTGCAGCGTGATAGGCGATCTGGTCGCTATTGTTAAAGATCGGCGTCGATCCGGCGGCGATATTCACCAGCGCACCGTCCAGCGCTTCGGCGCCGATGGCACCACTGCCGTTGAGCGTGAGCGTACCGCCGTTGAGGTTCGCCACCGCCTGGCTACCGCTGGCGCTGACGCCGCGCGTACGGCGGGTGCTGCTGCCGCCATTCACGTCGATGTTGCCGCTGTTGCTGGCGGTGGTGGCGAAGGTGCTGCCCGCGCTGTTCACCGCTATACCGGTGCCGCCGTCGCTGATGCTGATATTGCCGCTGTTGCTGCCGGTCGCCCCGCTCTCCACGCGCAGGCCGGTGGTATTGGCCCCGCTGAAGTTAATGTTGCCGCTGTTGCTGAGCTGCGCGCGGTTGCGTGCCAGATAGCCAGTGATGCCGTTCTGCGCCGAATTGAGTTCTGCGGCGGAGGTCAGCCGCGTGCTGGCGACCGGCGCACGGCTGTTGGCACCGGTCAGCGTATGTTTCTGCCCGTCGGCAATCGCGCCCGTGGCGTTGCTGCCACTGAGGGTAATGGTGGTCGCCGCGTCAATATTGCCCTGCGCACCGCCCTCGATATTGACGCCGGTGGCACCGGTGCCGCTAACGTTAATCGTGGCGTTGTTGGTCTTCACCAATGTTCCGCCACCGCCGGTGCCGTTCACCGCCACCGCACCCGCGCCGGAGGCGGTCAGCGTGGTGTTAGTCCCGTCAAACATCGCGCCCTGTTCGATGCGGAAGAGCGTCGAGTTAGTGGTGGTGACGTCAAAGGCGTTGTTGTCGTCCACGTTGATCAGCGCATTCGGGCCATAGGCAAAAAAACCAATTTGATTGCTGCCGGTGCTGAAACGGGGAATGGCATTCTGCGTGACGTTAACCGTGGCGTTGCCGCGCGCGTGCACGCCAATCGCGCCGTTGCCGGTGAGGTTAATCGGCCCGTCCACGTTCGCTGCGGCAGTGCCGCTGCCCTGGCCTTCCACCCACACGCCAAAGTTGCGCGTGCCGCTGGCCGGATCGGCTCCGCCTGCCACGTTGATGGTCCCGGTGGAGCTGGCGGCGGCGCTGTTACCACTGGTGGCCAGCACTTTCAGGCCGGTGCCGTTAACGCCATTGAGGTTGATGGTGCCGCGATTCTCCAGCGTACCGTTGCTGTTAGTGACCAGCATGCCGACGTTCTCGCGCGGCACGCGCGCAGCGCTGCCGTTGACGTCGATGGTGCCGCTGTTGATCAGCGTGGCATTGCTGGCACCGCTGACCGACATCCCGGCGGCGTTCTGTACGCGCGAGCCAATCACAATCGCCCCGTCGTTGGTGGCGCTACCGTTGGCCAGCAGCGCAATGCCGCTGGTCAGCCCGCTCTGGTTCAGGGCAGTCTCCGCCACGTTGTCGCTCAGGCTGTTCTGCGCGCCTCGCCCGAGATAAATCGTGCCGCCGCTGTTGTTGGTAAATCGGCTGCTGTCGCTGGTGAGCAGCACGCCGGAGGTGGTGCCGCGCGCGCTGGAACCGTTGACGCCCACATTGATATTGCCGCTATTGCTGGCCTGCGCATTGGCATCAAGACGGATGCCCGCCACGCCGTTGGTCAGATTGCTGCCGGTGGTACCGAGGTTAAGCACGCCATTGTTAGTGAAATCACCGCCGTTTTGTACCGTTACCGCCGTGGCGTTGTTGCTGGCCGCGCCGACGCCGGTGCCATCAATACGGTTGAGGAAGCCGCCGTTGATGACGCCGCTGCTGCTGTTGGTAGCCGTCGCGCCATCCAGCGCCAGCGCGGTGCCGCGGCTCGCCAGTTTCCCGTCGATGGTAGCATTGGCCCCATTGGCCACGCGTACCGCGCCATCGCTGGCCCCTACCACTTCCAGCGTTTTACCGGCGGCGATAGTGACCTGCGAACCGGCGCCTTCGGCATTGATCACCACGCGGCTACCTATCGGCTGCGTCACTTCATCCGGCGCAGTGGCGCTGACGTTATAGACAATATCGCCGTTGGTGATAGTGACCGCCTGATTGAACGCGCTGAGGTAGCTGGCCGGCGCGAGATTGCCGGCCTGCAGCTGGCTCACCAGCCAGTTATTGTAGCTTTGCAGCTGGCTGGCATTGGTGACGTTGAAGGCGGTGGTTTTGCCGTCCAGCGTCTGCACGCTAAAGCTGCCGTTATAGGTCGCGAGGTTCTGTACCGCCAGGCTGTCGGTCACCTGGCCGCCGGAAACGTTGGCCGCAGAACCGTTGAAGGTAATGCGGTTGTTGTTGTTCCAGTTGAGGGTGCCGCCGTTACTGACCTGAAACAGCGTGGTGTTTTTGGCCGCCATGGTCCAGGCATTGGTACTGGCGCTGCTGTTGGCGTTAGCCTGACCAATGCTGACATCCAGCGAACTGCCGCTGCCGCTGACGTCGGCGATGCGCGCGTCGATATACTGATTGTCATTCACGTTTTGCAGATCCGGCACCACCGTGCTGGCAGTAACCGGTGCCTGCGCCACCAGGCTGGCGGAATCAAAAACCTGAAAGGTGGTATTGCCGCCGGTAGTGGGATCCGGCACGGTGATGGCGAGGTTTTGCGGACCGGGATCGAGACGTGCCTGATTAAGGTATTGTGCGCCCGCCGCGATGGTCACCTGGCCGAGCGTGGTGTTGACCGCCCCGTCAATGCCCGGCTCAAACGCCTGATTACCGGTTAAGGTTGCGCTACCGCCGTTAACGATCAGCGCGCCGCTCTGCTGGTCGTTATCGCGCGGATTATACGCGCCCAGTGTTGCCGCTTCCCCCACGCCGGGGAAATAAAACACCGCCTGCGCAGCGACGATCCCTAGCGCAATGGGATTCCGGGTGAATCTCATACAACCTCCAGTAACAAGCAATCAGCGACGCTGTGAAAGCACAGCGAAAAAAGAACAAAGGGGCAGATGGGCGAACTCTATTTTCACAAAACGAATCAAGTGGTTAATTATGGGCACAGAGGGTGCCGCTGATGCGTGAAAATCAGGAGAAAGCTGTTGCTTATATAGACTTTATGGCTGCACAGATCAAAAGCGAGCCCGGAGATATTTATTGGAATGAAATAAGAATTTCGCAGGAAATGAAAGGCTATAACCTTATTTTAAATAAGGCTTATAGTGATAACGCATTAATATCACGTGATTTATCTTCAGCCACTCCAGTTAAGTCTGGACGGGTGATAATTTTCACACTCAATAATAAGCAGCGCTAACGAAATGCTGCAATTGTGAGCCAGCCCACAATTGCAGCAAAATCATCCATTTAATGACATCAGACCTCTTGACGGTCTGCTGGCGCAGGTTTTTTTAACTTAAATCGACGTTTTTGGTGCCGCCCCACCAGGTAAAGACGAAGCCGCCGATCCACGCCACGATCAGCCCCACCAGATAGACCGCCATACCGGCAAAGATGCCCTGCGAAGAGGTCATCAGCGGCAGCGTCACCAGTCCTGACGGGCCAAACACCGTATTCATGCCCACCGGCAGTCCGAGCCACGCCACCAGCCCGATAAAGAAGCCGCCCAGCGCACCGCCGAAGCAGGCGGTAATAAACGGTTTAAGACGCGGCAGCGTCACGCCATAGATGAGCGGCTCACCGACGCCCAGCAGACCCGGCACGATGGCGCCTTTAATCTGGCTGCGCAGCAGCGAGTGCTTGTCGGCTTTGCACCACAGCGCCAGCGAAGCGCCGACCTGACCGGCACCGGCCATGGCGAGTATCGGGAACAGCGAATTGAAACCCTGGGTTTCCATCAGCGCAAAATAAACCGGAATAAAGCCCTGATGAATGCCAAACATCACCGCAATCAGAAATAAACCGGCCAGAATGGCACAGCCGAACGGGTTATTGTTCAGGTGGATAAACAGCCACGACATGCCTTTAAACAGCTCGCCGCCAATCGGCATGATCACCAGAAACGTCACCGCGCCGGTAATTAACAGCGTCAGCAGCGAGGTGAGGATCATATCGAGATTATCCGGGATAATTTTGCGCAGCTGTTTCTCCAGCCAGGCACCAAATATCGCCGCCAGCAGCACGCCAATAATATTGCCGCGCGGATCGATGGTCAGGCCAAAGAAATCCTGCATGCCGCTGTAATAGCCGACGGTCGCGTTCGGCACATACCCCAGCACAAACAGCGAGGCGATAATCGCGCCGTTCACGCCGGTGCCGCCAAACGCTTTCTGCGCGTTATAGCCGATTAAGATACTGAGGAAGGTGAACAACCCTTTACCGAACACCTTCATATAAGCCACGGTATCCAGCAGCCAGCGGGCGTGTTCCCCGGGCTGATTGAGATGGCACACCTGCTCAATCAGCGTGGCAAACCCCAGCAGCAATCCGGCACCGATAAAGCCCGGGATCAGCGGGGTAAAAATGGTGGCAAAGCAGGAGAGAAAACGGTGCAGCGCGCTGGTTTGCTTCGCTTTCATCTGCTGCTTCTGCGCGCTGGCGATGCTGTGCAGATCGCCCGGCGCCTCTGGCGTGGCGCAGTTCAGCATCGCCTGCATTTTTTCCGCTGCGGTTTGCGCTTTGCCAGGACCGAGCACAATCTGCAACTGGGCATCGCTGTCAATCACACCCAGCACGCCGGGCAGCGTTTTCAGCCGGGCACTGTCGACACGCGCGGCATCAGCCAGCGTAAGACGCAGACGCGTCATGCAGTTACCGCAGTGCACGACGTTGCCTGCGCCGCCGACCGCCTGCAGGATATCGCGTAATAAGCTTTCAGTGATCGCCGCCATCATTGCGCTCCTGCGTGGTGTAATGCCTGGCGGATAAAGCCGTGGTTCTGCGCCAGCAGCGCCTGCGCTTCATCGGCGCTCAGGTCTGCCAGTATCATCACAATGGCGGTTTTACAGTGGCCGCCGCACGCTGCCAGCGCCTGCTGTGCGCGGGCATCGTCACATTCGGTGGCCTGCTTAACGATGTTGATTTGCCGCTGCACCAGTTTCTGATTGGTGGCTTCTACGTCGACCATCAGGTTGCCGTACACTTTGCCGCTGCGGATCATGGCGCCGGTGGTCAGCATATTGAGCACCAGCTTCTGCGCGGTGCCGGCTTTCATGCGTGACGAGCCGGTGACCACTTCCGGGCCCACCACCGGCGTCAGGGCGACGTCCGCCGCCTGCGACATGGCGCTGTTGGGATTACAGGTCAGCGCGGCGGTGAAGGCGCCCTGCTGCTTCGCCCAGGCCAGCGCACCGAGCACATAAGGTGTGCGGCCGCTGGCAGCAATGCCGACCAGCACATCGCGCGCCGAAAAGTCGATATCTTTTAAATCCTGCGCGCCCTGCTCGCGGTTGTCCTCGGCGTTTTCCACCGCCTGTAAAATCGCGGTATGGCCGCCGGCGATCAGCCCGACCACCTGACTGCGCGGCGTGCCGAACGTGGGCGGGCATTCGCTAGCATCGAGAATACCGAGACGGCCAGAGGTCCCGGCACCGCAGTAAATCAGACGTCCGCCCTGGCTGAATGCCGCCGTGATGGCATCCACCACCTCAGCAATCTGCGGCACGATAGCTTCCACCGCCAGCGCCACTTTTTTGTCTTCATCGTTAATGACGCGCAGCATCGCTTCCGTGTTCAGCTCGTCAATGTTCTGGCTCGCCGGGTTGCGGCCCTCGGTGATCATCTGGCTCAGATCGATGTTCATGTTCGCTCCCTTCAGGAATAATTTATTCTTGAAACTATATATCATATAGAATTGTTAATTCCTCCTGCTCAGGTCAATTTTTTTACCTTTTGCGGCAGCGGACATAAAAAAACCCGCCAGAAGGCGGGTTGGATTAAGAAGAAGCGCTAGATGTTTGCCAGTTCTCTGCGTGCCAGCGCGGCGAGAAAGCCGCTACGGGAGCCGTATTCGCGGTGTGCTTCTACGTGGCTATCGATTTTGGTCAGTAAGTTTTGCGGCAGGGTGATGTTCAGCTTCACCGCTTTACCTTCGTAACGACTGAGATCAATCTCAACGAAAGCCCAGTAACCTCCCTGGCACTCTTCATCATTAATATGGGTTTCAACGCTGGCTGCTTTTGGAATGGCCTTGCCTGCGTCCGCTAACGATTCCACATGCGCATCGATTGCACCAAATGCATCGCTCAACGCCTCGTCAACGGTGTTGCCCGCAAAAAAACATCCCTGCACGTCAGGTACGAAACCTGACCAGCTGCCGTTTTCAGTTTTGTGCAAATAAACGGGGAATCTCATGGTGAGTCCTTATGTAAATTGCCTTCTTGATTATCTACTGCGGACATGAAAAGCATTGCAATGCCTGCTGCACCTGACATTGCTAATTGTTCCAAATCGGGGGCAAAGCCCCCGTATATCAGTCCATCATTTTCAATAGCTTACGTAATGTTCCGGTTGCCAGGTCTTTTTCAGGATGAGGAAGCGAGATGTGATATGGCTTATCTGCACGGACAAACACATGATGGCTTCCTTTAACACGATCCAGAATCCACCCTCGTTCAAGCAACATCCTAATCAGCTCCCTGCTGCTCAACACAACCTCCTGATGTCATCGTGAATATTATATACCCACCATAACCACCGATTCAATTTTAGTGGTTATGGTGGGTATAAATTTAAACTTTCTTCAGTAGCTCATCACGACAGGACTTGTCTGCAAAACATAAAAAACCCGCCAGAAGGCGGGTTCAGTCAGAGAGCGTGTCGCTTAGCTGGCACTTTGCGTGCGCAGCTGCAACTCGTAGGCGGCGGCCTGTTTGGTATCAAACTGGTTTTCCCAGCGGGCGATAACCAGCACCGCCAGCGCGTTACCGATGACGTTGAGCGCGGTGCGCGCCATGTCCATGATACGGTCGACGCCGGCGATAAACGCCAGACCTTCCAGTGGAATACCGACGCTGCCCAGCGTAGCCAGCAGCACCACAAACGAGACGCCCGGCACACCTGCGATGCCTTTCGACGTCACCATCAGGGTCAGCACCAGAATGATTTCATCGGTCAGCGACAGGTCAATACCGTACAACTGGGCGATAAAGATCGCCGCAATGCTCTGATACAGCGTTGAACCATCCAGATTGAACGAGTAGCCGGTTGGCACCACGAAGCTGGTGATCGCCTTCGGCGCGCCGTAGGCTTCCATCTTCTGCATGATGCGCGGCAGCACGGTCTCTGAGCTGGAGGTGGAATACGCCAGAATCAGCTCATCTTTCAGAATGCGCATCAGGGTCGTAATACGCAGCTTGCAGAAGCGCGCCACCGCACCCAGCACCACGAACGCAAAGAACAGAATCGCCACGTACACCAGCAGCACCAGCTTGGCCAGCGGGTAGAGCGAGGCAAAACCGAAGTTAGCAATGGTGACGGCAATCAGTGCAAACACCCCGACCGGCGCATAGCGCATGATCATGTGCGTCACTTTAAACATGGTTTCGGAAATGGAACGGAATACAGTCACCAGCGGATCGCGATGCTCCGACGGCAGCGCCGATAGTCCCATGCCAAACAGTACCGAGAAGAAGATAATCGGCAGCATGTCGCCTTTGACCAGCGAGGCGAAAATGTTCTGCGGGATCAGTGACAGAATGGTCGTCACCAGGCCATGTGGCGCACCCTGCACCGCTTCCGTGGTGGCTTCGTATTTAGAGATGTCCACCGTTGCCAGCGTTGACATATCAATGCCGCTGCCGGGTTGGAATACGTTGGCCAGCGTGATGCCGACCACAATGGCAATGGTGGTAATCACTTCAAAATAGATGATGGTTTTCACACCAATCCGCCCGAGCTTTTTCGCATCACCCACGCCGGCGATGCCGACAATCAGTGAGGAAATAACAATCGGCACCACAATCATCTTGATCAGATGAATAAAGATGTCGCCGGCAGGAGTAAGAATGTTAGTGATTAACCATTCACGATCGTCTGGCTGATTATGCAGCACGGTTCCGACGATAACGCCGAGAATCAGGGCAATCAGAATCTGCCACGCGAGGGTGAGTTTAAAACCTTTCATAACGCGTTATTTCCTCAGTTAAAACCCCTTTGCTCTGCTGCGAAGGTGCAGAAGACATTACACACAGGGAAGTGAGCAAAAGCCCGATAAAATAGAGGGTTATAATGGACTGCATCGGTTACCGCTGCGCCGGCATTATGCGCCCGCGCGATGATGCAGCCTGAGTTGATACCTGCTGAACAGGGCCGAGATAAGTACCATTTTCACTACGGTAAATGCAACCCCTGGGGCGATAGCTTAAATCCTGCACAGCCAGGCAGCATAAAATGCTGCTGACATGCGCCTGTCATAACTCGCTGTTATGAAAAGTGTTAATTCGATAATTTTCCGCATAGCCATTCAGGATTGCTGAAAAAACGTGCCGGTCTGTTTGCTGCTTATTTAACCGGCTGGTTCATAATTTTATTGATCCAGCCAGTGGTTTTGCCTCATTTCCTGCGCCGGTAAACAGATTGAATTGGGTGACTTTTCAGCCTTACACAAGGTCGTGATCCAGACTGCAAAACAGAAACAAAGCCCGGCCTCACTCTTCAATTAACCTTTGATTGACATATGATTAACATCTTCAAGGAGGTCAGCCATGAGCCAAATACACAAGCATCCCGTACCCGCTGCCATTGCAGCGAATGCCCTGATAAATGCCGATCAGTACGCGGCGCTGTATCAACAGTCGGTTGACGATCCTGAGGCCTTTTGGGGCGAACAGGGCAAAATCCTCGACTGGATGACGCCCTACAGCAAAGTGAAAAATACCTCGTTTGCCCCCGGCAATATTTCGATTCGCTGGTATGAAGATGGCGCGCTGAACCTTGCCGCCAACTGTCTCGATCGCCACCTGGCTACGCGCGGCGATCACCCGGCGATTATCTGGGAAGGCGATGACGCCAGCGAGAGCAAAACCCTGACTTACCGTGAACTGCACGCCGACGTCTGCCGCTTCGCCAACGTGCTGACCGGCCTTGGCGTGAAGAAAGGCGATGTGGTGGCGATCTACATGCCGATGGTACCGGAAGCCGCGGTCGCCATGCTGGCCTGCGCGCGCATCGGCGCCGTGCACTCGGTCATTTTTGGCGGCTTCTCACCTGAAGCGGTGGCCGGACGCGTAGTGGATTCCAGTGCAAAACTGGTTATTACCGCTGACGAAGGCGTGCGTGCCGGACGCAGCATTCCGCTGAAGAAAAACGTGGATGATGCGCTGAACAATCCAAACGTCACCAGCGTGAAAAACGTGGTGGTGTTCCAGCGCACCGGCAAAGAGACCGGCTGGCGCGAAGGCCGCGATCTGTGGTGGCATGAACTGATGGCGAAAGCCAGCGATCAGCATCAGCCGGTAGCGGTCGAGGCCGAACATCCGCTGTTTATCCTTTATACCTCCGGCTCCACCGGCAAGCCGAAAGGCGTGCTGCACACCACCGGTGGTTACCTGGTGTATGCTGCCACCACCTTCAAATATGTTTTTGATTATCATGACGATGATGTGTACTGGTGCACCGCCGACGTGGGCTGGATTACCGGGCACAGCTATCTGATCTACGGTCCGCTGGCCTGCGGGGCCACCACGCTGATGTTCGAAGGCGTACCCAACTGGCCCCAGCCCAGCCGCATGGCGGAAGTGGTGGATAAACATAAGGTCACGCTGCTGTACACCGCACCAACCGCTATCCGCGCGCTGATGGCCGAGGGTGATAAAGCGATTGCCGGCACCCAGCGCAGCAGCCTGCGCATCATGGGATCGGTCGGCGAGCCCATCAACCCGGAAGCCTGGGAGTGGTATTACAAAAAGATTGGCGACAGCCGTTGCCCGATCGTCGATACCTGGTGGCAGACCGAAACCGGCGGCTTCATGATTACGCCGCTGCCCGGTGCCACCGAGCTGAAGGCCGGTTCGGCCACCAAACCCTTCTTTGGCGTCCAGCCGGCGCTGGTGGATAACGAAGGTAATACGCTGGACGGTGCCACCGAGGGTAACCTGGTGATCGTCGACTCATGGCCCGGCCAGGCACGCACGCTGTTTGGCGATCACGATCGCTTTGAGCAAACCTACTTCTCGACGTTTAAAAATCGCTACTTCAGTGGCGACGGCGCGCGCCGTGACGACGATGGCTATTACTGGATCACCGGCCGCGTCGATGACGTGCTGAACGTCTCCGGCCACCGGCTTGGCACGGCGGAGATCGAGTCCGCGCTGGTCTCGCATCCGAAAATTGCCGAAGCCGCGGTGGTGGGGATACCGCACAGCATTAAAGGCCAGGCGATCTATGCTTATATCACGCTGAATCACGGCGAAGAGCCGTCGCCAGAGCTGTACAGTGAGGTGCGCAACTGGGTGCGTAAAGAGATCGGCCCGATTGCCACGCCAGACGTGTTGCACTGGACCGATTCGCTGCCAAAAACCCGCTCCGGCAAAATCATGCGCCGCATTCTGCGCAAGATCGCCGCCGGCGATACCAGCAACTTTGGCGATACTTCAACGCTGGCCGATCCGGGCGTGGTGGAGAAATTGCTCGAGGAGAAACAGTCGATCACCATGCCATAACCGGCATTGACCCGGCGGAGAGTATCAGCCTGTCCCCGGCAGGCAGCTCTCCGCTCTTCCATCCTTACGCCGTATGCTTTTCACCATCGCACAACCTTAATAACTAGAATATTCAGCCAGTTAAATCACGTTGCCGTGAGTTTTCTGTCTGCCTTGCCTCTGGAGAAAATGTGATGAACGAAGCCCTGAACCAACAGGAAGCCGTCTGGCAACAAATCGAAAGCAATCCGCGTTTTCAGGAGCTGGTGCACAAACGTCAGTCGTTTGCGCTGCTGCTCAGCCTCATCATGCTAGTACTGTACGTCGGCTTTATTCTGCTGATTGCTTTCGCGCCCGGCTGGCTCGGCACGCCCTTGCACGCCGGCACCAATGTGACGCGCGGCATCCCCATCGGCGTCGGCCTGATTGTGGTGTCGTTTCTGCTGACCGGCGTTTATGTCTGGCGCGCCAACGGCGAGTTTGATCGTCTGACCAAACAGATTGTCAGCGAGGTGAAATCATGAAGCGCCTGCTCTCCGCCTCGCTGGCTATCGTACCAGCCAGCGTATTTGCCGCCGATGCCATTACCGGCGCGGTGCAAAAACAGGCCACCAACTACGAAGCGATCATCATGTTCGTGGTCTTCGTGGCGGCCACGCTCGGCATTACTTACTGGGCGTCCAAACGCACCCGCTCGCGCAGCGATTACTACACTGCCGGCGGCAACATCACCGGTTTTCAGAATGGCCTGGCGATGGCCGGTGACTTTATGTCGGCCGCCTCGTTTCTCGGTATCTCCGCGCTGGTCTACACCTCCGGCTACGACGGGCTGATCTACTCGCTCGGCTTCCTCGTCGGCTGGCCCATGATTCTGTTCCTGATTGCCGAACGCCTGCGTAACCTGGGCCGCTATACCTTTGCCGATGTGGCGTCCTATCGCCTGCAGCAAAAGCCGATCCGCACCCTTTCCGCCTGCGGTTCGCTGGTGGTGGTGGCGCTGTATCTGATTGCGCAGATGGTGGGTGCCGGTAAGCTGATCCAGCTGCTGTTCGGTCTCGACTACCACATCGCCGTGGTGCTGGTCGGCATTCTGATGGTGCTGTACGTGCTGTTTGGCGGCATGCTGGCCACCACCTGGGTGCAGATTATCAAAGCGGTGCTGTTGCTGTTTGGTGCCAGCTTCATGGCCATCATGGTGATGAAAGCCACCGGTTTCAGCTTTAATACGCTGTTTACCGAGGCGATGGCGGCGCATCCGAAAGGAAGCGCGATCATGCAGCCGGGCGGTCTGGTGAAAGACCCGATCTCCGCGCTGTCGCTCGGTCTGGGCCTGATGTTTGGCACCGCCGGCCTGCCGCATATTCTGATGCGTTTCTTCACCGTCGCCGATGCGCGGGAAGCACGCAAAAGCGTGTTCTGGGCCACCGGCTTTATGGGCTACTTCTACTTCCTGACCTTTATTATCGGCTTCGGCGCGATTCTGCTGGTCGGCGCTAATCCGGCCTTTAAAGACGCCAGCGGCGCGCTGATTGGCGGTACTAACATGGCGGCAGTGCATCTCTCCAATGCGGTCGGCGGCAGCCTGTTCCTCGGCTTTATCTCGGCGGTAGCCTTCGCCACCATTCTGGCGGTGGTGGCCGGCCTGACGCTGGCCGGTGCTTCGGCGGTGTCGCATGACCTGTATGCCAGCGTGATCCGCAAAGGCCAGGCCACCGAGCGTGAAGAGCTGCGGGTGTCGAAAATTACCGTGCTGGTGCTGGGCGTGGTGGCGATTGCGCTGGGGATTCTGTTTGAGAAACAGAACATTGCCTTCATGGTCGGCCTGGCGTTCTCAATTGCCGCCAGCTGTAACTTCCCGATTATTTTGCTGTCGATGTACTGGTCAAAGCTGACCACGCGCGGCGCCATGGTGGGAGGCTGGCTGGGCCTGCTGACGGCGGTGGTGCTGATGATTCTCGGCCCGACCATTTGGGTGCAGGTACTGGGACACGCGACGCCAGTCTATCCGTATGAGTATCCGGCGCTGTTCTCGATGCTGGTCGCGTTTGTCGGCACCTGGCTGTTTTCCATTACCGATCATTCCCAGCAGGGGGCGCTGGAGCGGGCGAAATTCCGCGGACAGTTTATCCGTTCACAAACGGGCGTCGGCATTTCGCAGGGGAAAGCGCATTAAGATTGAGAGGGTGCGGTGACTGACCAGGTCGCCATTGAAGCGGTGCAGTAATTGACCAGGTCGCCATGAACGTAGTGCAGTGATTGACCAGGTCGCCATAAATGGCGACCCTACGGAATTTCGTAGGGTGCGCATTCATGCGCACCTGGTCCCGTCATCAGAAACGCAGCGACGCACCGACGTACGGGCCGTCGACCAGCACGTTATCTTTGCGGTCGCCTTTGTTGTTCAGCTCAATGTACTGATAGCCAACGCGCAGGTTCAGCAGCGAAATCGGCGTAAAGCTCAGGCCGCCTGAGGCTTCTTTATAGCTGTCCAGACGATCGGAGAACGCTTCCGGCGCATAGTAATATTCGCCGTACAGGCCCCACATGCTGTTGAAGTTATACTGCGCACCGGAACCCAGCGCCACGGTGAAGCCATCACGGCCATCTTCCGGATGGGTGAACAGCGCTTTCGCCGTCGGTGCCACGCGGAAATCACCCACATCCAGGTTATAACCCATACCAAGGCCGTAAGTGCTGCCGTCGTGATCGCTGCGCAGCCAGTTGCCTTTCAGAAACAGACCCGGTGAAGCGGTGCCGAGGCCAAGGTTCAGGTTGGTGCTGTGCTCACCCACGTCAACACTGCCCTCAATCGCCTGCGCGCCGCCGCTCAGCAGTGCCAGACCTAAAACGCTTCCCGTAACAAGTTGCTTAAACATAACAATCCACTCCATGAAGGACACATAATTCGGCGCAAAGGGTAAACAGCGCGGCGACGTGACACAACTTTATTTGGAAAGCTTTACGTAAAAATGGGTTACAGCGGGCAGAAAACGGCCGCGAACGGCCGTGGAGGGATCAGAAACGCACGGCAGCGCCGATAAACAGGCCATCCATCAGGCTTTGATCGGCATGGCCATAATCACCGTTGACGGAGAGGTAGCGATAGCCGCTGCTGAGTGATAACCACTTCGCCGGCTGGTAATAGACGCCCGCTTCCAGCTGATGCAGCGCATGCAGATTGTGGTTGGCAAAATCAGGTGACAGGCTGTAATCCAGATAGATCCAGGTGGCCCCAGCCCGCGGCAGAGGTGCCATCAGACGAATCCCGCCATTCATGCCGCGACTCGATGTTGAGGTGGTTTTCACATCGGCCCAGAATGCACCGATACGCGGTGCTACCTGCAGCGCGCCGAGGGAAAAGCCGTAGCCGAGGCTGGCGTCGAGCAGATGGGTTTGCTGATGACCATGCACATACTCCAGTGCTGCCTGCACGCCTGGTGCGGTGCGGTCGCTGTTAATCCGGGCTGTCCAGAAATGGCTGCCGCCCTGCCCGCCGATCTCAGCGGCACTGCTCCCGGTGGCGGCCAGCAGCAGGCCTAATGCTAATGTAGTATTTCTCATTCTCGCTTCCTTGTTGTTTGCGCGCGCAAACGGTAAGCAAAGCGAGGAAACTCTGATATGAGCCCAGGCTCAAATTTGCCCGTCAGGCATGCCACAACAGCTGTCCCAGCAGCGGGGCCAGCAGCACCGTGAGCACGCCGGAGAGCATCATTACCAGGCTGGAGACCACGCCCTCCTGCTGGCCGAGTTGATAGGCGCGTGCCGTGCCGGCTCCGTGCGAGGCCGCGCCAAAGCCGGCGCCCTTCGCCACGCCCTGCTTAATCGCGATGCGTAAAAACAGCACGTCGCCCACCGCCATGCCAAACACGCCGGTAATCACCACGAACAGCGCGACCAAATCGGGCTGGCCGCCAATCGGCTGGGCCGCTGCCAGCGCAAAAGGCGTGGTGATGGAGCGCACTGCCAGGCTGCGCTGGATGCTATCCGGTAGCGTCAGCAGCCGCGCCAGCCATACCGAACTGCACACGGCCACCAGCGTGGCGGTGATCACGCCCGCACTCAGCGACAGCCAGTGGCGGCGGATAATGTGCAGGTTTTCGTAAACCGGCACGGCAAAAGCCAGCGTCGCCGGCCCCAGCAGCCACAGCAGCCAGTGGCTTTCAGCGATGTAATCCTGCCAGCTGACGTGCGTCAGCAGCAGCAGCGCCACCAGCACCAGCGGCGTTAACACCAGCGGCATCAGCAGCAGTGTGGGCCTGCGCCGGTACAGGCGTTTATTGAGGTAGTAAACCAGCAGCGTCAGCGCCAGACACAACAGGCTAATGATAAAGTCAGTCACGATCGCCCTGCTTACGCGCGGCGCGCGCCAGTTCGAAGCGGTATAAGCGATCGACCACCAGCGAGGTGGCCGCCAGCACCATCAGCGTACTGACGGCGATCACCACACAGATGCGCCAGCCTTCACTGCGCAGCAGGTCGCTGTAATTCACCACCGCCACCACCGCCGGAATAAAAAACAGCAGCATTTCGGCCAGCAGCCAGTTGGCTCCGGCTTTAACCCAGCGCAGCGGCACGATACCGCTGACGATCAACAGTAACAGCAACACCATACCCACGACGTTGGCCGGTAACGGCAGATGCAGCCAGCTCACCAGCTGACCACTGGCAACGAACAGGGCGATATACAGCACCAGCTGCAGCGGCACCGTGACGCGTTGCAGGATATCCGTGGTGCGCGGACGAAGCGCGGACGCCATTTCTCTCTTCCCCTCAAAAATTCAGGGTTTCAGTATAAATCCGCGCCAGAGTGTGAAAGAAATGAATTAAAATTATTAAAACTATGCCAAAAAGGAATGTTTATGGACGTGCGTGCCCTGCGTTATTTTACCGAAGTGGTGCGTCAGCAGAGCTTTACCCGCGCGGCGGAGAAGCTGTTCGTGACGCAACCCACCATCAGCAAAATGCTGCGCCAGCTGGAAGAAGAGTTGGGCTGCACGCTGCTGCTGCGCGAGGGACGCAAGCTGCATCTCACCGACAGCGGCCAGGCGGTGTATCAGCGCGGCCTGGCGATTTTGCAGGAGTTTCATCAGCTGGAGGCGCAAATCAGTGACATTAACCAGCTGAAAACCGGTGAGCTGCGGCTGGGCATTCCGCCGATGGTCGGCATGCAGATTGCCGGATCGATCTCCGCGTTCCGCCGCCGCTATCCCGGCGTACAGCTGAAAATTTCCGAATTTGGTGGCCTGACGGTGCAGCAGGCGGTGCTGAGCGGCGGGCTGGATATTGCGCTGACCGCCCTGCCGATTGATGCGGAGCTGCCGCTGAACACGCTGGAACTGATGCGCCATCCGCTGTGCGTGCTGCTGCCGCGCAGCGCGCGCTGGCTCAACCGCACCAGCCTGACGCTGGCCGAGCTGGCTCAGCATCCCCTGCTGATCCTCAACGAAGAGTTTTCGCTTAACCGCCAGCTGATGAAAGCGTTTCAGCGCCAGGGAGTGATGCCGGATATCGCGCTGCGCAGCGCGCAGTGGGATTTTCTTGCCGCGATGGTGCAGGCGGATATGGGGCTGGCGATCCTGCCGGAGCCGATCTGCCAGCGGCTGGATAAACAGGCCTTGCTGTGGCTGCCGCTGGAGTCGGAGCTGCAGTGGCGTCTGGGGCTAATCTGGCGCGAAGGCAGTTATCTGTCGCGCAGCGCGCAGGCGTGGATTGCCTGCTGCCGTGAACACTGGCCGGATAACGCGCCACGGCTATCGCTGTAACAAAGCGGCCGCCCTGTCTGTCAGGCGGCCGCGGGATCGGAGAGCAGCAAAACGCGGCGGCTATTCCTCTTTTTCTATCAGCAACGCTTCCAGCAGGTCGAGATCGCGCAGCAGGCGCTGCATGGTCTCGTTGGAGATCTGCTGGGTGGCGCGCAGATGATAAACCTCGGCACGCTCGGCGCGCAGCGCGGTCAGGCGGAAACGGCGCTCCAGATTTTCCGCAAACAGCGCCTGTTCCATATCATCTTTGCCATCGACGCGACGACGCAGATTACCAATCACCCGCAGGCTGACCTCTTTCAGCAGCTCAGGATCGATGTTCTCTTCAGCGTCGTTTTCCAGTCGCTGCTCCATTTTGTGCAGGCTTTCGATCGCCACGCCGGCCATCGCGGCACGCGCGCTCTGGATTTCGCGACGGTGCCCCACTTTGTCGTGGCTCTCCATGCCGCGCAGCAGAATCGGCAGCAGAATCACGCCGACAAACAGCGAGAACAGAATCACGCCGGTGGCGATAAACACCAGTTCGTAGCGCGCCGGAAAAGGTTCGCCGTTGCTGAGGAACAGCGGAATCGACAGCACACCGGCCAGCGTGATAGCACCGCGCACGCCAGCAAAAGAGGCGATCAGCAGTTCACGCAGCGAGTAGCTGGAGAACTCCAGCGGCTTCTTCTTCAGCAGGCGCAGGCTGGTGCGCTTCATGATCCACAGCCAGCCGAAGCGCACGATCATCAGCGCCGCATAGACCAGCCCGACGTCGGCGAACAGCATCCACAGCTCGACGTTAGGATCGGCGTTCGCCTGAGCAATCGAGGTGGAGAGAATGTCCGGCAGCTGCAGGCCCAGCATCAGGAACACCATGCCGTTGAACACAAACTCCAGCATCTGCCATACGCTGTTGGCGCGCAGGCGCATCGCCAGCGGTGCCTGACGGATGATGCCGGAACGGGTGATGGTCATACCGGCCGCTACCGCCGCCAGAATGCCGGAGACGCCGAGGTGTTCAGCAATCAGATAAGAGGCGAACGGCAGCAGCAGCAGCAGTACGGTTTGCGTTGCCGGATCGTCACCACTCCAGCGGCTGAGCAGGCGCAGCGAACGGCCATACAGCCAGCAAACGGCGACACCGGCCACCAGGCCGCCAATCGCCACTTTAAGGAATTCGACGCTGGCGCCGCCCCAGGTGAACACCATGGTGCCCATCGCCACCGCGACGGCAAACTTGAGTGACACCAGGCCCGACGCGTCATTCATCAGCGCCTCGCCCTGAACAATCGACATGATCTTTTTCGGGATGCGCCCTTCGCCAACGATGCCGGAGAGCGCCACCGCATCGGTCGGAGACAGCACCGCCGCCAGCGCGAACGCCGGAATCAGCGGAATGCCCGGCACCAGCCAGTAAATCAGGTAGCCGATACCGACCACGGTAATAAGCACCAGCACCAGCGCCAGGCCGATAATTTCACGGCCGTGATGCAGAAACTCGTTGATCGGTGTTTTCCAGCCATCGGCAAACAGCAGCGGCGGAATAAACAGCACGAGGAACAGTTCGGGGTCAAAATCGACGTGCAGACCAAAGGTTGGCCAGGCCAGCAGCGCGCCGGCCGCGATCTGTACCAGCGGGAGCGGGATCTGAAACGGCAGGATACGTGCCGCAACGCCAGACAGCGAAACCACCAGCGTCATGATGAGAATAGTAAAGAAGATTTCCATGCTTTCCTTAGGCGAATCATATTAATCGAAGCGATGTTGCGTCGGAAAGTGTAAAACAAAACGCCGCCCGGCGGGGCTACCCGATGTGCGGCGTGTGCGATAAAGAGAATAATCCGGACTGACGCCCGGATTGCGGTCAGATAGCCCAACCGCCCGCGTAGAACGCCACCAGCGCCACAGCAATCACCACCGTGCCAGCGTTGAGCTTGCGCCACTCGCCGGCAAACAGGCGGCCAATTACCAGCGCGGCAAAGCCGAGCATGATGCCGGTGACGATGTTGCAGGTCAGTACGATGAATACCGCCGTCAGCAGGCCAGACATCGCATCGACGAAATCATTGAAGTCGATTTTGGCCACGTTGCTCAGCATCAGCAGGCCGACATACATCAGCGCGGGTGCGGTGGCATAGGCCGGAACCAGATAAGCCAGCGGCGACATAAACAGAATCAGCAGGAACAACAGACCCACGACAATCGCTGTCAGGCCGGTTTTACCGCCGGCGGCAGTACCCGCAGCGGACTCGATATACACTGCGGCGGGCGAGGCACCCACCAGTCCGGCAAACAGGCTGCTGATAGAGTCGGTGGTCAGCGCGCGACCGCCATTGATAATCTGGCCCTCTTTATCCAGCAGGTTCGCCTGCCCGGCCACCGCACGAATGGTGCCGGTGGCGTCAAACACCGCGGTCATCACCAGCGCCAGCACGCTCGGTAACACCACCGGCTGCAGCGCGCCCATGATATCCAGGCTAAACATTGCCGACTGGCCGCTGGCATCACGCAGGCTCGGCATGGCAAACAGCCCCTGCCACTTTACCGCCGGGTCGAAAATCAGCCCAAGCAGCGAAATCGCAATGATGGTCAGCAGAATGCCGCCCGGTACCCGCCGTTTTTCCAGACCAAAAATCGCCGCCAGCCCGATCAGCGCCATGATCACCGGGAAAGAGGTGAAGTGACCAAGCGCCACCGGCAGGCCTGCCGCCGGGTTTTTTACCACCAGACCAATGCCATCGGCGGCAATCAGCAGCAGAAACAGGCCGATACCGACGCCGGTACCGTGCGCCACGCCCATCGGCAGGTTACGCAGAATCCACGCGCGAATGCCGGTCACGGAAATCAGCGTGAACAGCAGGCCCATCAGGAAGACCGCGCCCAGCGCCACCGGCACGCTAATGTGCTGGCCCAGTACCAGGCTGAACGCGGTGAAGGCGGTCAGGGAGATGGCGCAGCCAATCGCCATCGGCAGGTTGGCCCACAGTCCCATGATGAGGGAGCCAAAGCTGGCCACCAGACAGGTAGCGACAAACACCGCCGTCGGTGAGAAGCCCGCTTTACCGAGCATGCCAGGCACCACGATGACTGAATAAACCATCGCTAAAAAGGTGGTGAGGCCAGCCAGCACTTCCTGCCGCACGCTGCTGCCGCGTGCTGAAATGTGGAACCAGGCGTCCAGTTTTCCCCTGGCCGGGCGTGATTCGCCAGACATAGTTATTCCTCTGTGTTTTTTAAGATATAGGTCACCGCGCGGCTCGCGTTTGCGCATCATCCTGGTGAAGATGTCTCAGAGAGAAAAGCAGGCAAACGATTACGTGGCCGCGTATTCCAGGTCAAAAAGGGGTGACGCGGAAAAAAGGCAAACGATTATCTGGCGTTTGGGGTGGCGTTTTCAACTGCTAATCACCTGGCAGGCAGGATAATGCGCAGCTCTGGCGCCATTATGGCTGGCGTTACGCTAGCGGGAGCAGGAAATCACGGAGGAAAAAGGCTGGCATTTCAGGTGTTTTGCTGCGATGCCGCGACAGCGCGTCGCGGCCTCCTGTTTCGTTGCGTTACCGCTGCGCCTCAGCCGTTATTGAACTGAATCGGGCCGCCCTGCTCCAGCGCGCGCTGCCACGCGGCCCGCTGCTGCATATTCTCCAGCCAGCGCGCCGTGGCGGGCATCTCACCCAGCGCGCCACGCATCTGCAACGCCAGCAGCGGAAAACTCATCTGCACATCGGCAATGCTGAAGCGTGAACCGGCAAAAAAGCGCTGCTGGCTCAGATGCTGCTCAATCACGCGCCCGTGGAGCGCCAGCTGCTTGTTCAGCCACGCTTTCTGAATGCCTTTACTCAGCGCCACGCCGGCCGGGCGCAGCAGCCACGGCACCGGCTTTTTACCAAGCTGAGCAAACACCAGCTTCATCACCAGCAGCGGCATCAGCGAACCTTCAGCATAGTGCAGCCAGTAACGCGCCTGAATTTGCTCCTCTTCCTCATGCAGCGCCAGCAGATGCTCGCTGTCATACTTTAGCTGCAGATATTCGAGGATGGCGCCCGATTCGGCGATCACCCGATTGCCATCGGTAATCACCGGCGATTTACCCAGCGGGTGCACTTTCTTTAATTCGTCCGGCGCCAGCAGGGTATTTTCCCGCTGATAGCGTTTGATTTGATACGGCACCGCCAGCTCTTCCAGCAGCCACAGCACCCGATGAGAACGGGAGTTTTCCAGATGGTGAACGGTAATCATGCGCGATTCCTTGCTGCTAAGGGTTGGCATCTAGTATAGCGGATTAACGCTGCGGCTCGTCCTGTTGCGGATCGAGCAGGACCGCTCCGGAGCCCTGCTGCCCCAGGCGATCACCCGGATTGCGCAGCGGGCAGTCGCGCATCGACAGGCAGCCGCAACCAATACAGCCGTCAAGATCGTTGCGCAGACGCGTCAGGGTTTCGATGCGTTTATCCAGCTCTTCGCGCCAGTGCTGCGTCAGCGCGTCCCACTCCTGCGTCGACATGCGCTTATTCGCCGGCACGTGCATCAGGCTGTCGCTGACCGTCGCCAGCGGAATCCCGATGCGCTGGGCAATTTTGATGATTGCCACACGGCGCAGCACATCACGGCTGTAGCGGCGCTGATTACCGCCATTGCGCGTGCTGCTGATCAAGCCTTTGCTTTCATAAAAGTGCAGCGCCGATACCGCCACGCCGCTGCGTTTCGCCACTTCGCCCGGCGTCAGCACCGGTTTCGGGTAATTGCGTTCTTTTTTCATTTAGGGCCTTTACCTCAAGTTAACTTGAGGAATTATACTCGCACCCCAGCAAAACAGCGAATTTCAAACCAGGCGATAACCTTGCAGAAGGAACAGGCTATGATGCAACAGGAAATCATCCATTCACTGACTAACTGGATCGATCAGAATCTGGATAAAACATTGTCGATTGATGAAGTGGCGGCAAAATCGGGTTACTCGAAATGGCACCTGCAGCGTATGTTCCGTACGGTTACGAAACAAACGCTGGGTGGTTATATTCGTGAACGCCGTCTCACGCTGGCCGCCGAAGCCTTGCGTCAGACGCAGCGTCCGGTATTCGACATTGCGATGCAGTACGGCTACGACTCGCAGCAGACGTTTTCACGCGTGTTCCGCCGTCAGTTCTCGCAAACCCCTACCGCTTATCGTCACAGCATGCGTCGCCAGGCGATGGTGCAGCGTCCGCGTCTGGTCAACTTCGACTGCAGCGAAGGCATGAACAGCTTTGCCCAGCGCACCACCGGCGAGTGCTGCCCGGTACGCTGAAGTCAGTGCGCCCCACGCGGGCGCGCCTTTCCCCTCCTCTTCACCTTCCTCCAGCCCTTTCTTGGCCTGCCATACCAGGTCTAAATTTTGTTCAAATTTTCAAATCCAGTGATATAATGTGACCCAAGTCACAGATTCAAGCTGTATTAAGACGACAGAAGGGCTTCCCTGACCTCCCTTTTCTGCCGCCAGTGATGTCCGATGAATGTCAGGGATATTACTGATCTCAAGAGGTTTTTCGCCAATGGCTACGTTAACTACCAGTCTGATCGTCATGCGTTGGGAACTGCTCAGCGCGGTAATGATGTTCTTCGCCAGCACCATGAAAATTAAATTGCGTCAGAACAGCCACCACGTGATGGCGCTGATGTGCGGCGGCGTGGGCGTAGCGATGTCATGCTGGTTCGTTACCGGTCTGCTCGGCATTACGCTGAGCATGGAAAACGTGCATAACTTTATGTCCATCACCAAAGAAGCGTTTATTCAGGTGATGAGCCAGACACCAGCCGACTGGCCAATGCCGTAAACGCGGCGCATAAAAAACCCCGCTAAGCGGGGTTTTTTATTTTGCTGTGTGATTTCAAATTTTCTTCAATACGGCTGGAAGTGGTACTTCCGGCACCGTGACGTCCGATCTCTGCGTATCGCGACGATCCTGAATCCACATATCACCCATCATCTGATTAAGCCCCCGATCCAACCCGGTGACCAGCCCGGCGCCTGGCGTGAACGTCAGCTCACCGAAGTAGATCTGTTCGCCATCGATATACCAGTCCACGCGCACATAATCGAAATCGCTGGCCAGCGTTTTACTCAGCGCCAGCGCGTGCTGCAGCTGTGGCAGCAGCGGTGACACATCCAGCCCGGTATCACGAATTTTGTGATACGCCTCGTTAAGATTGTTGACGTAAAAGTTCATCGACAGCAGCGGATTACAGCGGTTGTAGATCACCTGCAGCACATATTCAAAATTGCCGTCGCGCTTGTTGAACATGTGAAACTTGTAATCGATCGGCGCGGTTTTGCCATCGCCGATGTACTTCTCTACCAGAATGCGCGGCTTAATATAGCGATAGTGAATCTCGCGCGCCTCGTTGGCGAAGTCGGTCTTCAGCCAGCGCTGGCAGTCGCTGATAATCTGCTGTTTTTTCAGCGCATCCGGTTCTTCCAGCAGGATCTCGACCATGTTGGAGCCGTGATTCGGCTTGATAACCGTGTTCTTCCAGCTCGGCAGCGTATGCAGTGAGTGCGGATCGCTGGTCTCATAAACCAGCGGAATCAGATACTCACTGCCCACCTTTTCGGCAATGTACTCACGCACCGAAAATTTGTCCGACAGGCGGCCATAGCACTGGTAGTCGCCGTAGACGAATTTGCGATACAGCACTTTCTCGTTGAACACCTTCGGCTGACGCAGGTTCGGCAGCTTACGGAATTTGTGAAAGTAGTAGATGCGATCCTGGTAAGCCCAGGGCATCTTTTTGATGAAATACTGTACGCTTCTTCTGAGTTCGTCTTTCAACCTGATCATATCTGACCTCATTTGTAGGTTTTGTAGTTGAGTGAGGAAACCTGAATTTTTTGGATGACGCCGTTTTTGAAGAAGTAATTCATTACGGTCAGGGACAGTAACTCCGTGATGAAGACGCTCCAGGCGGCACCCATGATGCCGTAGCCCTGGATCAGCCACCACGACAGCGGCAGGCTGATGACCATCAGACAAATGATCTTCTTCAACAGATAGTTAAACCCGCCCTCTTTCACCATGTAGCGATAAGCGACGGTCCCCATTGCCGAAAAGCAGGTTGCTAACGACAGTAACGTAATGAGACTTCCGGACTGTGTGTACTCGTGACCATATAAAGCGATGATGATTTTTTCGCCGTACAAGGCGATCACCGCTAATAACAGCAATGAAACTCCCATGACATAGCCGTTCAGCCGCGCGGTGAGCTTCATCGCGGCTGCTCCACGCTCGCGGAAAATCTCCGAGAAGCAGGAAGTGATGATGGCAACCGGGATAAAAATCCAGGAAGCCGAAATGGTATTCGCGGCGGCGAACAGGCCAAGGTCGCGCGCTGAGGCGATGCCCGCGAGGAACATCTGTGCGGCTTTCACCTGCACCGAGATAAAGATGCTGGAGATGGCCAGCGGCAGGCCGGCATACATCAGGTAGCGCAGGTAGGTGGTGCGCTTGTCCTGCGGCGGTGCCAGATCCTGATGTTCGCGATAGAAATTGACGCGCTTGATGGCGTACGGCACCAGCGTGACGGCCACAATCGAGGCGGTGAGCCACAGTGGATTGAGGTGCAGCCAGGCGATGGTGAAGCTCATGGCAAAGCCCAGCAGCAAGCCGGCCGAGTTAGCAATGGTATTGAGCCGCGACGCCAGCCGCGCATTGTTATAAACGCTGAAGGTGTCCTGGGTGACAAACACCGACGAGATAAACGAGGCCAGTGCAAACGCAAGGAAGTTTTCCTGCATGTTGTACCAGACCCAAATCAACACCGGGATTGATGTCAGCAACAGCAGCACCAGGCGCATGGTCCGCGCCACGGTCATCAGCCGCAGGCCTTTCGGCGCACTTTTGCTGATGCGCTTGAACAGGATGGTTTCGGTACCAAAAATCGCCACGGTTTGCACCATGGAGAACAGCGAGGTCGAAAACGCCATTTGGCCAAACACCGTTGGGCCAAAGGATTTTGCCACGTAGGAGGTCACAAATATGACGCCGAATACCGAGACGATCTTCTCAGACATCATCCAGGCGGCATTAGACATTACGCTCAATTTCATTGACTGGTCCTTAGTATTACGTACAGCAACTGCTTTTCGGTACAACGTCCTTGAAATGAATTAACAAGCGCTCAGTGGGCCTGACACAATTTAATAACTTCAAACCAGGCTGGTCCGAAAAATGAGACTCGCGTCAGAGTTTAGCGATTAAATTCAGGAAAATTCCGATTAAACCTGGTGCGAAGCCCGATGGATGTAAACGATTTCAACCCGAATTCAGGACAAAAGTTCACAGGCATATCCTGAGTTTTTTGCAAGCAGGCTATGCCGAATTTCCAATGATTGTCGTATTTTTCTGCATTTGGGATGGAATGAATCTATATCAAAAACCCAGCACCAGGAAGGCGTTCAATGGCATTCAGAATAAAATAAGATTTATCCCATGATGATATTTATTCTAAATAACTTAATTTAACCCTCGCAATTCTAATCGCGCACTTTAATACTGCATTAATACCGTTTTTGCAGTACCAGATATTAATACAGTAATTCTCATCCACTAATTGATAAGAAAGGTAAGAGCATTTATGAGAAAGTCACGATATAGCGAAGAGCAAATCACAAATGCCATTAAAGCTTCTGAAACGGGAGTGAAAGTCAGGGAGATTTGTGAGGAGCTGGGCATTTCCGAGGCCACCTTCTATAGCTGGAAGAAGAAGTTCTCCGGGCTTTCTTCAGAGGAGGGTCGAAAAATCAAGGAGTTGGAGGATAAACTGCAGAACCTTACGCGCGAGCTGCAGACCCTGAGCTCCGACAAGGAGATGCTGCAAAGCGTGCTGAAAAACTTCTTCACTACGAATGAAAAGCGTCAGGCGGTCAACTTCCTGCAAACCACTTTCGACATCGGTACCCGTCGCAGCTGTCGTTTACTGGATATTAGCCGTAGCGTTTATCATTACCCTTCCGGTTCCGATAATCGCTAATACCATTGAGGCCGATGTTATATGACTTAATGCTGAGATTTGTTCTTACCAGAAGAGATGAAGATCATTAAATTCGGCATTCGCTACATAACAATTCGAACCACTTTTTCCTGATGAATGCCATCACGGAATCACTTCCTTTTTTGCGGTAAAATTGATTCACACCAGCAAAAGCCTCGCGTTTCAAGCCATTTAGACTTAGCCCAATCTCATTTTGGTGAGATTGGTGCTTAGTCTATTACTTCACGATTACTAATAATCAGACCTGATCACAGACAATTCTGTTAAGCGTTAATGAACAACACGGTGTAACCGCTCACACATTGGCTCAGTTTTAAACTGGATCTGGCCGCTGCGTTTATGATCGCTTTGGCGATCAGCGCTAGTCGGCTAACTCTTAAACCACACCAGGAATACTCCGGTTCAAAAACGTTATGATGTTTAAACTATAAAGCCGAAAAACGGTTATCCACGGTAAATACTGCGCTTAAATCCATCGTCATCTTTAATCTTTTTTTCTGGCAGCTGTTGGGAATCATTCTTAACAATGCCGGTAACGCTTAAGGCTAAGGTGGCTTCTCACGCTGGAATTTCAGTGCCACAGTCGGGTAAAAATCCGACTGGCGAAGAGTTTTTTACGCGCTAAACCGGCGAATTGTTGCCCGATATGCGCTTTTTTTATCCCACCGGAACGCTTTAAGGCAGCGAAAGTCGACCTTTTAGCGTGCTGACGGCAGAGAGTTTTATAGCGGAAGAGAATGAAAACCGGGCGGCCGTAGCGCTGGTCGGTTATATAGCGTGCGCGTGGCGGCCAGTATCAGGTCACTGAGGCGGGATTACCGGCTGGTCAAATTCCTAAAATATCAGGGGAAAGCGCTGCTGAGTGGATGACTCAGCAGCGAGGCAGGGTTAAGGAAGCGCGCTCAGCCGCTGCGGTTTAATGCGCATGGCATAGATCACGCCAACGATCAGACAGCCGATGCCGATGCTGGTGAGCAGCGGTGGCCAGCTCTGGCGGTAAATGAAGGTCCACAGCAGGCCAGAGAGCGTTTCGAATACGATGAGCGGCCCCATCACTACCGTTGGCAAACGCTGACTGGCGGCATTCCAGCACAGCGCCGCCAGCCATGAGCAGAACAAACCAATCGCCAGCATCAGCCAGATAAAGCGCGCCGGCTGCGGGCCGAACGGCAAAGCGAAATCGGGCTGCTGCCAGTGAATCTGCAGGCTCACCAGCCCATAAAACACCAGCGCCAGCGGCAATGTCACCAGCCCCTGCGCGGTGGCCCAGCTCGACGGTTTGTGCTGAGGATGTTCGCGCAGCCAGCGCGCATTGCGCAGCGGATACCAGGTCCAGCACACCACTGCCAGCACCGCCAGCAGCAGGCCACTCAGGTAGCCCCAGAGATCAAATGCCGGCCCCTGCCCGTGCAGTTCCGCCGCGTTGACGCAGCCCAGACCGGCAGCAATGATGACCAGTGCGGGCATCAGCCGGCGCCATGGCAGGCGCCCTTCGAGATGGCCGTAACAGAGGTTAGCGGTGACGGTGATCACCACCGGCAGCGTACCGATGATCATGGTGGAGACCGGTGCGCCGGTGCGCTGAATCGCGCTGGCAAGGCAGGCGTAATAGAGCAGATTGCCCACCAGCGACAGCTTCACCGCCTCCGTCCAGTCCGGGCGCGTCAGCTGTTTTAGCCGGCGCCGGCTGAGCCACGCCAGCGGCAGCACCACCAGACCAAAGGCAACATAGCGACCCGCTGATTGCAACGTGCCCGGATAATCGGGTATCAGCAGTGGCCCGACAAAAATCATGCCCCACATCAGCCCCGCCGCGAGGGCAAACACTATTCCTGCAAACATACACCTTTCCTTTATCTTTAATCCGCCACAGTGTGGCGCAGGAAAAGGTGAAAGGCTTGTAGCAGATTGCGGTTAACGTCCGCTGAACACCTGCTTTTGATAGCGTCCCGGCGTGATGCCGTAGCGATGGGCAAACGCCCGCGTCAGATGCGCCTGGTCGGTGAGGCCAACCGCCGCCGCCACGCTCGCGGCGCTCTCGCCCTGCGCCAGCCGCTGTTTGGCTTCGAACAGGCGGAAGGCCATCAGCATTTGATGGGGAGTAACGTGAAAGTGTTGTTTGAAACTGCGCAGAAAATGCCACGGCGACAGCGATACCAGCGCCGCCAGCTCCTCCAGCCGCACCGGCTCTGCCAGATTATCGCGCAGCCAGGCTTTTACCACATCAAACCGGTGGGCGCCTTCGCGCGGCCGCGCGACGCCCTGCTGCGCCAGCGGACGCAGCCACTCCAGCAGATCCAGCAGCGCGCCCTGCCGCTCCAGCGCACTTTGCGCCTGCCACATCTGTGCCAGCGCGTGGGAGAAAGGTTGCGCCAGGCGCGCATCGGTGCGCAGCGCATCGCTAAACCACCAGTTGCGATCGCCGGTCAGCCGATCCATCTCCGCCGGATCGATATAGATCATGCGATAACGCCAGCCTTCGGCGCAGGCCGATTCACCGGTGTGCAGTTCATCGGGATTCATCATCACCAGCGAATGCACCGGCGCGACATAATTGGTGCCGCGGTAACGAAAGCGCTGCGCGCCGGATTCGATGGTGCCAATCCCGAAGGCTTCGTGGGTATGGGGCTCAAAAGCGTAGCGGGAGATGTGCGCCTGATAAAGCTCAATGCCCGGCAGCTCAGCAAAGTGCTGAAACTGCGCACGATCCTGCTCACAGGGAAAGACTTCGGGAACCACCGTCACCACACACCTCCATACGCTATCAGGCAGTAAGCATGCGCGGCGCGCACCAAAAAAGCAAAGCCCAATCGCTTTACGCGCCTGGCCCTTCAGCGCGACACTGGGGCCTGACCTATAAAGGAGGCGACAATGGCACAACGGGTGGTAATGGTAGTGGATATGCAAAATGGCGTGCTGGCAACGCCGCGTTACGACCGCGCCGGACGCTGCGCGCGCATTAATCAACTGATGGCCGCCGCCGATCTGGTCATTTTTATTCAGCATAGCGGGCCGGATTTAGCCGTTGACTCCGCAGACTGGCACATAGTCGCCGAACTGGAACAACCCGCCGGCGCGCTTTACATCACCAAAACCGCCTGCGACAGCTTCTGGCAAACCGGGCTCGCGGCGCAGCTTGAACAGCATCAGATTGAATGCTTTGTCATTTGCGGCTGCGCCACCGATTATTGTGTCGATACCACCATCAAAGTCGGGGCCAGCCTTGGCTATCACATCACCGTGGCGGCCGACGCCCACACCACCGCCGATCGCACTTATGTGTCAGCGCAGCAGCTCATTAATCAGCACAACGAGGTGTGGGCGGATTTGATCATGCCGGGCAATCCGGTGCGGGTTAAAACCACGGAAGAATTACTGCGGGAGTGGCGCGCGCATTAGGGGTTGCGCTATTGAAATAATCTGACAAGTGTCAATAATACAACATGACACTTGTCTGTATGGAGTTTTTCACATGCGAGCTTATATTCCTCAGCCTGGAGCCAATGACAACGCGCTGTGGCGGGTTGCAGGCCTGCCTCCACGTGGTATTGAGTTAACGCGTATGCTGGAAGCCGGTTTGCCGGTGGCCGTCATTGATGATATCCGTCACTGGTCGGCCATGACGCGCGCCGAAATCATGAAGGTCACAGGGATTAATGAACGCAACATTGCCCGTCGTAAAAGCACGGGTAAAAGTCTGTCACCCGACGAGAGTGAACGTGTCGCCCGCTTCGTCCGCGTGATGGATGCCGCCGTTCAGCTTTTTGCTGGTAATAAAGAAGAGGCCACCCAGTGGCTGAGCCGACCGGTGAAAGGGTTAGGCAATGTTGCGCCCATCACCTTACTGACGACGGAGAGCGGTGCGCTGGATGTTCTCGATCTGATCGGCCGTCTGGAGCACGGTGTTTTCTCGTGATTTTTTATCGGCTGACGAAGAGCCAGTATGCGGCTGAAGCCTGGTCCGGTTATGGGGCAAAACAGTATGGTGGACGCTGGAATCATAAAGGCTATCCCACCGTTTATGTTGCCACGTCGGTGTCACTGGCGGCACTGGAAGTGCTGGTCCATATCGGAAGAGAGTCGGTGCTGGATGAGTACACCTTACTCAGTATCGACATCCCGGATGCAGAAGTTGCCTATCTTGCTGAAGCATTTTTGCCGCCGGACTGGCGTCATGATCCAGCGCCACTGTCGACAATGGATCTCGGCACCGGCTGGCTGCAATCCGCTGAAGGTGCCGCGCTGATGCTACCTTCCACGATTATCCCGATGGAAAACAACGCCATCCTGAACCCTCTCCATCCTGCATTTAGTGACTATCTGCCGGGTGTGAAAGCGTTACCGTTTATGTTTGATCGCCGGCTTATCAGGACATAAAAAAACCCTCGCAGAAGCGAGGGCTGGATAATGCTTGGATCGGTACGCCAATCAGAACGGGATATCGTCGTCGAAATCCATTGGTGGTTCGTTGTTCGCCGGTGCGCTCTGCTGCTGCGGACGCTGCTGCGCGCCGCCGCTGAACTGGTTGCCCCCACCCTGTGGCTGCTGCGGCTGGCCCCAGCCGTTATTGTTGCCGCCGCCCTGGCCGCCCATCGGTGCGCCACCGCCGTTGCCGCCCTGCTGACGACCACCCAGCATCTGCATGGTGCCGCCCACGTTCACCACCACTTCGGTGGTGTATTTGTCCTGACCGCTCTGGTCCTGCCATTTACGGGTGCGCAGCTGGCCTTCAATGTAGACCTGCGAACCTTTACGCAGATATTCGCCGGCGACTTCAGCCAGCTTGCCGAACAGCACGACGCGGTGCCACTCGGTGATCTCTTTGTTTTCACCGGTTTGCTTGTCGCGCCAGCTCTCTGACGTGGCCAGCGTAATGTTGGCTACCGCGCCACCATTCGGCATGTAGCGCACTTCCGGATCCTGACCCAGATTCCCGACAAGAATCACTTTGTTTACGCCACGACTGGCCATGTTGCTGTCTCCCGATGAGTTGATGCTAAAAGTCTAAGCGAAAAATTGTATCACGTCACAATGACGCTTCCCACTTTCGAGCGGGATTCCAGTTTTTCGACCGTGACAGGATAGCAAAAACACTGGATATTTATTCAGTTTATTTTTTGTGCCATAATGATGCGTTTCTGCTGGTCGTGCTGGCAAGGCATGGCGAGCGTTGCCTAATCCGGGAAAGGTGAATGGATAAGATTGAAGTCCGCGGTGCTCGCACCCATAATTTGAAGAATATCAACCTGATCATCCCACGCGACAAGCTCATTGTAGTGACCGGTCTGTCGGGTTCCGGTAAGTCTTCGCTGGCGTTTGATACGCTGTATGCCGAAGGCCAGCGCCGCTATGTTGAATCGCTTTCTGCTTATGCGCGCCAGTTTCTTTCCTTAATGGAGAAACCGGACGTAGACCACATCGAGGGGCTGTCGCCTGCCATTTCCATTGAGCAGAAATCGACGTCACACAACCCGCGCTCGACCGTCGGCACCATCACTGAAATTCATGACTACCTGCGTCTGCTGTTTGCCCGCGTGGGTGAACCGCGCTGTCCGGATCATAACGTCACGCTGGCGGCACAAACCGTCAGCCAGATGGTCGATCAGGTCCTGGCGCAGGAAGAGGGTCGGCGCCTGATGCTGCTGGCGCCGGTGGTAAAAGATCGCAAAGGCGAGCACACCAAAACGCTGGAAAATCTGGCGGCGCAGGGCTACATCCGCGCACGTATCGATGGCGAAGTGTGCGATCTGTCGGATCCACCCAAGCTGGAGCTGCAGAAGAAACACACCATTGAGGTGGTAATCGATCGTTTCCGCGTGCGTGACGATCTGGCGACGCGTCTGGCCGAATCCTTTGAAACGACGCTGGAACTGAGTGGCGGCACGGCGATCGTCGCGGATATGGACGATCCCGATACCGAAGAGATGCTGTTCTCAGCTAACTTTGCCTGCCCGGTATGCGGTTACAGCATGCGCGAGCTGGAGCCGCGCCTGTTCTCGTTCAATAACCCGGCCGGTGCCTGCCCGACCTGTGACGGCCTCGGCGTTCAGCAATATTTCGATCCCGATCGCGTGGTACAAAATCCGGAGCTGTCGCTGGCCGGTGGCGCCATTCGCGGCTGGGATCGCCGTAACTTCTACTATTTCCAGATGCTGCGCTCGCTGGCGGAACATCTGGATTTCGATGTCGAAGCGCCGTTCAATAGCCTGAGCGACAAAGCGCGCGAAGTGATTCTGTACGGCTCCGGCAAAGAGAACATTGAGTTCAAATATATCAACGATCGCGGCGATACCTCGGTGCGTCGTCATCCATTCGAAGGCGTGCTGCATAACATGGAGCGCCGCTACAAAGAGACGGAATCCAACGCGGTACGCGAAGAGCTGGCGAAGTTTATCAGCAACCGCGCCTGCGCCAGTTGTGAAGGGACGCGCCTGCGTCGTGAAGCGCGCCATGTGTTCGTGGAAGACACCAACCTGCCGACCATCTCGGATATGAGCATCGGCCACGCCATGGACTTCTTCCGCAATCTGAAGCTGAGCGGCCAGCGCGCCAAAATCGCCGAGAAAGTGCTGAAGGAAATTGGCGACCGTCTGAGCTTCCTGGTCAACGTCGGCCTGAATTATCTGTCGATGTCGCGTTCAGCGGAAACACTGTCCGGCGGTGAAGCACAGCGTATTCGTCTGGCGAGCCAGATTGGTGCCGGTCTGGTTGGCGTCATGTACGTACTGGATGAACCGTCCATCGGTCTGCATCAGCGCGACAACGAGCGCCTGCTGTCGACGCTGATTCACCTGCGCGATCTCGGTAATACCGTGATCGTGGTTGAGCATGATGAAGACGCGATTCGCGCCGCTGACCATATTATCGATATCGGTCCGGGCGCTGGCGTGCACGGCGGCCAGGTGGTAGCCGAGGGCGATGTGCATGCCATCATGGCGCACGAAGATTCTCTCACCGGTCAGTTTCTCAGCGGCAAGCGTGAAATCGCGGTGCCGGCAGAGCGGGTGAAAGGCGATCCGTCCAAAGTACTGAAACTGAGCGGCGCGCGTGGTAATAACCTGAAGGATGTCACGCTGACGGTTCCGGTTGGGCTGTTTACCTGTATCACCGGCGTGTCCGGTTCCGGTAAATCGACGCTGATTAACGATACGCTGTTCCCGATTGCGCAGCGCCAGCTGAATGGTGCCACCAGCGGTGAAGCTGCGCCGTATCGCGAGATCGCAGGGCTGGAGCATTTCGACAAAGTGATCGACATCGATCAGAGCCCGATCGGCCGGACGCCGCGCTCAAACCCGGCCACCTACACCGGGATTTTTACCCCGGTGCGTGAACTGTTTGCCGGCGTGCCGGAAGCGCGTTCGCGCGGCTACAATCCGGGCCGCTTCAGCTTTAACGTGCGCGGCGGCCGCTGTGAAGCCTGTCAGGGCGACGGCGTGATTAAGGTCGAAATGCACTTCCTGCCTGACATTTATGTACCGTGCGATCAGTGCAAAGGCAAACGCTATAACCGCGAAACGCTGGAGATTAAATACAAAGGCAAGAGCATTCACGAAGTGCTGGAGATGACCATCGAAGAGGCGCGTGAGTTCTTTGATGCGGTACCTGCACTGGCGCGTAAGCTGCAGACGCTGATTGATGTCGGCCTGTCGTATATTCGTCTTGGCCAGTCGGCAACCACACTGTCCGGCGGTGAAGCGCAGCGCGTTAAGCTGGCGCGTGAGCTGTCGAAGCGCGGTACCGGTCAGACGCTGTACATTCTCGATGAACCGACCACCGGCCTGCATTTTGCCGACATCCAGCAGCTGCTGGAAGTGCTGCATCAACTGCGCGATCAGGGCAATACCATCGTGGTGATTGAGCACAACCTTGACGTGATCAAAACCGCTGACTGGATTGTCGATCTCGGTCCGGAAGGCGGCAGCGGCGGTGGTGAAATCCTGGTGGCCGGTACGCCGGAAACCGTTGCACAGTGCGAAAAATCGCATACTGCACGCTTCCTCAAGCCGATGCTGAAAAAGTAGGTTTAACGCGCCGCACCCGCTGTTGCGGCGCGTTTTTTCTGATCTCGCCACGGCTTACTGCTCCGGTTACTCGCCAGCCGGTGCCATTGTCTGAATGCCTTAGCAAATGCAGAAACAGGCAAGAAACAGACAACTTCAGGCATATACGCATCGCGTCCCGCTGACTATTCTTACTGCGTTCCTTTTGGCGCCGCTGACGCGCCTCTGTCCTTCAGTGTCCTCACTGAACGGACCCCTCGCAAATACTCACGACACATCTGACTGGAGACACCATGAATATTACGCATGCCTATGCCGCACAGGACGCGAAAGCCAAACTCGCCCCGTTCGATTATAAGCCGCGCGAACTGCGCGCTCATGATTTGCAGATTGAAGTGTTGTACTGTGGCGTCTGCCACTCGGACCTGCACCAGGCGCGCAACGAATGGCGCAACACCGTATTCCCGGTGGTGCCAGGCCATGAAATCGTGGGTCGCGTTACCGCCGTTGGCGCGCACACGCACAAATATAAAGTGGGCGATTTAGTCGGCGTCGGCTGTATGGTCGACTCCTGCCGCAGCTGCCCAAGCTGTCAGGAAGGACTCGAGCAGTACTGTGAAAACGGCTTTGTTGGCACTTACAACGGCCAGGATCGTGAAACCGGCGCCATCACCTACGGCGGCTACTCCACCAGCATGGTGGTTGATGAAAGCTTTGTGCTGCGCGTACCGGAAAACCTCGATCTGGCGGGCGTTGCGCCGCTGCTGTGCGCCGGTATCACCACCTATTCCCCGCTGCGTCACTGGAATGTCGGTCCCGGCAAAAAAGTCGGTATCGTTGGTCTGGGCGGCCTCGGCCATATGGGCGTGAAGATCGCGCATGCGATGGGTGCGCACGTGGTGCTGTTCACCACTTCACCGTCAAAAATTGAAGATGGCAAACGCCTCGGCGCTGACGAAGTGGTGATTTCGAAAGATGCTGACCAGATGGCGCAGCACGCCAACAGCTTCGACTTCATCTTAAATACCGTCGCCGCGCAGCACGATCTCAACCCGTTTATCGCCCTGCTGAAGCGCGACGGCAACATGACGCTGGTTGGCGCGCCGGAGCACGATCACCCGGCACCGCAGGTGTTTAACCTGATCCTCAAGCGTCGCAGCATTGCCGGTTCACTGATTGGCGGTATCGCCGAAACCCAGGAGATGCTGGATTTCTGCGGCAAGCACGGCATCACCTCAGATATTGAGCTGATCGCCATGAACCAAATCAACGATGCCTACGAGCGCATGCTGAAAAGCGACGTGAAGTATCGCTTCGTGATTGATATCAACACCCTGCGTGAAGAGTCTGCGGCTTAATCAGCGCGTCTCATCATCATGGCTGACGCCCGCCGCGCGCGTGGCGTCAGCCTGTTGCCACGATGCATCAACCAGATAGTAAATCTGCGAATCTTTCAGCGATCCATCCAGCCACAGCGTGCTCCAGTGCGACTTATTGAGATGTTCACTGGGAAACACATCGTGGTGTTCATCGCGCAACAACTCCGCCAGCGCGGGCGAGGTCTTCAGCGACAACGCCGGTCGTCCTTCAACGTCATGTACCATGGCAAACAGCACGCCATCGCTTTTCACCTGGGTTGCGTCCCACTCATCTTTATAACTTTGTGAAGCGCCCGGTTTGCTCATGCAGTAGGTCAGTAAATCCGACGTGTTCATGTTTTTATTCCCCTTGTAAGGTGGCGACGATGCGCCGCGCGCCGCCGTGTACCCGATGTTCGCCCAGCCAGATCCCCTGCCAGGTGCCGAGCAGCAGTTTGCCGCGGCTGACCGGGATCAGCAGCGATACGCCAAGCAGTGACGATTTGATGTGCGCCGGCATGTCGTCAGCGCCTTCATAGTCGTGCTGATAGGGCGCGTCCTCTGGAACGTGCCGCAGAAAGTGCTGCTCCATGTCGCTGCGCACCGTAGGATCGCAATTTTCATTGAGCGTCAGCGACGCTGAGGTGTGCTGCAACAGCAGATGCAGCTGGCCGATGCGCAGGTCCGTTAAGCCATTAAGCTGGCCGACAATCTCGTCGGTGATCAGATGAAAGCCGCGCGCCTTCGCGCTCAGCGTGAGAGTTTGTTGCTGCCACATGCCACATTCCTGGGTTAAACCGTTTACTTAAGTGTGCAGCATGTCGGCGAAAGGTAAACCCTTCAGCGGGAAAAAGCGGCAGAGCGCTTGCTCTGCCGCCGGCGCATCAGTCGCTCAGCTTGTCAGCCAGCGCTTTTACCGTGGTGATATCGTCCTGCGTTACCGCCGCCAGACGCGTGCCGTACTCGCTATCGGCCTTATAAAAGAACGAGAGCATCGCCAGCCGGCTTTGCGCGTCGGCGCTTTTCAGCGCGCCACCGAGCGAGGTAATCAGATCGCCCCGCTCTTTCGCGTTAAAGGAACGATACAGCTCCCCTGCCTGGCGGAAATTTTGCGGTTTGGCGATCATCGCCTGCTGCGTACTGCCGCTAAGCGGCGTATGGCTGTAACGCGCGCTTTGCAGCTCTTCACGCGGATAGATGCGGCTTGGCTGGTAATTAACGCCCTTGTCATCGGCGTTACCGCTATCCATCAGGCCATCCTGATTGCCGTTGCTGACCGGTACGCGCGGCGCATTGACCGGCAGGCTGAGGCCGTTAGCGCCCACGCGGTACAGCTGGGTATCAGCATAGGAAAACAGGCGGCCCTGCAGCAGGCGATCTTCAGACGGCTCAATGCCCGGCACCAGATTGGACGGCGCCATCGCCACCTGCTCGGTTTGCTGGAAGAAGTTGTCGACATTGCGATTCAGCACCATCTGCCCCACTTTCACCTCGGGCACGTTTGGCCAGATTTTGGTGGAGTCGAGCGGATTGAAATCGAACTTATCCAGTTCGCTGGCTTTAATGGTCTGAATGTAGAGATCCCACTTCGGAAACGCTTTGCGGTTAATCGCCGCCACCAGATCTTCTGTCATATGGCTGTAGCTGCGGCCCTGGATCGCTGCCGATTCAGCCGGATCGAGGTTGCGTTCGCCCTGCAGCGTTTTCCAGTGAAACTTCACGTAGTGCACTTCGCCTTTGCTGTTCACAAATTTGTAGGCGTGCACGCTGTTGCCGTCCATTTCGCGATAGGTCGCCGGCGTGCCCATGTTGGAGAACAGCATGGTGAGCGCGTGCGTGGCTTCCGGCACGTGGGAGAAGAAGTCGAAGGTGCGCGCATCGTTATCGAGGTTAGTGCGCGGATCCGGTTTAAACGCGTGCACCATATCCGGGAACTTGATCGCATCGCGGATAAAGAATACCGGCAGATTATTGCCGACCAGATCCCAGTTGCCCTGGCTGGTATAGAATTTGGTGGCGAAACCACGCGGATCGCGCAGCGTTTCCGGCGAGTGCTTGCTGTGCACCACGCTGGAGAAGCGGACGAACACCGGCGTCACCGTCCCCGGTTTGAACACCTCAGCGATAGTCAGATCGCTGATATCTTTGCTGGCGCGAAATTCACCGTGCGCGCCGGTGCCACGTGCGTGCACCACACGTTCCGGAATACGTTCACGATCAAAGCGCTGCAGCTTTTGAATCAGCTGCACGTCCTGTAACAGCACCGGGCCATTGGCACCGGCAGTTTGTGAATTCTGGTTATCGCCGACCGGCGCGCCGTTATCACGCGTCAGCTCAACGGCCGCAGCAGGCAGTGCGAGCGCCAGCGTCATGGCAATGCAGAGGGGTTTCAGTGCGGAAGGGAAATAGCTCATGGGCGGTTCCTTATTGTGATTGGCGAGCGCTCTGGCAGTGCGCCAAAGCGCGCCGGCAAAAAATAGCGCCCTCACTAACAGGAACACACAAGACCCGTCCCGATTACCCGGAGTTAAGGTGTTATACCCATGCGGAATGCGACCGCCAGCCAGCATGGTTGGCAAAGAGAAGCGTGGAAAAGCGGGGTGCGGCGAAGGTACAGCGGGAACAGACAATGCGTGGATGACTGAAACGGGTGCCTGCCAGCCGCGGGCTGACAGGCATCGCGTCAATTACATTACGGCAGCAAACGCCTCAGCTACCTGATTGACGTTGCGGCTGTTGAGACCGGCGACACACATGCGGCCGCTGGCGATCAGGTACACACCGAACTCTTCGCGCAGGCGGTCCACCTGCTGCGCGCTCAGGCCGGTGTAGCTGAACATGCCGCGCTGTTTCAGCAGATAATCAAAGTTTTTGCCGGGCAGTTTACTGTTCAGCACATTGACCAGCACCTGGCGCATTTCGATGATGCGCAGGCGCATCGCTTCCACTTCCGCCAGCCAGTTGTTGAGCAGCGCTTCGTCGTTCAGCACGCAGGAAACCACCTGAGCACCGAAGTTCGGCGGGCTGGAGTAGTTGCGACGTACGGTCGCTTTCAGCTGACCCAGCACGCGTGCCGACTCTTCTGCGCTGTCGCAGACAATCGACAGCCCGCCCACGCGCTCACCGTACAGCGAGAAGATTTTCGAGAAGGAGTTGCTCACCAGCGCCGGCAGGCCCGCCGCGGCAATCACGCGAATCGCGTAAGCGTCCTCTTCCATACCGGCACCAAAGCCCTGGTAGGCGATATCGAGGAACGGAATCAGCTCCTGCGCTTTCAGGACCTCAACGGTTTGATCCCACTGCGCGTTGGTCAGATCCGCACCGGTCGGGTTGTGGCAGCACGGATGCAGCAACACGATGGATTGCTTCGGCAGCGTTTTCAGTTTGGCGATGAAGGCATCGAACTTCACGCCGTTGGTGGCGTCGTCGTACCACGGGTAGGTGTTAACGTTAAAACCGGCACCGTTAAAGATCGCCACATGGTTTTCCCATGTCGGATCGCTGACCCATACGCTGGCGTCCGGGAAGTAACGCTTCAGGAAATCTGCGCCCACTTTCAGCGCGCCGGATCCGCCCAGCGTCTGGATGGAAGCAATGCGCCCCGCCTGCAGCATCGGGTGCTCTTTACCAAACAGCAGCGGCGCAATGGCGTTACGGTACGGACCCAGCCCTTCCATTGGCAGATAGAGCGAAGCCTGATGTGGCTGCGCCTGCAAACACTCTTCCGCGGCGGCCACCGCCTGCAGCTGAGGAATGATGCCGGCTTCGTTGTAATAGAGGCCGATGCTCAGATTCACCTTATGGTCACGCGGGTCCTGTTTGAAGGTTTCCATCAGCGACAGAATCGGATCGCCAGCATAGGCATCAACGTTTTGAAACACGGTGCAGATCTCCATGATTATTCATAAATGTGTGGGTCGACGTCATCAAACAAAATAGCGGCCGGGACGGTGATTCATGGCGATGATGAGATTGAGCATCACCGCGCCGGCGATGGAGGCCAGCAGCATCGGCAGCGATACCACAAAAAGCGAGGCCAGTACCACACAGGTATCCAGCGCCATTTGCAGTTTGCCGGCGCGCAGACCAGAGCGATCCTGCAGCCAGAGCGCCAGAATATTGATACCACCGAGGCTGGCTTTGTGACGAAACAACACTATAAACCCAATCCCCATCACCACGTTACCGAACAATGTCGCATAAAACGGATTTAGCGCAGAAAAATGGATAAACAGCGGGTGCAAATGGGTGAACAGCGATACCAGCCCCACCGCACAGAAGGTTTTCAGGGTAAATTCCCAGCCCATGCGACGAATGGCCAGCCAGTAAAACGGCAGGTTAATCAGAAAGAAGGCGCTGCCGAACGAAAGCGGTGACAGGTAGCTGATGAGAAAAGCCACGCCCGCCGTACCGCCGGTCAGCGCGCCCGCCTGTTTCAGCAAAATGACGCCAAACGACACCATCAGCGTGCCAAGCACGATAGCCAGCGCATCTTCTGTACGGGTGTGGGGAATGCGGGAAGGTTGTACAGCGTTATCCATGGCGCGATCTCTTTGCAAATGATGGCGTTCATTTGCAAAAAACGCACCACATCGGCGGCTTCCTGTCGCCGCCGATGGGTGCCAGCGATTATCCAATTGATAACTAAGGCGCTTTATTGCAGGTTTATGTGCATCAATCTTCCGTAAAATAATCGATTCATGCACAAATTCGGTTTCTGGTGCGCGCTTTACGCGAAAAACGGCACAAATCTGCACCACACTGGCACATCATGCACTCTTTTGGCGCACTTTGTGCTCGGGGATCATCATCAAGCCGTTCTCTTTTAAACGGTTGAGTACCACCGAGGTTTTCACATGCGCCACGCTTTGATGGCCAGCGACGAGCTGACTGATCAGCGCGCTCAGCGCCGCTAAATCGGCCACCGCGACTTTTAACAGATAGTCGGCGTCACCAGTGGTTTTGAACGCGTCGACAATCGCCGCTTCCTGCTCCACCATGCGGTGAAAACTCTCTTCGTAATCGGGCGTGTGATTTTTTAGTCGCACCTCGATCAAGCCGACCATACCCAGCCCTACCGCGTCCGGCGAGAGCCGCGCGTGATAGCCGAGAATAAGATTTGCCTGTTCGAGATTAATGCGCCGGCGTGAACATTGCGACGCCGAAAGTCCGACTAAATCACTGAGTTCCTGGTTGGTAAGGCGGCCGTTAGATTGTAGTAGTGTCAGTATCTTAAGGTCGTAATCGTCTACCTGAGTCATTCTGTGTCCACAGCGTTATAGGATTCGCTTTGCTACAGATAACCTGATAATTGACGAGGTTGTCCAACACTATTTTCTGATGACGTGAAATGCATGCACAAATCGTGCATGCAACTGCGGGAGCGCGATTATTCGTCGTCGTATTGCGGTCCGGCGTAGTTATCAAAGCGTGACCACTGGCCGTTGAACGTCAGACGTACTGTGCCGATCGGGCCGTTACGCTGTTTGCCGATGATGATCTCGGCGATGCCTTTCAGATCGCTGTTTTCGTGATACACCTCGTCACGATAGATGAACATGATCAGGTCCGCATCCTGCTCGATCGACCCCGATTCACGCAGATCCGAGTTAACCGGACGCTTATCGGCGCGCTGCTCCAGCGAGCGGTTAAGCTGCGACAGCGCCACCACCGGTACATTGAGCTCTTTCGCCAGCGCTTTAAGCGAGCGTGAGATCTCGGCGATCTCCAGCGTACGGTTGTCAGAGAGCGCCGGTACGCGCATCAGCTGCAGGTAGTCGATCATGATCATGCTCAGGCCGCCGTTTTCACGGAACACGCGGCGCGCGCGTGAACGCACTTCGGTTGGCGTCAGGCCGGACGAGTCATCGATGAACATGTTCTTCTTTTCTAACAGGATGCCCATGGTGGCCGAGATGCGCGCCCAGTCTTCATCCTCCAGCTGACCAGTACGGATGCGCGTCTGATCAACGCGCGACAGCGAGGCCAGCATACGCATCATCAGCTGTTCGCTGGGCATCTCGAGACTGAAAATCAGCACCGGTTTGTCTGTCAGCATGGCGGCGTTTTCGCACAGGTTCATGGCGAAAGTGGTTTTACCCATCGACGGACGCGCCGCGACAATGATCAGATCTGAACCCTGCAGACCGGCGGTTTTCTTGTTGAGATCCTGATAGCCGGTATCGACGCCGGTCACGCCATCGTGCGGCGTTGACACCAGCGCTTCAATGCGCGATACCGTCGCTTCGAGAATCTGCTCGATATTTTGCGGGCCTTCATCCTTATTGGCGCGCTGTTCGGCAATTTTAAAGACGTTGGATTCAGCGAAATCCAGCAGCTCTTCGCTGCTGCGGCCCTGCGGATCGTAACCGGCGTCAGCGATCTGATTGGCCACCGAAATCATCTCACGCACCACCGCACGTTCACGCACGATGTCGGCATAAGCACCGAGGTTTGCCGCACTTGGGGTATTTTTTGCCAGCTCGGCCAGATAGGCAAAGCCGCCCGCCATCTCCAGCTCACCGCGCGTTTCCAGCGACTCTGACAGGGTGATCAGATCAATAGGCTGACCGGCTTCCAGCAGGCGCTGCATTTCAGAGAAAATCATGCGGTGCGAGCGGTTGAAGAAGTCTTCCGCGACCACGCGCTCGGAGACGTTATCCCAGCGTTCGTTATCCAGCATCAACCCACCGAGCACCGACTGCTCCGCTTCGAGAGAGTGCGGCGGCATTTTCACGCCTTCGAGCTGCCGATCGCGGGGTTCGTTCGATTTGTTGGTGGGTTTATTTCCTGCCATAGTGAATGCATTACCGATCGTGAAAGGGACGCGCAAGTATACCGTCCCAGGATGAACAATCACAGGAGTCAGAATGGCAAAGCGAATTCAGTTCAACCAGCACGGCGGCCCGGAAGTATTGCAATGGGTCGATTTCACACTAGCCGCTCCCGCCGAGCATGAAGTTCAGGTGGAGAACAAGGCGATTGGTATTAACTACATCGATACCTACGTGCGCAGCGGATTGTATCCGGTCTCCTCGCTGCCGTCCGGCCTGGGCACTGAAGCGGCAGGCATCGTGAAAAAAGTGGGCAGCGCGGTTTCGCGTTTCAAGCCGGGCGATCGCGTGGTGTACTGCCAGGCCGCGCTGGGCGCCTACAGCGAGCTGCACAATGTGGCGGAAGATCGGCTGGTGATTCTGCCGGACAGCATCAGCTTTGAGCAGGCTGCGGCCTCTTTCCTCAAGGGCCTGACGGTGCAGTATCTGCTGCGTCAGACGTACAAAGTAAAAGCCGATGAAATTTTCCTGTTTCATGCCGCCGCGGGCGGCGTGGGCCTGATTGCCTGCCAGTGGGCGAAAGCGCTGGGCGCGCATTTGATTGGCACCGTCGGTTCTGCAGAGAAAGCGCAGATCGCCAAAGATGCCGGCGCCTGGGCCACCATCAATTATCGCGAAGAGGATATCGCCCAGCGCGTCAGCGAACTGACCAACGGTGAAAAAGTGGCGGTAGTGTACGACTCAGTGGGCAAAGATACCTGGGAACCCTCCCTCGACAGCCTGCGCCGCCACGGCCTGATGGTGAGCTTTGGTAATGCCTCCGGCCCAGTGACCGGCGTTGACCTCGGCATTCTCAACAAGAAAGGCTCGCTGTTTGTCACCCGCCCTTCCCTGTTTGGCTATATCACCAACCGTGAAGAGCTCGATCGCGCCAGCGGCGAACTGTTTTCGCTTATCGCCAGCCGCGCTATTCAGCTTAACGTGCCGGAGCAGCAGAAATTTGCCCTGAGCGATGCGGTACGTGCGCATCAGGTGCTGGAGAGTCGTGCCACTCAGGGTTCCAGCCTGTTAATTCCCTGATAGCAGAAATGATGAAGGGCTTCCCGAAGGAAGCCCTTTTCTTTCTTTTTTATAGTTCGCGCTGGTGTAGGGACAGCGGCGATGAATTCGTCTGAATTTCTTTACCTATCCTGACAGAAAACATAAGTAAAAAATATGTTTAATTGCGAATTCGTACTAAGCAATCACCAACTCTGTGATCGTAACCGCATTTAACGCCAGCTTCTCTTCTCTAAGTCGCTGATTTTCCTTTTCAGCCGGTTAAGTTTCACCTCTCCCTGCGGCGTGGTAAATGCGCGATACAGCCACACGGCGACCACCGCCAGCACCAGCCACGGCAACAATTTTATAACAAGCGCAAACAGCCCGCCGAGAAACATCACCACGGTGGCCACCAGCAGCGCGGCGATCACGCCCAGCAGCGATACGCCTGTCAGCAGCAGCATCATAAAAAAGCCGATAACGAATAATATTTCCACGAGCGCTCTCCTGTATCTGTAATGCAGAAGGTATTACAAGATACGTGCCAGGTCGTAACCATCGCTAAGCCATTGAATTATCGCTTAGATGCAGGACAGAGGGGACGTTGATTTGGTGAAATTGACTAACTGGTGGTGAATTAAAAACCGCACGACGAAACCGTGCGGTTTAAACCGTCCTGCCAGCCTGACCAAGCCCGCTCGCGGGATCAGGCTTCCTGCACGATGCGGTCAGCCACCAGCGCCAGCGCCGCTTCCAGCACGCGGACGTCTGCGCCCGGTTTGTGGGCATTTTCGCTCAGATGACGGCGCCACTGGCGCGCGCCGGGAATGCCCTGGAACAGGCCCAGCATGTGGCGCGTAATGTGTCCCAGATAGGTGCCCTGTGCCAGTTCGGCTTCGATGTAAGGGTACATGGAACGCACCACGGCGACCGGATCGGCCACCGGTGTCTCGCGGCCAAACAGCTGGCGATCAACCTGCGCCAGAATGCCGGGATTTTGATAGGCCTCGCGCCCCATCATCACGCCGTCCAGGTGCTGCAGATGCGCTTTGGCCTCATCGAGCGTCTTAACGCCGCCGTTAATGGCTATGGTCAGCGCCGGGAAATCCCGCTTCAGCTGATACACGCGCGGATAGTCGAGCGGTGGAATTTCACGGTTCTCTTTCGGGCTGAGACCCGATAGCCACGCTTTACGCGCATGAATAATGAACGTATCACAACCGCCCTGCTGCGCCACGGTGCCGACAAAATCGCACAGGAAGGCGTAGCTATCCTGGTCGTCAATACCGATGCGGGTTTTCACCGTGACCGGAATGCTGACCACATCGCGCATCGCTTTGATACAGTCCGCGACCAGCGCCGCCTCACCCATCAGGCACGCGCCAAAACGGCCGTTCTGTACCCGATCGGACGGACAACCGACGTTCAGGTTGATCTCATCGTATCCGCGCGCTTCTGCCAGCTTTGCACAGGTTGCCAGCGCAGCCGGATCGCTACCGCCCAGCTGCAGCGCCAGCGGATGCTCCGCCTCGCTATAGGCCAGATAGTCGCCTTTGCCGTGGATGATGGCCCCGGTGGTCACCATTTCGGTGTACAGCAGCGTGTCGCCGCTCAGCTGACGGTGAAAATAGCGACAGTGACGGTCGGTCCAGTCCAGCATTGGGGCGATGGAGAAACGTTGCGAAGAGAATGTATCGGTCATGAAACGCAGTAAATCCGCAGTTAAGTGATGAGAAACTGCGCAATGATATCACAGCTGTGACGGGCGACACAGCCGCCCGTCATCGTGTGGTCAGAAGTTAAACCCGAGCTGCACCATGGCCCCCCAGGTATTGTCTTTGCCGACCGAACCGGCCAGGTCCAGATGCACCGCGTTGTTGAACGGCGACACGCCGAGACCGGCCGTAAACACATCGGTGTCATTCGACTTCATATCCGCGCGATAGCCGGCACGCAGCGCCAGCCAGTCCAGCACGCGATATTCACCACCCACGCCAGCGTACTGACTGCTCTCCTGCGATTTAAAACGTTTGGTTTCGGTCAGATCGACATCGCCGGTCAGAGTAAAGGGTCCGCGATTCCACGCCAGTCCGGTGGTTACCAGTGGGCGAATCTGATACGTATCGCGATAGCCGTTAACCTCTTTGGTGTCGATATCGCGCGAGACCAGGTTCTGCCCGGTCACGCCGAAGGTCCAGTTCTCCGCGAAGTCGGTAGCGATACCGGCATCGACGTTGAAACCGGTATCGGTGCTGCGATAGCGGCTGTCGTTAATATCATTCTTGTCGTAGTTATAAACGCTGGCGGTGTAGTTATACAGCCAGGTTTTCTGCAGCTTCGGCGTGACGCCAACGGAGACCGGGTGACCGGCGATGGTGAACTCATGTGCCATTGCGACACCGTAATCGGTGATCAGCGCAGCCAGGCCGTTGGCGCTGGATCGCAGATTATTTTGGTCGCCCGGCAAAGGAATGCGGCCATTTGCGACCTGATCCAGATAATCAATATCGCCCTGTACTACGTTAGCGCGGATGTGCGCCGTGCCGTAGGCTTTGGTGATGAAGGCGAAAGGAAGGGTCTCGTTGGGAATGCTGACGGCTAACGCCACGCCTGCGGTGCCATTCGCTTTATCACCGCGCAGATCGCGCAGCTGATTGGCCATATCACCTGCCGCGGCTCTGACCTGAGGCGCGCCATTGATGATCTCCGGCAGCGTGATGTTGTTGATCACGTCACGATAGCGGTCCACCGTATCAGTAATTTCGTCTACGCGATCCACTAATTTGTCTTTGTCAGTAATCTGCACCCCGGCTGAAGGAAAAATGATGCTGACGTTATCTTCAGGCTGCGCTTTGGTCATCAATGCCGGGTTAGCCAGCACTGCCGAGCTCCAGGTTGAGGAAGCGACACCGGTTCCCCCCATGGCATCGTTACGCGCATCGTACCAGGTGCCAGCAGCAAATGCTGATGAGGTAACAAATACCGCATTAAAACCAACAACATAAGCAATTTTCTTGCGTCTGAATAATGTCTTCACCATGAGTCTGCCATCACCTTTTAATTGTCGTTGACTGTCTCTACGACGGAATAGTTTATTAGCCCTATTCTGAACGCTGGCTAACGCTTTATTGCTGTGAATTGAAAGGAATTAGCATTGCTATTCGCAGAATTGGTCACGCCCGCACCATTCTGCTGTTGTTTTATGCAGAAATATGAACGTCAGCTAAATTGATGCCAGAAATTACTTAAAACCTTTTGAACCATAGCCACTAAGTCAGTGAGTTGCAAAGCAAAAAGATGGGTTAACCTGTGAGAAAAAACTCAGGAAGGAAAAGCATGGCTTAACAGAAGGACGTACCAAGGGCCAACGCGGCAGATAAGTGGCTGAAAGCCAGACATTTCCTGGATGATATAAGGTAAAAAAGCAATGGCAGCAGCGTAAAAGTTTGTGTGATAAAATAACATCACCCATCACCTGGAGAATGCTTATGCCAAACCTCACGCCCGAACAACTGCTCACGCAGGCTGAATCTCTGTGCCTTGACCGTGGCGTGCGCCTCACTACGCAGCGCGCAGAAGTGCTGCGCCTGATGGCGGAGCAGAACGGTTCCATTAGCGCTTACGATTTGCTGGACCAGCTGCGCATCAGTGAACCCCAGGCGAAACCACCGACTATTTATCGCGCGCTGGATTTCCTGCTGGAGCAGGGGTTTATTCATCGGGTGGAGTCAAATAACAGTTATGTGGTGTGCCACCATTTCGACGAGCCGGCGCACACATCGGTGATGCTGGTGTGCGACAACTGTGCCGCCGTCAGTGAGAAGCACGCGCACGGCGTGGAAAAGATCATCGCCGGGTTGGCCGATCAGGCGGGTTTTACCTTACGTCATAGCGTTATTGAGGCGCACGGCCTGTGTGAAAACTGTGCCGAAGTGGCGGCCTGCACGCAGCCGGGTAGCTGTCATCACGAACATGAAGTGGAAACTAAGAAGAAGGTGCGTAAAGGGTAACTGGCACGTCCGTATGCCAGGCCGATCGTAACGATCAGCGGGTAGGAGCATCATCCTTAAAGCGGGAGACTTACCAGCGGTAATCTTTGTTTTGACTTTCCCAGTCTTTCAATTCACGTTCAGCTTCATCTTTGGCGTAACCGTAACGTTCCTGGATTTTACCCACCAGCTGATCGCGTTTCCCTTCGATCACGGTCAAATCGTCATCGGTTAACTTGCCCCATTTCTCTTTAAACTTCCCTTTAAACTGCTTCCAGTTTCCGCTCGCTTCGTCTTTGTTCATAACAATCCTCCACGTCTTCCTGAGTGAGATGGTGTATTTCTCATGTAATGCCGGAAATAACCATATAACGCGCTGCTTATCTGCGCCGTTTGAGATAATTATAGTAGCCGCTTCGGATTGTGCACGGAATTACAGATTATTCTGGTACCTGCGCTGCGCTTATGGCTGGCTGAACCAGCTGTCACGCTGCCAGTGGCGGCGCCACATCCATCCCAGCGTCAGGCCGCGCAGCGCCAGAAACACCGTGATCGCCAGCCATAAACCGTGATTCCCTAACCACGGTAGCGTTAGCAAAGTGATGCCGAAACCGGCTGCAGCCATGATCATGCTGTTACGCATTTCGCGACCACGCGTCGCGCCGATGAACATGCCGTCCAGCAGATAACACCAGACGCCGACCAGCGGTAAAATCACCTGCCACAGCAGAAAGCGATCGGCCATCTCACGCAACGGTTGCAGCGAGGTAAGCAGCGCAACAATGTGCGGGCCGCTGAGCGCATAAATAAGCGCAAACAGCAGCGCAACGATACCCGCCTGACGACAGGCGGCATGCCAGATCAGCAGCAGCCGGCTGCGATCTTTTGCCCCTACCGCTTCACCCGAGCAGGCTTCCACCGCGTAAGCAAAGCCGTCCAGCGCATAGGCAGTAAACGTCAGGAACATCAACAGCACCGCATTAACCGCGACCACATCCGGTCCGATGCGTGCACCCAGCAGGGTCAGTGAGGCGAAGCAGATCTGCAGCATGAGCGAGCGCAGCATGATGTCGCGATTAAGGCGAAATAACCGCGCCGCGTCACCGCGCCAGCTGTTTTTCAGCAGTTTGAAATCGATACCGCGCAGTTTCAGCACGCGCGCCACCATCCATAATCCCACTGCCAGCGTCACGTATTCGGCCAGCGCCGTGGCGGCGGCAGCACCGGCAACGCCCCAGTGCAGTTTCAGCACCAGCAGCAGATCGAGCAGGATGTTGACCAGGTTTCCGACAATCAGCAAAACCATCGGCGCACGCGCATACTGCACGCCCAGCAGCCAGCCGAGAATCACCAGGTTAGCCAGCGTAGCCGGTGCGCTCAGCCAGCGGATTTCAATGAAGATCTGCGCCTGCTGCTGGACTTCCGCGCTGCCGCCCATCAGCGTTGCCGCCAGGCTACTGGCAGGAGAACGCAGCAGCGCCAGCAGCAACCCGGCGGCCAGAGCGATCAGCAGCGGCTGCATCAGTGCGCGCGCCAGTGCCTGTTTATCGCCGGCCCCGAACGCCTGCGCGGTTAAACCGGTGGTGCTCATACGCAGAAACAGCAGCAGCATAAAGATGAAGCTGGTTGCCGTGGTGCCTACGGCCACGCCACCGAGGTAGATCGGGCTATCAAGATGGCCAATCACGGCGGTATCGACCACGCCGAGCAGCGGCACGGTGATATTGGAGAGGATCATTGGCAACGCCAGTCGCCACAGCGCTTTATCAGAAGAGGAAAATAGCTGCATCAGCCCCATCCCGAGGGTTACGGTGGTCGGCCTGAGCGAGCGCCTTACGGGCCGGGAACAAAAGTATGATTAAAGCAGACTGCGGCCAGCGCGCGTGCGCCGCCGCAGCGGGGGAGATCAACCGGGTTTCAGAGCCACTCGCCGTTGCGCACGATGCCTACGGCCAGCCCTTCCACGGTCAGCGACTGTTCACGGGTATCCACGACAATCGGCTGGAAATCATTGTTTTCCGGCAGCAGCTGGACAATCGCGCCCTGCTTCTTCCAGCGTTTCACCGTGACTTCATCATCGATACGCGCAACCACCACCTGGCCATTGCGCACTTCCTGCGTTTTATGCACCGCGAGCAGATCGCCGTCCATAATGCCGATATCTTTCATCGACATACCGCTAACGCGCAGCAGGAAATCGGCAGAGGGTTTGAACAGGTTGGCGTCGACCTGATAGTGGGCTTCGATATGTTCCTGCGCCAGCAGCGGTTCACCGGCGGCGACGCGACCGATCAGTGGCAGCCCTTCACTCGCCTCTTCTTCCATCAGCAGGCGGATACCGCGCGATGCACCGGAGACGATTTCAATGACACCTTTACGCGCCAGCGCTTTCAGGTGCTCTTCAGCAGCGTTAGGCGAGCGGAAGCCCAGTTGCGAAGCAATTTCAGCACGCGTTGGCGGCATGCCGGTCTGATTAATATGGTCGCGAATCAGGTCATAGACCTGTTGCTGCCTGCTGGTTAACGCTTTCATCCCGCCCCCTGGTTGTTTATACAGTCGCTGTGAGTATATACAGGTATTGGCGAAATGAAAACCGAAACAGAGGGAAAAATCAGCGGCTTGATGAATGTGGAATGTTTATCGCAAATGCGACCAAAGCAGCGCGATCCAGACAAACAGAGCCAGTAAGATAGCCAGCAGTACCGCCGCCGAGCCCATGTCTTTGGCGCGTCCCGCCAGCGGATGGCGTTCCTGACCAATACGGTCCACCACGGCTTCGATGGCACTATTAAGGATCTCAACAATGACTACCAGCACCACCGAGCCAATCAGCAACACACGCGTGATGACATCGACATCCAGCCAGCAGGCGATGGCAACCGCGACCAGTGCGGCAATCGCCTCCTGGCGAAAAGCGGCTTCATGCTGCCAGGCAGCGCGCAGCCCCTGCCAGGAATAACCGGCGGCTTTAATGATTCTCAGGAAACCGGTGACGTTATTTGCCATGTTGTGGAACCCTTAACTGTTTTTGACGTCAATGTCTGGGCGCGCGAGGTGGCACAGCCACAGATCTTCGCCGCACTTTCTGGTATGCTTGCCGCGCTTTGCTAACAAGAGGCTTCAAGTTGTCTATGTCAGGTTGGCGTAAACTCTATTACAAATTGTTGAATTTACCACTCTCTATTTTGGTAAAAAGTAAGGTCATTCCGACCGATCCGATCTCGGAACACGGTATCGATCCGACCCGTCCGGTGATGTATGTTTTGCCTTATGATTCAAAGGCGGACCTGCTCACGCTACGCGCACAGTGCCTGAAGCACGATCTGCCGGATCCGCTGGCGCCGCTGGAGATTGACGGTACCCTGCTGCCGCGCCACGTATTTATTCACGATGGGCCGCGCGTCTTCCCCTATTTCGTGGCGAACCCGGAGTCGGTCAAGCTGTTCCATGACTACCTCGATCTGCACCGCAACAATGCGGCGCTGGACGTACAGATGCTGCCGGTTTCCGTGATGTTTGGCCGTGCGCCAGGCCGTGAAATTCAGGGCGAACCGACGCCACATCTGCGTATTCTTAACGGTATACAGAAGTTCTTTGCCATCCTGTGGCACGGTCGCGACAGCTTTGTCCGCTTCTCGCCCACGGTTTCGCTGCGTCAGATGGCCACCGAACACGGTACCGATCAGTCGATCGCGCAGAAGCTGGCACGTGTTGCGCGCATTCATTTTGCCCGCCAGCGGCTGGCAGCTGTCGGCCCGCGTCTGCCGGCACGCCAGGATCTGTTCAACAAGCTGCTGCAATCCAAAGCGATTGAGAAAGCGGTTGAAGACGAAGCGCGCAGCAAGAAGATTTCGCATGAAAAAGCGCAGCAGAACGCCATCGAAATGATGGAAGAAGTGGCGGCGGATTTCTCGTACGAAGCGATCCGCGTGACTGACCGTGTAATGGGCTGGCTGTGGAGTCGGCTCTATCAGGGCATTAACGTGCACGGCGGCGAACGCGTGCGCCAGCTGGCGCAGGATGGTCACGAAATTGTTTACGTGCCCTGCCACCGCAGCCACATGGATTATCTGCTGCTGTCCTACGTGCTCTATCATCAGGGCCTGGTGCCGCCGCACATTGCTGCCGGTATCAATCTCAACTTCTGGCCAGCCGGACCGATTTTCCGTCGCCTCGGTGCGTTCTTTATTCGTCGTACCTTTAAAGGCAACAAGCTCTACTCCACGGTGTTCCGCGAGTATCTGGGCGAGCTGTTCAGCCGCGGCTATTCGGTTGAGTATTTTGTTGAAGGCGGACGCTCGCGCACTGGCCGTCTGCTCGACCCGAAAACCGGCACGCTGTCGATGACGTTACAGGCGCTGCTGCGCGGCGGCAGCCGTCCTATCACCTTTGTGCCGATCTACATCGGTTATGAGCACGTGATGGAAGTCGGCACTTATGCCAAAGAGCTGCGCGGTGCCGCGAAAGAGAAAGAGGGCTTCATGCAGATGGTGCGCGGCCTGCGCAAGCTGCGTAACCTCGGCCAGGGCTATGTGAACTTCGGTGAGCCGCTGTCGCTGGTTAACTATCTCAACAAACAGGTTCCGGAGTGGCGCGACGCGATTGACCCTATCGATCCTCAGCGTCCGGCGTGGATGACGCCGGTAGTGAACGATATCGCGGCACGTCTGATGGTACGCATCAACGAAGCCGGCGCGGCCAACGCCATGAACCTGTGCGTGACCGCGCTGCTGGCATCGCGCCAGCGTTCGCTGACGCGTGAACAGCTGACGGAACAGCTGGAGTGCTACACCCAGCTGCTGCGCAATGTGCCGTACTCACCCGAGTCAACCGTGCCGGATCTCAGCGCTGAAGCGCTGCTCGATCACGCCATGGGCATGAACAAGTTCGAGACCGAGCAGGACAGTATTGGCGAGATCATCATTCTGCCGCGTGAGCAGGCGGTGCTGATGACCTACTACCGCAACAACATCCACCATATGCTGGTGATGCCGTCGCTGATTGCCGCTATCGTGCAGCAGCATCGGGAGATCAGCGAGGCGGAACTGCTGCGTCAGGTCAGCCTGGTCTATCCAATGCTGAAGAGCGAACTGTTCCTGCGCTGGGACAGTGCCGAACTGCCGGCCCTGCTGAATGCGCTCTGCGCCGAAATGGCGCGGCAGGGGCTGATTACCGTACAGGAAGGCCAGCTGAAAATGAGTGCGGCGCGTTACCGTACGCTGCAGCTGCTGGCGGCCGGGATTCGTGAAACGCTGCAGCGTTTTGCCATTACCTTCGCCATTCTCAGCGCCAAGCCGACCATTAACCGTGGCACGCTGGAGAAAGAGAGCCGCACGCTGGCTCAGCGTCTGTCAGTGCTGCACGGTATCAATGCGCCGGAGTTCTTCGACAAGGCAGTCTTTACCGCGCTGGTGCTGTCGCTGCGTGATGAAGGCTATATCAGTGATTCCGGTGATGCGGATGCTGAACGTACCAATATGATGTGGCAGATGCTGGCCGAACTGGTCACCAGCGATGTCCGTCTGACCATTGAGAGTGCCGTAGCGCACGACTAATGGGCGACTGAAAACCGCGGCGCATCTGTCACACGCCAGATTGCGCCGCGGTTTTTGTTGTCAGAATTCAGGCGTGAAAAGAACGCGCTTCCCACTACTGCGACCGGCGCGCCGCCGGGGTTAATCACCCCATCATCAGAACAGCGCAACAAACGGCTGGGTATTAAGCAGCACGCCAATAAACAGCACCAGGCCAACGTAGTTGTTGTTGAGGAATGCCTGGAAGCACAGCTCACGTTCACGCCCGGCAATCAGTTTCTGCTGATGCACAAACAGCCCGCCCGCCAGCAGCAGCGACCAGTAAAACGCACCGTTCAGATGCAGTAAAATGCCCACCAGCGCCATCAGGCACAGCGCGGCCAGCTGTAACAGCCCGATAATCAGCTTGTCGTAATGCCCAAACAGAATCGCCGTCGATTTCACGCCAATCTTCAGATCGTCGTCGCGGTCAACCATGGCGTACTGGGTGTCATAAGCCACCGTCCAGCAAATATTGGCGAGAAACACCAGCCAGCAGACAAAGGGTAAGGACTCACTAACCGCCGCCCAGCCCATCGGAATCGCCCAGCCAAACGCCGCGCCCAGCACTACCTGCGGCAGATGGGTATAGCGCTTCATAAAGGGATAAACCCATGCCAGCGCCAGCCCGCCAAACGACAGCAGAATGGTCATGCGGTTCATGGTCAGCACCAGCAGGAACGCCAGCAGACCGAGGCCGGCAAACAGCAGCTTCGCCTCTTTCTCCGTTACCGCGCCGCTGGCTAACGGTCGCGCGGCGGTGCGTTTCACGTGGCCGTCGACGTTACGGTCGGCGTAATCATTAATCACGCAGCCCGCCGCGCGCATCACAAACACCCCCAGTACGAACACCAGCAGCACCGATAGCGGCGGAATCGCCATGCCGGACAGCCACAACGCCCACAGCGTCGGCCATAGCAGCAGCAGCGTGCCAATCGGTTTATCAATACGCATCAGGCGACTATAGGCCTGCCATTTGCTCATGGTTAAAGTCTTTTGCACGGGGCGTTATCCTTGCTTCAGCGCGCGGTACAGCGGCGACGCCGGTAAAAACAGTTCAGTTAACAGCAGCGGTTTGCCGGACAGGCGCAGCCGCGAGCGGCGTCCCCACAGGTCATCAATCTGGCCCGGATCGATAAAATCGCGGCTCAGCGTCGAGGAGGAAAACAGGTAGCGTCCCAGTGGCCGCGTGCCGAGATTTTGCAGCATCTGTTCCGGGCCGTTCAGCGTGCTCTCCGGCACCACGGTACGGCCAATCAGCCAGGGTTCATTGTCACCGCACAGCACGATTTCACGCAGCCAGAAGCGCGTGTCGGCAGGCAGAAACGCCGCTTCCTGCGGCATCTCATCGGCGGTAATGAACGCTTCCCGCAACAGTTGTACGGTAACCTGCTGGCAGTGCTGCTCAAAGCGGCGCGTCATTGAGTCTTCTTCCAGCAGCCAGTCAAGCAGCGGCGGTGAAAGTAACGGGGAAGAGGCTGGCAGCCAGTGCAGTGCGCGTAACTGGCGCAGCGCGTCATGCGACATCAGGACATCTCCGGTAAAAAAGTTGCCCTAGTGTAGCGCACCGCGCTCAGCGTGACACATCTGCTTGTGCCACGCTGGCGTCGCGGGAGGAATTACTCGCGTTTCAGGCGGTTACTGTTGGCCAGCCACAGCGTCACCACCAGAATCAAAATGGCCGCCGAGTAGCACAACGTATCGAAAGGATTTTTATGGTCGACAATGATCAGACGAATAATCGCCGTGATCCCGATATAGACGAAGTAGCGCAGCGGAAAGTGATAGCCGGACTGAAAGTACTTCACAATCAGCGCGATAAACTCGAAATAGAGAAAGTAGATCACAATGCCTTCGATCAGCAGATACGAAGACGCCTGCTCACCGGTGCTGAACAGCACATTCGCCAGGTGAATGGTCTCTTTACCGAGAAACACCACCAGAATAACGGCCAGAATCACCAGGCCAATGTTCAGTACCCACTGTAATACCGAAGCAATAAGCTGCCCCGCCGCTGGTTTTGTTGTCATTATTTTGCGCCTCAGATGACGAGATTCTTCTGGCGCTATCATGCTGTAATGTGATCTAAATCACAATACATCACACCTCAACATCAACGCACAGCGCGTCATAACGCCAGTACTCGCAGTCGCAGTCAATCACCCGCTTATGCTGGTCACGGTTGATACGCGTAATCAGCAGGCCGGGCGTACCGCTCGCCACGTTCAGTGCGGGCGCCGCCCGCGCCGGAAGCGGACCGGGCACAATGGTAAACCGTGCGCCGCCGTAGTGAATGCCGTAGCGCTGGTCATACAGATCGGTCAGCGAGCGGGTGAGATCTTCACGCAGCAGACCGGGAAAGAAGGCCGGATTGAGGTAATGCTCGACGTATAGCACCGCGCGGCCATCAATGCGGCGCAGGCGGCGAATGCGGTACACCTGATCGCCTTCCAGCAGTTGCAGATGACGCGCAATTGCCAGCTGCGCCGGCACCTCGCGCGCCTCCATCACCTCAGTGCTGGCAATGCGCCCCTGCTGCAGCGCCATGGCGTGAAAGTGGCTGTGATGTGCCGGGTTATAGATGAGACGCGGCGGCGCAATAAACCAGCCGCGCCGTAATTCGCGGTAGATGACGCCCTGCGCTTCCAGCAGGCCAAGCGCTTCACGCAGCGTGATGCGCGTGGTGGAATATTGTTCGCTCAACGCGCGCTCGGCCGGCAATCGTCTGGTGACAAACTCTCCGTTTTCAATCCGTTCGCATAGTGCGGCGGCGATCACATCTGCGGTTTTCGACGACATTTTTTTCAGCCTCATTTTGGGGCAAATCTGCACTATGACAGTTCGATGACTACAATGTGACAAGGCACATCCCACGCTTTAGCGCGCTGTAACCGCATGTGGAACGACGCGCCACATCCCATTTCAACACCCCGGTCATAAAACCTTCATCTATCCGGGCTACATTGGCTCGGTTCTTGCTGGACTAGACCACGACGACCCACAACTTACACCCGGAGCAATCGAGATGAAAGCGTTTATCTCTTCTGTAGTAGCCAGTGCTGTTCTGCTTGCGCTGCCCGCCGCGCATGCCGCCGATAACGATGTTGCCGCACTGGAAAAAGCCGCGCGCGCCGAAGGCCAGGTTAACAGCGTCGGTATGCCTGACACCTGGGCTAACTGGAAAGATACCTGGAACGATCTCAGCACCAAATATGGTCTGAAGCACAGCGATACCGATATGTCTTCGGCGCAGGAGCTGGCGAAGTTTGCCGCCGAGCAGGATAACGCCAGCGCCGATATCGGCGACGTGGGCGCCGCTTTCGGTCCGATTGCCGTCGCCAAAGGCGTGGCGCAACCCTATAAACCGACGCACTGGGATCAGATTCCGGCATGGGCGAAAGACGCCGATGGCAACTGGATGCTGGCCTACACCGGCACCATCGCTTTCCTGATCGACAAGCAGCAGGTGAAAGACGCACCGCACAGCTGGGCCGATCTGAAAAAAGGTAAGTATGTGGTCACTATCGGCGACGTCGGCACGGCTGCTCAGGCGGCAAACGGCGTCCTCGCCGCCAGCTATGCGCTGGGCGGTGACGAGAAGAACATCAAGCCGGCGCTGGCGTTCTTTGGCGAGCTGGCGAAACAGGGCCGCCTTGGCGTGACCGACCCGGTAATCGCCAACATCGAAAAAGGTGAGATTCAGGTCGCCGTGGTGTGGGACTTCAACGGTCTGAACTACCGCGACCAGATTGATAAAAATCGCTACGAAGTGGTGATTCCGTCGGACGGGTCCGTGACCTCTGGCTACACCACCATTATCAACAAATACGCCCGCCACCCGAACGCGGCGAAGCTGGCGCGTGAATACATTCTGTCGGATGAGGGCCAGATCAACCTGGCGAAAGGCTATGCGCGCCCGATTCGCGCCGAGCATTTAACGCTGCCGGCGGACGTGCAGGCCAAACTGCTGCCGCAGTCGGAATATAAAAATGCCCGCCCGATCAAAGATCAGGCTGCCTGGGATAAGACCTCAAAACTGCTGCCGCGTCTGTGGCAGGAAAATGTGGTTATTAACATGAAGCAGTAACGCAGACGTTTTGCCAGTCGCACATACCGTAGCGGCGCGATGTATCGCGCATCCGTTTTCCGGCAATGCGCAATACATTGCGCCGGTACCTATCACCAATTTTTACAGGGTGCGCATTCATGCGCACCTGAGGGAGCGGGGATGAAAACAATCCTGGTGGTACTCGATGGGCTGAGTAATCAGGTAGCGCAGCACGCCATGGGCTATCTGTTTGCCGAATGCAAACAGGGCAACGGCCACTATTACACGTTAACCTGCGAACTGCCGTCGCTGTCGCGTCCGCTGTACGAATGCATTCTGACCGGCATTCCGCCGGTGCGCAGCGGCATCATTCACAACGGCGTCAATCGCCTGAGCACTCAGCGCAGCATCTTTCACTACGCGCGCGACGCCGGACTCACTACCGCCGCTGCCGCTTATCACTGGGTGAGCGAACTGTATAACCGCTCGCCGTTCAACGCCGCGCGCGATCGCCACACTAACGCGCCCGACCTGCCGATCCAGTACGGCCATTTCTACTGGGACGACGGTTATCCCGATTCGCATCTGTTCGAGGATGCCGAAAGCCTGCGCCTGCAGCACGATCCCGATTTCCTGCTGATTCACCCAATGAACATCGACGATGCCGGGCACAAGCACAGCCTGTCATCACCGCAGTACCGTAACCGGGCACGAATGGCGGATGGCTATCTGTCGCAGTGGATGCCCGGCTGGCTGGCCGCCGGTTTTCAGGTGATTGTCACCGCCGATCACGGCATGAACGACGATCGCTCGCACGGCGGTATTCTGCCGGAAGAGACGCAGGTGCCGCTGTTTGTTTTTGGCCGCGGCTTCTCGCTGCAGCCCGACCTGGAGCCGCAGCAAACCGACCTGTGCGGCACCGTCTGCACCCTGCTCGGCGTCCCGCACGACAAACCGCTGTGTCGCGGTCTGCTGGCGGAGCCGCGCTGATGAAGGGCAAAACCCTGGCCTCGCTGCTGCTGCTGCCGTTCGTGCTGTTCTGGATCGCCTTCCAGCTCGCGCCGCTGCTGTGGATTGCCATCAACAGCTTCTGGAGCGATATCAATGAGCGCTGGGGCATCGACAACTACAGCGATATCCTCACTTCACCGTTCTACCTGCAGGCTTTTCGCCTGTCGCTGGATATTTCGCTGTGGTCGAGCGTTTACGGCCTGCTGATCGCGCTGCTTGCCGGTTATTCGCTGCACAAGCTCGGCACCGGGCGTTTTCAGCGCTTTTTGCTGTCGTTCACCAATATGACCAGCAACTTCGCCGGCGTGCCGCTGGCCTTCGCCTTTGTCATCCTGCTCGGACTGAACGGCTGCCTGACGCTGCTGCTGCGCCACTACGGCTGGCTGGACAGCTTTAAGCTGTTTTCGCGCGACGGCATGGTGCTGGTTTACACCTGGTTCCAGATTCCGCTCGGTATTCTGCTGCTCTACCCGGCGTTTGACGGGCTGCGGAAAGACTGGGAAGAGTCGGCGGCACTGCTCGGTGCCAGCCGCTGGCGCTACTGGTGGCACATCGGCCTGCCGATTCTGTTTCCGGCGCTGCTCGGCACCTTTGTGATTTTGCTGGCCAACGCGCTGGGCGCCTACGCCACCATTTACGCGCTGACCACCGGCAACTTCAACGTGGTGCCGGTGCGCATCGCCGCGCTGGTGTCAGGCGATATCTCGCTCGATCCCAATACCGGCGGCGCGCTGGCGATGCTGCTGGTGCTGATTATGGCGCTGATTACCGTGGTGCAGCAGTATCTGGTGCGTCGCAGCTATCTGCATGCCCGCGTACAGGAGTCCTGACATGTCTCGCGTCGAAAAACTCTACCATCGCCTGATTGTCTGGCTGCTGCTGATCGTGCTCGCCGCACCGCTGCTGGCGACGCTGCTGTACGGCATCTCCAGCGAGTGGAGCGATACCATTCTGCCGCAGGGCTTTACCCTGAAGTGGCTGACGCAGCTGTGGAGCGATCCGCGCTTCCTCACCGCGCTCGGTCATTCGCTGCTGATCTGCGTGGGTGCGCTGTTGTTCTCCCTGCTGCTGGTGCTGCCTGCAATGTTTGTAATCGCTTACTATTATCCAAAACTGGACGCGGTGATGAACGTGCTGATTCTGATGCCGTTTGCCGTGCCGCCGGTGGTCTCGTCGGTCGGGCTGCTGCAGCTCTACTCCTCGGGCCCGCTGATGCTGACCGGCACGCCGTGGATTCTCATCGGCTGTTACTTCACCATTGCGTTGCCGTTTATCTACCGCGCCATTGCCAACAACATGCAGGCCATCAACCTGAAAGAGCTGATTGACGCGGCTCATCTGCTGGGCGCCAGCACCTGGCAGGCAGCCCTGTTTGTGGTGCTGCCAAATCTGCGCAAAGGGGTGTTCATTGCCGTGCTGCTCTCCTTCTCGTTTCTGATTGGTGAGTTTGTCTTTGCTAACCTGCTGGTCGGCACCCGCTATGAAACGCTGCAGGTTTATCTCTACAACATGCGCAACGGCAGCGGGCATTTCACCAGCGCGCTGGTGATCTCTTATTTTGCGGTTGTCCTGCTGGTCACCTGGCTGGCCAATGCCCTCAATCCTGAACGAGGCTGACCATGAGTTACCTGAACGTTACCCAACTGAATAAAAGCTACGGCCCGACCACCATTTTTGAAAACATCGATTTCAGCGCCGACGAAGGTGAGTTTGTCACCCTGCTCGGCCCGAGCGGCTGCGGCAAGTCAACGCTGCTGCGCTGCATCGCCGGCCTGACCGATGTCGACAGCGGCACCATTCTGCTGCAGGGCCAGGATCTGGTGCCGCTGCCGCCGCAGAAACGTACCATTGGCATGGTGTTCCAGAGCTATGCGCTGTTTCCCAATATGACGGTAGAGAAGAACGTCGCCTTTGGCCTGAAGATGCAGAAACTGCCCGCCGGTGAGATTCAGCAACGCGTGATGGAAGCGCTGGCGCTGGTGGAGCTGACCGACTTCGCGCGCCGCTATCCGCACCAGCTGTCGGGTGGTCAGTGTCAGCGTGTGGCGCTGGCGCGCTCGCTGGTGACGCGGCCGCGCCTGCTGCTGCTGGATGAACCGCTGTCGGCGCTGGACGCCCGCATTCGCCGCCATCTGCGCGAGCAGATTCGCCACATTCAGCAGGAGCTGAAGCTGACCACCATTTTTGTCACCCACGATCAGGAAGAGGCGCTGACGCTCTCGGACCGGATTGTGCTGATGAACCGCGGTCGCATTGTGCAAAACGGCAACGCGGAAACGCTCTATACCCAGCCGGTGGATCTGTTCGCCGCCGGCTTTATTGGCAACTACAACCTGCTGAGCGCCGAACAGGCAACGCAGCTGACCGGCCAGCCGTTCAGCAGCCAGGTGGCGATTCGTCCGGAATCCATCCAGCTGTGCGCACCGCAGGCAGGCATCGCGGCCACCATTCTCAGCCATAGCCTGCTCGGGAACGTGATCCGCTATCGCGTGCTGGCAAATCAGGTCGAGTTGTCGGTGGATGTGCTCAACCGCAGCGTGGCAGATTTACACCCCGCCGGCATGCAGATTGGACTACAGTTAGAGATGTCGACGTTGCGCCAGGTCGCTTAAATTAAACGAAAAATTGGCAACGCAGCGCGACGCAGGTATTTATCGGCTGTGCTTATCGCCAGGCAGGCAGCCGCCTGTTTTCTGCCTGGCGCATAGGAGCCTTTATTCGTGCTAACCCTGCTTAACCTTCTCTCCGCCGTCGCCCTGCTGGTATGGGGCACCCACATTGTCCGCACCGGCGTGATGCGCGTGTACGGTGCCGATCTGCGTCGCGTGTTAAGCCGCAGCGTGGAAAAAAAACCGATGGCCTTTCTTGCCGGGATTGGCGTTACCGCGCTGGTGCAGAGCAGTAACGCCACCACGTTATTAGTCACCTCGTTTGTGGCGCAGAATCTGGTCAGCCTGACGCCCGCGCTGGTGGTGGTGCTGGGAGCCGACGTCGGTACCGCCATCATGGCGCGCATCCTGACCTTCGATCTCTCCTGGCTGTCGCCGCTGTTTATCTTTTTTGGCGTGGTATTTTTCCTCAGCCGCAAACAGACGCGCGCCGGTCAGATCGGACGCGCAGCTATCGGCCTCGGGCTGATTCTGCTGGCGCTGCAGCTGATTGTCGCCGCCGCCAAACCCATTACCCAGGCCGCCGGCGTGCAGGTACTGTTCTCCACGCTGACCGGCGATATCATGCTGGATGCGCTGATTGGCGCGGTATTCGCCATCATCAGCTACTCCAGCCTGGCTGCGGTGCTGATTACCGCCACGCTGACCGCCACCGGCGTTATCTCGTTCAAAGTGGCGCTGTGTCTGGTGATTGGCGCTAACCTCGGCAGCGGCTTGCTGGCGATGATCAACGCCAGCGGATCGAATGCTGCCGGCAAGCGGGTGGCGCTCGGTAGCCTGTTGTTCAAGCTGATTGGCAGCATCGTTATTTTGCCGTTTGTCGATTACATCGCCGATCTGCTGGATAAGCTTCCGGTTAACGATGAAGAGATGGTGATCTTCTTCCACGTGTTCTACAACCTGGTGCGCTGTCTGGTGATGGTGCCGTTTGCCGAACCAATGGCGCGCCTGTGCCGCCGCATGATCGCCGACGATGCGGAAAACCAGACCCATCTCAAACCTAAACACCTCGACAGCAGCGCGCTGGATACCCCGGCGCTGGCGCTGGCCAACGCGGCGCGGGAGACGCTGCGCATTGGCGATGTGGTGGAGCAGATGCTGGAGAGCTTCAACAAGGTGGTGATGGGCGAACTGCGCGAGGAGCGCGCAGTGCGGCGGCTGGATGATGATGTGGATGTGCTGTACACCGCCATTAAGCTCTATCTGGCGCGCATGCCGAAGGAGGATCTGGCGGAAGAGGATTCACGCCGCTGGGCCGAGGTGATTGAGATGGCGCTGAATCTGGAGCAGGCAGGCGACATTATCGAACGCATGAGCGCCGACGTAGCGGACAAGTCGCTGCAGGCGCGCCGGGCGTTTTCGCCGGAAGGGCTGGAAGAGCTGAATTCGCTGCAGGAGCAGGTGTTAAGCAACCTGCGCCTGAGCCTGTCGGTGTTTCTGTCGCACGACGTCAGCAGCGCCAAGCGCCTGCGCCGTGCCAAGCACCGTTTCCGCATCCTGATTCGCCGTTATTCCCACGCCCACGTCGAGCGCCTGCACCGGCAGAATGTGCAAAGCATCGAAACCAGTTCGCTGCATTTAGGTTTGCTGGGAGATATGAAGCGCCTGAATTCGCTGTTCTGTGCGGTGGCGTACACCGTGCTGGATCAGCCGGACGATGAGCGCGAGGTGGATTAATCATTTTTACAACGCGCGATAAATCGCGCCGCTACAGGCTGTGCATTAATCTGTAACGGCGCAATTTATTGCGCATTGCCATTACGACAACAAACTAAACGCGATCATCCCGACGATGGCGCCGGTGGTGCCGAGAATCGTCTCCATCAGCGTCCAGGTCTTCAGCGTCTCGCCTTCGGTGGCACCGGTGAAGCGGCCGAACAGCCAGAAACCGGCATCGTTGACGTGGCTGATAATAATCGAGCCGCCGCCGATGCAGATCGACAGCGCCGCCAGCTGCGCACCGCTGTAATGCAACGGTTCAATCACCGGCATCACCAGCCCGACGGTGGTTAAACAGGCCACCGTGGCCGAGCCCTGAATCACCCGAATCGCGCCGGAGAGAATAAAACAGGCCAGCGCAATCGGCATGCCGGCACCGGTCAGCGCGTGGCCCAGCACCGGGCCAACGCCGGAATCCACCAGCACCTGTTTGAACACGCCGCCCGCACCAATCACCAGCAGGATAATCCCCGCCGGTTGCAGCGCGCTGCCGCATACCTGCATCACCTTCTCTTTATCCATGCCCTGACGGTAAGCCAGGCCGTAAATCGCTACCAGCAGCGCCAGCAGGATGGCGGTAAACGGATGGCCGATAAACTCCAGCCACGCATACAGACGTGAATCCGGTGTGGTAAAGCGCGCGCCGATGGTTTTCAGCCCGACCAGCAGCAGCGGGAACAGAATCAGCGACAGGCTAAAGCCAAACGACGGCAGCTGGCCCTCGCTGACGTCCGGCTGATGATCTTCCGGCGGCGCGCTGAACGTCACATGGCGCGCAATCAGGTTGCCGAACAGCGGACCGGCAATCAGCATGCCGGGGATCGCGGCGCACAGCCCCAGCAGGATCATCCAGCCAAAGTCAGCGTGCATCTGCGCCGCCAGCAGCATCGGTGCCGGTCCGGGCAGCAAAAAGGCAGCCGCGGCGGCGACACCGGCAAACAGCGGGATCACCAGTTTGACCAGATTATCGTGGGTACGGCGTGCCACCGCGAAGGCGATGCTGATCAACAACACTACAGCCACTTCAAAGAACAGCGGCAGCGCACAGATCAGCCCGGCAATGCCCATTGCATAATGCGCGCGCCGCTCGCCAAAGGTTTTCAGCATGCGAATGGCGATCTGATCGACCGCACCGGTTTCGTGCAGAATTTTGCCGAACATGGCGCCCAGCGCCACCACAATGGCGAGAAAGCCGAGCGTGCCGCCCATGCCCTTTTGCATGGTCTCAGCAATTTTATCCAGCGGCATACCGGAGAACAGACCGGCACCCATCGACACTAACATCAGAGCGACAAAGGCGTGCATACGCGCTTTCATCACCAAAAACAGCAGCAGCAGGACAGAGCCTGCTGCGGTTAACACCAGCGTTGCGGTACTCATGACTAGCCCTTGTTGATTGCGCCCTCGATGGTCGCAACCGTGGCCGCAACTACCTCATCCAGTGAGTGATTGATATCGACAACCAGCACATCCGGCTCGTCGGCACCCGGTTCCTGCAGGGTTTCAAACTGTGTCACCAGCATCTGCGGTTTGAAGAAGTGGCCTTTGCGCGCCTTGAGACGAGACTCAATGGTGGCAAAATCGCCCTTCAGATAGATGAATTTCAGGTTGTGATTGCCCTGACGCAGGATGTCGCGATAGGACTTTTTCAGTGCCGAACAGACGATAATCGAGATCGCCTGGGTGCGCTGCATTGCGAACGCCGCATCATTCAGCGCCTGCAGCCACGGCTGGCGATCGTCGTCGTTCAGCGGATGGCCTTCCGCCATTTTGGTGATGTTGCTGCGCGGATGCAGGAAATCACCATCCAGAAACGCGGTGCTGAGCTGATGAGACACCTGATTGGCGACGGCAGACTTTCCGCTGCCGGAAACACCCATCAGGATAAAGACGTGGTGCGATGGAGATGGCGTGGTCATGGTTTTGCGCTCCGGCAGTTGGTGCTGCCAATGTTACCGATAACAATTTTGATTGCCATTGTCCGAGCGCGCTCAGACGCTGGCAACCCTTGTCAGGCGGAAAAGCACGAAAGTGTGAACTGACTCAAAAAATCGCCAAAATCAGATGCTGCCACCTTCGGCAATCTCAAAACCGACATCCAGCGGCGCGGTCACGCTGCGATCGCCGCCAATCCGCGCCAGCAGCATGGCGGCTGATTCACGCCCCATGCGTTCGCGTGGCGTCAGCACCGTAGCCAGCCGCGGATTGACCACCTGCGTGATGTCGTGGCCGTGAAAGCCGGCGATCGCCATCTGCTCCGGCACGCGCAACCCCTGGCGCTGGCACTCAAACATCGCGCCTACCGCCAGGTCATCATTGGTACAGAACAGGCTGTCAGTGTGCGGATAGCGCTTCTGCGCCTCGCGCAGCAGCTGAGCACCGGCGCTGAAGGAGGAGGCATCTTCCATCATGACGCTGTGCGGCGTCAGCCCGGCTTCGCGCATCGCCTGTTCGTAGCCCTGCTGCTTTTGCAGCGTACGCTCATCGAGGCGCGCGCCCAGATAGACGGTGTGACGATGGCCTTTCCTGAGGATAGCATGCGTCATCTGCCGCGCCGCCTCGACGTTGTCGAAGCCCACGGCCATATCAAGACACGGCGTGACGCAATCCATCATTTCGATCACCGGAATGCCTGCCACTTCCAGCATGCGCAGCGTGCCCGGCGTATGGGAACGTTCGGTAAGGATCACGCCATCAATGTTCCAGCCCAGCAGCGAACGCAGCTGCAGCTCCTCTTTGTGCGGGTTATAGCCGAAGTGCGCCACCAGCGTCTGATAGCCCGCCTCATCGGTCACGGTTTCGATGCCGCGCAGCACGTCGGCAAATACCTGGTTGGTGAGCGAGGGCAGCAGCACGCCAATCGCGCGGCTGGTGGCGTTAGAGAGCATGTCGGGCGCACGGTTGGGGATATAGCCGAGTTCATCCAGCGCCACGGCGATTTTATCGCGCAGCGCCGCAGAGACCTGCTCGGGGTTCCGCAGGTAGCGGCTGACGGTCATTTTTGTGATGCCGACGCGATCGGCAACATCCTGTAATACCGGTCTTTTCTTCTTCATCGTGTGCGCCTGAGGTCAGAGATACGCTGAGTTTATCATTTTTTTGTCATGTTATGCCGTTGCGGCCACGGAAGGAGAAGAGGGATAAAGTGCCAAGGACGGGGTTCGCCTGAGGCGCAGGCAAAAAAAAAGCCAGCACCCGAGCTGGCTAAGAAACACTGGAAGCAATGTGAGCAATGTCGTGCTTACCCGGTTTGTCAGGAGACGCAGCCGGATTCGCGTTGACAATAATAATCATTATCATTCGCGTCTGTAAAGCCCTTTCCCGATTTTTTTACCGTTGACGCTGCGCTCGAATTCCCTGATGTTAAATGGGATTTCATTCACTGAGTGTAAGGAGCTGCTTTATGAGTCAGGTTACTGTTCGCCACGCAACGCCCGAAGATGCCGCCGTTCTGACGCGTATCTATAGCCAGCCGGAAACCCAGGCGGGCACGCTGCATCTGCCGTATCAGTCACCGTCACTCTGGCAGGAGCGGCTCGCGAATCCCCGTCCCCATGTCACCATCTGGTGGCCTGTATTGAAGGGCAGGTTGTCGGTCAGCTGACGCTGGAAGTTATGGCGGTGGCACGCCGCCGTCACTGCGCCACTATCGGCATGGGCGTTGATCCGGCATTCCATCGGCGCGGCGTGGGTAAAGCGCTGATGGCGGCGATGGTGGATCTGTGCGACAACTGGCTGCAGGTCACGCGGATTGAACTGACGGTGTTTGCGGATAACCACCAGGCCATGGGTTTGTATCAGCAGTTTGGTTTTGAGATTGAAGGTACCGCCAGAGGTTTCGCGGTCCGCGACGGCCAGATGATCGATACGCACTACATGGCGCGTCTGAAAGGGAATGCGCGATGAATCGCGCCGCTACCGGCCGGTGCACGGTGAGGTAGCGGCGCAATTTATTGCGCGACGTTAATACCCGGCACTCAAATCATCCACCGAGCGCGGGTCGGACGCGCCGTAGCGCATGCCGTCCGGGCCAATCATGATGCTCTGCGTGCTGCCCATCGCCGGCAGCACTTTCACATGCTGACCTTTTGCTTCCAGCAGACGCAGCGTATCCGGGCTGAAGCCCTTCTCGACGCGCAGCTGATCCGGCAGCCACTGATGATGGAAGCGCGGCGCATTGGTGGCTTCCGCCACGTTCATGCCGAAATCGATACTGTTCACCACCATTTGCAGCACGGTAGTGATAATCCGACTACCGCCCGGGCTGCCGGTCACCAGCCAGGTTTTACCGTCTTTCGCCACAATGGTTGGCGACATTGATGACAGTGGACGTTTAGCCGGCTGAATCGCGTTCGCCTCACCGCCCACCAGGCCATAGACGTTTGGCGTGCCCGGCTTGGCGGAGAAATCATCCATTTCATTGTTCATCAGAATGCCGCTGTTACCGGCCACCACGCCGCTGCCAAAGTAGGTATTCAGCGTATAGGTCACCGCCACCGCGTTGCCGTCTTTATCCACCACCGAGAAGTGGGTGGTTTGATTGCTCTCGTACGGTGCCAGCTTACCGGGCTTGATGTCGGCTGAAGGGCGCGCCTTGTTGACGTCAATCTGCTGGGCCAGCGTTTTGGCGTAGGCTTTGCTGGTCAGCGCCTGCTGCGGCACTTTAACGAAGTCGGGATCGCCGAGATACTCGGAGCGGTCGGCGTAGGCATATTTTTCCGCTTCGGCCATAACCTGCATCGCGTCCGCGCTGCCGAAGCCCCATTTCGCCAGGTCGAAGTTTTCCAGGATATTGAGGATCTGCACGATATGAATGCCGCCGGACGACGGTGGCGGCATGGAGAACACCTCGTAGCCACGGTAGCTGCCGCTTACCGGCTTGCGTTCCACTGCGCGGTAGGCCGCCAGATCCGCCTTGCCAATCAGTCCGCCGTGCTGCGCCATTTCGGCAGCGATCTCATCGGCAATTTTGCCTTTGTAGAAAGCATCCGGCCCCTGTTGGGCAATCAGCTGCAGGCTGTGCGCGAGGTTTTTCTGCACCAGGCGATCGCCCTTCTGGTAAGGCTGACCGTCGGCTTTGTAGAAAATGGCGCGACTATTGTCGTGGTTGATCAGGTTCTCTTTACCGTAGGTAGCGAGATCGTCAGCCAGCGCATCGTTAACGATGATGCCGTCGCGCGCCAGTTTGATCGCCGGCGCCAGCAGCGTGCTGAGCGGCAGCGTGCCGTACTTCTGCGCCGCCAGGGCAAAACCGGCTACGGTTCCCGGCGTGCCGGACGCCAGATGAGAAGTGAGTGATAACTTACTATCCGCGTTGCCCTGCTTATCCAGGAACATATCGCGCGAGGCACGCGCCGGCGCCATCTCGCGGAAATCGATGGCGGTGGTGCGGCCGGCAGCGGTGCGCAGCAGCATAAAGCCGCCGCCGCCCAGGTTGCCCGCCTGCGGGTGAGTGACCGCCAGCGCAAAGCCTACGGCAATCGCTGCATCTACCGCGTTACCCCCCTGTTTGAGGATATCGACGCCCACCCGGGTTGCCATGGCGTCCACTGACGCAACCATCCCATGCTGTGCTTTCACCGGGTGAAAGGTGTCGCTGTCGACGCCATATGACACCGGTGGTGTGCTGGCTGGCGCCGCCTGCGCCCCCTGTACCACGGTAAAACTCATTAACAGCGCCCAGCCGAACTGGCGCACACCGTTATGTATCCTCATCCCGCCACCATCCTTTCAGTTGTTTACATTTGTTATTGATTGCTGCAAGTGTTTGCAAATACTGTAAAAAAGATAGCAGTTAAGCCAAATTAGGTGCACTCCTGGTTTTGGGGTTTGTGATATCGCATAAACTTATGGTTGCGGCGGTTGCTACCGGGTGGCGAGCAACCTCACACAGCAGGCCGCACTGATGGAGGAACACCATGAAAAAATGGCTGATTGTTATCGCGGCACTGATGCCGCTGAGCGGCATGGCGAACATGCTGAACAACACTAACCAACCGAATCAACCCGGCTATAACCCAAGCCAGCAGCGGATGCAGACGCGCATGCAGGTCCAGCAGCAGCAACAGCAGCAGCAGTTGCGTCAGGATCAGCAGCAGCAAAATCAGGAGATGCAGCGTAAGCTGCAGGAGCGGCGCGATAGCGCCCGGCAGCGCGTGATTCAGTCGCAGCCGGGCCAGCAGAACAGCAATGCGCAGACGCAGTACGGCAATTAACGGAAGTCCGGGCCGATAGCATCAATGCGATCGGTACAGATGGCATCCACGCCCCAGCTCAGCAGCTCGCGCGCCCGCGCGGGCTGATTCACGGTATACACCAGAATACGCAGACCGGCGGCTTTAAGCGCGGCGGTGCGTCCGGCGTCCAGCAAGCGATGATTTAAATGGATGGAAACGCAGTCGAGCGCGGCGGTCAGCGCCTGCCAGTCGTCGTGCCACTCATCCAGCAGCAGGCCGCGCGGCAGCTCCGGCGCGGCCTGCATCGCCGCTTCCAGCGCCGCGTACGAGAACGAGGACAGCAGCGGTGCCGTTTGTCCCTGCCACAGCGTTCGTGCGGCCAGCGCTACATCACGTCCGGTTTCCACCTCGGTACCGCTGCTGGGTTTGATCTCAATGTTGGCCATCATCCGATGCTGGCGGCAGCGCGCGGCCACCTCGCTCAGCAATGCCAGCGGCTCACCGTCAAATTCACGGCTAAACCAGCTGCCGGCATCCAGCTGCGCCAGCTGCTGCCACGGCAGATCGCCCGCCACGCCCCAGCCGTTGCTGGTGCGGTCCAGCGTGTCATCGTGCAGCAGGAAAATCTGCTTATCCTGTGACAGTTTGGCGTCGAATTCGATCATGGTATGACCGTAGTGCGCGCCGACATCAATCGCCGCCAGGGTGTTTTCCGGGGCCAGCTTGCCGCCGCCGCGATGCGCAACAATGTGCGGATAGGGCCAGTTTTTTACACTCATTCCAGACGCTTTCCATGGGTAGAATCGAAGAAGTGTAACGCATCTGGCGGCAGTTGTAGCCACAGGCTGCTGCCAGCCTGCGGCCGCTCGCTGTGCGGCAAACGCACCACCAGCCGCGTGTTGCCAATGTGGCCATGCGCAAGATTGTCCGCGCCGAGGATCTCCAGCGTATCCACCACCAGCGGCACACCGCCGGCCTCACGACTGCTGAGCTGAATATGCTCGGGACGAATGCCGAGCGTCAGCGGACGGTTGGCCCATCGCGCTTTGCCGGCGCCGAGCGGCAGGCTGTTGAGCGCGTCGAGCGTAAAGCGCGAGCCATCGCTATTGATCTGACCGGGTAGCAGGTTCATCGCCGGCGCGCCGATGAACGACGCAACAAACTGACTGGCCGGACGCTCATACACCTCCACCGGCGTGCCCACCTGCTCCACCACGCCTTTATTCATCACCATCACGCGCTGCGCCAGCGTCATGGCTTCAACCTGATCGTGCGTGACGTACAGGCTGGTGGTTTTCAGCCGGCGGTGCAATTGCTGAAGCTCCAGACGCATCTGCACGCGCAGGCGCGCATCCAGGTTCGACAGCGGCTCATCAAACAGAAACACCGCCGGTTCCCGCACGATGGCGCGGCCCATGGCCACGCGCTGACGCTGGCCGCCGGAGAGCTCGCGCGGACGGCGCTGCAACAGGTGATCAAGCTCCAGACTGCGCGCCGCATCCATCACCCGCTGGGTAATCTGTTCCTTGCCCATGCCGCGGATCTTCAGGCCGTAAGCCATGTTCTCTCCCACCGTCATGTGCGGGTAGAGCGCGTAATTCTGGAATACCATGGCGATGCCGCGATCTTTCGGCTCCATGTCGGTGACGCGCCGATCATCGATGTAGATATCGCCCGACGTGACGCGCTCCAGCCCGGCCACCATGCGCAGCAGCGTCGATTTCCCGCAGCCGGACGGGCCGACCATCACCATAAACTCACCGTCATTGATGGTGATGTTCAGCGGCTGAATGATTTGGTTTTTGCCGTCATACGATTTCGTAACGGTCTGAAGGGTTACCGCTGCCATCTATTTCTCACTCTCCACCAGGCCACGCACAAAAGCGCGCTGCATCACAAGCACCACCACCACCGGTGGGATCAGGGTTAATAACATTGCCGCCATCACTTCGTTCCACTGCGTCGGACCGCCGCTGGTGTTGATCATACTTTTCACCCCCGCCACGGCAGTGCTCAGGCCGGCATCGTTGATGATCAGCAGCGGCCACAGATACTGGTTCCAGCCGTAAATAAAGGTGATGACAAACAGCGCGGCGAGATTGGTTTTTGACAGCGGCAGCACGATATCCCAGAAGAAACGCATCGGGCTGGCGCCGTCAATGCGCGCCGCTTCAATCAGTTCATCCGGCAGCGACATAAAAAACTGGCGGAACAGGAACGTGGCGGTCGCGGAGGCCATCAGCGGCAATGTCAGACCGCTGTAACTGTCCAGCATGTGCAGCGTGGAGATCACCTCCACCGTCGGGAAAATACGCACTTCTACCGGCAGCATCAGGGTGATAAAGATCAGCCAGAAAAACAGCGTGCGCAGCGGAAAGCGAAACCACACCAGCGCAAAAGCCGACAGCATCGACACCGTGATTTTGCCCACGGTGATGCCCAGCGCCATGATCAGGCTGTTCAGCATCATCAGGCCAAACGCCGCGCTGCCGTTGACGCCATCGCGCCAGATGTGGGTGATGTTGTCGATGAGATGCGGGCCCGGCACCAGCGTCATCGGCACCTGATACACCGCGTTGTTATCCAGCGTCGCGGCGACAAACGCCACGTACAGCGGGAACAGAATGGTCAGCACCCCCAGCGCCAGCAGCGTGTGAGCGAAGATATCCAGCCCGCGTCGATTTTCAATCATTGGTATTGCACCTTACGCTCGACAAAGCGGAATTGCAGAATGGTCAGGCCGATGACCAGCAGCATCAGCACCACCGACTGCGCGGCGGACGACGAGAGATCGAGCCCGGTGAAGCCTTCGCGGTAGATTTTGTAGATCAGCGTGGTTGTAGCCTGTACCGGCCCGCCGCCGGTGGCAGCATCAATCACCGGGAAGGTGTCGAAAAAGGCGTAAACCAGATTCACCACCAGCAGGAAAAAGCTGACCGGCGTAATCAGCGGCAGCGACAGATTAAAGAAACGGCGCACCGGTCCGGCACCGTCAATCGCCGCGGCTTCCACCAGCGATTTAGGAATGGACTGCAGCGCGGCAAAGAAAAACAGGAAGTTGTAGCTCATTTGCTGCCAGATCGACGCTAATACGATCAGGAACATCGCCTGACCGCTGTTCTGCGCATAGTTCCAGTTGTAGCCAAACTGGTTCAGCAGATGGCTGAACAGCCCCAGCCCCGGATTGAACAGGAACATCCACAGCACCGCCGCAACCACCGGCGCTACCGCATAGGGCAGCAGCAGCAGCGTCTGATAGAGCTTTTTCAGCCGGATAACGTAATCCACCAGCGCCGCCAGCAGCAGCGAGAATGTCATGCCGCATACCGTGACCAGCGCGCTAAACACGAGGGTGGTCCAGAACGAATCAAGGTAGTAGTCGTCACTGAACAGACGGCGGAAGTTATCAAGGCCAACAAAGGTGCTGGAGATGCCAAACGGATCGATGCTTTGCAGCGAGTACCACAGCGCCTCTCCGGCGGGCCAGAGAAAAAAGATCGCGGTGATCGCCAGCTGCGGTGCCACCAGCAGATACGGCAACAAACGGGCGCGGAAAACCGGACGTGATGATGAAGACATAGCAGGCTCGTCAGAAAGAGACAGCGGGACGGACTTACCCGTCCATCCCGCCATTACGGAGTTACTTCAATTGCTGTTCAAAGCGACGCAGCAGTTCGTTGCCGCGTTTCACCGCGTTGTCCAGCGCTGCCTGTGGCGACTGTTTGCCGGTCCACACGCCTTCCAGCTCTTCGTCGACGATGGTACGAATCTGCGGCATGTTGCCCAGACGCATCCCTTTGGTGAACGGCAGCGGATCTTTATTCAGCATCTGCCGCGTGGCGATGTCGGCGCCCGGGTTTTTGTCATAGAAGCCCTGCTGTTTGGTCAGCTCATAAGCCGCGGTAGTGATCGGCAGATAACCGGTTTTCTGGTGCCATTCTGCCGCGATATCCGGCTGGGCGAGGAACTTCATGAACTCCGCCGCGCCTTTGTACGTCGCTGCATCTTTGCCTTTCATCACCCACAGGCTGGCGCCACCGATAATGGCGTTCTGCGGTGCGTTCGGCACGGTGTCATCGTACGGCATCATGCCCACGCCAAAGTTGAATTTGGCGTAATGCTTAATGTCGGCCAGCGAACCGGATGAGGCGGTAGTGATACCGCAGTCGCCGTTATAGAACTTGGACGTCGACTCGTCTTTACGGCCAAAGTAGGTGAAATCACCTTTCTTATTCATCTCTTCCAGCAGCTGGATGTGGCGCACCTGCACGGGTTTGTTGAACTCCAGCACCGCGTCGGTACCGTCAAAGCCGTTGTTTTTGGTGGCAACCGGCAGGCCATGCCAGGCGCTGAAGTTTTCGATCTGAATCCAGCCCTGCCAGCCGCTGGCATAGCCGCAGCTCATGCCGGCTTTACGCAGCGCGGCGGCATCCTGCGCCAGCGCCTGCCAGGTTTTCGGTGGCTGATCCGGGTTAAGACCGGCTTTTTTGAACGCGTCTTTGTTGTAGTACAGCACCGGCGTGGAGCTGTTAAACGGCTGCGAGATCAGCTGGCCGTTGCTGTCGCTATAGTAACCGGCAACGGCAGGAACAAACTGTTTCGGGTCCATCGGCACGCCGGCGTTTTTAAACACTTCATGCACCGGCACGATGGCTTTAGAGGCCATCATGGTGGCGGTGCCCACTTCGTAAACCTGCAGAATGGCCGGTGCCTTACCGCTGCGCACCGCAGCGATACCCGCGGCCAGGCTCTGCTCGTAGTTGCCTTTGTAGGTCGGAACGATTTTGTAATCCGGGTGGGCCTGGTTAAAACGCTGTGCCAGAGAATCGACTTCTTTGCCTAACTCGCCTTCCATTGAGTGCCAGAAAGGAATTTCAGTAGCAGCCAGCGCATTACCGCTGATCGCCAGACCGAGCAGCAGACTCATCAGGCGGGGACGAAGCGTAAAAGCGGACATAAGGGTTTCCTGTGCTTGTGGCGCGCGCGATATCACGCATTTTTTGTTCGCGAAGTAACATGACACGAGGAAATGACGGAAAAATAACAGGATTATGACGGGAATATGACGGGGTTAGTGCAGGGGCGATGGAGTGTAAGTGGGTGAGAATTATTGGTTATTCCGCACTCAGGTTAATGACCGTCGGCGGCGCAGTCAGATTACGGGCGGACAGCGCGCAGCCACCGCAGCGTACATCTAGTACGTGAGGATGGCGAGCACTGCCCAACCGCAATCTGACAAGTAAGCCAGGTCAGGCGCCTAAATACGCGCTTCGCACCGCTTCATTGGATAACAACGCTTCACCGCTATCCTCCAGCACCACGTGGCCGTTCTCCAGCACGTAACCGCGATCGGCCAGCTTCAGCGCCTGGTTGGCGTTCTGCTCGACGAGGAAGATGGTCATGCCCTCTTTACGCAGCTGTTCGATGGTGTCGAAAATCTGCTGGATAATGATCGGCGCCAGACCCAGCGACGGCTCGTCCAGCAGCAGCAGGCGCGGCTGGCTCATGAGGGCGCGGCCAATCGCCAGCATCTGCTGCTCACCGCCGGACATGGTGCCGGCGCGCTGCACTTTGCGCTCCGCCAGCCGGGGGAACAGCTGATAAACGCGCTCAATGCGCTCCTGATACTGCTGACGCGTCGCGAAGAAACCGCCCATCGCCAGGTTCTCTTCCACCGTCATGCGCGAAAACACGCGCCGGCCTTCCGGTACGATGGCAATCGCTTCACGCATGATTTTTGCCGTCTGCCAGTCGGTAATGGTTTTGCCATCAAAGGTGATGGTGCCACTGGTGGCGCGCGGTTCGCCACACAGCGTACCGAGCAGCGTGGTTTTGCCTGCGCCGTTAGCGCCAATCAGCGTCACGATTTCGCCCTGGCTGATGTGCAGATTAATGTTATGCAGTGCCTGGATCGGGCCATAGTGCGCACTGACACCCTGTAAAGTTAAAATCGGGTTCGCCATGTTACGCCTCACCTAAATAAGCACGGATCACATCCGGGTTGTTACGCACTTCTTCCGGCGTACCGTTGGCCAGCGGCGTTCCCTGATTCACCACATAAATGCGGTCAGAAATGCCCATCACCAGTTTCATATCGTGTTCAATCAGCAACACCGTCACCTTGTGTTCGCCGCGCAGTTCAGCGATCAGCTCATCCAGCTCGTGCGTTTCGCGCGGGTTGAGGCCGGCGGCCGGTTCGTCGAGCATCAGGATTTCCGGACGCGTCACCATGCAGCGGGCGATCTCCAGCCGGCGCTGCTGGCCGTAAGCCAGATTGCCGGCCTGGCGGTTAGCCAGATCCAGCAGACCAATGCGCTCCAGCCAGCTGGCCGCGCGGTCCAGCGCTTCGCTCTCGCCGCGCCGGAACGCCGGGGTTTTAAACAGCCCGGAGAACACGCCGCTTTTCAGATGCTGATGCTGCGCCACCAGCAGGTTTTCAATCACCGTCATCTCACGGAACAGGCGCACGTGCTGAAAGGTCCGCACCACGCCCATGCGCGCGATCTTCTGCCCCGGCAGGCCCTGCAATGGCTGATCGCGCAGTTTGATGGTGCCGCCCGTTGGCTTATAGAAACCGGTCAGGCAGTTGAATACCGTGGTTTTCCCCGCCCCGTTTGGGCCAATCAGCGAGACGATCTCCTGCGGATGCAGTTCCAGCGCCACGTTGTTGACGGCCAGCAGGCCGCCGAAGCGCATCATCAGGCCTTCAACGGCTAATAAAGGCTGACTCATGCCTGCTCTCCTTGTTTTGCCTGTTTCAGCTTCAGGTGCGGACGCTTCATCGGCAGCAGCCCCTGCGGACGCCAGATCATCATCAGCACCATCAACCCACCGAGCACCAGCATGCTGTACTCGTTCAAATCACGCATCAGCTCGCGCGACACCACCAGCAGAATCGCGGCCAGGATCACCGCCAGCTGCGAACCCATGCCGCCCAGCACCACAATCGCCAGCACAAACGCGGACTCGACAAAGGTGAAAGATTCCGGGCTGACAAAGCCCTGACGCGCGGCAAACAGCGTACCGGCGAAACCGGCGAACACCGCGCTGATGGTAAAGGCCGTCAGCTTGATGCGCGTTGGGCTGAGACCGAGCGAACGGCAGGCGATCTCATCTTCACGCAGCGCTTCCCACGCGCGCCCCAGCGGCATGCGCAGCAGACGATTGATGACGAACAGCGTCAGCACCACCAGCAGCAGCGCCACCAGATAGAGGAAAATCACGCGGTGATTGGGATCGTACGCCAGGCCCGTCAGATCGTGGAAGGTGGTCCAGCCGCCTTCACTGACGCGCCGGCCAAATTCAATACCAAACAGGCTCGGCTTGGGGATCTGCGCGATTCCGTTGGGACCGCCAGTGATTGATGTGCTGTTCAGCAGCAGAATACGCACGATCTCACCAAAGCCGAGCGTCACAATCGCCAGATAGTCACCGCGCAGCCGCAGCACCGGGAAGCCAAGCAGCAGGCCAAAGGCACCGGCAACAATGCCGGCCAGCGGCAGACTTTCCCAGAAGCCAAAGCCGTAATAGTGATTCAGCAGCGCAAAGGTGTAAGCACCGATGGCGTAAAAGCCGCCGTAGCCCAGCACCAGCAGGCCGGACAGGCCCACTACCACATTCAGGCCGAGGCCGAGCATCACGTAGATCAGCGTCAGGGTGGCAATATCCACGCTACCGCGCGACACGAAGAAGGGCCAGGCGACGGCGGCAACAATCACCAGCAGCATCAGCAGCTTTTGTTTTGGTGTCGAACCGTCAAAACCCGGCAGCACCAGCCCTTTGCCACTGCGTTTGAGCTTGCCCTGCAACAGCGGACGCAGCAGCTGGAACACAAACACCACTGCGCAGCCGAGGAAGATCCAGTTCCAGCGCACGGCGCCCGCATTCGCCACCACCAGTTTGGTGCCGTCGAGATCGAGGCGCATGCCCATAAAGAAGCTGGCGAGCACCAGCAGCATCACCGTGGAGACCACGGCGTTAACCAGACCGAGGCGTTTCATACTTTCTCCACCTCCGGACGGCCCAGGATACCGGTTGGCATCACCAGCAGCACCACGATCAGCAGCGCGAATGACACCACGTCTTTATATTCGGTCGACAGATAGGCTGACGTCAGCGCTTCCGCAATGCCCAGCACCAGGCCGCCAATCATTGCGCCCGGAATGCTGCCGATGCCGCCCAGTACCGCCGCGGTAAAGGCTTTCATGCCAGCCATAAAGCCGATGAACGGGTTAATGGAGCCGTAAAACTGCCCCAGTAGCACGCCAGCCACGGCCGCCATCGCTGCGCCGATCACAAAGGTCAGCGAGATCACGCGGTCAGTGTTAATGCCCAGCAGGCTGGCCATTTTTAGATCTTCAGCGCAGGCGCGGCAGGCGCGGCCCATGCGCGAATAACGAATGAACAGCGTCAGCGCCAGCATCGCGAGGAAGGTGACGACCCAGATAACCAGCTGCATGGTGGTGAGCGTGGCGGCAAAGCCGTTGCTCTCACCCAGCGTCCACTGGCCGGTGATCAGGCTGGGCAGCGCCAGATCGCGCGAGCCCTGCGTCAGGCTGACGTAGTTCTGCAGAAAGATCGACATACCAATCGCCGAGATCAGCGCGATCAGGCGTTTGGAGGAGCGCACCGGCTTATACGCCACGCGCTCGATGCTCCAGCCGTAGGCGCTGGAGATAATCACCGCCATCACGAACCCGGCGGCAATCATCAGCCACGAGGTATCGATACCCATCATCATCAGGGCGGCAATCACGATAAAGGAGACATAGCTGCCGATCATATACACCTCGCCGTGGGCGAAGTTGATCATGCCGATGATGCCGTAAACCATGGTGTAACCGATGGCGATCAGCGCGTAGGTGCTCCCGAGGGTGACCCCGTTGAACATCTGCTGAATGAAATAGAGAAACTGCTCGGACATAGTGAGGACCTGCATGTAAACGGGAAATCCCCGGTGCGTTCGGCACCGGGTTAGGGTGAGAGCACCGCGTCGCAGCGCCTCATTCAGCGCGTGCGCGCGGTGCCACACCCTGCCCTCGCCCATCGGGAGAGGGACAATTCAGGAGCGTGCTTACTTAACCGCGGTAGAAGAACCGTCTTTGTGCCATTTGAAGACGCCAAATTCGAAGCCCTTCAGATCGCCCTTCTGGTCCCAGCTCAGGTTACCCATCACGGTGGGTACCGGCGCACCCTCTTTCAGGTTTTTAGCAATCGCATCAGGCTCATCGCTTTTGCTGCGCTCAATGCCCGCCACCAGTGACTGAATAGCCGCATAGGTAGTCCAGACGAACGGGCCGGTTGGATCTTTGCGGTTTGATGCGCTGTTGGCTTTGATCGCGTCCACAATCGCTTTGTTGTCTGGCAGCTGGTCGTAGCGCTTCGGCAGCGTCACGTACAGGCCTTCAGAGGCGTCACCCGCGATGTTAGACAGGGAAGCGTTGCCGACCCCTTCTGGTCCCATAAAGCCGGCTTTCAGACCGGCGGTTTTGGCCTGACGCAGAATCTGGCCCAGCTCCGGGTAGTAACCGCCGTAGTAAACGAAGTCGACGTTCTCTTTCTTCAGGCGTGCAATCAGCGTGGAGAAGTCTTTATCGCCAGCGGTGATCCCTTCGAACAGCACCACGTTGCCGCCTTTCGCCTTCAGGGTTTTCTGCACGGATTCCGCCAGGCCCTGACCGTACTGCTGCTTGTCATGCACCACGGCAATACGTTTTGGTTTGATCTGATCGAGGATGTAGTTGGCAGCGGTCGGGCCCTGATCGGAATCCAGACCGGTGGTACGCATCACGTCGGCATAGCCGCGCGCGGTCAGTTCAGGCGCAGTAGCCGCCGGGGTGATCATCAGAATGCCTTCATCGTTATAAATGTCTGATGCTGGCTGAGTGGAGGAGGAGCACAGGTGGCCGATAACGTATTTGATACCGTCATTGACCACTTTGTTGGCCACCGCAACCGCCTGTTTCGGGTCACAGGCGTCGTCATATTCTACGCCAACCAGCTTGTCGCCGTTTACGCCGCCTTTGGCGTTGATGTCCTTGATCGCCTGGGCCGCACCGGTGAACTGCATATCACCGTACTGCGCCACCGGGCCGGTTGCCGCACCGACAATCGCAATTTTGATGTCTTTCGCCAGTACCGCATGGCTCATCGCCAGCGCTACGCAACCCGCCAGTAATGCGCGTCCTTTACTCATTTTCATGCGAACTTCCCCATCTGTTGTGTCGTGTCTGTTGTGATTGGTTATTTATCTGCCAGTCAAAGAGCAAAACTGATTTGAGAATAATGAGTTAGCGCTCTTTTCTGGCATTTTTTGTTAAGAAGACTTTATTTTTCAGGTTATTAAACAGGAACTTTCTTCTGTAAATCAACTGACATATTCAGTAAAAGCTGACGGGAACAGCAGATTACTCTGGTTTTTATGGCCGGTTTTTCACCACCAGGCCAGCGCGTTATGCTGGCTTTTTCAGCGATCGATGCTGGCTTACTCCACAATCCTGGCAAAGTGGCTGGCATTTGACCTCTTTTCATCGCAAAAAAGTGACAGCGCTCTGACTGTCTAAATTCGCTACACTAAGGCCTTTCTGCCAGTACAGGTAAGGGTTATGAAGCTCACTATTCAGCGCATCAGCACGCTGACGCCGCAGGATCGACTGGATTTAGCCAAAGTCTGGCCGCAGCAGGATATCGCGCAGCTGGAAGCCAGCCTCAGTGAAGCGCAGCGGCTATATGCGGCGCGCTTTAACGATCGCCTGCTTGGGGCGCTGCGGCTGGAGATTCGCGGCACGCTGGGCAAGATTACGCAGCTGGAAGTGCGTGAAGTTACGCGGCGGCGTGGCGTAGGGCAGTATCTGCTGGAAGAGACGATAGCGCAGAACAGCGCGCTGGATCACTGGTGGGTTGCCGATGACGGCGAAGACGATCAGCGCGTACGCGCGGCGTTTATGCAGGCGTGTGGTTTCCGCGCGCAGAGCGACGGATGGGTGCGTTGAGCGGCGATTTTACGCCGTGCAGAGCGGTGCGCATGAATGCGTGTCCTGTAGGGTCGCCATTCATGGCGACCGTGCTGTAATCCGCACAGGTCATACGTCGTCGCCGGTTATTGCGCGCATAAAAAAGGGCGACCCGGTGGTCGCCCCATTTATCTGTCAGCCGTTAATCAGGCTTCAATCGCCATGCGCAGTTTCTTCATGGCGTTCTTTTCCAGCTGACGCACGCGCTCGGCAGACACACCGTACTGGTCGGCCAGCTCCTGCAGCGTGGTTTTGTTGTCATCATCCAGCCAGCGGGCGCGGATAATGTGCTGGCTACGCTCATCAAGGCTCAGCATTGCATCGCTCAGCTTGTCAGCGGCGTGCGCATCCCAGTTGTCCTCTTCGATGCCGTCGGCAAAGTCAGAGGTTTTATCCTGCAGATACAGCACCGGTGCCATCGGCTTGCCTTCGCCCGCATCGTCATCAGACGACATGTCGAAGGTCATATCCTGGGCCGCCATGCGCGACTCCATTTCCAGCACGTCTTTGCTGCTGACACCCAGCTCGCGCGCCACCATTTCGACTTCATCCTGATTGAACCAGCCGAGACGCTGCTTGGTTTTACGCAGGTTAAAGAACAGTTTACGCTGTGCTTTGGTGGTGGCAACTTTCACGATACGCCAGTTACGCAGCACGTACTCGTGAATCTCCGCTTTGATCCAGTGTACGGCAAATGACACCAGACGCACCCCGACTTCCGGGTTGAAGCGACGCACCGCCTTCATCAGGCCGATGTTACCTTCCTGGATCAGGTCCGCCTGCGGCAGGCCGTAACCGGAATAGTTACGAGCGATATGAACAACAAAGCGCAGGTGAGACAGGATCAGCGTCTTAGCTGCATCCAGATCGCCCTGGTAATGCAGCCGCTCAGCCAGTGCTTTTTCCTCTTCTGCCGTTAATACCGGCCAGTTGTTAGCAGCCCGGACGTAAGATTCCAGGTTGCCCAGAGGAGCAATCGCTAAAGTTTGCATTTCTTTGGTCATTCAAACCCTCACAAATTCAATGGACTTGCTGCTCGTTTCCCTGCGCAGCCGTTACATTATGTCAACGACGCGTGAAAACCAAAAGCAATCTGTGCTACTTGGACGTCAAAGTTATCCACAAGTTCAATTATAGCAGTGAATATTTTACACACAGATGACGGCGGGGGAAATCGGAGAAATCCTCTGCTCCCAGGTCGTCGGCAGCAGAGGAAGAGTATATCAAAAAATCGTTGCTATGGGTTACTGCGGCGTAAAACGACGTAAATGTTGCACCGTCGCCAGCCACGCGGCAATCCAGCCAATGATGGCCGCGATTAACAGCAGCAGCAGACCTTCATCCCATGAAAAGCCCTCCAGCGCGAAGCTGGTGCCGAAGACAGAGGCGACCTGCGCCACCACCGACTGCAGGCGCAGCACCAGCACTTCCGACAGAATCAGCGACAGCACCGCACCGCTGAAACCGAGCAGCGCGCCGCCGTAGAGGAAGGGCCGCAGAATAAAGCCATCGGTCGCGCCAATCAGCTTCTGCACATTGATGGTGTCGCGCCGGGCAAAAATGCTCAGGCGCACGCTGTTGCCAATCACCAGGAACACCGCCACCACCATCAGCAGGCCGATCATTGACGCCACCTGCCCCACCAGCCCGGTGAGTGCGGCTAAACGCGCAAACCAGCTGTCATCCATGCGCACTTCATCCACGCCCTGCACTTTCGCCACGCGATCGCGCAGATTGGCCATGGTATCGGAGTTCTGGAAGTTCAGCTTCGGCGTGATGATCGCCACCGCCGGCAGCGGGTTCTGCTCCAGCATATCCATCGCGCCACCAAAACCGGACCAGTTGCGGAACTCGCTTTGCGCCTCTTCACGCGTCAGGTAGTTCACCTTGTCCACGCCATCGAGCTTTTTCAGCTCGGCGGTCACGTTCTCTGCCGCCGTGTCATCCAGCGCTTTGTCGAGGTAAACCGTCAGCTGCGGCGCCGGATACCACTGCGCAGCGGCCTGGCTGACGTTTTTCCACACCATGTAGCACACGCTGGGCAGCGTCAGCGAAATCGCGATCACCATTACCGTCAGCAGCGTCGCCAGCGGCTGACGATACATGTCGGACAGCGTACCGCGCCACGCGTAGCGCCACTGCTCCTGCCAGCCGCCCTTCAGCGCTTTGCTCTTTGACGGCTGCTTCGCCGCTTTCGGCGCAGCCGGACGCTTGTTACGTTTATTGACCATCGTGGCCTCCGTGCAGACGTCCCTGATTAAGCGTCATCACGCGATAATTGCGGCGTGCGATTAGCCCGATGTCGTGCGTCGCCATCAGTACCGTAACGCCCACGCGGTTGAACTCTTCAAACAGGCGCAAAATATCTTCCGACAGCGCGTTATCGAGGTTACCGGTCGGTTCATCCGCCAGCAGCACGGCCGGTTTATTCACTACCGCGCGGGCAATGCCGACGCGCTGCTGTTCACCGCCAGAGAGCTGAATCGGATAACTTTTTGCTTTGTCGAGCAGGCCGACTTTGTCCAGCGCCGCCGACACGCGACGGCGAATATCCTCGCCGCTGGCGCCGGAAATAATCAGCGGGATCGCCACGTTGTCATAGACCGAACGATCCATCAGCAGGTGGTGATCCTGGAAAATCATGCCGATCTGGCGGCGCAGGAAAGGCACTTCGCTGTGACGCAGCCGGGAAATATCGTGACCGCTGAACCAGATTTGCCCGGCGCTCGGGCGCTCAATGCCACAAATCAGCTTCAGTAAGGTACTTTTCCCCGCGCCTGAGTGGCCGGTCAGAAACGCCATCTCACCGGGACGCAAATGGAAATCCACGCCCTGCAGCGCCTGGCGTCCTCCCAGATAAGCCTTACTGACCTCTTCAAAGCGAATCATGCCAATTATTCCTCTCGGGCAAACAGTGCCTCAATAAAGTCGGCGGCCTTAAACGGCCGTAAATCTTCGATGCCTTCCCCGACACCGATATAACGAATCGGAATGCCAAACTGATCGGCCACCGAGAAGATCACGCCACCTTTTGCGGTGCCGTCGAGCTTGGTCAGGGTGATGCCGGTCAGGCCGACCGCTTCGTGGAACAGTTTCGCCTGGCTGATGGCGTTCTGGCCGGTGCTGGCGTCAATCGTCAGCATCACCTCATGCGGTGCCTCTTCGTCCAGCTTCTTCATTACGCGGGTGATTTTTTTCAGCTCTTCCATCAGGTGCGCTTTGTTCTGCAGGCGGCCGGCGGTATCGGCGATCAGCACGTCAACGTGGCGCGATTTCGCCGCCTGGATGGCGTCAAAAATGACCGACGCAGAATCCGCGCCCGTATGCTGCGCGACCACCGGAATATTGTTGCGCTGGCCCCAGACCTGCAGCTGCTCTACCGCCGCCGCGCGGAAGGTGTCCCCCGCCGCCAGCATGACGGACTTGCCCTGCGCCTGATACTGACGCGCCAGCTTACCGATGGTGGTGGTTTTACCCACGCCGTTAACGCCGACCATCAGGATAACGAACGGCGTTTTGCCCGCCACGTCCAGCGGGGCATCGACCTTTTCCAGAATGCCGGCCATTTCAGCCTTCAGCAGGCCATACAGCGCTTCGGCATCGCGCAGCTGCTTACGGCTGGCCTGTTGCGTCAGGCTGGTGATGATGCGGCGCGTGGTTTCCACGCCGACATCGGCAATCAGCAGCTGCTCTTCCAGCTCTTCAAACAGCTCGTCATCGATTTTTTTGCCGCGGAACAGGCTGATAAAGCCGGATCCGAGGTTTTCACGCGTTTTGACCAGGCTGCGTTTCAGGCGGGCAAAGAAGCCCTCTTTGGTGGGGCGCTCCTGCTCCTGAGCCACAATCGGCGCGGCCGCCAGCGGCAGATCGCTCACGGTGTCTGTCGCCACGCGCTCGTCTGCCGCATCTTCGGCATAGGTTTCCGCTAACGCCAGCGCTTCCAGCTCTTCATCGCTCAGCGGTGCGTCTGCGTCCTCTGCGTCCTCTGGCTGAGGCTCCTCAGAGAAAACCGGTGCTTCAATAATCAGTTCTTCAGCCTGCGGCTCCTCTTCAACCGGCATCAGCTCCGGCTGCGGATGATCTTCCGGCAGTACCTCTTCTTCAATCGCGCTGACGACAGCGGTTTCTGCGTCATCAGCGTTAGCGTCGGATTCGGCAGCGGTTTCTGCTTCCGCAACGGGATGCGTTTCAGCGTCGGCGTGAACCGGCGATTCGGCCTGCTGTTCTGCCACCTGTTCAGTGACGATCACGGTTTCGGCGGCCTGCGCTTCGGCGCTTGCTAACGCGCTCTCTTCAGCGGCGGGTGCCGGTTGATCGGTCGGCTGCTGCTGCGCCTGCTCTTCCGCTGGCTGCTGCTCTTCTTTGCCAAAGCCCAGCCAGGAAAAAAAGCCGCGTTTTTTCTCTTTTGCCATTGTGTGACCACACTCCTCGATGGCTTATTCCCGGTAGCACGCTGTTCCCAGGGGATAAAAAATTCACTTTTTCGCGCGTGAGCGGCGTAAAAATCAGGCAATTACGTCCGCTTTATCAACTTAGTAGTCTAACACTTTCCTGCCAGCGCACCACAGCACCCTTTTTTAACGTTTCTTCTGCCTGCTACGCCCGTTAAACTACGCAACAAATTATGACGAGTTGTGAGCGAAATGAGTAAATCCCCCCGCAACAGCGGCGCGGCAGGCCAGATTCGCCTGATTGGCGGACAGTGGCGCGGCCGCAAATTGCCGGTGCCGGACAGCGCCGGCCTGCGCCCGACCACCGATCGCGTGCGTGAAACGCTATTCAACTGGCTGGCGCCGGATATCCAGCAGGCGCGCTGCCTCGATTGCTATGCCGGCAGCGGCGCGCTGGGCTTAGAAGCGCTGTCGCGCTATGCCGCCTCCGCAACCCTGCTGGAACTGGAACGTCACGTGGCGCAGCAGCTGACGCAAAACCTGCACACGCTGCGTGCCACCAACGCCAGCGTCGTCCAGACCAATACGCTGCAGTGGCTGAGCCAGCCCGGCGAGCCATTCGACGTGGTGTTTGTTGATCCGCCGTTCCGCAAAGGCCTGCTGCAGGAGACACTAACGCTGCTGGAGAACAATGGCTGGCTCGCCGCCCACGCGCTGATTTATGTTGAGAGCGAAGTGGAACACGGCACCCCGCAGGCCCCGGCTAACTGGGATCTGTATCGCGAGAAGATTGCCGGTCAGGTGGCCTATCGCCTCTATCAACGCCAACAGGAGACCGATGATGTGGCTTAATCTGGGACGTTTGCTGATGATTTGCGTCTGGGCATTTCTGCTGCTTAACCTGGTGCACCCTTTCCCGACGCCGCTGCGCTACTTTGTCCACGTTGCGCTGTTCTTTATGGTGGTGATGCACGGCCTGCAGCTGGTGCTGCTGCGTGCCACGCAACCGAAGGAGGCGCCAAAACTGAGCCGCGCCACGCAGGCGAAAATCTTCTTCTTTGGCGTATTTGAACTGCTGGCGTGGCAGAAAAAGCACTATCCGTCGTAACGTAAGACAGCGCGCGCGGCTTCAGCCCCGTGCGCTTTAGTGCCTATTGCGCCGGGGTAAAGCTGACAAAGCGCGTGCCCTGCATTTTCAGCTCACCCTTCACGCCTTTGTCCATCTGGTGATAATCGCTGGCGCTGACGTTGACCTTAAAATCACCGGCGCCGTTCAGCGGATGGAACCAGGCTTCATACTTCATCTCTTCCGCCACAATCTCTTCGCGCTGACGCGAACGGCGATTGGGGGCCGGAAACTCTCGCTTGGTTTTCACTTCCACACTCATTGAGCGCACCGGTGAAGCGTCGTTGACCGCGGCTTCGCGGCGCTGCTTGATAAACTGACGGGTTGCCAGGATGGCAATTACAGCCAGGACGATAAAAAAGATTAGCGGTGGTTTGCTCATGTTTTCTCTCGCACTTTACGTCGGGGGTTAACAGATAAAAGACGCCAAAGCATACAACCAGAGTTGCCCGATTGTCACATTTGCCGCCAGTAACTTAAACTGAGATCGCGATTTTGGGAAAATTCATCAATGTGGGCGACACGTTCACAAAAGGGAGAAAAAATGCTTTGGTCTTTCCTTGCAGTCCTTTTTTCCGGTTGGCTGTATGTCGATGCCTCCTACCGCGGCCCGCAGTGGCAGCGCTGGCTGTTCAAACCCGTTACGCTGCTGTTGCTGGTTGCCTGGGCGTGGCAGGCTCCCACGCTTAACACCACCGACTACCTGATTCTGGCTGGCCTGGTCGCCACGCTGGTGGGCGATGCGTTAACCCTGCTGCCGCGTCAGCAGATGCTGTATGCGCTCGGCGCCTTTTTCCTTTCGCATCTGCTGTACACCATCAGCTTTGCCGCGCACATGACCATGAGCTTCTTCTGGCCGATTCCGCTCACCTTCCTGGTGATTGGTATCATCGTGATCGCCATTATCTGGTCAAAACTGGATACGCTGCGCTGGCCGATCTGTACGCTGATTGGCATGACGCTGGTGATGAACTGGATGGCGGCGGAAAATTACTTCTTCCGTCCGACCGATTACAGTTTCTCGCTGCTGGTGGGTGCCGTGCTGCTGTTGCTGGCTAACATAGTGTGGTTTATCTCGCACTATCGCCGTCGCTTCAGCGCTGACAGCGCCATCGTTGCCGCCTGCTACTTCGCCGGTCACTTCATGATTGTGCGTTCACTGTGGCTGTACTGAAAAAAGTGACCTCACCGCTTGACTCTGGAGTCCACTCCAGAGTGTAGCATGCAGACTGCGGGCATCGGCCCGCTTCTGCAACCGGAGGTCACATGCATCAACATGCCCACTCTTGCCGCTGTGGCAAATCACACCGTCAGCCAAAACCGCTGTGCGCGGTACGCAGCGTTCAGCCTGCATCCCTGAAGATTTCCGCCGCGCAGCCGGTGGCCGCGTCCAGTGATTGTGGCTGCTGCACCAGCGATGACGACAGTCCCGGCGGCGGCGACGCCGACAGCGACAGGCGCGCATCCGCGTCCTATCAGTTCCGCTGGCAGATTGCCGGCATGGACTGCCCGAGCTGCGCCCGCAAAATCGAAACCGCCGTGCAAAAGCTGCCGCAGGTCGCCAGCGCGCGGGTGATATTCGCCAGTGAAAATCTGCTGGTGGAGGCGCACAGCGATATTCGTCCGGCTATCGAACAGGCCGTTAACCACGCCGGCTTTAGCCTGAAATCCACTGAGAGCCCGGCACCGGCGGCGCGCCGCTGGCGCGATAATGCGGCGCTCATGCTGCTCACGCTGTTGATGATTGCCAGCTGGCTGCTGAGCCAGCTCACGCCGCTGTGGGGCGATCGCCTGTTTGTGCTTACCACGCTGGTCGGTCTGGTGCCGGTAGCCCGCAGCGCGTGGCAGGCCATACGCAGCGGCTCGCCGTTCAGCATTGAAACCCTGATGACCCTCGCCGCCGCGGGCGCGCTGGTGATTGGCGCCCACGCCGAAGCTGCCATGGTGCTGCTGCTGTTCCAGCTGGGAGAACGGCTGGAAGCCTATGCCGCCGCGCGGGCGCGCCGTGGCGTCACCGCGCTGATGGCGCTGCGTCCGGACACCGCCACGCGCGTCAATGGCACACAGCGTGAGCAGGTGGCACTGGCGGCGCTCCAGCCCGGCGATGTGATTGAAGTGGCGGCAGGCGGTCGTCTGCCCGCCGATGCCGAGCTGCTGCACGCCAGCGCCAGCTTTGATGAAAGCGCGCTGACCGGCGAATCGCTACCGGTGGCCCATCAGCCGGGCGATGCCGTGATGGCAGGCGCCACCAGCGTGGATCGGCTGGTGACACTGCGCGTGACCTCACAGCCGGGCCACAGCGCTATCGACCGCATTCTGCAGCTGATAGAAGAAGCTGAAAGTCACCGCGCGCCAGTGGAGCGTTTTATCGATCGCTTCAGCCGCCTCTACACGCCGGCCATCATGCTGCTGGCGCTGCTGGTGATGGTGCTGCCGCCGCTGCTCGGACTCGGTGCCTGGCTGCCGTGGATCTACAAAGGGCTAACGCTGCTGCTGATTGGCTGTCCGTGCGCGCTGGTGATCTCCACGCCTGCCGCTATCACTTCCGGCCTGGCGGCGGCGGCTCGCCAGGGCGCGCTGATTAAAGGCGGCGCGGCGCTCGAACGCCTCAGCCGGGTGCAGGCGCTGGCGTTTGATAAAACCGGCACCCTGACCGCCGGTAAACCGCAGGTCACCGACGTAAAGCCGTTTGGCGCGGATGCACAGCAACAGCTGCTCAGCCTTGCGGCCGCCATTGAGCAGGGCTCCGGCCATCCGCTGGCGCGGGCGATAGTGGCGGAAGCACAGCGCCAGCAGCAGGTGATTCCGCCGGCGCAGCATCAGCTAACGCTGGCCGGCAGCGGCATTTGCGCGCAGATCAACGGCGTGATGCATCAACTGCTGGCACCGCGTGATGCGGCAGCGCTGAGTGACGCGCAGCAGCAACAGATTGCACAGCTGGAGGCACAGGGCAAAACCGTGGTGGTGCTGTTGCGCGAAGCACAGCCGATCGGGCTGCTGGCGCTGCAGGATTTGCTGCGCGAGGAGGCGCGCAGTGCGCTGGCGGCGCTGCAGGCGCTGGGAATTCGCAGCGTGATGCTGACCGGCGATAACCCGCGCGCCGCCGCCGCGATTGCCGCCGAACTCGGCATCAGCTATCGCGCCGGTCTGTTGCCTGCGGATAAGGTAGCCGCCGTGCGTGAACTGGGCGAGCAGCAGCCGCTGGCGATGGTCGGCGATGGCATCAACGATGCGCCAGCCATGAAGGCCGCAACGCTGGGGATTGCCATGGGCAGCGGCACCGATGTGGCGCTGGAAGCGGCCGATGCGGCTCTGACGCAGAATAACCTGGCGATTCTGCCGCGCACCGTGCAGCTGGCACGCCGCACGCGCGCCATTATCCGTCAGAATATTGCGCTGGCGCTGGGGCTGAAGGCGATTTTCCTCGTCACCACGCTGCTCGGCTTTACCGGCCTGTGGCTGGCGGTGCTGGCCGATTCCGGTGCCACCGCGCTGGTCACCGCCAACGCGCTGCGCCTGCTGCGTCAGCGCTGAGGCGGGCGGATGCCGCGATCAGGCATCCGCGCCTTTCTGGATCAGATACTGGTACGGCAGGCTCTCGGTCTGCTGTGCCAGCAGCTGATGCTCCATAAAGCGGCAGAAGCCGGGAATATCACGCGTGGTCGCCGGATCGTCGGCGATGATCAGCAATGTTTCGCCCGCCTGCATGGTACGCACGGTTTTGCGCACCATCATCACCGGCTCCGGGCAGCGCAGCCCAAGCGCATCAAGCGTATGGTCCGCAGCGGAAAAAGGATCGCTCATGATTCTCTGTCTTTATTCAGGGTGGGCGCTCATTCTAACGCGCTACAGCGCGCGCGCAAGGCGAGAACGATTGCGTTAAAATTAACCATTGCATTTGTTGCGCAACACGCTAAGATGCCGTCCGATTTTTTAATGTTACTGCCAATTCCTCAAAATAATTCAGGTTTTAGGAAGGCGGCAAGCCTGCTCACCCCAGGAGCTTACTGAAGTAAGTGACTGGGGTGAGCAGGCGCAGCCAACGCACATAAAACCTGAAGTATGAAGAGGATGGGTTCCCTCACCCCATTTTTAAAAAAAGGCCTTTATGATCAACTTCTCTGCTCGTCAGCGCATGCATGCGCTATTCTGGCTGTCGCTGTTTCACCTGCTGGTGATTACCTCCAGTAACTATCTGGTGCAGCTGCCGGTCGCGATTTTCGGTTTCCACACCACCTGGGGTGCGTTTAGCTTCCCGTTTATTTTTCTCGCCACCGATCTCACCGTGCGAATTTTTGGCGCACCGCTGGCACGGCGCATTATCCTTGCGGTGATGATTCCGGCGCTGTTTATCTCCTACATCGTGTCGTGCGTGTTTTATCAGGGCGCGTGGCAGGGCTGGGCCTCGCTGCAGGAGGTCAATCTGTTCGTGGCGCGTATCGCCTGCGCCAGCTTTATGGCCTATGCGCTGGGGCAGATCCTTGATGTGCACGTGTTTAACCGTCTGCGTAAACTGCCGCAATGGTGGATTGCGCCTGCCTGTGCCATGTTCCTCGGCAATATCAGCGATACGCTGGCCTTCTTCTTTATCGCCTTTTATAAGAGTCCGGACCCGTTCATGGCCAGCCACTGGGTGGAGATCGCACTGGTGGATTACAGCTTCAAAGTGCTGATCTGCATGGTTTTCTTCCTGCCTGCTTACGGTGTTCTGCTCAATGCGGCACTTAAGCGCCTGGCGGAACGTTCGGCTCAGCGCCAGATGAATTTCGGCTAATTGAACGTAGACGAAACGCCACGGCACGCTAAGATTTCCTGACAAAGCGCTGATTGCTTTTAAGCACCGATTCCGTTTTGATAACGGCTGATGGAAACCTTACGAAGGGATAAGAATGCGTAACTTAGTGAAATATGCGGGCATCGGCCTGCTGGTGTTAGGCCTGGCGGCGTGTGATCAGAAGAAAGACGACACAGCGGCAAACAGCAACGGCGCCAGCGCCAGTCAGTCAGCACAGACTGTGAACCTGATGGACGGTAAGCTGAGTTTCAGCCTGCCAGCAGGCATGTCGGATAAGAGCGGCAAGCTGGGTTCGGAATCCACCAATATGCACGTGTATGCTGATGAAACCGGCCAGCGCGCGATTATCGTGATTGCGGGCGATCCGACCAGTGAAGGACTGGATGCGCTGGCTCAGCGTCTGGAGCAGCAGCAGCGCAACCGCGATCCGCAGCTGCAGGTGGTGTCGAACAAAGCGGTGACGCTGAAAGACCAGCCGGCACAGCAGCTGGATACGGTGATTTCCGCCAATAACCAGACCTCCTGGTCCTCGGTTATTCTGGCGAAGGTGGACGGTAAACTGCTGACGCTGCAGATCACCCTGCCCGCCGACAATCAGCAGCAGGCGCAGAGCGATGCCGATGCGATTGTGAAGAGTATTACCCTGAAGTAAGTTTGCACCAACGGTAGCGGCGCGATTTATCGCGCGTTGTTAAAAACCGCGCAATGAATTGCGCCGCTACAGAATGTGCCTCGTTTATAACCTCACCGGCGAAATATGCCAGATCTCATCCGCGTACTCCTGAATGGTACGGTCAGCGGAGAAATAGCCCATATTGGCGATGTTCAGCGCTGCACGCCGCTGCCACTCTTCCGGCTGACGATAAAGCTTATCCACCTTATCCTGGGTATCCACGTAACTGCGGTAATCCGCCAGCAGCTGATAATGATCGCCAAAGTTGACCAGCGCGTCGAACAGGTTACGGTAGCGCCCCGGCTCCTGCGGGCTGAAAACGCCGCTGGCGATTTGCGTCAGCGCCTGGTGCAGTTCCGCATCCTCTTCATAGTATTTGCGCGGGTTATAGCCCTCAGTGCGCAGCTTCTCCACCTGCGGCGTGGTGTTGCCGAAGATAAAGATATTCTCTGCGCCGACGTGCTCGCGCATCTCCACGTTGGCCCCGTCCAGCGTACCGATGGTCAGCGCGCCGTTTAGCGCAAACTTCATGTTACTGGTGCCGGAGGCTTCGGTGCCGGCGGTAGAGATCTGCTCGGAGAGATCCGCCGCCGGAATGATGATCTGCGCCAGGCTGACGCCGTAGTTAGGGATAAACACCACCTTCAGCTTGTTCTTCACCTGCGGATCGTTGTTGATCACGTTGGCGACGTCGTTGATCAGGTGAATGATGTGCTTGGCGACGTAATAGGCCGACGCCGCTTTCCCGGCGAAGATATTGACGCGCGGCACCCACTCTGCGGTCGGATCGGCTTTGATACGGTTGTAACGCGTGATGACGTGCAGCACGTTCAGCAGCTGACGTTTGTATTCGTGAATACGCTTGATCTGCACGTCGAACAGCGCCTGCGGATCCAGCACGATATCCATATTCTTCGCCACCCACTCCGCGAGGCGCTTCTTGTTGGCGAACTTGGCGTCGGCGATCTGTTCAATAAACGCCGGATAGTCAATGTGCGGCACCAGCTCGCTCAGCTGAGCCAGATCGGTACGCCAGGTGCGGCCAATGGCGTCATCCAGCACCTCAGACAAGGCCGGGTTGGCCAGCGCCAGCCAGCGGCGCGGCGTCACGCCGTTGGTTTTATTGCAGAAGCGCCCCGGGAACAGGCGGGCAAAATCGGCGAACAGCGACTGCACCATCAGATTAGAGTGCAGCTCCGACACGCCGTTGACCTTGTGGCTAACCACCACCGCCAGCCACGCCATGCGGATGCGGCGACCATCGTTTTCGTCGATGATCGAGATGCGCGCCATCAGATCCCAGTCGTCCGGATAGTAGTCCTGAATGGTCTTCAGGAAGTAGTCATTGATTTCGAAAATGATGCTGAGGTGACGCGGCAGGATCTTGCCGATCATGTCCACCGGCCAGGTCTCCAGCGCTTCGCTCATCAGCGTATGGTTGGTGTACGAGAACACCTGGCAGGTGACTTCAAAGGCGTCGTCCCAGGTAAACTTGTGCTCATCAATCAGCAGACGCATCAGCTCGGGAATCGCCAGCACCGGATGGGTATCGTTCAGGTGGATGGCAATTTTGTCGGCCAGGTTGTCCCAGGTTTCATGCATCTGCCAGTGGCGATTGAGGATATCCTGCACCGTGGCGGAGACGAGAAAATACTCCTGGCGCAGACGCAGCTCGCGTCCGGAGTAGGTCGAGTCATCGGGATAGAGCACGCGCGACACGTTCTCCGAGTGGTTTTTATCTTCCACCGCCGCGAAGTAGTCGCCCTGATTAAACTTGCCGAGGTTGATTTCGTTACTGGCCTGCGCGCCCCACAGCCGCAGCGTGTTGGTGGCATCGGTATCGAAGCCAGGGATGATTTGATCGTAAGCCATTGCCACGATCTCTTCGGTCTCAACCCAGCGCACCCGGCTGCCTTCATGCTGCAACCGCCCGCCAAAACGCACTTTGTAGCGGGTGTTAAAGCGCTGGAACTCCCACGGGTTGCCGTACTCCAGCCAGTAATCCGGCGATTCACGCTGCTGGCCATCAACAATGTTCTGTTTGAACATGCCGTAATCGTAGCGAATGCCGTAGCCGCGTCCGGGCAGGCCCAGCGTGGCCAGCGAGTCGAGGAAGCAGGCCGCCAGCCGGCCAAGACCGCCGTTGCCGAGCCCGGGGTCGTTCTCTTCTTCCATCAGCTCGCTGAGGTCGAGTCCCATCTCATCCAGCGCCTGATTGAGATCGTCATAGATGCCCATCGCCAGCAAGGCATTGCCCAGCGTGCGCCCCATCAGGAACTCCATCGACAGGTAATAAACCTGGCGCACATCCTGCGACAGTTGCGCACGGCTGGAGCGCAGCCAGCGCTCCACCATGCGATCGCGTACCGCCAGCAGCGCGGCGTTCAGCCACTCATGCTTGTTGGCGATCGACGGATCTTTACCAATGGTAAACATCAGCTTATAGGCGATTGAGTGCTTGAGGGCGTCAACCGTCAGCGTGGGTGAGGCATAGGTGAAAGGTGCGTTCATATGCGGTATCCCAATCTCTCATTACAGCAAGCGTTGATAAAGATCGCGGTAGGCTTGTGCTGCCACCTGCCAACTAAAATCCATCCCCATCGCCTGGCGCTGAACATAACGCCAGAGTGAAGGACGGGACCATAAAACAAAAGCACGACGAATCGCACGCAGCAGTGACCAGGCATTGCTGTCTTCGAAGCTAAAGCCGCTGGCTACGCCGTCGGCGAGGTTTTCCAGCGAGCTGTCCTGTACGGTATCCGCCAGTCCACCGGTGCGCCTGACCAGCGGCAGCGTGCCATATTTCAGGCCGTACAACTGCGTCAGACCGCACGGTTCGAAACGGCTGGGCACCATAATGACGTCCGCGCCACCGACAATGCGGTGCGAGAACGCTTCGTGATAACCAATTTGCACGCCGACGCTACCCGGATGCTCAGCGGCTGCGGCGAGGAAGCCCTGCTGCAGTTCCGCATCGCCCTGGCCCAGCAGCACCAGTTGCCCGCCCTGCGCCAGCAGTCCCGGCAGTGCTTCCAGCACCAGATCCAGCCCTTTCTGTTTGGTTAAACGGCTGATAACGCAGAACACCGGCACTTTGTCATCGACCTTCAGCCCCATGGCAATCTGCAGCTGACGTTTATTCTCCGCTTTGCTCTCCAGCGTGTCGCGGTCGTAGCGGGCAGTGAGCAGCAGGTCGTGTGCCGGATCCCAGATGCCGGGATCGACGCCGTTGAGAATCCCGCTCAGCCGTCCTTCGCGCAGCCGCTGCTCCAGCAGCGCTTCCATGCCGTAGCCGAACTCCGGCCGGGTGATCTCCAGCGCATAGGTCGGGCTGACGGCAGTTATATGATCGGCATAAAACAGGCCGGCCTTTAGGTAAGAAATCTGGCCGTAGAATTCCAGCCCGTGCATTTCAAAATAGGCGCGCGGGATCTGGATTTCGTCCAGATGCCGCGCGGAAAACAGCCCCTGATACGCCAGGTTATGCACGGTAAACACCGTTTTCGCCGGACGTCCGCGTGCGGCGATATAGGCCGGAGCCAGACCGGCGTGCCAGTCGTGCGCGTGCACGATGTCCGGCTGCCAGTAAGTATCCAGCCCGCTGGCCAGCTCGGCCGCCATCCAGCCGAGCAGCGCAAAGCGCAGGTAGTTATCGACATAGGCAAACTGCGACGTATCGTGGTACGGGCTGCCGGGACGATCGTACAGTCCCGGCGCATCAATCAAATATATCCCCACGCCGTTGAAGGGCCCAAACAGCAAGCGGACCGGCCCGGCAAAGGTTTGCAGCTCCGCCACCACTTCGGTATCAGGAATCCCTTTACGCAGATCCGGAAACGCCGGAATCAGCACCCGCGTGTCCATACCTTCGGCAATTTGTGCCTGAGGCAATGCGCCGACGACATCAGCCAGTCCGCCGGTTTTTAGCAGCGGGAAAAGCTCTGAACAGACATGTAAAACCTGCATCCTGAACCCCTATTGTGTTATCGCCCGCGTTCCACGCGGCAATGTTCTTTGCCTTTCGTCACTTACTGACCCGCAGCGGCCAATTTGGCCAGCATGGCGCGCGTCACCAGTACGATGCCCTCTTCTGAACGGTAAAAACGACGACTATCCTCATCCGGATTTTCGCCAATCACCATGCCTTCCGGAATGACGCAGGCACGGTCTATGACGCAGCGACGCAAACGGCACGATCGCCCGATAACCACATCGGGCAGCAGCACCGCCGAATCAATATTGCAAAACGAGTTAACGCGCACGCGCGGGAACAGCACCGAATTCACCACCACCGAGCCGGAAATAATGCAGCCGCCAGAGACCAGCGAATTCATGGTCATGCCGTGACTGCCGGATCGATCCTGGACAAATTTGGCCGGCGGCAGCGGCTCCATGTGGGTACGAATCGGCCATTCGTGGTCATACATATCGAGTTCGGGCGTCACCGAGGCCAGATCGAGGTTGGCGCGCCAGTAAGCTTCCAGCGTACCGACGTCGCGCCAGTAAGGTTCCGCGTTTTCGTCGTTCTGTACGCACGACAGCGTGAAGGAGTGCGCGTAGGCTTCGCCGCTGGCGACGATCTTCGGCAGCAGATCTTTACCGAAATCATGGCTCGAGTCGGCGATCTGCAAATCCTCCTCCAGCAGTTCATAGAGGTAATCGGCGTTAAACACGTAAATGCCCATGCTGGCCAGCGCTTTGCTGTCGTCGCCCGGCATGGACGGCGGCTGCGCCGGTTTCTCAACGAAATCGATTACATTGTTGTCCGCATCGACTGCCATCACGCCAAACGCGGTGGCCTCATGCAGCGGTACGGGCAGACAGGCGATGGTGCACTTAGCGCCACGATCGGCGTGGTCGAGCAGCATGCGCGAGTAATCCATTTTGTAGATGTGATCCCCGGCGAGAATCACGATGTACTGCGCGTTGTAACGGCGAATGATGTCGAGATTCTGCGTGACCGCATCGGCGGTACCGCGATACCAGTGTTCGGTCGAGGCGCGCTGCTGCGCCGGCAGCAGATCGACAAACTCATTCATCTCTTCGTTGAACAAGGACCAGCCGCGCTGAATGTGCTGCGTCAGCGTATGTGACTGATATTGGGTGATGACGCCGATGCGCCGAATCCCGGAGTTGATACAGTTGGAGAGCGCAAAGTCGATGATGCGGAACTTGCCGCCGAAGTGCACGGCAGGCTTGGCGCGTTTGGCGGTAAGATCTTTCAGGCGCGTACCGCGCCCGCCAGCAAGGATCAGGGCAACCGTCTGTGTAGGGAGCTGGCGCGCCAGCATCAGGGGGTCGTTTCTATCTAATTTCACCATGTCTGACTCCTTATGATTGCTTTAGGAACACACACACGCCGTGTGCGGGCCCGTGCCAGACAGTTGTCAGGATGGGGTTATCTTCCCCGGCGAAAGGAGGAATGGCTCGCCATTCTCCGTCTGGTAAGGCAAGGTCACTCACCGAATCCGTGGCGTTTATCGTTAGTAACCAGCGGCCGGAGAGCAGGATCTGCAGTCTGTGCATCCCCTGTTCCCACTCATCCCTTTCCAGTGGTTTGCCGCTGGCATTCAACCACTGCACGTTGCCATCGCCCTCCTGCCACCAGCTGTCCTGCGTCAGCGCGGGAATACGCTGACGCAGCCGGATTAACGCGGCAGTGAAGTCGACCAGTCCAAAATCATCCTGTTGCCAGTTCAGCCAGGTGAGCGGATTATCCTGACAGTACGCATTATTGTTGCCGTGCTGGCTGTGACCGCGTTCGTCACCGGCCAGCAGCATCGGCGTGCCCTGCGCCAGCAGCAGCGTGGTCAGCAATGCATGCACGCTGCGCCGCCGCCGCTCGACCACATCGAAGTTGCCCTGCAGCCCTTCAAAACCATGGTTATGGCTGAAATTACTGCTGCTGCCGTCGCGATTATCCTCGCCGTTGGCCTGATTATGCTTCTGGTTATAACTCACCACGTCACGCAGCGTGAAGCCGTCGTGCGCGGTGATCAGATTAATGCTGGCATGCGGCAGACGCGCCGCGCGCTGAAATACATCGCTGGAGCCGGCAAAGCGGCGGGCAAAATCACCGTTACTCAACTCACCGTGCAGCCAGTAGCGGCGCGCCGTATCGCGAAAGTGGTCGTTCCATTCGGCGAAGCCGGGCGGAAAGTTGCCCACCTGATAGCCGCCGGGCCCGATATCCCAGGGTTCAGCGATCAGCTTCACCTGCGACAGCACCGGGCAGGCCTGCATGGCCACAAACAGCGGCGCATCCTGGCGGTAATCCGGCGTGCGCCCGAGCACGCTGGCCAGATCGAAACGAAAGCCGTCAACGTGGCAGGTTTGCACCCAGTAACGCAGCGCGCCCAGCGCCCAGTCAAGCACCTGCGGATCGCTGAGGTTCAGCGTATTACCGCAGCCGGTCCAGTTGTGATATTCACCGTTATCGCCCAGCCAGTAATAGCTGGCGTTGTCGACGCCGCGCAGCGACAGTGTCGGGCCAATCTCTTCCAGCTCGGCGCTGTGGTTGAACACCACGTCCAGAATCACTTCAATGCCCGCCGCGTGCAGCGCTTTTACCGCCTGCTGAAACTCCTGCAGCGGCGTCTGGCCCGCTTCACCCGCCGCGTAATGCGGATGCAGCGCCCACAGCGCAAACGGGTTGTAGCCCCAGTAGTTGCTCAGGCCGAGCCGTTGCAGGCGCGGCTCGCTGGCAAACGCGGCTATCGGCAGCAGCTCCAGCGCGGTGATACCCAGCCGGCGCAGATAGCTCACCATAGCAGGATGCCCCAGCGCCGCATATGTCCCGCGTAGCCTTTCCGGAATTTCCGGATGCTGCTGCGTCAGGCCGCGAACGTGCGCCTCGTAAATCACCGTCCTGCCCCACGGCGTGCGCGGCGCACAATCGTCCTGCCAGTCAAAATCGTCGGCGATCACCAGCGATTTGGGCGCAACGCCAGCGCTATCGGCATCATCCTGCTGCCACTCACCACCCAGCAGGCGCGCGTCGTCTGGCACCGCGCCGCATACCGCTTTGGCACAGGGATCGACCAGCAGTTTGGCCGGATTGAAACGATGACCGCGCTCTGGCTGCCACGGCCCATGCACGCGGTAGCCATAGCGCTGCCCCGGCTTTAGCGCCGGAACATAGCCGTGCCAGATGTCACCGCTGCGCGCCGGCATAGGGAAGCGTTCTTCACTCCCCTGTTCATCAAACAGGCACAGCTCCACCCGCTCCGCGTGGCGCGAGAACAGCGTAAAGTTGACGCCGCGCCCGTCATAATGGGCACCCGGCGGTACCGGCTGGCCCGGCTGGAGCATCAATCGCCCTCCCGCACCAGCCACAGTGTGGCGAGCGGCGGCAGCGTCAGGCTTAGCGACTGCGCGCGCCCGTGGCTGGCGATGTCATCGGTATATACGATACCGTGATTGCGCAGATCGCTGCCGTGATAATCATGCTGATCGGTGTTCAGCACTTCGCGCCAGCCGCCGCGCTGATTCACGCCGAAGCGATAGCTGTGACGCGGCACCGGCGTGAAGTTACTGGCGACGATCAGTTCGTTGCCCTCGCGGTCGCGGCGCACAAACACAAAGACCGAGTTTTCGTGATCGTCGACCACCAGCCACTCGAAGCCGCTGGCATCGAAATCGAGCTGATAGAGCGGCGAAAAGTGGCGATAGCTGTGGTTCAGGTCACGTACCAGTCGCTGCACGCCGTGGTGCCAGTTATCCATCCCCTCCAGCAGATGCCAGTCGAGGCTAGTGTCGTGGTTCCATTCCCGACCCTGGGCGAATTCATTGCCCATAAACTGCAGTTTTTTGCCGGGAAAGCCCCACATCCAGCCGTAATAGGCGCGCAGGTTGGCAAATTTCTGCCAGGTATCACCCGGCATGCGGTCGAGGATTGACTTTTTGCCGTGTACCACTTCGTCGTGCGACAGCGGCAGCACGAAGTTTTCCGTGTAGTTGTACAGCATGCCGAAGGTCATCAGCTGATGATGGTAGCGGCGATGCACCGGATCGAGCTTCATATAGTCGAGGGTGTCATGCATCCAGCCGAGGTTCCATTTGAACCAGAAGCCCAGACCGCCATCTTCGGATGGCCGCGTCACGCCCGGATAATCGGTAGACTCTTCCGCCACGCTGATGCTGCCGGGTGCGGCGCGGCCCAGCGTGCGATTGGTATGGCGCAGGAAGGCGATGGCTTCAAGGTTTTCACGGCCGCCAAACTGGTTAGGTATCCACTCACCCTCTTTGCGGCTGTAGTCGCGATAGATCATCGACGCCACCGCATCGACGCGCAGGCCATCAATGCCGAAGCGCTCCATCCAGTACAGCGCATTGCCGGAGAGATAGTTGCTGACCTCGCGCCGGCCAAAGTTGTAGATCAGCGTATTCCAGTCCTGATGGTAACCTTCGCGCGGATCGCTGTGCTCGTACAGCTCGGTACCGTCGAATTTGGCGAGGCCAAAATCGTCGCTGGGGAAATGGCCCGGCACCCAGTCGAGCAGTACGTTGAGACCCGCCTCGTGGGCAGCGGCGATAAAGTGACGAAACTCATCGCGCGTGCCGAAGCGGCGCGTCGGCGCGTACATGCCGAGTGGCTGATAGCCCCAGCTGCCGTCGAACGGATGCTCGTTGATCGGTAACAGTTCGATATGGGTAAACCCCATCTCTTTGACATAGGGCACCAGCTGTTCGGCCAGCTCTTTGTAACTCAGCCAGAAATTGTTGTCGGTGTGGCGACGCCACGAACCGAGATGCACCTCGTAAATGGAGATCGGCTGGTCAAAGCCGTTGGCGATTTTGCGCTGTGGCTGCATCTCCAGCTTCGGCGGCAGGCCGCAGATCATCGAGGCGGTCTGCGGGCGCATTTGCGCCTCGAAGGCGAACGGATCGGCTTTGATGCGCATCTGACCGTGCGCATCAATGATCTCGAATTTGTACAGCTGGCCGTTAACCGCGCCGGGGACAAACAACTCCCAGATGCCGAGTTCGCGGCGGAAACGCATCGGATGGCGGCGGCCATCCCAGAAGTTAAATTCGCCCACCACCGAAACGCGCTGCGCGTTCGGGGCCCAGACGGCGAAGCGCGTGCCGGCAACGCCATCAATGGTGGTGCCGTGCGCGCCGAGCGTTTCATACGGCCGCAGGTGCGTGCCTTCGGCCAGCAGCCAGGCATCCATTTCCGCCAGCAGCGGGCCAAAGCGGTAGGCATCGTCGATCAGGTTTTGCTGGCCGTGCCAGTTGACTGCCAGCTGGTAGCGAAACAGGTTTTTACGGCGCGGGATCACGCCGCTGAAGAAGCCGCGCGAATCAAGACATTTAAGCTGGGCGCATTTGCGGCCGGTGTTGGTTTCAATCACCCAGACTTCGGATGCATCCGGTAACAGCACACGCACTTCAAGACCTTGTGTGGTCTGGTGCATCCCCAGTACTGAGAAGGGGTCGGCATAATTCCCGGCGAAAAGGGCATTGATCGCATGGCGATCGGGAAGCTCTGACATGACTTTCTTCCTATGATTTTTTGCGCAGGCGACCGGAGAGACAGGATTGTCGCTATAGGTGCGCTGCTTTTCATGAGCCATACATACAGCAGCAAGGAAGGACACCCTCCGTGGGAAAGATCCTGGCCGTGTACAACAACTATTCCATTCGCAAAGTAAAAACAGTTAACAACCGGCACATCACTGTTAAATCATAGCTTGGGGTTGGCAGAAGCCAGGGTGGAACGCAAAAAATTGTTATCGGGCGAGCAAAAAGGGGAAGCTGATCACTTGTCGGGCGCAATTTGGGTTAAGTTTTGCACTCCCGTGGAAAGAAAAAAGGCCGGGAAACCCCGGCCTGTCTGGATTCGCGCTGCGCTTAGTCGATCAGCAAACGCAGCATGCGACGCAGCGGTTCGGCAGCGCCCCACAGTAACTGATCGCCGACGGTGAAGGCCGACAGATACTCCGGCCCCATGTTCAGCTTACGCAGACGGCCCACCGGCGTGGTCAGCGTACCGGTCACCGCGGCAGGCGTCAGTTCACGCATGGTGATGTCGCGATCGTTCGGCACCACTTTCACCCACTCGTTGTGCGCGGCCAGCAGCTGTTCGATTTCGTTCAGCGGCACATCTTTCTTCAGCTTCAACGTGAACGCCTGGCTGTGGCAGCGCAACGCGCCGACGCGCACGCACAGGCCATCGACCGGAATGGTGTGACGGGTCGAGAGAATTTTGTTGGTCTCCGCCTGGCCTTTCCACTCTTCGCGGCTCTGGCCGTTGTCCAGCTGCTTGTCGATCCACGGGATCAGGCTGCCGGCCAGCGGTACGCCGAAGTTGTCGGTCGGCAGCGTGCCGGAACGGGTAAAGTCAGTCACGCTGCGCTCAATGTCGAGAATGGCGGAGGCCGGATTTTGCAGCGAAGTCGCAACGTGGTCGTGCAGCATGCCCATCTGGGTCAGCAGTTCGCGCATATGGCGCGCGCCGCCGCCGGAGGCCGCCTGATACGTCGCGACGGAGGCCCACTCGACCAGGTCGTTAGCGAACAGTCCGCCCAGCGACATCAGCATCAGGCTGACGGTGCAGTTACCGCCGACAAAGGTTTTGATGCCGCTGTCGAGGCCCTGACGAATCACCTGATGGTTGACCGGATCGAGAATAATGATGGCGTCATCTTTCATGCGCAGCGTGGAGGCCGCATCAATCCAGTAGCCCTGCCAGCCGCTCTCGCGCAGCTTCGGGTAGACTTCACTGGTATAATCGCCGCCCTGGCAGGTGATGATGATATCCAGCGCCTTCAGCGCCTCAATATCAAACGCATCCTGCAGCGCACCGGTCGACTTACCGCCAAACGTCGGCGCAGCCTGACCCAGTTGCGAGGTGGAGAAGAAGACCGGATTGATCACATCGAAATCGCGTTCTTCGCTCATACGTGACATCAGCACAGAGCCGACCATGCCACGCCAACCAACAAAACCTACATTCTTCATTTTCTGTCCGTCTCAGGAACTCGGGCCGGGGCCTGGGTGGTGCAAAAAAAGACCAGCGCCAGCAATGCGCCAGTCTGCGTAATAATCAGGTTTACCTATGACCCACAACTCTACAAAATGCAGCACTTCTGGCAAGTGAATTAATTCGATTGCGCTAACTTTTTCAGCAGTACAACTTATAACGGCTGTGGCCGACCTGAAGGGATGGTTTACCTCTGATGACTGAAATGATATCCGCGACCATACTATTGCTGTTGATTATGGACCCGCTGGGCAACCTGCCGATTTTCATGTCGGTGCTGAAGCACCTGGAGCCGAAGCGCCGCCGCGTAGTGCTGATGCGCGAGATGCTGATCGCCTTGATTCTGATGCTGCTGTTCCTGTTCGCCGGTGAACGCATCCTGGCGTTTCTTAATCTGCGCACCGAAACGGTATCGATTTCCGGCGGCATCATTCTGTTTTTGATCGCCATTCGCATGATTTTCCCGTCCGGCGAGACCAGCACCAGCGGCCTGCCCGCCGGCGAAGAGCCGTTCCTGGTGCCGCTGGCGATCCCGCTGGTCGCCGGGCCCTCACTGCTCGCTACCCTGATGCTGCTGTCACATCAGTATCCCAATCAGATGACGCATCTGGTCGGCGCCCTGCTGATTGCCTGGGGCGTCACGGTGGTGATTCTGCTAATGTCCGGCCTGTTCCTGCGCCTGCTGGGGGATAAAGGCGTCAACGCGCTGGAGCGATTAATGGGTTTGATCCTGATTATGCTGGCGACGCAGATGTTCCTGGACGGGATTCGGGTTTACCTGAAACTGTAATGTTTAGCATGCTGGCGGCTCTGCGGATTCGCTGGCAGCCCAGGCGGGCTGACGAGAGTAGTACCGCGATGCTTCGGAATCGCGACGCAGAATTCTCTAAAACGCTAATAGTAATATTATAAAAATTAGTGATCCAGATAATAGAAAATGGGTTGCCTATTTACAGGAAACCATCATGAAAAGTGAATAAGCCCTTTATAAACAGTGCAGTACCAAGGATAACATGAGTCAACCATTGCTATCTCCTGGTATACAATAGCCAGGATTGACGATTTTTTATTGTAAGCAACTCTAATCATTAGTTATAATCCATCTACTCAAGGAGGATTACGCTATGAACAATATTGAATCTTATAAAGGAACCGGGATATTCATTATCGTCGAACGGATCTACAACCGTGATGCGCTTAACTGGCATGGTATTGGCGCCTCGCTGATCCAGGTTCACAGAATGGTTTACCAGCTTTATCGCAAACAGGACGTGTATCTCGAAGGTCAAAAAATTACTGCAGATAACATTTCCTTGTGGCAGCGAATAAAAATCTTATCTGGTGCACATCTCATTCAACACAATTCCGCTGATAATGATACCCGGTTCGCACTTGATTATGCGGGCTCTAACTTCAAAGGAACACCTGTTAACATCCCCGGCCTGAATTCAAAATCAATACCAGAATTCCTGACTAAAGAATACAAATTACCAACCGGAAGGATAATGGCATATGGCAAAGATCCTATCCCGAACATTAATCTTTATGGACACCCTGATATAAAATTTGTCATGGGTAGCGGTGGAAAAGACGACCCCGTAGCTGCAGCTAAATACGAAATGAGCACTCGACAGCTTAAACCTGTCGATCCGATTCATGAATTACCTTCGCTAATGCGAGAATTGTCGTTATTGAGGTAAAGATGAAATTTCTAATGATCTACATTATTACTGGCATTCTATTTGTCGGATTCGGATATTTATCATTTGATTATTTCATCGGTCTGTACCTCGAAGTGTTTGATGGCATTACCAATGATATCCGTGAGATATTTACCGCACCAATTCTGGTTGCTCTTTTTTACCTGGTGTACTATGTTGCCAGCATTCTACTTTTCAGAAAAATAAAACAACTTACGCCTAAAAAAGAATTGGCATTTCAATTCTTTTTTTTAATTCTTAACGGTTTATTGTCTCTATCCTCTTTTAAAATCTCCATCTGGAGAGTCGCAGAAAATCCGGGCAAAGCTACTCAACTCTTACAGATTGATAATCTGAACCTTGTTACAGCTTATGCTTTAGCAGCCTTGCTGTCTCTCATCATTTTTGTGGTGGTTAGAATAAAATGGCGCTGACCCTCTTACTAACATCCATAAAGAATGGATTGATTAAGACGTTTGATTATAGTGGCAAAGATAGCCGCTTATACTACATCATTTTTATGATATTCCAGATTATCTGGTTTTGTTGTTATCTCAGTGTGTTCGCTTCATCCACGAATGAAATAGCATGGGTTCCTTTACTGCTTTTCGTTTTGCCATCGCTGGCTTGTGGCAGCAGAAGAATAAACGATGCGGGATATTCACGGGGAGTGTTTATTCTTTTGATCGTTGCACCTTATTTACTTTTTCCCTTTCTGGCTTTTCCTGCATCAGTAAAAAAAGAATAAATCGTGTTGTCCCGTGTAGGGGTTCCTGGTACTTGCATATTTATATGAGATGAGGATTAGTGCGCCAGTGGAATATTTTTGAATGACTATTTATGACGCCACGCTGCCCGTTGAGTGTTTGCGGTCGCCATGAATGGCGACCCTACAAGATTATTGCGCGTTTTGCAGAGGGCGGATTTATTGCGCCCCTGCAAGATCATTGCGCGTTTTGGTAGGGTGCGCATTTATGCGCACCGGTATCAACAGGACGATGGTGCGTAACCGATCGTCATTGATGACCACCGGTACGCATGCCCCGTTATTTTTGCTTCTTCTCAATCGTTTTACCCGACCAGTAACCCGCCAGCAGGGAACCGGAGAGGTTGTGCCACACCGAGAACAGTGCGCCGGGCAGCGCGGCCAGCGGTGAGAAGTACAGTTTGCCCAGCGTGGCCGCCAGTCCGGAATTCTGCATACCGACTTCCAGCGCCAGCGTGCGGCAGGTGGATTCGTCAAAGCCAAACAGCTTGCCACCCCAGTAGCCGCCGAGCAGCCCAATGGCGTTGTGCAGGATCACCGCCGCGATCACCATCAGCCCTACCGAGCCGATAAAGCCCTGGCTACCGGCGACCACCGCGCTAATGATCAGCAGAATACACACCATCGAAAACGCCGGCAGATACGGCTCAACGCGGCGCACCACGCTGTTCATGGAGTGGTGAATAATCAGGCCAAGCCCAATCGGGATCACCACGATTTTGACGATGCTGAGCAGCATGCCCACCACATCGACCTGAATGTGGGTATCTACGTAGAAGCGCGTCAGCAGCGGCGTCGCGAACACGCCCACCAGCGCCGAAACCGACGAGATGGTCACCGACAGCGCCACATCGCCCTTCGCCAGATAAATCATCACGTTCGAGGCTGTCCCGCTGGCCACGCTGCCAACCAGAATCATCCCGGCGGCCAGATCCGGCGGCATCTGGAACAGTTTCGCCAGCGCCCAGGCCGCCAGCGGCATTACCAGATAGTGCAGGAACGTGCCGGCAATCACCGGTGCCGGACGTACCAGCACGCGTTTAAAATCGTCAATGTTGAGCGTCACGCCCATGCCGAACATGATCAGCATCAGCAGGTAGGTTACCCACGGCCCGATGCCGAGGAAGGTGGACGGCGAATAATAGGCTGCAACGGACAGCAGTACGGCCCAGAGCGGAAACAGGCGGGTGAGTTTGGCGAGCATGAAGAAATGTCCTTAGCGTTTTACTTAATTGGTTTTTTGCCACAGATGAAACGGCGCGCGGGGAACGACCGCAGTGACCTGCGCCGGATCATAACATTTCATTATCATAAGCGTGGCCGACGACAGAAAATGCCTATCGGCTGCTAAAGATCGCCCGGCAGACACGGGCATTCCGCTGGCATTTGTCCGAAATAGCGTCAGGCTGAACGGCAGAGATAAAAAAAGCCGGACATTGTCCGGCTTCAGGTAACTTACGCGTCAATTAAGATTCGAACAGATTCTTATGCAGCGCGCGCACCACCTCTTCCGCGTCCGGCGTTGGCACCAGGAAGCACAGGTTGTAGCTGCTTGCGCCGTAGCAAATCATGCGCAGGTTAAACGGCTCCAGCGCGCCGAACACCTCTTTGCCGACGCCGCAGGCTTTCGACAGATTGTTGCCGATGATCGCCACCAGCGCCAGATTCTCTTCCACTTCTACCCGGCACAGGGAAGAGAGCTCGGTCAGCAGCGCCTGGGTCAGCAGACTGTCGGCGGTGCTGGTTGAACCGGTGGTATCCAGCGTCAGCGCCACGCTCACTTCCGAGGTGGTAACCAGATCAACCGAAATACTGTGGCGCGCCAGGATAGCAAACACTTCGGCCAGGAAGCCGTGCGCGTGCAGCATGTTCAGACTGTGCAGCGTCAGCAGCGTCTGTTTGCGCCGCAGCGCCAGCGCGCGGAACAGCGGCGGATTTTTAGTCTCGTTGCAGACGCGCGTGCCGCCCGCCGCCGGATCTTTACTGGAGCCGACAAACACCGGAATATCACTGCGCACCGCCGGCAGCAGCGTCGCCGGATGCAGCACTTTCGCGCCGAAGATCGCCATCTCCGCCGCTTCTTCAAAGGTGATCTCTTCGATGCGTTTCGCCTGTGGCACCACACGCGGGTCGGTGGTGTAGATGCCCGCCACGTCGGTCCAGATATCCACACGCGTCGCCTGCAGCGCTTCGCCGAGCAGCGCAGCGGTGTAATCGCTGCCGCCGCGGCCAAGCGTGGTGGTGCGGCCTTTGCCTTCGCTGCCAATAAAGCCCTGCGTGATCACCAGCGCTTCTGCGGTGCGCGGCTGCAGCTGAGCCGCTGCCAGCGTTTTCAGCTCGGCCACATCCGGCTCGGCGCGGCCAAAACGGTCGCTGGTGCGCATCACTTTGCGTACGTCAAACCACTCGGCATTCACCTGGCGCTCGCGCAGGATCTCGACGAACAGCAGGCTCGACATCAGTTCGCCGTGGCTCACCAGCTCATCGGTCAGCGCAGTCGAACGGGCTAATGCCGCCGCTTCCGCCAGCATGATGATGTTCTCCAGCATGCGATCAATCTCCTGACGGATGACGTCCGGCGACTGCAGGCGATCGATGATGGCATATTGAATGGTGCGGATTTGATCCAGCAGATAAGCGCGCTGCTCGAGTTCCTGGCCTTCAGCCAGCGAAACCAGCAGGTTAGTCACGCCCGCCGAGGCAGAGAGCACCACCAGACGGGTATTGGCATCAGACAGCACGACGTCCGCGCTGCGGTTCATGGCATCGAAATCGGCAACGCTGGTGCCGCCAAATTTTGCCACGATCAACGATTGAGACATGTAACAAAACCTCGTGTCAGGTTATCTCCTCCCATTCGCGGAAGAGAAGATCGGGTAACAGCCTTGGCACAAGAGAAGAGCAGAATTGGACAGACAAGATCAGGAGATGAGTCACCAAAAGCACTTCACCTTGCGAAACGTCCGACTGCGGACGCTTCTGGTGACAACCCAGAGGATTCAGCCCCTGCAGCCGACAGCACAACACTCCGCGTGTTGCACCACCTCGGCGTCGCACCCCCTGATGTGTTCTCGCTGGATACGGATCCTCAAACACACTGCCTGGGCGACGCGCCTCTTCTGGCTTGCACCCGGAGGTGCAAGTCGCGCGCACAAAATACTGATTAATTGTTCCGCTGTCCAGCCTTGCGGCGCCGGGAAAATTCATTTTTACACTTATGCAGCGCATTGCTAAACAAACCCGGAAGCCGCCAGCCGCCTAAAGTAGTCAGCGGTGCGAAAAAACCGGTGTTTTGCTGATGCCGCGCAGAGTAATGCGCGGCGAACCGGCCGACAATCGCCGCCGGATTTACCTGAAACGCTGCGGCTGGCGTCACAAATTTTTTCCTTTCAGTTGCAACTGTGGTCATACTGAAACGCGTGCAAGCCGTAACAAATGCTCAGCATGCCGGGCCAGACAGGATGCGCCCGGATGGAATGACGGTTCTTATATCAACAAGAGTGTTGCCATGAAAAATATCAATCCGACACAAACCGCAGCCTGGAAAGCGCTGCAGCAGCATTTTGATCAGATGAAATCGGTAGAGATTGCCGACCTGTTTGCGCAGGATGCCGATCGTTTTGCGAAATTCTCTGCCACCTTTGATGATCAGATGCTGGTGGATTTCTCAAAAAACCGCATCACCCAGGAAACCCTCGACAAACTCCAGGCGCTGGCGAAAGAGACCGATCTGGCGGGCGCCATCAAATCCATGTTCTCCGGTGAGAAGATTAACCGCACCGAAGATCGCGCCGTGCTGCACGTGGCCCTGCGCAACCGCAGCAATACGCCGATTCTCGTGGATGGCAAAGATGTAATGCCGGAAGTGAACGCGGTGCTGGCGAAGATGAAAGCCTTCTCAGAGCGCATCATCAGCGGCGAGTGGAAAGGCTACACCGGCAAGCCGATTACTGACGTGGTGAACATCGGTATCGGCGGTTCAGACCTCGGCCCGTTCATGGTGACCGAAGCGCTGCGTCCGTATAAAAACCACCTCAACATGCACTTTGTTTCCAACGTTGATGGCACGCACATTGCCGAAACGCTGAAGCCGCTCAGCCCGGAAACCACGCTGTTCCTCGTGGCGTCGAAAACCTTTACCACCCAGGAAACCATGACCAACGCCCACAGCGCGCGTGACTGGTTCCTGAACACCGCCGGCGATCAGCAGCACGTGGCGAAGCACTTTGCCGCGCTCTCAACCAACGCGAAAGCGGTCGGTGAATTTGGTATCGACACCGCCAACATGTTCGAATTCTGGGACTGGGTCGGCGGCCGCTACTCACTGTGGTCCGCAATTGGCCTGTCGATCATCCTGTCCATCGGCTTCGAAAACTTCGAACAGCTGCTGAGCGGCGCGCACGCCATGGACCAGCACTTCGCGAACACGCCAGCGGAGCAAAACCTGCCGGTGCTGCTGGCGCTGATTGGTATCTGGTACAACAACTTCTTCGGTGCCGAAACCGAAGCAATTCTGCCGTACGACCAGTACATGCACCGGTTTGCCGCTTACTTCCAGCAGGGCAACATGGAATCCAACGGTAAGTACGTCGACCGCGACGGCAACCCGGTGGATTACCAGACCGGTCCGATTATCTGGGGTGAACCCGGCACCAACGGGCAGCACGCGTTTTATCAGCTGATCCATCAGGGTACCAAGCTGATTCCATGCGACTTCATTGCGCCGGCGCAGACTCACAACGCGCTGGCCGATCACCACCAGAAATTGCTTTCCAACTTCTTTGCTCAGACCGAAGCGCTGGCGTTTGGTAAAGCCCGCGACGTGGTAGAGAAAGAGTTTACCGATGCCGGTAAATCGGCGGAGTCCGTCGCGCATATCGTGCCGTTCAAGGTGTTTGAAGGTAACCGTCCGACCAACTCGATTCTGCTGCGTGAAATCACTCCGTTCAGCCTCGGCGCGCTGATTGCGCTGTACGAGCACAAGATCTTCACTCAGGGCGCGATTCTCAACATCTTCACCTTCGATCAGTGGGGCGTTGAGCTGGGCAAACAGCTGGCTAACCGCATTCTGCCGGAGCTGGAAAACGATGCGCAGATTAACAGCCACGATAGCTCCACCAATGGCTTAATTAATCGCTACAAATCCTGGCGTTAATTTCACCCCAGGCTCATCAGGCGGCAGCACATGCCGCCTTTTTTTTGCTCCGATGAACTGCCCCGCCGTAAATAAGCAGATTTTGCTGCCACGCTGCGGTTAGATAATTCTTAAAATGGCCTAAGGAAAATCGGAAGATGCCATCATGAGTGGCGGGCTTATCTGATAAAAAATGGATCTAATTTGTCCACCTCACCCACCTAAGCAACTGATTAACTTTGCCTTTCTATTTTAACCCTTTCAGGAAAATCTTATTATTCCTATTCCGTGCCATTTTTTAATGCAAAAGTGAAAAATGCTGCTGTGCCATAATGTCCTGTGCAAATATTCCAGCCAGCGAAAAAAGCGCAATTAAAAAAAGCAGCTAACGCCAATTCGCCTTATTTATCACCAGAAATGTCCTGCTTAATCCCCCTCTTTTTCTGGCGCTGAACTCTGGTAATTTGTTGCCCTATACTGAACGCGCCTTCAAGGCTGCCCTGAATACTTCCCCGCTGTCGCCCGGCGGCCCGGGAAACATTATTGCGCGCTGACCACGGTTAGCCAGCTGCATGCGGCCCAGCGGCCATCGGACGGCAGCGTACGGTATGACGGGTAATATCCTTCATTCACGTTTTATCAAGATGCAGGAAACGTTGTTATGAAAAAACTGATGGTTGCCGGTGCAGCCTTACTTTACGTTGCCGTTTCTTCCGCTGCGATTGCCGCACCGGAAGAAGCCGGTGCTGCAGCAGGCGCGCAGGCGGGAGCAATCTCGACCGGTGCGACCACCGCTGTGGGTATCGGCGCACTCGGTGCGTTAGTGGGTCTCGGCGTTGCCGCTGCTGGCGGTGGCGACGGTGCAAATACCGGTACAACAACCACTACCACAACGAGCACCACTCGTTGATGTAGCACCTTTAAACATAACCACACAGTCGTGTGGTTATTTTTTGTTTTTTGCCTCTATTGAGACAGGGATACACAGTGCGCCGACTCTCTTTGCTGCTTCTTTGCCTGTTGCTGCAGGCTTGCACACAAACGCAAAAAGGCCTCGAACAGACCGTGATGCTCGCCATCAGCGGTCCGGACGATGTCACCGTCAGCGATGAACAAATCGCTAATCTGCCCTATGCCAGCCTGTATGCGCGCGTCGACAACGGTCCGCGCATCTTTGTGGTGCTGGGCTACCTGGAAAACGGCCAGCAGAAATGGGTGACCCAGGATAAAGCCATGCTGGTGATGCAGCACGGCCGCCTGGTGAAAACCCTCGGCCTGCGCGACAACCTGCAGGCCGTCAGTAACCTGGCGCAGGATCCGCTGGCCGATGCGCTGCGGCTGCAAAATGGCGCGCAGTGGACGCGCGTCGTGCAGTGGCGCGAGCAGGACAACGTGCGCGCCGCCACCGCTCACTCCACCTTTCAGCGCGGCGACGATGAAGTGCTGAACCTCGCCGGCGAGCGGGTTCCCTGCCGCGTCTGGCACGAAACGGTAGAGATGGAGAGCCCCGGCGTCAGCTGGCAGAACACCTTCTGGATCGATAACCGCGACGGTACGGTGCTGCAGGCGCAGCAGATGCTGGCGGCTGACCAGTTCCCGATTGCAACCACCCTTCTGAAGCCGGCGAAATCATGAAAAAAATCAATTCCTTGCTGGCGGCACTCGCCCTCACGGCGGCCAGCCACGCGCTGGCGGATAGCCAGGTGACGGTACACCCTGCGCACGATCAGCGCAGTTTCCAGATCGATCATGCCAGCACCCTGAGCGAACTGGTAACGAACCCGGCGCTGCACAGCTGGTGGCCGGGCACGGTGATTGCCGAACGCGGTGCGACCGCCGTGGCGCAGCAGCAGCACGCTCAGCTGCTCGCGGATCTGCGCGCCTGGCAGGCCGACAGCGGGACTTCACTGGCCGCAACCATCGGCAGCGTAATCCAGCAGCTCAGCGCCCTGCAGGTTACCGGGCGCCAGTTTACTACGCTCGATCCCGACTGGGTGCGGCTGCGTCCGGAAGCCAACCGTAAACTGCAGGGCAGCTACGACCTGTACATCGTGGCAGCGCCGACGCAGGTACGGGTGATGGGCGCACTCAGCCATCCCGGCAGTGAGAGCTGGCAGCCAGGACGCACGGTGCGTGATTACCTCGCGCCGCATGCGCGTTTATCGGGTGCCGAACGCAGCGTGGCCACGGTGATTGCACCGTCAGGTGAGACGCAACAGGTGCCGATCGCTTACTGGAATCAGCGGCATGTTGAAGTCGAGCCTGGCAGCACTATCTGGCTGGGCTTTTCCACATGGAGCCTGCCCTGGGGCCAGCCTGATTTGAATGCGCGCATGCTTTCCGTTCTGACTCACCGGATGCCAGACTGATGAAAAAACAATTACTCCTCAGCCTGTTGGCTGCTTCTGTCGCCGCCGCATGCCAGGTGCAGGCGGAAACCTGGCCGGAACCGGTCGGTCCTTCACAATCTGATTTTGGCGGCGTGGGCCTGATGCAAACGCCGACCGCGCGCATGGCAAAAGAGGGCGAATTTAGCCTGAACTTCCGCGATAACGATCAATATCGTTACTATTCTGCGTCATTGCAGCTGTTCCCGTGGCTGGAAACCACGGTGCGCTATACCGACGTACGCACCCGCCGCTACAGTGCGGTGGAAGGCTTCAGCGGCAACCAGAGCTATAAAGACAAAGCCTTCGACCTGAAGCTGCGCCTGTGGCAGGAGAGCTTCTGGCTGCCGGAAGTGGCGGTCGGTTCGCGCGATTTGGGCGGTACCGGCCTGTTCGACAGTGAATATCTGGTGGCGAGTAAAGCCTGGGGACCGTTTGATTTCAGCCTCGGGCTGGGCTGGGGCTATCTCGGCAACAGCGGCACCATCAAAAACCCGTTCTGCTCCTACAGCGATAGCTTCTGCAGCCGCACCGGCGGCGGTTCGGCGGGTTCCATTAACGGCTCGCAGATGTTCCACGGCCCGGCGGCACTGTTTGGTGGCATCGAATACCAGACGCCGTGGCAGCCGCTGCGTCTCAAGCTGGAGTATGAAGGCAACGATTATCAGGACGATTTTGCCGGCCGGCTGGAGCAGCGCAGTAAGGTCAACGTTGGCGCAATCTATCGCCTTACCGACTGGGCGGATATCAACGCCAGCTACGAGCGCGGCAATACTTTTATGTTTGGCGTGACCGTGCGCACCAACTTTAATTCGTTACACCAGTCGCACCTTGATAGCGCAAAACCGGCTTATCAGCCACAGCCGCAGGGCGATCTGCTGCAGCCGACGGTGGTCGCTAATCAGCTTACCGATCTGAAATACAATGCCGGACTGGATGGTCCGCGCATCCAGACTAAAGGCCGCACGCTGTACGTTTCCGGCGAGCAGACCAAATATCGCGACACGCGCGAAGGCGTTGACCGCGCTAACCGCATCATCATGAACAATCTGCCGGCTGGCATTGATACGATTGAAGTCACCGAGTCGCGCTTTAACATGCCGCAGGTCACCACGCGCACCGATGTGGCCAGCCTGAATAGCGAACTGCGCGGCTATCCGCTCGGTCACGAGCAGCCGCTGCAGCAGACGCGTGAAGAACCGATCGATCCGGGCACCACCGAACAGGGCTATTTCATCCGTAAGGATCGCCTTAACTACAGCCTGTCGCCGGTGCTCAACCAGTCGGTCGGCGGCCCGGAAAGCTTCTACATGTACCAGCTCGGCGTAATGGGCAATGTCGATTACTGGCTGACCGATCACTGGCTGATTGGCGGCAGCCTGTTTGGCAACATCGCCAACAATTATGACAAGTTCAACTACAACGGCGCGCCAGCCGACTCGACGCTGCCGCGCGTGCGCACCCACATTCGCGACTACGTGGAGAACAACGTTTACGTGAATGATCTGCAGGCCAACTACATGCGCTATCTCGGCAATGGCTTCTACGGCCAGGTGTACGGTGGCTATCTGGAAACCATGTACGGCGGCGTGGGCGGCGAGCTGTTGTATCGCCCGGTGGACAGCAACTGGGCTTTCGGTCTCGATGCGAACTACGTGAAGCAGCGTGACTGGGACAACATGATGCAGTTCACCGATTACAAGGCGCCCACCGGGCACCTTACCGCTTACTGGCGTCCGTGGTTCATGCAGGATGTGCTGGTGAAAGCCAGCGTCGGTGAATATCTGGCGAAGGACAAAGGGGTCACGCTGGATGTGTCGAAGCGCTTTGACAGCGGCGTGATGGTCGGCTTCTACGCCACCAAAACCAACGTGTCAGCCGAAGCGTATGGCGAAGGGGATTTCACCAAAGGTTTCTATATTTCGATTCCGATGGATCTGTTTACCGTCACGCCAACCCGTGGCCGTGCGCAGGTGAACTGGGTGCCGCTGACGCGTGACGGTGGTCAGATGCTGGGCCGTAAGTACCAGCTGTACGATCTGACCGCCGATCGCGATGCGCGTTTTAATTAAATCGTAGCGCGGGGTTAAACCCGCGCCATTTAACGGTGCGCATTAATGCGCACCCTACGTGAACCATACAGGGTCGCCATTGATGGCGACCGCCTGCCAGCATTTCATTGCGCGCGCTCTGCGCCGGCAATTCATCAATCCGCGTCGTAGCCTAAATTCGGTGCCAGCCAGCGCTCCACGTCGCTGACGCTCATGCCTTTACGCGCCGCGTAATCTTCCACCTGGTCGCGCTGAATCTGCGCCACGGCGAAATATTTACTTTCCGGATGACTAAAATACCAGCCGGACACCGCGGCACCGGGCCACATGGCAAAAGATTCGGTCAGCTTCATGCCGGTGTGATGCTCCACATCCAGCAGCTGCCAGATTTGTGCCTTCTCGGTGTGTTCCGGACAGGCCGGATAGCCCGGCGCCGGACGAATGCCCTGGTAATTTTCGCGAATCAGCTCGTCGTTGCTGAGATTTTCATGGGCGGCATAGCCCCAGATCACCTTACGCACGCGCTCATGCAGGTATTCGGCAAACGCCTCCGCCAGGCGATCCGCCACCGCTTTCACCATGATTTTGTTGTAATCATCGTGCTGCTGGTCGAACGCCGCCGCCAGCGCATCCTCCTCCAGCCCGCCGGTGACGGCAAACGCGCCGAGATAATCCGCTTTACCACTGGATTTCGGCGCCACGAAGTCCGCCAGACAGTAGTTGGCGAAGTCGGTTTTTTCCGTTTGCTGGCGCAGATGATGGCTGACGCACAGCACCTCGCGCCGGGTCTCGTCACGGTAGATTTCAATGTCGTCGCCAACCCGGTTAGCCGGGAAAATGCCGACCACGCCGCGCGGCCTGAGCGTGCCCTGCGCGCTGAGGTTATCCAGCATCGCATTGGCATCGGCAAACAGCCGCGTGGCTTCTTCGCCCACCACCTCATCTTCCAGGATACGCGGATATTTGCCGGCCAGCGACCAGGTCATAAAGAACGGCGTCCAGTCGATGTAGTTGCGCAGCGTATCAATACTGGCCTCCACTGCGCTGACGCCGGTGCGATGCGCCACCGGTGGCGTGTAACGTTGCCAGTCAATGACGTAATGATTATCGCGCGCGGCCTGCAGCGTGACCGGCGGCGTACGCGGCTTTTTACGCGCGTGCTGGATCCGCACGGTTTCGTACTCCTTACGCGTGCGCGCCACAAACGCCTCTTTCAGCGTGGGTGACAGCAGCGAAGAGACCACGCCGACGGTGCGCGAGGCGTTCTGCACATAGACCGTCGGGCCGCTGTAATTCTGCTCAATCTTCACCGCCGTGTGCGCTTTCGAGGTGGTGGCCCCGCCAATCAGCAGTGGCAGCGTAAAGCCCTGGCGCTCCATCTCTTTCGCCACGTTCACCATCTCGTCGAGCGACGGGGTAATCAGGCCGGAAAGTCCGATGATGTCGGCGTTTTCCTCACGCGCGGTTTTCAGGATTTTGTCGCCCGGCACCATCACGCCCAGGTCGATGATTTCGTAGTTGTTACACTGCAGCACCACGCCAACAATATTTTTGCCGATGTCGTGCACGTCGCCTTTTACCGTCGCCAGCACGATTTTACCGTTGCTGCGGCCGGCCTCTTTGCTCGCCTGGATAAAGGGTTCGAGGTAGGCCACCGCCTGCTTCATCACGCGCGCCGATTTCACCACCTGCGGCAGAAACATTTTGCCCTCGCCAAACAGATCGCCGACCACATTCATGCCGGACATCAGCGGCCCTTCGATGACTTCAATCGGCCGTGCCACGGCCTGGCGCGCCTCTTCGGTATCCTGCTCGATAAACTCGGTGATGCCTTTCACCAGCGAATATTCCAGCCGCTTCACCACGTCCCAGCTGCGCCATTCGGCCTGCTGCTTGTCCTGCTCACCCTCGCCTTTGTTGCCGCGATACTTCTCCGCCAGCGCCAGCAGTCGCTCGGTGCCATCGTCGCGCCGGTTGAGGATCACGTCCTCAACCGCATCGCGCAGCTCCGCCGGCAGATCGTCATAAATCGCCAGCTGACCGGCGTTGACGATGCCCATGTCCATCCCGTTGCGGATGGCGTAGTAGAGGAACACCGCGTGAATCGCCTCACGCACCGGTTCGTTACCGCGGAACGAGAACGACACGTTGGAGACGCCGCCGGAGATCATCGCATGCGGCAGTTCGCGTTTGATGTCTTCACAGGCACCGATGAAATCCATCGCGTAGTTGTTGTGCTCTTCGATGCCGGTGGCCACGGCAAAGATATTGGGGTCGAAAATGATGTCTTCCGGCGGGAAACCAACCTCTTCGGTGAGGATGTGGTAGGCGCGGCGGCAGATCTCAATTTTACGCGCGCGGGTGTCCGCCTGGCCCACTTCGTCGAACGCCATCACCACCACCGCCGCGCCGTAGCGCCGCACTTTGCGCGCGTGCGCAATAAACGGCCCGACGCCCTCTTTCATTGAGATGGAGTTGACGATGCCTTTGCCCTGAATGCACTGCAGACCTTTCTCAATCACCTCCCATTTCGAGGAGTCGATCATGATCGGCACACGCGCAATATCCGGCTCACCGGCAATCAGGTTGAGAAAGCGCACCATGGCCGCTTCCGCATCCAGCATGCCTTCATCCATATTGATATCGATAATCTGCGCGCCGTTTTCCACCTGCTGGCGCGCCACGTCCAGCGCTTCGTTGTACTTCTCTTCTTTAATCAGGCGCTTAAATTTGGCCGAGCCGGTCACGTTAGTGCGCTCACCCACGTTGACGAACAGTGAATCGGCCTGAATATTGAGCGGTTCGAGGCCAGACAAACGGCAGGCGACGGCTATTTCCGGCAGCGGCCGCGGTGGCACGCCCTCGACCGCTGCCGCCATCGCCGCAATGTGCTGCGGCGTGGTGCCACAGCAGCCACCGATAATGTTGAGGAAGCCGGCGCGCGCCCACTCGCCAATCTGCGCCGCCATCGTCGCCGCATCAAGGTCATATTCGCCGAAGGCATTCGGCAGACCGGCGTTGGGGTGAGCGCTGACATAGCCTTCCGCAATACGCGACAGCTCCTGCACATACTGGCGCAGTTCGTCCGGACCAAGCGCGCAGTTGAGGCCGAACGACAGCGGCTCCGCGTGGCGCAGTGAGTTGTAGAATCCTTCCGTGGTCTGGCCGGAGAGCGTACGGCCTGACGCATCGGTAATGGTGCCGGAGATCATCAGCGGCAGCGTCACGCCCATCGCTTCCATCTCGCTCTGTACCGCATAGATCGCCGCTTTAGCATTCAGGGTATCGAACACCGTTTCGATCATGATGATGTCAGCACCGCCGCTAATCAGCGCATGGGTCGATTCGCGGTAGGCGTCCACCAGCTGATTGAAGGTGATGTTACGAAACGCGGGATCGTTGACGTCTGGCGAGATCGAGCAGGTGCGGTTGGTCGGGCCGAGCACGCCAGCAACGTAGCGCGGGCGATCGGGCGTTTTTGCCATCCACGCGTCGGCGCAGGCGCGCGCCAGTTTCGCCGCTTCGAAGTTGATCTCCGCCGACAGCGCGGCCATTTCATAATCGGCCATGGCAATCGGGGTGGCGTTGAAGGTGTTGGTTTCGAGAATATCCGCGCCAGCCGCCAGGTAAGCATCGTGGATTTCGCGAATGACGTCCGGCTTACTCAGCACCAGCAGGTCATTATTGCCCTTCACATCGCACGGCCAGTCAGCGAAGCGGCTGCCGCGAAAATCCTGCTCATCCAGTTTGTAACTCTGGATCATGGTGCCCATGCCACCGTCCAGAATCATGATGCGTTGTGCCAGCTGCTGCTGTAGCGTTGCGGTTTTATTGCTCACTCTTGCCCCATCCACGTCATTACGCTGGCTAAATGCCAGCCAGTCATACTGGCACAACTTTCAAATGAGCAAAAGTCACCCGTTTGCGGCCACCGGCGGCAAAATGACCAGCAGATCCGACCAGTCAGCCAGCGTTTGCATTCATACCATTAAAAACGAAAATGGTTTCCATACCTGCAATGACTGTGGAGATGTTATGGCAACCCCTGCGCCCGCGAAACGCGGCAAAAAACCCCGTACGGCTCCGGCGGCCAGTGCCCCTGCCGGCGGCCAGGTACAATCTTTGACGCGCGGGCTGCGTTTGCTGGAGCTGATTGCCGAATCACACGGTAGCGTGGCGCTGACCGAGCTGGCGCAACAGGCCGGGCTGCCCAACTCCACCACTCATCGCCTGCTGACTACCATGCAGCAGCAGGGATTTGTGCATCAGGTGGGCGACCTCGGTTTATGGACCATTGGCGCTCATGCCTTTGTGGTCGGCAGCAGTTTTCTGCAGAGCCGCAATCTGCTGGCGATCGTGCACCCGATCCTGCGCCGGCTGATGGAAGAAGCCGGCGAAACCGTGAATCTGGCGGTGCTGGATCTCAGTGATTATCAGGCGGTGATTATTGACCAGGTACAGTGCACCCAGCTGATGCGTATGTCAGCGCCGATTGGCGGCAAGTTGCCGATGCATGCGTCCGGTGCCGGCAAAGCGTTTCTCGCTCACCTTAGCGATGATCAGGTCACCGCCCTGCTGCATCAGAAGGGATTGCATCATTACACGCCGAAAACCCTGATGTCGCCGCATAGCCTGAAGGAGAATCTGGCACTGATCCGTAAGATGGGTTTTTCGCACGACGACGAAGAGCACGCGCTCGGCCTGCGCTGTGTGGCGGCACCGATTTATGATGAACACGGCGAACCGTTTGCTGCCATCTCCATCTCCGGCCCGCTGGCGCGCATGACCGACGACCGCATTACCGAACTCGGGGCGCTGGTGATCCGCGCGGCGAAGCAGGTAACGCTGAGCTATGCCGGCCGCTAGGCGGCCACTGACGCGTAGCGCGCGCTGAAACGCTGTCCGGCGCGCCACGCCATCACCTCTTCAATATGCCCGGCACGGATCCGCGTCTGCAGTGCGCGCCACCAGCCGGGATCGAACAACTGCGGATGCAGCGCCTGCAGCAATTTTCCGGTCGCCGGCTCGCTGCACAGTGCGTAGCGGAAGGTTTCCGGAAACACATCATCCGGCCCGACGCTGTACCACGGCTCGGCCTGCAGCTCATCCTCTTCGTAACGCGCCGCCGGAACATCGCGGAACACCAGCTCGGTCATCGGGCGGATTTCATCATAGTCGTAAAACACCACGCGGCCATGGCGCGTCATGCCGAAGTTTTTAAACAGCATATCGCCGGGGAAGATATTGGCCGCCGCCAGCTGACAAATCGCATCGCCGTACTCCTCAATGGCGTGCTGGCGCTGTTCCGGCGTCGCCTGCATCAGCCACAGGTTAAGCGGCTGCATGCGACGCTCCAGCCATAAGTGGCGGATGATCACTACGTCATCGCGCAGCTCGATTTTTTCCGGAATCTCGCGCTCAAATTCCGCCATCAGCGCCGCCGGAATGCGCGCGCGCGGGATGGCGAAATGCTCAAACTCCTGGGTGTCAGCCATGCGCCCGACGCGGTCATGCTCTTTGACCAGCCGGTAACAGGCGCGCACCTGCGCATCCGTCACCTCTTTTTGCGGCGCGAAGCGATCTTTAATCACCTTAAATACCCGATCAAAACCGGGCAGCGTAAATACCAGCATCACCATACCGCGCACGCCGGGTGCGATGGTGAATGCTTCCTGACTGTGCGCCAGGTAATCTAAATATTCGCGATAGCATTCGGTTTTACCGTGTTTCTGGCAGCCAATCGCCATATAGCGCTCGGCGAGGGTTTTGCCCGGCAAAATCGGCTGCAGCCAGGCCACCAGCGCGGCCGGCACCGGTGCGTACACCATGAAATAGGCGCGGGCAAAGCCAAACACGATGCTGGCGTCATTGCTATCGGTGAGACAGGTATCAATCCACAACCGGCCGGCGTCGTCGCGCTGAATCGGCAGCAGACACGGCACAATCTCGCCCGCGCTCAGCTGCAGCCGCGCCACAATCCAGGCGGTTTTGTTGCGATAAAACAGCTCGCTGGCGACGTCCAGCGTGGCATTGGCCAGCTGTGCCGTGCTGAACTGCTCGTGCAGATGCCGCACAATCCAGCCGATGTCGCGCGTCTGATCCTGCCACGTCAGCCGCAACGGAATGTCATTCAATACCTGACGCAGCGTCTCATGCCAGCTGTGCTGCGGCCGGTACAGGCGCGACAGCGGTCGCTGCGCCGGCGGCGCGGGCGCGTACGGCTGTGACGGCAGGATAAACAGCCGCTCAGGCAGTAAGTGGCTGTGCCCCAGCAAGCGACAATAGACGGAATTAAAGAAGCTTTCGGCAATTTCATGACGCGGATAGCCCGGCAGCAGTGTGGCATAGTAGCTTTTCACCCGCAGCCAGAAGGCGTCATCCCAGTCGGCCATCTCGTTGAGGATGCGCAGCTGATTGGCGACCAGCCCGACGTGATGATCGTACAAATGGATACGCGCTTTCATCGCCTGCTGCACCGCCTGCCAGTCCGCCTGTTCAAAGCGCTGCTGCGCGCCTGCGGTAATGTCGAGAAAGCGGCCGTACTGCGCATCAAAACCCTGCAGAATCGTGTGGGCGATAAGGGATTCTCTCGGTGACATCGGCAATCTCCGGCAAGCGTGAGCCAGTGAAACGGTGCGCCATGCTGCGCACCGGGAGTACGCTGATCAGAACTGTGCGGCTTCGGTGGAGCCGGTCAGCGCGGTAACTGACGAGCTGCCGCCCTGAATCACCGTGGTGATGCGGTCAAAATAACCGGTGCCCACTTCCTGCTGATGCGCAGAGAAGGTGTAGCCGCGTTCGCGTGCGGCAAATTCCGGCTGCTGCACCTTTTCCACGTAGTGGCGCATGCCTTCGCCCTGCGCATAAGCGTGCGCGAGGTCGAACATGTTGAACCACATGCTGTGGATACCCGCCAGGGTGATGAACTGAAAGCGGTAGCCCATCTCACTCAGCGCCTGCTGGAAGCGGGCAATGGTGCGATCGTCGAGATTCTTCTTCCAGTTAAACGAGGGCGAACAGTTGTAAGCCAGCAGCTTGCCGGGATACTGCGCGTGAATCGCCTCGGCGAAGCGCTGCGCCAGCGCCAGATCCGGCGTGGAAGTTTCGCACCACAGCACATCGGCATACGGCGCATACGCCAGGCCGCGGGCTATCGCCTGTTCGATACCGGCATGGGTGCGGAAGAAGCCTTCAGCGGTCCGTTCACCGGTGATAAACGGCGCATCGCGCTCGTCGCAATCGGAGGTAATCAGATCGGCAGCGTCGGCATCGGTGCGCGCAATCAGCACCGTGGGCACATCCATCACATCGGCCGCCAGCCGCGCCGCCACCAGTTTCTGAATCGCTTCCTGCGTTGGCACCAGAACTTTGCCGCCCATGTGTCCGCACTTCTTCACCGCCGCCAGCTGATCTTCAAAGTGCACCGCGCCGGCACCGGCCTGAATCATCGCTTTCATCAGCTCAAAAGCATTGAGCACCCCGCCAAATCCGGCTTCCGCATCGGCGACAATTGGCAGGTAGTAATCGATAAAGCCGTCATCGTCCGGCGACAGTCCGCTCGCCCACTGGATTTGATCGGCGCGCTGAAAGCTTTGGTTGATGCGTTCCACCACGTTCGGCACCGAATTGACCGGATACAGCGACTGGTCCGGATACATCTGCCCGGCCAGGTTTGCATCGGCCGCCACCTGCCAGCCGGAGAGATAAATCGCCTCAATACCGGCTTTCGCCTGCTGCACCGCCTGCCCGCCGGTCAGGGCGCCGAGACTATTGATATAGCCTTTGCGCGCGTCACCGTTGAGCAGTGCCCACAGCTTTCTCGCGCCGCGATCCGCCAGCGTGCAGGCGGGATTGACGGAGCCGCGCAGGTTAATGACCTCTTCGGCACTGTAAGGACGGGTAATGCCCTGCCAGCGTGATGTCAGCCAGCTGTTTTCCAGATGAGCGATCTGTTGGGTACGATTTGACATAGCAGTATCTCCAGAGTCAGGGCAGCAGGCGGTAGCCCGGCAGGGTGAGGAAAGGAACCAGTTGTTCGTCGGTGGTGATTTGCGCCATCAGCGCAGCCGCATCTTTATAGCGACCGGCGTCAAAGCGCGTGTCACCCTGGCTGTGGCGCAGGGCCGCCAGCTCTTCATCAAGAAACTGTTCGAACAGCGCGGCGGTCACCAGCTGACCATCGCTGAGGATTTGCTTGTGGTGAATCCACTGCCAGATGGAGGTGCGGGCAATCTCCGCGGTAGCGGCATCCTCCATCAGCCCATCAATAGGCACGCAGCCATTGCCGCTGATCCACGCTTCCAGATACTGCAGCGCAACGCGGATGTTGGCGCGCATCCCGGCTTCGGTGCGCTGACCGCGGCACGGGCGCAGCAGGCGCTCGGCGGTGATCGGCGTATCCTGTTCACGACTGACGTGCAGCTGATTGGGGCGATCGCCCAGCTGGCGGTCAAACTCCGCCATGGCGATGTCTGCCAGGCCAGGATGCGCGACCCAGGTACCGTCATGGCCGTTGCCCGCTTCACGCGCCTTATCCTCCTGCACTTTCTGCATCACCCAGGCGTTGCGTTCAGCGTCTTTGGCCGGGATGAGCGCCGACATGCCGCCCATCGCCAGCGCACCGCGCCGGTGGCAGGTTTTGATCAGCAGGCGCGAATAAGCCTCGAGGAACGGCTGGTCCATGCTGATCTGCTGACGATCCGGAAGGATGCGGTCACCATGCTGGCCCAGCGTTTTGATGTAGCTGAAGATGTAATCCCAGCGACCACAGTTGAGGCCAACCACGTGATCGCGCAGCTCCCACAGGATCTCATCCATCTGGAATACTGCGGGCAGCGTCTCGATCAGTACCGTGGCTTTGATGGTGCCGCGCGGCAGATCGAAACGATCTTCACTGAAGCGGAAGATTTCCCGCCACCATGCCACTTCCGCCGCATGCTCGGTTTTCGGCAGATAGAACCACGGACCGTGGCCCTTCTCCAGCAGCGCGGTGACGTTGTGAAACAGATAGAGCGCAAAGTCGAATAACCCGCCGGGAATGGCCCGATCGCGCCACTCAACATGCTTCTCATCCAGATGTAAGCCGCGAACCCGGCACATCAGCAGCGCCGGATCGGATCGTAACTGGTAGATCTTGCCGTTTTCGCTGGTGAAGCTCAGCGTGCCGTTAACCGCATCGCGCAGCGCCAGCTGGCCATCAAGCAGTTTTTGCCAGGTCGGTGCCAGCGAATCCTCAAAATCGGCCATGAACACTTTGACGTTAGCGTTCAGCGCATTGATCACCATTTTACGATCTGGCGGACCGGTGATTTCGACGCGGCGATCGCGCAGTAGCTGAGGAATGGGCCTCACCTGCCAGTCACTTTGCCGAATGGAAGCGGTTTCCGAATCGAAGTCTGGCAACGCCCCCTGATCGTAGCGCTGCTGGCGTTGCTGACGCGCTTTCAGCAGACGCTCGCGCTCGGGTGCAAAGCGCACCACCAGCGAGTGCAGGAAATCAATGGCTTCGGGCGTGAGCAGCTGCTTCTCCGCGTGGGTAAAGGGCTGGCTAAAGGTCAGTGTCGGGCTGATAACCGTGTCTGTCATGCGGGCTGCCTCCTGGTTTGATCCTTTTTCTAACGACAGGATCGGGCTGTAGGGTATTTTTTAACCGGCAAGATCAGAGCATAATCATTTTTATTTTAATTTCAAAAACTATTTCCATTTTATTGTTTATTTGATTTTATTTATCTGATTTAACTGTAATTTAATCCCACGAAATAAAGGCAATACGTTCCATCATAGAAAAAAGGCAAAAAAAAGCCGCGACAACACGCGGCTGTCACGGCAGGTTTAAACGCGTTGTTAGCAGGCGTTTTACTCGAGCGTTGGATTCATATGGCGCAGATCGAATGGCGTAATCTGGTAGACGTAATAGTTGAGCCAGTTGGAGAACAGCAGGTTGCCGTGGCTACGCCAGGTGGCGCGCGGCGGCAATTCCGGGTTGTCCTGCGGGAAGTAGTTGAACGGCACCTCAGGGTGCAGGCCGGCCTCGTAGTCCCGATGGTACTCACCCGACAGCGTGAGAGCGTCATATTCCGGATGGCCGGTGACAAACGCCAGTCGTTTGTCTTTACTCGCCATCAGATAGGCACCGGTGCTCTCTGATTCGGCAAACAGCTCGAGATCGGTGTAGTCACGAATCAGCTGGCTGGGGAAATCAGCATAGCGTGAATGCGGCGCCAGGAAGTTGTCATCAAAACCGCGCGTCAGCAGCGCGTGCGGATGAAGGATCTGATGCTCATAGACGCCAGACAGCTTGTTCTGTCGCGTCTGTTTAGGAATGCCATACAGGATGTTAAGCGCCGCCTGCACCGCCCAGCAAACGAACAACGTAGAAGTGACGTGCTCTTTCGCCCAGTGCAGCACGCGCTGAATCTGTGGCCAGTAGGCAACATCATTGAAATCAACCAGCCCCAGCGGCGCACCGGTGACAATCAGGCCGTCAAAGTTATCGTTAGCGATATCGTCGAAGTTGCAGTAGAAGTTGTTCAGGTGCTCGCTTGGCGTGTTGCGCGACTCGCGGCTGTCGATGCGTAACAGCTGAACATCGATCTGCAGTGGCGAGTTAGAGAGCAGGCGCAGAAACTGGTTTTCGGTTTCAATTTTCTTAGGCATCAGGTTAAGGATCAATACCTTAAGCGGACGAATCTCCTGAACACTGGCGCGCGATGAGGTCATGACAAAGACATTCTCATTACGCAAAAAATTCACTGCCGGTAATTCGTCGGGGATCCTGATTGGCATAACCTGCTGACCTCTTGCTGATAACCATATAAACGTTTAGACATCCAGATGCCCGAGATTAGCCTGGCTGTCGCTGGATGTCGAGTCTTCATGCGGTTTATGAAAATGTTTCAGCATTGAACGGCAATAGCCGTGAGCGCCGCGCGGTGAGTAGCAGCAATAAGGTCGGAATAAGAGCGCGTTAGAATTTTTTCAGGATTAAATAAGTCGTTATGGAGGGGGTTTTGGGCGGGAAATTTGCCGAAGTACGGACGTAAAAAAGCCCCGGACTCTCGTCCGGGGCTTCTTTACTTATTTAATGCCTGGCAGTTCCCTACTCTCGCATGGGGAGGCCCCACACTACCATCGGCGCTAC
>Ga0308167_1000121_pt1 | contig 184850 bp, 178 predicted proteins | sample PhyCR1_2_FD_202138 | JGI IMG/M metagenome (GOLD analysis project Ga0308167, IMG submission 202138) | Phyllosphere microbial communities from UC Gill Tract Community Farm, Albany, California, United States - DLSLRC.R1 | ecosystem: Host-associated > Plants > Phyllosphere > Unclassified | place...
CCTGAAGATCATCATGATGTGCGAAGTGCCGTCCAACGCACTGCTCGCCGATGAGTTCCTGGAGATCTTCGACGGCTTCTCGATCGGTTCCAACGACCTGACCCAGCTCACCCTGGGCCTGGATCGCGACTCCTCGATCGTGGCGCACCTGTTCGACGAGCGGAACCCGGCGGTGAAGAAGCTGCTGTCGATGGCGATCAAGTCGGCACGTGCCAAGGGCAAGTACGTCGGCATCTGCGGCCAGGGCCCGTCCGATCATCCGGACCTGGCCGAATGGCTGATGCAGGAAGGCATCGAGTCGGTGTCGCTGAACCCGGACACCGTGGTCGACACCTGGCTGCGCCTGGCCAAGCTCAAGGCCAAGGGCTGATCCTCCCCGCCTTGAGATGACGAACAAAACCCCGCGCAAGCGGGGTTTTGTTTTGTGCGACATCGGTAGAGCCGACCGTTGGTCGGCTGCTCCGTTGGTCGGCTGCTCCGTTGGTCGGCCGCTCCATCGGCCGGCTACACCATCGGTCGGCTGTACCCGCCCATCCCCCACACTCCAACGGCACATCGCCTGATGGGCGCCCCGCGCACCGATGGGCATCCTGACGGCATGCCCAGCCCACGCCTTCGTCACGGCCGCCACTCCTGCATCGGCACCGTGTACGCGCTGACGACCATCACGCATGCGCGTGTACCCCATTTCCACCAGCCCGACCTGGCCAGGCATGTCATGCAGGTGCTGCATGCCATGGAAGACGAGCATCGGGTCTGCAACCTTGCGTGGGTGGTCATGCCAGACCACGTGCATTGGCTGATGCAGCTCCGGCAGGGCTCCCTGGGCGCATGCCTGCAGCGCTTCAAATCGCGCAGCAGCCTGCTCATCAATCGCCAATCCGCCCGCAACGGCCCTGTCTGGCAAGCCGGTTATTACGACCACGCACTACGCAAGGACGAAGACCTGCGACGCCAAGCCACCTACATCCTCGCCAACCCGGTCCGTGCCGGCCTGGCGGAGGTGATCGGTGCGTATCCCTTCTCGTGGTGCAGATGGCCCACCGAAGACCATCCGCCCAGGTAGAGCCGACTGTTAGTCGGCTGCCGCGCATCGCGCGGCGGATCACGTGTGCGGGGCGCCGGAGGGGAGAGCAGCTGACCAACGGTCAGCTCTACCGACCATGGATCGTGGGCCTAAGCGCCGGTAGAGCCGACCGCTGGTCGGCTGCCACGCATCGCGCGGCGGATCACGTATGCATGGCGTCGGATGGGAGGGCAGCCGACCAACGGTCGGCTCTACGCATTGCGCGTTCAGGCCTCTGCGGTTTCCGCCACCGGGTAGTCGGTGAACCCTTCCGCGCCGCCGCCGAAGAACGTGGCCTTGTCCGGGAGATTCAGCGGCAAGCCCTGCTGCAGACGCTCCGGCAGGTCCGGGTTGGCGATGAACGGCCGGCCGAAGGCGATCAGGTCGGCCCACCCCCTGGCCAGCGCCTCCTCGGCGCGTTCCACGGTGTACTTGCCGGCGTAGATCAGCGTGCCGCGATAGATCATGCGCAGTGCCTCCTTGAAGGCTACCGGCATGACCGGGGCGTCTTCCCAGTCGGCTTCGGCGATGTGCAGGTAGCCCACGCCGATCTCGTCCAGCAGATGCGCCGCGGCCAGGTAGGTCGCCTGCGGGGTGTCGTCCACCGCGCCCTGCAGCGTGGTCAGCGGCGCCAGGCGCACACCGACGCGCTCGGCCCCGATCTCCGCGGCCACCGCCGCGGTCACCTCGCGCAGGAAGCGCAGGCGGTTCTGCAGCGAGCCGCCGTAGCCGTCGGTACGCTGGTTGGCCTGCGAGTCGATGAACTGGTTGATCAGATAGCCGTTGGCACCGTGCAGTTCGATACCATCGAAGCCGGCGGCGATCGCATTGCGCGCGGCCGTCGCGTAATCGCGCACGATGCCGGCGATCTCTTCGGTGGACAGCGCCCGCGGCATCGAGTGCTGGACCATCTCGCCGACGCCGCTCTGCGGACCCCGGCCCTCCGGATCGACGAACACCTTGACCCCTTCGGCCAACAGCGCCGACGAGGACACCGGCGCGGCGCCGCCCGGCTGCAGGGCCACGTGCGAGACGCGGCCAACGTGCCAGAGCTGGGCGACGATGCGGCCGCCGGCGGCATGTACCGCCTCCGTCACGCCGCGCCAGCCGGCAACCTGGGCCTCGTTGTGGATGCCCGGGGTCCAGGCATAGCCCTGCCCCTGCTGGCTGATCTGGGTACCCTCGCTGACGATCAGGCCGGCCGAGGCACGCTGGGCGTAATAAGTGGCCATCAGCGGCGTGGCGACGTTGCCCTCACCGGCCCGCGAACGGGTCATCGGCGGCATCACGATACGGTTGGGCAGCGTCAGCGCGCCGCGGGTATAGGGAGAGAACAGCATGGCAATCCTTGATCGGGGGAGCCGCCGAAGCGGTGATGCCGACAAGGATGGGGACAGGGCTGCCGGCCCAACAGGCCTGCGGCGGCAAAACAGTTGTGCCGCCGATGCAACGATCGCTCAGTTGCGCTCGGCGGCCAGCAGGGAATAGGCGGCCCGCACGGTCTCGTAGCCGTAGCTGCGCTCCAGCCGGCGCACGATGAAATGCCCGCGCGCCACGTCCTGGTAGTAGTCGGTGAACATGGTATTGAGCGTGGCGCCGGCCACCGCCCCGACGATCGGGACCGCCTGAGCGGCAAACTTCTCGGTGACCACCACGCCGAAGCGCGCCGCCACTTTCTCCACGATCTTGGCCAGCCATTTGCCGGCTTCTTTCGGGGTCAGGCCGATCATCACCGGGCTGCCGCCGACCGCACGCCCGGCCAGCTCGGCCGACAAGTGGCGCATCACCTCGGCAGTGAAGCCACGCGTGATGTAGTAGCCCGTCTCGCTGGCGTCATCCTTGCCGGAGTTGCCGCCCAGCGCGAACACCTCCAGGCAGGCATGCCGCGTGCTCATCTCGCGCAGGTCGAAGCCCTCGCTGCGGGCGACATCGGCCACCGAGCGCATCATGATCGTGGTGGACACGGGCAGTTCGATGAACAGCGTGGTGAAGCCGAACGCACCACCTACCGCGCCCGATGTCGCCGCCGCCAGCTTGTGCCAACGCGTGGAGGCCGCCTTGCCGGGCGTGTTGTCCATGCTCCACAACGCGGCCTGGGCGGATTTGAACAGGGCCGCCTCGACCGCGCCGTGGATGCGGCGCGATACCGAATCAGGCAACCGCTTGACCGCGAACTCCAGTGGCGAGCCGATCAGGTTGGCCATCTTGGCCGTCAGCGTGGGCGATTCCAGCAGCTCCACCGCACGTTGCAGATCACGCCAATCCTGCGAGGTCGGCAGGATCGAGGACGGCAGCGGCGGCGGTTGCGGCGAGGTGATGGCATTCATGGCCGCGATCATAGCGCCGCCGATGTTCATCGCTCGTCGCCTCGCCTGCCGTCAGCTGAACGATCCGGCACAGGCCGGCGTGCCGTGCCGATCCTGCCCGCTGGATCAGGCCGGCAGGCCCGAAAGCGCCCCCATGAACTGGCGGTAATGGCGCAGTTCTTCGATCGAATCGTGGACGTCGCTCAGCGCGGTATGGCTGGCGGTCTTGCCGACGCCCGCCGCGACGCTCGGGGCCCAGCGCTTGGCCAGTTCCTTGATCGTGGACACGTCCAGATTGCGGTAATGGAAGTACTTCTCCAGGCGCGGCATTTCACGGTGCAGGAAGCGACGGTCCTGGCAGATCGAGTTGCCGCACATCGGCGAGGCACCGGCCTTGATCCACTGCTGCAGGAACGCGATGGTCTGCGCTTCGGCCTGGCCGAGGGTCACCGTGCTGTCGACCACGCGCTGCCACAGGCCCGAGCGGCGGTGCTGGTTGCGGTTCCATTCGTCCATCGCCTCCAGCCGTTCCACCGGATGATGGATGGCGAACTCCGGACCTTCGGCCAGCACCTTCAACTGCGCATCGGTCACCACCGTGGCGATCTCGATGATCGCATCGTTATCGGTGTCCAGACCGGTCATTTCCAGATCGATCCAGATCAGTCGCTCGCCTTCTGCGCCGTTGTCGGCCATGTGTTCGCCTTGTGCTGGGCCGCCGCTTGCGCCGCGACCGGGATGGAGGAGGCGCCCATGATACCGCCAACGCGTCACGGCCCTGTCGCTGCAGCGGCGTTATTCCAGCAGCAACGGCGGCTTGCCGCGCTTGGCGCGGAAGTAGTTGGTCAACCGGGTGCTGGCATCCTTGGCCAGCACGCCCCCGTGGATTTCCACGCGATGGTTGTGGCGCGGGTCGCCGATCAGGTCGAACACGCTGCCGCAGGCGCCAGTCTTGGGATCGGTGGCCGCGTACACCAGCCGCGCCACGCGTGCGTGCACGATCGCCATCGCACACATCGCGCATGGCTCCAGCGTGACGTAGAGCGTGCTGCCGATCAGCCGGTGGTTGGTGATCGCCCTGCCCGCCTGCCGCATCGCGACGATCTCCGCATGTGCGCTGGGGTCGTGGTCGGCGATGTTGAGGTTCCAGCCTTCTCCAAGCACGCTGCCATCGGCACCGACCAGCACCGCGCCGACCGGGATCTCGTTGAACTCACGCTCGGCCCGCTCGGCCAGCCCCAGCGCGTGGCGCATCCAGTATTCGTCCTGGTCGTGCACCGGCACGCCCAGCGGCGGCGGCGGCGCGAGGCGCTCAACCATGGCCGTTGGCCTTGCGTACGAACGCGTCGAACGCGGCCAGGGTGGCCTCGCTCACGTGGTGTTCGATCCCTTCGGCATCGCGGCGCGCCGAATCGGCATCCACGCCCAGCGCCAGCAGGAACTGCTCCACGGTCTGGTGGCGGGCGCGCATCTCCACCGCCAGCTGCTCGCCGGCCGGGGTCAGGAACACGCCGCGGTACGGGCGCTGGATCGCCCAGCCCTCCTTGACCAGGCGCTTGAGCGCCTTGGCCACCGTCGGCTGCGCAACCCCCAGCCGCGTCGCGATATCCACCTGCCGGGCCTCACGGCCATCGGCGATCAGGTCCGCGATCAGCTCCACGTAATCCTCGACCAGCTCGGACCGGCGCGCTTCACGCACCTGCACGAAGCCCTCGACATGCACCTGGGCGTCGATCAGGGGCGAGACGGCTTTACGGGTCGAGGACGGCATGGTGGCTCCAGCAATGGCCGCTGGCGAAGGGCTTCGGCGCCCGGACAGTTTACCTCACGGGGGTTTGCGACTGATCCGGGCGGCCCGGCGGGCGCCGCGCGCGCCGATCTTTCGATAGGCAACGACCAGAATGAAACCCATGTCTCATTCACAGGATCTTGTATTTGACAAATGATTTTTGTTGCCGGATACATACACCACCTACTCAGCCATGGACCCGGCCGAAGGCCAAGGAGCAGCATGGACGCATCCGCATTCCGGAAGTACGGCAGCCTCGCGCTCATCGTTGTCCTGGCCGTGCTGATGACCGCGCTGGCGGTACAGAACCGGCAGCTCCGCCAGGAGCAGGCGCTGCTGGTGAGCAAGGTCGAACAGATCTCCAAGGCCGCCCACGGCCTTCCCGAGGGCGCCCAGCCCGAGGCCCTCACCACCACGGCACTCGACGGCCAGGCGGTTACCCTTGCCGGCCCGGCCAGCGGTCGCCAGGTCCTGTACTTCTTCTCCCCTGCCTGCAGGTTCTGCCTGGCCTCGGTGCCGCAGATCCAGGCGCTGGACGCGGCCGGCCGCAACAACGGCAACCGCGCCTTCGAGATGGTCGGCATCAGCCTGCCGCCCCACGAAACCGCTGCCGATTACGCGCGCCAGCATGGTTTCGCGTTTCCGGTGGTGAACGATACCGATGACCGGCTCCGGCAGCGCTACACCGCGACCATGGTGCCGATGGTGGTCGTCATCCAGGACGGCAAGGTGATCTACCGCCATGTCGGCCAGCTCAAGGAGCGCTCGGTGGATGCGATCACCGGCGCATTCGTGATCAACGCCGCCCGTAACCAGGCGCCCGCGCCGGCAGGCTGAAGCCATCCCACGTCGCTGCCAAGGCGACATGACCAGGTCCCTCCGCGCCCGCTCGCCGGGGGCGGATCGACAGTTCCGTCCGTGTTCCCGTTGCATCCGCGTCACCACAACAGGAGAAGCACCATGAAGTCCAGGAAGTTCCTTTCGGTCTTTGGCGGTATCGCTGTTGTCTGCGCCCTGGCGTTCGCATCGAGCCAGGCAGTGGCGACCTCCAGCCAGCCCAAGCAGCTGGATGGCTGTCCCTACAAGCCCGGCTGCACCTATGGCGGGCACAGCGAGATCCGGTGCTGCCAGCCGGTGTAGCGCGTGACTGCGTGGCAACACGCGCCCCGTCCGCCTCATCCACAGAAGGAAAGACAGACCATGAAGTCGAAAACGCGGTTGTTGTCAGCCCTCAGCGGCGTCACCCTGATCTGCGCGTTGGCCTTCGCATCCAGCCAGGCGCTGGCCACCTCCAGCCAGCCCAAGCCGCTGGCCGGCTGTGAAGACCAGCCGGGCTGCACCTACGGTGGGCACGGGCTGTATCTGTGCTGCGAGCCGCTGTAAGCACGTCCACCATCCCGGCCCTGCGCCGGGATGGTTCTATCCGGCCTCAGCGCGGCCGGCGCTGCAGCGCGGTCTCGAAGATCACCGCGCCCTCGATGTTGTGGGCCACCAGCGTGCCGCCATGCGCACGGGCGAACTCGCTGGCGATGAACAGCCCCAGCCCCAGCCCGCGACTGTCGTGGAAACTGGCCTTGAACGGCTCGAACAACCGCGGCAGCAATGCCTCCGGAATCTGACCGGCATTGCGCACCTGCAGCCGCAGTGGCGCGCTGCGCTCGCCTTCCAGCCGCACCACCACCGGCGCATCACCCCCATGCAGCACCGCGTTGCCGATCAGGTTGGACAGCAACTGCGCGAGGCGATCGGGATCGCCCTGCAGCTGGGCATCGCCCTGTACCTGCAGCTCGATGGTCGCCTGCGGGTGCGCACGGCTGATCTCGGCCACCACCGCCGAGGCCAGTTCAGCCAGGTCGCACTCGGTGCTGTGCAGGCGCAGGCCGCCGGTACGGATCCTGGAGAAATCCAGCAGCTGCTCGACCATCCGCACCATGCGCTGTGCGCTGTTTTCCAGATGGACCAGGGTCCGCTGGACCTGGCTGTCATCGGGCAGATCCAGCGACAGCTTGTCGGCACACAGCAGGATCGCCGCCAACGGCGTACGCAGGTCGTGCGTCAACACCGCCATCATCGTTTCATTGAGCTTGAGCGCGTGCTCCAGCGCCTCGTTGCGCGCCTTGAGCAGCTGCTTCTGCTGGTAAAGCTCGATGAACACATTGACCTTGCTCATGATCACCTGCGGCTCGATCGGCTTGTGCAGGAAATCCACGGCGCCGGATTCGTAGCCCTTGAAGGCCCGCACCGGATCATTCGGCGAAGCGGTCAGGAAGATGATCGGCACGTCGCGGCTGCGTTGCGAGCCGCGCATCAGCTCGGCCAGCGAGAAGCCGTCGATCTCGGGCATGTGCACATCCAGCAGGGCCAGCGCGACTTCATGCTCCAGCAGCAGCTCGAGTGCTTCAGCACCGGACAGCGCACACAGGATCTCCAGACCCGGGCGACGCAACAGCGCTTCCATCGCGACGAGGTTCTGCGGGATGTCATCGACAATCAGCAGCTTCACGCAATCGGTGGTGGCAGTCGACCCGGCGGGCTCGATCAGGTTCATCGGGTAAGGCCTTTCATACGCGTGCAGATGGAGGTGAGCGGGAGCACCGCGTCGGCGCCGGCGTGTGCCAGGGCCGATGCGGGCATCATCGAGGAATAGGCCTCCTCAGGGCATTGGATCCAGGCTTCGCCACCGGCCTGGCGGACCGCGGCGACACCGTCGCTGCCGTCACTGCTGGCGCCGGTCAGCAGGATCGCCAACACGCCGCCGCCGAACACATCGGCGGCGCTTTCAAACAGGGGATCGATCGCCGGGCGCGAGAACAGCACCGGTGGATCGACCGACAGTGCCAGCGTGTCATGGTCCTCCACCAGCAGGTGGTAATCCGGCGGCGCGAACGTCACCGTACCGGCCTGCAGCGGTTGTTTGTCCTCGGCCTCGCGCACCGGCAGCGGGCAACCGGCATCGAGCAGGTCGGCAATGCGGCTGGGCCGGTCGCGCGGCAGGTGCAGCACCACCAGCACCGGCAGCGCCAGCGTGGCCGGCAGCGCCGACAGCAACGCCTGCAGCGCACTGACGCCACCGGCCGAAGCGCCGATGACCACCAGGTCGAACCGGCTGCGCTGGGAGGCCGTGCTCATCAGGCCAGCTTCCGGTACAGGCGCTGGTCGCGCGCGCAGGCTTCGAACAGATCCGCGTGCGCGCCGAACTGCAGCGACTCCTTGCTGCCCAGGCCCAGGAAGCCGCGGTGGACCAGGGCTTCATGGAACAGGCCGATGGCGCGGTCCTGCAGCGGCCGCTGGAAATAGATCAGCACGTTGCGGCAGGACACCAGGTGGACTTCGGAGAACACCGTATCGGTGGCCAGGCTGTGGTCGGCGAACACGATGTTGCGCTTGAGGCGGCGATCGAACACCACGCTGCCGTAGCCGCTGCTGTAGTAATCCGAGAGCGAGCCGGTGCCACCGGCCGCCAGGTAATTGCGGCTGAACTGCGCCAGCCGGTCCAGCGCGAAGGCCCCGGATTCGGCCGCCTGCAACGCTTCGGGATTGATGTCGGTGGCGTAGATGATCGCCCGGTCCAGCAGGCCTTCCTCGTGCAGCAGGATCGCCAGCGACCACACTTCTTCGCCGGTGCTGCACCCGGCGATCCACAGTTTGATCGAGGGATAGGTGCGCAGCACCGGCACGGCGTGCTCGCGCAGCACCCGGAAGTACGGCGGGTCACGGAACATCTCCGAGACCTGCACGGTGAAGTACTGCATCGCCTGGGCGAAGGTGTCCGGCTCGTGCAACAGGCGGTGCTGCAGCGCGCCCATGGTCGGGCAGTCGAACCGGGCCATGGCATGGCGCATGCGCCGCCGCAGCGATGCCAGCGCATAGTCACGGAAGTCGTAGTGGTAGCGCTGGTACACCGCCTCCAGCAACACCTTCAGCTCCAGATCGAACAGCTCCGCTTCATTCATCGGCGCGAGCACCACACGCGGCACAGCGACACCAGCTTGTCCACGTCGATAGGCTTGGCGATGTAATCGTTGGCACCGGCCTGGAGGCAATGCTCGCGGTCATCGGGCATCGCCTTGGCGGTCAACGCGATGATCGGCAGGTCGCGCCAGCGGTGGTCGGCGCGGATCTCGCGCATGGCGGTCAGCCCGTCCATCTCCGGCATCATGATGTCCATCAGCACCAGGTCGATTTCCGGGCGCAGCTTCTCCAGCGCCTCGCGGCCGTTGCGGGCGATATCAAGGGTGACGCCGAGCGGCTCCAGCACGCTGGACAGCGCGAAGATGTTGCGCACATCGTCCTCGGCCAGCAGCACGGTACGGCCATCGAGCACCGCATCGCGGCGACGCGCTTCGCGCAGCAGGCGCTGCTGGTCGGTCGGCAGCGAGGCCTCCACGCTGTGCAGGAACAGGGTTACCTCATCGAGCAGGCGCTCGGGCGAGCGCGCGCCCTTGATGATGATGCTCTTGGAATAGCGGCGCAGGCGCTGTTCTTCATCGCGGGTCAGTGCGCGGCCGGTGTAGACGATCACCGGCGGGAACGCGACCGCATCATTGCCGGCCATGCGCTCGAGCAGGTCATAGCCGGTGCCGTCCGGCAGCGCGAGGTCGGTGACCATGCAATCGAAGGTGGACCCGGCCAGTTCGGCCATCGCCTCGGTGATGGTGCCCACCGCGGTGATTTCCAGCTGGTCACGGCCAAGCAGCAGCTGCAGGTTCGAACGCAGCTCGCTGTCGTCCTCCACGATCAGCAGGCGGCGCATGTCGCGCTGGCTGGTGGCTTCCAGCTGCTGGATCGCTCCGACCAGGCGCTCGCGCGTGGCCGGCTTGATCACATACCCGATCGCGCCCAGCTCCATCGCCACCTGCGAGCGCTCCAGCCCGGAGACCACGTGGACCGGGATATGGCGCGTGGCCGGGTCGCGCTTGAGGCGCTCGAGCACGCTCAGGCCGGAGACGTCGGGCAGGCCGATATCCAGCAGGATGCCGTTCGGGCGCAGCTCGGCAGCCAGGCTCAACGCCTCTTCGGCGGTACCGGCCACTACGCAGTCGAAGTCCAGTTCGTGCGCCATCGAGACCAGGGCGCTGGCGAATGCAGTGTCATCCTCGACCACCAGGATCATCCGGCCGGCGCGGCTGCGGCGGCCGCGGTCATCGACCACCTTGTCCTGGGCCGGCGCCGGCGCGGCGGTGGGTTCGCCATGCGCCCGCCCCAGCGGTGCGGAAGCCGGCCGGGACGGCGCCGCTACGGCGGCCGGGCGCACGTCATGCACCACGTGCTGGGTGTTGCCCGTGCCGCCACCGGCCAACAGCGGCAGTTCGAGCGTGAAGCAGCTGCCGCGGCCCGGCTCGCTGGAGACGGTGATGCTGCCGCCCATGCGTGCAGCCAGGTCGCGCGAGATCGACAGCCCCAGCCCGGTGCCACCGTAACGGCGGCGGGTGCTGCCGTCGGCCTGGCGGAACGCCTCGAAGATGACCGCGGTCTGCTCTTCGGGAATGCCGATGCCGGTATCGGAGACGGCGAACTGGATCCGCCCTGCCCCCGCACTGCGCACCTTCAGCGAGACGCTGCCGTGCTCGGTGAACTTGACCGCATTGGCCAGCAGGTTCTTGAGGATCTGCTGCAGGCGCTGGCTGTCGGCCAGCAGCTGGGTCGGCGCCTCCGGGGCAGCGCTGATCTCCAGGGCCAGGCCCTTCTGCAAGGCCATCGGCTCGAACGTTTCCTTCAGGCGCTGCAGCACGCTGGACACGGCCAGGTTCTCTTCAACCAGCTCCACGTGGCCGGCCTCGATCCGAGACAGGTCGAGGATGTCGTTGATCAACGCCAGCAGATCGTTGTTGGACGAGTGGATCGCCTGGGCGTACTTGACCTGCTCGGCGGTCAGCGTGCCGTCCTTGTTGTCGGCCAGCAGCTTGGCCAGGATCAGTGCGCTGTTGAGCGGCGTGCGCAGCTCGTGGGACATGTTGGCCAGGAACTCGGATTTGTAGCGTGAACTGGCTTCCAGCTCGTTGCTGTTCTGGACCAGCTGCGCCTGGGCCAGCAGCAGCGCCTGCTGGCGCGACTCCAGCTCGTGGGTGCGCTCTTCGAGCTGCACGTTGGTCTGCTCCAGCTCGGCCTGCTGCTGCTCCAGGTTGGCCTGGGAATGCAGCAGGCTGCGGCTCTGCTCTTCCAGCTCTTCGTTGGCCACCCGCAGCTCTTCCTGCTGGGTCTGCAGCTCCTCGCTCTGGCGCTGGGTCTCTTCCAGCAGCTCCACCAGCTGCGCATTGAGCAGCGACGCCCGCAGGGCGATGCCGATCGGCTCGGCGCACTGCAGCAGCAGCGCCATTTCCAGGCTGCGCGCAGGCGACACACCGGCACGGCCCAGCTCGATCACGCCGATCACCACGCCATCGGCCGTGATCGGCCCCAGCAGGCGCTGGTGAACGGTGGTGCGGCCCAGTGGCGTATCGATATCCAGCGGGCTGTCACTGTCCTCCAGACGACGCGCGCGGCCTTCGCGGATGATCTCGCCCCATTGCCCGGCATGTGCCGGCAGGGTCTCGGGCAGCTGCGACGGCAGCGCGGAGCCGCCGACCAGCACCAACCGCTCGCCCTGCAGGCGGTACATCGCGCCGACATCGGCATTGAGCTGCGCGCACAGGGCGCGCATGGCCTGGTCAGCCAGCTCGCGCGGGGTGGGATCGCCCTGCAGGCTGGTGCCGACCACGTTCTCGCCGGCCTGCAGCCACAGCGCATCGGCCGCTTCACGGCGCGCACCGATGGCCTTCATCACGGTCAGCGCCATCATCAGGAACGCGACGCCACCGATGCTGCGATTGACGAAGGAAAACGCCGAATTGCTGCTCGCCGGCGCCACGTTGTAGCCCACCGCAAGCAGGATGCACGAGCCGATCGCCACCAGCAGCGGCACTTCCATGCGACGCTGGAACAGCGTGATTCCGACTGCCATGAAGTAGGTCAGCCAGACCGCATAGCCCAGCGGCACCACCATCTCCGTGCCCAGCGTGGCGGCCATCAAGGCGGCCGACGCAAGCCAGATCCAACGGTCACGGGAGGTAGGCGCAGAATTCATGCCGTGTTCCAGCTCAAAAGGGGCCTGATGGTACCCGAAGCGGTAAACGGGTGTTAAGCGCCAGAAGTCAGCGTGATTGCGGCACGTTCTTGACATTTTCTTCACATCATGGCCCCTACGGTTCGGTCCCTTATCGGGGAGTCGATAACCGTCGTGGTCCAGGCCGTATCCAGCGTTGCACCGCTTGCCGACGAAAGCCGGCAGCTCAAGCTGTTGATCGACAACGTGAGCGATCACGCGATCTATCTGCTCGATACGCAGGGCAACATCTGCAGCTGGAACCGTGGCTGCGAGCGGGTCAAGGGCTACACCGCCGAAGCCGTGATCGGCAAGCATGTCGGCCTGTTCTATACCCCCGAGGATCAACAGCTGGGCGTGCCCCAGCAGGCGCTGGCGTATGCGCGTGACCATGGCCGCTTCGTCGGCGAGGGCTGGCGGGTGCGCTGCACTGGCGAGCGGTTCCGTGCCGGCGAAGTGATCGAGCCGGTCCGCGAAGACGGCTGCCTGCTCGGGTTCGTCAAGGTCACCCAGGATGTCACCGAGCGCTACCAGGCCCAGCGCCTGCTGCAGGATGCGCAGCGCGCGCATGTCCAGCAACGGCAGCTGGACAACGTGGGCCGGCTGACCCGCGGCCTGGCCCATGAATTCAACAACCTGCTGACCACCATCGGCAACGCACTGGACCTGATCGCCCTGCGCCCCGACGCCGACAACCGCACCCAGGAGCTGGTGGACCTGGCCCAGGCCGCCGCCGACCGGGGATCGCTGCTGACCCGCCAGCTGCTGGCGTTCTCGGCCGATCAGACCCTGGTGCGCGAGCCGGTGGTCGTGCAGGAGTTCCTGCGCGATGCCCTGCCCGTCCTGCGCCGCGCCTGCCCGGCTGGCATCGAGGTGCAGCTGGAATTGACGGCGGACCTGCCACCGATCGTCACCGATGGCGTACAGTTGCATAGCGCCGTGTTGAATCTGGTGCTCAATAGTGCCGAAGCGATGCCCCAGGGCGGCACGGTCACGATCACGGCCGAGGTCGAACAGCGACTGGCACCGGATCTGTCCCAGCCCATGCGCCGCCACTATGTCGCCATCGCGGTGACCGATGAGGGCGACGGTATGCCCCCGGACATCGCCGAGCGCGCCAGCGAGCCGTTTTTCACCACCAAGGAAGTCGGCAAGGGCAGCGGTCTGGGCCTGAGCCAGGTGTTTGGCTTCGTCTCGCAGTGCGACGGCTTCGTCGACGTACAAACCGCCCCCGGAAGGGGCACCACCGTCCGCCTGTTGTTACCTGTCATTGAGGAAGTCGAGCATGTCTGAGCCCCTACGCGTATTGATGGTCGAAGACCAGCAGGACCTGCGTGAACTGATCGGCCAGGCGTTGCAGGACTTCGGTATCGAAATCCACACGGCCGACGATGGTCCGACCGCCCTGCGCCTGATGCAGGACCCGGGTGGGTTCGATGTGGTGTTCAGCGATATCAGCATGCCCAACGGCATGAGCGGCGTGGAGCTCAGCGAGCACGTGGCCGACGTGCTGCCCAATGCGCGCATGATCCTGGCGTCTGGCTATGCGCGCTCGCAGCTGCCGCCACTGCCGGACCATGTCGAATTCCTGCCCAAGCCCTATCGCCTGCGCCAGTTGGTCACCTTGCTGCAGTCGCCGGACGCACCGCTCTGAGCCAGGGTTCCGCCCAGCCTGCGTGAACGCTTCATCCGCCTCGCCCCTGCTTCACACTGGTTCTGCATTGCCATCGTGATAGTAGCGATGAAGTCGGAACAGGGCGCGGTACATGCTGGACAGACGCAACGATGTTGACCGGATCGCGTTGATCGAAGCACTCAACGTGATGGACCCTGCGCTGGGCACGGCGCTGGACCCGATCACCGAACTGGCGGCCTTCACCTTCGGCGTGCCGATCGCGCTGGTGTCGATCTTCGATGCCGACCACCAGCACCTCATCTCGCGCGTGGGGCTGGCGCTGACCCGCAACGAACGGCATGCCTCGATCTGCGCGCACGCGCTGGGTTCCAGCCAGGTGCTGCAGATAGAGGATCTTCGCCAGGACCCACGCTTTGCCGGCAATGCGCTGGTCGCCGGCCCCGAGCAGCTGCGCTTCTATGCCGGTACGCCGCTGATCACCAAGGGCGGCGTCGCGCTGGGTACCCTGTGCATCATGGGGCGTGAGCCGCGGCGGCTCTCTGCCGAAGAGCAGGTGCAGTTGCAGACGCTCTCACGCGTGGTGGTTGCGCAGATGGAACTGAAGATGTCGCTCGGCCGCCGTGATCAGGTCAGCGGCCTGCCCAACCGGCAGCAGTTCCAGGCCGACCTCACCTCCCTGTCCCGCCGCGGTGAAGGCCGGAGGTTCACGGCGGTGCTGCTGGATGTGTTCGACCTGCAGAGCGCCAACGACGCCGGCCAGGCCCTGGGCATGAAACCCGTGGAAACCCTGCTGCGCCAGGCGGCGCTGCGCGTGCAGGACGTGCTGCGTGATGTTACGCAGGTCTATCACGTGGGAGTGACCCGTTTCGCCTTCCTGCTGGCGGACCACTCGCATCACCAGACCGAGGGCCTGCTCGACCGCCTGCGCGTGCGCATGCGCCGGCCGCTGATGGCCGGCAGCATCCCGATGTCACCGCAGTTCCATGCCGGCGTCTGCGACTTCCGCGCGGTAAGCGAGGAGACCGCGGATCTGGTCCGCAAATGCCTGGTCGCCATGCATCATGCCCTGCAGACCGATGCCTGCCTGTGCTGGTATTCGCAGGAACGCGACGATGCCCTGCGCCGCCGTTACCGGTTGGCCTCCGATGCCGGACGCGGCCTGGCCCAGCACCAGTTCAGCCTGGTGTACCAGCCGCGCTTCGATCTGATCGATGGGCAGCCGGTGTCGGCCGAAGCCCTGCTGCGCTGGACCCATCCGATGCTGGGCCCGATCAGCCCGGGCGAATTCATCCCGGTGCTGGAGCGCACGGCGCTGATGCCGGCGCTCAGCCGCTGGGTCATCGACCACGCCCTGGCCCAGGCCGCGCACTGGCAGAAGACCGTGCCCGGCTTCAGCCTGTCCATCAATCTCTCCCCGCGCGACTTCGATGACCAGTGCGTGTGGAGCGTGCTGTCCGAGCGGCTGCATGCCTACGGCCTCGCCCCGGGCCTGATCGAAATCGAAATCACGGAAGGCCAGTGGCTCAACCACCATCCGGCGGCGCTGCCGCAGTTGCGTGAGATGGCGGCGGCCGGCGTGCGCATCGCGATCGACGACTTCGGCAGCGGCTACAGCAACTTCGGCTATCTCAGCGAGGTGCCGATCAGCCATATCAAGATCGACCAGACGCTGGTCACCGGGCTGGCGCGCTCACGCACCGCCCGGCTGAAGGTGGAAGCCATCATCAAGCTGGCCCGGCAGCTGGGCTACCGCACCGTGGCCGAAGGCGTGGAAAACGAGGCCGAGCTTTCGCTGCTGCGGCTGTGGGGCTGCGATGAAGCGCAGGGCTACCAGCTGGCCCGGCCGATGCACCCCGACGCGGTGCTGCACCTGGTCAACGCCTGCCGCGCCGGCCCGTTGCCGGATGCCGGCTGACCCGACGGAACTCACCGCCAACCAGTGCGCGGGGCGATAATGGGCCGCCCGTCTTTGCTACCGCCGCCATGTCCGATCTTTCCCCGCTGCCCACCCTGCCGCTCGGCCATTACCGCCATTTCAAGGGCGGCAACTACGAGGTGATCGGGGTTGTACGCCACAGTGAAACGCTGGCGCCGATGGTGCTGTACCGGCCGCTGGATTCGGATGTCGGCCTGTGGGTGCGTCCGTACGAGATGTTCGTCGCACGGGTGGAGGTGGAGGGGCACTGGCGGGCGCGCTTTGCGCCGGTGGAGGCGGGCGGCTGAGACGCCCCACGCCCTCCCTGAAGGGCCTTCAGCCCGCCACAGCCCGCGCCCCGTCCACCAGCGCACGCAACTGCGTGGTCACCGCGCGGAACTGCTCCGGCAGCGCGGCCGCGTCGAGCGCGTCCACCTGACGCGAAAGCACCGACAGCGCCTCGGCCATGCTGACCACCGGCTGCCCTTCTCCGGCTGGCGCATCCTGCACATCCAGCTGCGCGCCGATCAGCCCCGCCAGCACCTCGAAGCCTTTCACCGTCGCGGCGTCGAGTCTGGAAGGATTGGGATCCAACGCGCACAGCGTGCCGTGGAAGCCACCATCGCGGCGGAACATGGGGACCGAGATGTAGCTCTCGAACCCATACAGCGCGGGCGTGGGATGGCTGGAGAACACCGGATGGGTGCTGGCCTGGTCGAACTGGACCAGATGGCGATGCTCGCGTATCTCATCGCAGATGGTGGTCTCCAGCACCAGGTCATCGCCCGGGCGCAGACCGAAATCCAGACGATCATGCACGGCGCAGGCGGTCCACCGATCGGCGGTGACACGGGCCACCGCAACGAACCGCATGCCGGTCATCGCACTCGCCAACTCCAGCATGCCCGGCACGGCCGGCATCGCAAGCAGTGCGGCCACGTCATCCAGGCGCGGATCCGTGGCATGGGCCAACGACGCCGCAGGCGCGCTGCCCGGACCATCGTCATCCAGCGGGTTCTCCATCGCGGCGAGGCGGCGGTCCAGCGCTTTCGCGTTGACCTCGTTGAACAGGCCACGCACCGAGGCCGACAACGCCCTGGCATCGGTGATCGCACCCACGAAATGGAGGCCCTGCCCGACCAGGCGGATCTGCTCGACGCCGTGATCCAGCCGCAATGATGGCCACGCCAGGCGGTGCAGGATGCGCAGCCAGTCAGCGCGCGGGGTGTCATCCAGCAGCGCGGTGACAATCACCCGCTGCGAACGGGTCCCCGCCTGTGGGCCGGGCAGATCGAAACCGATAAGGGCAGGAAAGCCTGGACTGGAAGACATCGCAACCTCTCTGGCGGCATCGCGCAGCCATCGACGGGTGGCCTTGAAGCGAAATTGTCGCATGAATGGGCGAGACTGGCCGTGATCGACTAGTGATATTTCGTCGCCGCCCACCGGCCAATGCCGCTGGGCGCGCAATGCGGCCCGGGTCCAAAAGGCTGCGGCTATCATTGAGGTGATCGACCACCTCTCAACGACAAGGAAGTAAGACATGGGTCCTGCGGGTTCAGGGTTTTCGCTGTTGGTCGCGCTCATTGGCGCGCTGCTCGGGTTGTTGTGGCTGTTCGTTCCGTTTGCCATCTTCGGCATCAAGGGGCTGCTGCAACAGATCGTGGCCGAACAACGGCGCACCAATGAGATCCTCAGCCGCGTGCACGGCGAGCGCCTTCCGCCGGCGGCGCCCGAGCCGCAGCCGTTCAGGGCGCGGCCGTATCCGTGAAAAGGCGGCGATAGCCAAGCGCGGCGGGCCTGTCCGCACGCTGCGGTAGGCCGCTCACGGGGCAACGCGCACCAGGCAGATCCAGCGTTCCATGGGCCCGGCTGATTAATGCTGCGTCGCAGCAGTACAATGCCGCGCTTCCCCGTTCGACGCCGCCGCCTGCATGAGCTCCTCCTCCGTCCCTCTGGCCGCCCGGCTCTCGCCGCGCGAGCGCACCCTGATCCTGCTGGCCTTGTCGCTGGGCGGCTTTGCCATCGGCACCAGTGAGTTCGCCAGCATGGGCCTGATGCTGGAGATCAGCCGCGGGCTGTCGATCAGCGAAACGCAGGTCGGCCACCTGATCAGCGCCTATGCCATCGGCGTGGTGGTCGGCGCCCCGGTCCTGGCCTTTGCCGGCGCCGGCTTCGCGCGCCGCAACCTGCTGCTGGCGCTGATGGGCTTCTACGCCATCGGCAATCTGGCCAGCGCGCTGGCGCCCAACTACGGCACGATGCTGCTGGCGCGCTTCGTCGCCGGGCTGCCGCATGGCGCCTACTTCGGCGTGGCGATGCTGGTGGCGGCGGCGATCAGCCCGCCAGCGCAGCGTGGCGCGGCGGTGTCCAAAGTGCTGCTCGGCCTCTCCGTGGCGATCCTGGTCGGCAATCCGCTCACCACCTGGCTCGGCCAGCAGGTCAGCTGGCGCACCGCGTTCGCCCTGGTGAGCGTGCTGGCGATGGCCACCGTGGCGATGATTGCGCGCTTCCTGCTGCCCGATCCGGATGAGGTGCGTACCTCGCCGATGCGCGAACTGCGTGCCTTCAATCGTCCCCAGGTGTGGCTGGCACTGGCGATCGGTTCGGTCGGCTTCGCCGGCATGTTCTGCGTGTTCACCTATCTCGCCCCCACGCTGGTGCAGGTCACCGGCCTGGCCGAATCGTGGATGCCGCTGGCCGTGGGCATCTTCGGCATCGGCGCGATCATCGGCAACGTCGCCGGTGGCTGGCTGGTGGACCGCTTCCAGTTCCGCGCCGCCGCCGTCGTGCTGGTCTGGTCGATCCTGGTGCTGCTGGCCTTCCCGCTGGCCGCGCAATCGGTGTGGAGCGTGTTCCCGATGATCATTGCGGTCGGCACCATGGGCGCCCTGGCGGCCGTGCTGCAGACCCGCCTGATGGACGTGGCCGGCGAAGCGCAGACGCTGGCCGCCGCCTCCAACCATGCCGCATTCAATACCGCCAACGCACTGGGCCCGTGGTTCGGTGGCATGGCGATCGGCGCCGGCTTCAGCCCTGCGGTGACCGGTTACGTTGGCGCTGCCACCGCGCTGGGCGGGTTGCTGCTGTGGTGCGTGGCGATGCTGGTGGACCGCCGCGCGCGCAGCGTGCCGGTGCTGCAGCAGTAGGCGCGCGCCCCGAACCACCGCTCGATCCGAATCCCCGCCCAGGCGGGGATTTTTTTTATTTCCCCTATCATGGGCATCCGATCAAACCGCGCCACCCATGCTGTTCCGGCCACGGCCGCAACGCGGGCCGCACCTGGAACACCGATGACGTACGAATGGGCCCCGAGCGACTGGGGCCAACGCCTCACGCGATCGCCGCACTGGCGCCTGCGCCTGGAAGACGACCAGCTGCTACTGACCATTGACGGTCATCGGTACCACGCGCCGCTGGATGCACTGCAGGTGTACCCGCGCCTGCCCTGGGCACGGCTGAGCCTCCATCGTGAAGGGCACCCACCGTTGATCCTCGGCGGCCTGCCCGCTGCGGCCGCGCGCTTGCTGGTGTCGGCACTGGAGGAGCGAAGCGGCAAGCAACGCCAGCGCGACCATGTGGCCTTGTTCCAGCAGTCCCACACCGCCATCCAGCACTGGCTCGCCCAGGTGCAGGCGGCTACCGATCTGGCCGACGAGGAATCGCTGTGGCTGACCTGCGAGCAGCAGCAGGCACTGCTGCAGGCACGCCCCACCCTGCCCCTGGATGAGGACGCGCTGTGGACGGTGTTCGATGATGCCGACCTGCGCAGCCAGCTCGATGGCGACCCGGCCGCGATCGAAGAAGCGCTGATGCTGTGGCTGGCCGACTGGCCAACGATGTGGGCGCGCCGCAATGAGGTCCATCAGGCGCGCGAACGGGTCGCCAGCCGTGCGTTTCTGGACCGCATCGAAAGCCGGCCACTCACCGATGAGCAGGCCCGCGCAGTGATCTGCTTCGACAACCGCGTCCAGGTGGTGGCCGCAGCAGGTTCGGGCAAAACCTCCACGATGGTCGCCAAGGCGGCGTACGCCATCGAACGCGGGCTGGTCGCGCCCGAGCGCATCGTCATGCTCGCCTTCAACAAGGAAGCCGCCACCGAGCTGCAGGCGCGTGCGGACCGCGCGTTCCAGCGCCTCGGCCTGGATCAGGTGCGGGTGGAAGCGCGCACCTTCCATGCGCTGGGCCGGCACATCATCGCCCAGGCCACCGGCCGGATGCCGCAGGTGCCGGACTGGGCGGTCGATGCCACCCAGGGTTTCCATCGGTTGGCCGAGATCATCGACCAGCTCAAGGACCGTTCGCTCGCCTTCCGTACCCAGTGGGACATGTTCAGGCTGGTCTTCGGCCGTGACCTGCCGGTCACCGGCGGGTCGCTGGAGGCCGAGGAGTGGGACAAGGATGGCCAGGGGTATATGCGCACCCTGCAGGGCGAGCGCGTGCATAGCATCGAAGCGTGCGTGATCGCCGACTGGCTGTTCTACAACGGCGTGGCGTACACCTATGCACGCCGCGATGCATTCGATGCCGGGACCGATGCGTACCGCCAGTACCGCCCGGATTTCCATTACCCCGGCATTGCGCTGTATCACGACCACCTCGCCCCGGCGGGACACGACCGCGCGCCCGCGCCTCGCGCTGGCGAGCCGGGCGCCCGCGAGGGCATCGAGCGGATCGAGACCACCCCGCTGCAGTTGCGCACCGGCGAACTGTTCGTGCGGTTGGGCGAGGCCTTGTCGCAGCGCGGTATCGAACTGGACCCGAATCCCGACCGCGACCTGCCCGAGGGCGGTGCGACGCCGATGCCGGACAGCGACCTGATCGGCCTGGTCCGTACCTTCATCAGCCACGCCAAGAGCAACGCGCTGCACGTGGAGGACATGGTCGAGCGCCTGCGCCGCCTGCCCGACGATCACTTCAAGCACCGCTACCGCCTCTTCCTCACGCTGATCGTCCCGATCCTGGAAGGCTGGGACGATGCGCTGGTGGCCGAGGGCGGGATCGATTTCGAAGACATGCTCAACCAGGCCGCCGAGCACCTCGAACAGGGGCGCTACGTCGCTCCCTTCGACCTGGTCATGGCCGATGAATTCCAGGATGCCTCGCGCGCCCGTGCGCGGCTGTGCCGGGCACTGGTGCAGGCACCGGGAAAACACCTGTTCGCGGTCGGTGACGACTGGCAGTCGATCAATCGCTTTGCCGGCGCGGACGTGTCGGTGATGACCGGCTTCGTGGACTGGTTCGGTCAGGGCCAGGTGCTCAAGCTGCAGCAGACGTTCCGCTGCCCGCAGGCGCTGTGCGATGTGTCCAGTGCCTTCGTATCCCGCAACCCTGCGCAGATCCCGAAGGACGTCCAGTCGGTCACGCCGGCGTACGGCGCGGTGCTGCAGGCCTACCAGGTCGCCTCGCGCGACCGGCTGGCCGGTGCGGTCGAGCAGTATCTGGAGCGACTGCACCAGCAGCTGCTGTCCGGCCAGGTGCCGCCCGGCCGCGATGGCAAGGTCACGGTGTTCGTACTCGGCCGCTACAACGCAGACCGCGCGATGCTGCCGGCCACGTGGCGGGCACGGCACGGGCAACACATGGAGGTCAGCTTCCTCACCGTGCACCGCTCCAAAGGCACGGAGGCGGACTATGTGATCCTGCCCGGCATGCTGGACCGGCGCTTTCCCAACACCCGCGCCGATGATCCCGTGCTCGCGCTGGCGATGCCGGACAGCGATGCGTATCCACTGGGCGAAGAACGCCGCCTGTTCTACGTGGCGCTGACGCGCGCGCGCCGCTCGGTGGCGATGTTCACCGTGCAGGGTCGGCGCTCGGCCTTCCTGACCGAGCTGGTCAATGACGGTGCGGTGCGCGTCACCTCGATGGCGGGTGAGACCATCCACGAGCAGGCCTGCCCGGCCTGCAGGGTGGGCGTGATCGTGCCGCGCACCGGGCCGTATGGCGCGTTCCAGTCGTGCTCGGGGTATCCGCGATGCGAGTACAAGCCGCCGAAGGTGGGGGGACACCCGGGCGTGCATACCTTCGCGGGGGCCTGAGCGGCGCGCACATGGCTCAGCCCAGCGGAGCCACCCCCTCCGCATCCATCTGCGCGAGCAGTGCACGGCGGCCCTCCACACCCGGCATCACCCGCACCAGGTTGCGCAGCATCCGTAGGTCCTGCTGCCAGCCCAGCTGATCGCCCAGCGTGTGCAGTGCCCGCGCCTGTCGGCCCGGGCTACTGCGCTTGATCGAGGCAGCCAGCGCGCTGTCCAACGTTGGCAGTGCTTCCAGCTGCATGCGCAGGCGGCGTACCCGCCGGCGCCAGCGGTGCAGATCCTCGGTATCGCGGCTGCGTGCGGCGCGCTTTTCCGCCTTGGCGGTACGCCGCTCACTACGCGCCAGTCCCTTGCGCAGGTCACGCCTTGCAAGGGACTCCCATGGCTGGCCCTGGAGATCCCGCACGATACGTCCCAGTGCCGCGTGGCGGCGTGCAAACGCCGGGTCGCGTGCGAGCGCCTGGGCCAGGCGTGCGTCGCGGCGCACCGTCAGCCGTCTGCCGACCTCCGCCCATGGCAGGGCGGGCTGCTGCGCGGCCAGGCGCTGGCAGGTGTCCACCACCACGTGGGCATCGCGCAATGCCGACAGCCCTTGCCCGAGGCGCCGCAGGGCCGCATCGGCCTGGCCTGTCTCAAAACGGCTGTTCTCCAGCAGCGCGAGCAGCGCGCGCAGGCGGCGGATGGTCTTGCGCGCGCGATGCACGGCATCGTGGACATCGGGTTGGGGCGAAAGCGCCTCGGCGATGGCCGTGCACTCACGCGCCGCCAGTGCGCGGGCGGCCGGGCCGATTGCGGGTGGCGACATGGTGGTTTCCCCCGGAGGCGTCGGGGGATTGTACCCAGGCTGCGGGCGAAGCCTGTCAGCCCGGGTTGAACATCTGCCGCACGCCCCGCAGCAGTTCGTTGACACTGAACGGCTTGGGCAGCAGGGACATCCCCTGCCCGAGGAATTCATTGCGGACAGCGGCGCTTTCCGTATAGCCGGTGACGAACAGCACCGGCAGGTGCGGCCGCAGGGCCCGGGCCGCATCGGCAAGCTCGCGGCCGTTCATGCCGGGCAGGCCGACGTCGGACAGCAGCAGGTCCAGCTCACGGTCCGAATGCAGTTCCAGCAGCGCCTGCTGCGCGTTGATGGCCTCGACCACCTGGTATCCGGCTTCGACCAGCATCTCCCGGACCATCATCCGCACCGAATCGGTATCGTCCACCAGCAGGATGCGTTCGGCGCTGCCACGGGGCAGCTGTGCCGGTACCGATGCCTGGGCGACCGGCTGGAGCTGGCCCTCCGGCAGCAGCAGCTCGATTTCCGTCCCCTCGCCACGCTCGCTGGCGATGCGTGCGCTGCCACCGGACTGACGCGCGAACCCGTAGGTCATCGACAACCCCAACCCGGTGCCCTCGCCCTGCGGCTTGGTCGTGAAGAACGGCTCGAACACCTTGGTCAGCAGCTCGGTGGGAATGCCCACGCCGTTGTCCAAGACGGTGACCGTGATGTAGTGGCCCGGGGCCAGCTCATGGTCACGTTCGATCTGCGCACGCCCGGCGCGGATGCGGATCAGGCCTTGGCCGGCCAGCGCATCGCGGGCGTTGATGACCAGGTTGAGGATCACGTTCTCGAACTGGTTCGGGTCGGCCACCGCGATCAACGGCTCCGGGCCCAGCTCCAGTTCAAGCTCGATGTTCTCCCCGATCGAGCGCTGCAGCATGTCTTCCAGCGAGCGCACCCGCGCAACGACGTCGAAGGTCTGCGGGTCCAGCGGTTGTTTGCGCGCGAAGGCCAGCATGCGCTGGGTCAGCGCTGCGGCACGGTGTGCCGAGCCGGTGGCGATCTCGACGTAGCGCGAGGCCTTGTCCCATTTACCGCTGGAGGCGGCGATCTCGATCATGTCCAGCCCGGAGATGATCGTGGTCAGCAGGTTGTTGAAATCATGCGCGATGCCGCCGGTGAGCTGGCCGAGCGCATCCATCTTCTGCGCCTGCATCAGCTCGATCTCGGTGCGCTCGCGCTCGGCGATCTGGAAGGCCAGTTCGGACGTGGCGCTTTCCAGCTCCTGGCGCTGCTCGTTGGCACGCGCATGGTGCTCGGTCGTATCTTCGATCAGCACCAGCCCCTGGCCAGCGGCCTGATACGGGGTCACCCGCCACTCGGTCATGCGGATCGCACCGCCGACGCGAAGGCTGAAGGTTCCCTGCCAGCGCTCGCCCTCGGCGAGGGCGACCTTCAACGCACTCAGCGGCGCGGCCTGATCCTGAAGCAGCTGATCGAGTTGGCCCGGACCGATCTGCTGGCCCAGCAGACGGGTGAACGCGTCGTTGGCGTCGTGCGCGTTGAGGTCGGCATCGAGCACCGCGATGGGCGCATTGATATGGCGGAAGATTTCGCGGAAGCGCGCTTCAGTCTCGCGCAGCGCTTCCTCCGCGCGGCGGGCGCGCAGCAGGCTGCGCAGCGTGGCCAGCAGCACATCCGGGTCCACCGGATGGATCAGATAGGCATCGGCGCCCGCGTTGAGGCCGGTGATCATGTCGCCGGTCGCGATCGAAGCCGCCGAGACGTGCACCACCGGCAGCAGCTGCAGGCGTGCGTTCTCGCGCAGCTGGCGGACCACATCGAAGCCACTCATGTCCGGCAGGTTCACATCCAGCACCAGCGCATCGAAATCATGCTCGGCCAGGCGCTCCAGCCCCTCCCCGCCGTTACCGGCTTCCTCGACATGGAACCCGTGATGCTCGAGCACCCGGCGCACCGCATAGCGGGTCGCCACGTTGTCGTCCACCACCAGGATGCGATCAGGGTTCGCCATTCGCGGCCTCCGTGGCCAAGGTCAGCGGCAACACCACATAGAAGTCCGAGCCTGCGCCGATTTCACTTTCGACCCCGACGTGCCCACCCAGCAGCTCGGCAAAGCGCTTGCACAGTGACAACCCCAGCCCGGTGCCGCGCAGCCGTTTCTGCAGCGGTGTATCCACCTGCACGAAATCCTCGAACAGGGTGGACTGCAGTTCGGCGGGGATGCCGATGCCGGTATCGCGCACACTGAAGCGCACGGCGCTCTCCCCTTCCAACCGGGTCGACACCACCACCTGCCCATTGGGCGTGAACTTCAGTGCGTTGGAAATGAAGTTGCGCAGGATCTGCGCCAGCTTCTTGTCGTCGGTGTACAGCAACGGCATCACCGGCGGATCTTCGAACACCAGGTCCACCTGGTTGCCTTCCACCAGCGGGCGGAACATGCCGCGCAGGGCCGAGAACAGGTCCATCAGGTCGAACCAGGCCGGTGAAATGGTGATCCGCCCGGCCTCGATCTTGGCCAGGTCCAACAGGTCGTCCACCATCTCGCGCAGCTCGCTGGTGGAGGCGCTGATGAAGCGCACCTGGCGGCGCTGCTCGTCGGTCAGCGGGCCGTCCATGCCGTCTTCCAGCAGCCGCGTCATGCTCAGGATCGAGCCCAGCGGCGTGCGGAACTCATGACTCATGTATGACAGGAACCGGCTCTTCAGCTCGGAGACCTCGCGCAGCTGCTCGGCCTGCTGATCCAGCTCGGCATACAGCGCGAGCACGCCCTGATTGGTTTCATCCAACTCGGCACGCAGCGCATCGGCTTCCAGTCGCAGCCGCTGCAGTTCCTCATCATTGGGGGTGACGCTCAATGCAGATCTCCAAGACGCAGGGCAACAATGCCGGCGTCATCCCGGCCACGATCAAAATCACGCTGCAGCACCGCCACGATCACTGCTGGATGACGGTGGAACAGGCCGGGGTAATCACGCAGGCTCCAACGCGCCTGTAGTCCATCGCTGTGCATGACCAGCAGCGTGCCTGTGGCCGCGTGAAAATGGAATGGTTGTGCCTTGCGGTACTGCACACCGACGATCCCCGGGTGCGAGGCCAGCCCACGCGAACTGGTGGGCTCGCACAGGCTGGCGGCGATGTTGCCGATGCCGGCGAACTCCACCTGGCCCGTCGCCACATCCACGCAGGCCACCGCTGCCGCGCCACCCCGGGTGCCGGACATACCGGCATGCAGCACGCCGATCAACGCCGGTGCACCGCCCGCGGCAGAATGCGCGACCGCATCCACACCGGCCCACGCAGCATCGGCCGCAGGAAGCCCGTGGCCGAGGCCATCGATCACCGTGAGCGACACGGTCCGTGCGTCTGCGCGGATATGCCATGCATCGCCGCAGGCCAGCTCGTGGCGCATCGGCAGGCGCAGGGCGCCGTAGGCCACGTCGATGTCGCGCGGGGTGCGGCTGGCGTAGATCCGCGCCACGACCACCGCCCCCTTGGCATCGGACCAGGCATCGAGCACGCTGGCCTGGCGCTGGATCGCGCCCAGCCCGAGGCCCTGGGTGCCGCCGGTCGAATACCCGTCCGGAAGGCACTCGGCCAGGGAAAAGCCCGGGCCGGCGTCCACGGTGCACAGCTCCACCCCGTTGCCGCCGCGGCCGCAGACCACGGACAGGTACATGCGGCCACCGCGCCCATGTTTGAGCACGTTGGTCGCCATTTCGGTCGCCACCAGCGCCGCGCGGCCGGCGTCCATTTCATCCAGGCCGACATGATCGGCCAGTGCCAGCGCTTCGCGTCGCGCCTGTCCGACCTGTGAGGTTTCTTCGACCACCACGACCCGCGTTACCTGGCCTGCGAAGTTCAGCTCCATTTGGTGATCGTGATGCGGGTGCCCTGCCCCGGCGCACTCTCCAGCTCGAATTCATCCACCAGCCGGCGCGAGCCGGACAGCCCCAGGCCCATGCCCGAGCCGGACGACCAGCCATCGGTCAGCGCCTGCGCGACATCCGGGATGCCCGGCCCGTTGTCGGCGAAGACCAGCCGCACGCCCTTGCGCAGCCCCTTCTCGACCACGTCCCAGTCCATCGTCCCGCCGCCACCGTAGATCACGGCGTTGCGGGCCAGCTCACTGGCGGCAGTAACCAGCTTGGTCTGGTCGATCAGGCGCAGCTTGCAGGCCACGCACACCTGGCGCGCGGCCTGGCGGGCCAGCACCACATCCTGCTCGATGCGGATCGGCAGCGAACCACTGTTGGCACTCATGAGGCCGCTTCGTCTTCGTCGGTGCGCTGCAGCAGCTTCATGCCGCGCTCCACGTTGAGTGCGGTGCGCACGCCGCTGAGGGTGAGGCCGAGCTCCACCAGCGTGATCGCCACGGCCGGCTGCATGCCCACCACCACCGTAGTGGCATCCATGATCCGGGCCAGCGACGAAATGGTCGCGATCATGCGGCCGATGAACGAATCGACGATATCCAGCGCGGAAATATCGATCAGCACGCCGCGCGCGGAGGTGTTGCGGATCTTCTCGGTGAGGTCATCCTGCAGGGTCAGCGCGAGCTGATCGTGCATGTCCACCTGGATGGTCACCAGCAGCAGATCGCCCATCTGCAGGATCGGGATGCGTTCCATCTCAGCGGGCGGTCCGGGTCACGGTCTGGCCGGTGCGCTTGAGCGCCAGCGCCAGTGCGTCGGCGAGGTTGGCCTTGGTGACGATGCCCTGCAGGTCCAGCCCGAGGTGCACGATGGTCTGGGCGATCTGCGGCCGCACGCCACTGATGATCGCATCGGCGCCCATCAGGCGGATGGCGGTCACGGTCTTCAGCAGATGCTGTGCGACCAGCGTGTCCACGGTGGGCACGCCGGTGATATCGATGATCGCGATTTCAGAACCGGTATCCACGATGCGCTGCAGCAGCGACTCCATCACCACCTGGGTGCGCTGCGAATCCAGCGTGCCGATCATCGGCAGCGCGAGGACGCCTTCCCACAGCTTCACCACCGGCGTGGACAGCTCCAGCATCTCTTCCTGCTGGCGCTGGATCACGTCCTCGCGCGTCTTCTGGAACACGCTGACCGTGTGCAGTCCCAACTGGTCGATCAGCTCGGAGACCGCCCACAACTGGTCGCCCAGCTGCGCCGGATCATTCGCGTAGCCCTGCTGGATCACCTCGAACAGCGGTCGCTTCAGCGAAAAAATGAAGCTGGCGGTCTCCGACGAGTTGAAGCCCTTCAGCACGCGCTCGCGGGAAAGTTCCTCCAGGAAGCGGCGGATGTCCTGCCACTCGACCCGTGCGATGGAACTGACCTCCGTCGCCGACAGCGCCTCCAGGAACAGACGCCAGAACTCGCGGACCTGCTGGTCCAGCTCGCGGGAGGACAGGCGGCCGTCCTGGGCCTGGCTGGAACCGGCCAGATTGCCGGCCCATGCAGCCAACAGGGGCTCTTGATGGCTGCGAATGAGATCGATCGTGCGCTGCTGCAAAGCCGCCATGGAAAAGGTCCTGAAAGAAGGGAAACACCGGGTGGACGGGCGACCCATCAGTGATATGAATGGGGGTCGCAATCGTCCAAGCTTAAATGAATTCAGGAAGATTGGGCATGACGGCAGATGCTGATGGCGTGAAGGTTGTTTGCACCTCCCTGACTCATTCAGAAAGACCGGACCTGGGCTGTTCGCCTGGCCCGTTTCCAGGCCGGGCCGCCACAACGCATCAGGCCGCCCGAAGGCGGCCTGATGGTGGAACGGTCAGCGCAGCAGCGCGAACAGCAGCAGCAGCGGAATCGGAATGCCGAGCATCCACAGCAGAATGTACTTCATGGTGTTTCCTCCCTTGGGATGGTCAGGTTCACAGGTCGCGGCGACGGCCGCCCCAGGTGGCACTCAGGCTGGCGATGAAGGCACCGATCAGCAGCGTGATGAACAGCCACAGCGCGGCATAGGCGGTCGCCTTGCGGGCATCGTCGGCCGCCTGCTTGGCCTGCTGCTTGGCGTTGTCCAGTGCAGCGCGCAGGCGGGTCTGGACATCGGTCACGCGGGCCTGTGCTTCGGCCTGGCTCATGCCGGTCTGTGCCGCCACCAGCTGGCCCAGGTACTGGGTATCGGCCGGGTCCATGGTGTCGGACTTGAGGCTGTTGACGATGATGCGATTGACCTCGGTACGCACCTCACGGCTGTCCGCACGACGGTCGGCACCCGGCATCGGGCGCGGCGGCGGCGGTGCACCATTGACCGGCGGTGCCGGGGGTGCGGCTGCATCGGCCGGACCGACCGGCGGCGCGGGCTGCGCTGCGGTCGGGTTGGCACGGAACAGCGAATCCACCCAGTACTGCACGTCACCCTCTTCGTTGCCCATCGCGGCCGAGCCTGCGCCCGCTGCGGCAATACCGCCGGCAGTGGACGCCGCCGCACCTGCGGTGGCACCGGCCACCTTGGCGCCAGCGCCGAGAATGCCGCCGATCGCGGAGGTCAGCAGTGCCGCGGTCAGCAGGGTAGCCACCGCCCATGACACGAAACCATGTGCGGTGTCGCGGAAGTAGGTCTCATCGCCGTGCAGGTTGCTCCACTTCGTGCGCAGGCGACCGGCCAGATAGCCACCCAGGCCGGAGGCTGCGATGGCGGTGAAGGTCAACCAGGCAATGCTGGACCAGCCGAAGGTCTCGGCAGTCACGCCTTCAAACGACCACGGCGAGACCGACGACAGGCCCAGGCCCACGCCGAGAATCACCAGGATCAACGAAAGCGCGGCTGCGGCGATGGCACCGGCCAGGATAGCGCCCCATGACACGGCGCTCTCGCGCGGAAGATCCACCACCGGCGGTGGGGTGACCACGGCCACGGTCGCGGCAGCGACGGGCTCGGGGTGGGCGTAATCGCCTCGGGTATTCATAGCGGATGGCACTCCTTTTCATGCGCTGCGGATGCAGCTCGCATCGGCAGGCTGCGCTTCAGGTCGTGAAATACGCGAGACGCTGAAAACAAGACCGTGTGGACGGCCGCGCCAGACTCACACCCGCCGGCCAAGCAGCATGATCACGCCGACCAGCCCACCCAGCGCGCCGACAACCGCCAGCTCGATGGACGGCTCACGCAACCGCAATGCCATGACGATGCACAGCGCGCCCAGCCCGATGATCACCGCGCCGATGGCCGCCGCACGCGCCGAGCCATAGAAGTGAGTACGTCGGATCGGCTCGCTGAGCGCAGGCTGCCTGCGTTGCCAAGCCTCCAGTGCGTGTTCGAATTCGCGCAGCAGGCGGTCACGGCTCTGCAGATCGGCTGCACTCACCATCAGTGTCGCCCGACCCGGCCGCACCAGTTTCAGATAGTCATCGGTGCCCCAGCTGGACAACTGATCGAAGGGCACTGCGTCGCGTCGCGAAAACATCAGGCCATCGGCCATGACCATCACTTCATTGCGCGTCGGGAAGCCCTGGAAGGCCAACAACGGCGGCAGCACCAGGCACAGCAGTGCCACCACGATGGCGATACCCACCGGACCGCGATTGAGCACGATGAACATGAAACTGCCCGCAGCCAACAGGAATGCGAGCGGGACGGCCAGCTGGTGCCAGCGGGTATAAACCGAGACCTGGATACCTTCCCTTGGCTTCACGACGGGTTCCCTCCTCAGTATCGGCGCGGGGCCGGGCGCCTCGGGCCACCATGGTCTTCGATGCCGGCCACGGCGGCAAATGCGCTGATGTCAAAACGGTTATCAGCCTGCCATCGTCGCGCCGGTGAATATGCTGATGAACATGCGTTCCAAGCCACGATGAACTTTTACGACATTCACGTGGCAATAATCCAGTCACGCCACGGATGGCACGTGACCGGCCAGGGATGGCCTTTCAGCGGATGCAGTGGAACGGGGGCTGCATCGCCGGCGACTTGGCGCGTCCAAGGGGATTATCTGGAAGCACTCTCATGACACTGGCATTATCCGGTCGCGTCGTCGCGGCCCTGTTCCTCGCCTCAAGCCTGTCCGTGGTCCTGCCTGCAGCGGCCGCAGCCACCGCCCCATTTCCTGCCGAAGGGGTGTGGCGCGGCGAATTCAATATCGATGGCGATCCCATTCCCTTCAACTTCGAAGTAAAGGGAAAGCGTGCGCAGGACGCGACCTTCACCCTGCTCAACGGCAGCCGCACCGACAGATTCAAGGTCACCCCGCGCGATGACGGGACCTTCTCGGTGCGGATGAACACCTACGATGCGGTGCTCGAAGGCAAGGTCTCCGAGGATGGCAAGCACCTGGTCGGCCAGTACAAGGACCTGGTGCCCAGCCGCAACGGGGCGCGCAACCTTGCCTTCACCGCCGAACAGGGCGCGGCATGGCGCTTCGTCAAGCCCGGCCAGGACGAGGCACCGGCGGCGGACCTCAGCGGCAAGTGGGCCGTGCAGACCATCGACAAGGCCGCCCGCCAGGACAAGCGCAACCAGGTCGCCCTGCTCAAACAGGAAGGGAATCGCCTCTCCGGCGTGTTCATGACCGTGGTGGGTGATACCCGCGAGCTGGAAGGCACCGTGCAGGGCAACCGTTTCTACCTGTCCGGCTTCAGTGGGCCCAGCCCGCTGCTGATCCGCGGCACGATCGATGAAGACGGCAACATCCAGGGCGCGTTCGGCAGCGGCATCTACAACGTGGTGAAGTTCGAGGCCGAGAAGAGCGACAAGGTGGAGCTGCCGGATCCGTACAAGCTCACCTTCCTCAAGGATGGCCAGGAACGCATCGATTTCAGCTTCCCCGACCTGCAGGGCAAGCAGGTCTCGCTGCGCGACGACAAATACCGCGGCAAGGTGGTCATCGTTGAAGTGATCGGCACCTGGTGCCCGAACTGCACCGACCAGACCTATTTCCTGGCCCCGTGGTTCAAGCAGAACCAGCACCGTGGCGTGGAGGCGGTGGCGGTCGCCTTCGAGCAGGAAGACAACTTCGATTACTTCAAGAAGACCCTGACCACCTTCAAGGATTACTTCGACATCCGCTACGACATCGTGTTCGGCGGCATCGCCGACAAGAAAGTCGCTACCGAGAAACTCAAGGGGCTCAATTACATGGCCGCCTTCCCGACCACGATCATCATCGGCCGTGACGGCAAGGTCCGCGAGATCTACACCGGCTACACCGGCACCGTGACCGGGGAGTATCACCGGGATTATGTGGCCCGCTTCAACAGCCTGCTCGACGGGCTGATTGCCGAGCCCGATCCGTATGCGGCAAGCGCCGCGACCGCAACCACGACGCCGGCACTGGCCGTCGCCCCGTAACCCTCCTCGGCGGCCGGCCTGCCCGCCCGCCGCGGTCCTCCCTCCTGCGCTGCACGCCCGGCCTCCCCGCGATGCCGCGGGCGGCTGCGGGCCACCACAAAGAGACCTGCCCCATGCGCACCACCGTGCTGTTGACCCTGCTCACCGCTGCCACCGCACCTGCCGTGGCGATTGCCGCGCCGGTGACCTACCAGCTCGACCCGACCCATACCGATGTGCTGTTCACCTGGAACCACAACGGCTTTTCATTCCCGACCGGCCGCGCCGCGATCAGCAGCGGCACGCTGGTCTACGACGCCGCCAGGCCCGCCGCCTCGCAGGTACAGGTCGAGCTGCCGCTGGCCGAGCTGGCCACCCACGTGCCGAAACTCGACGAGATCGTGAAGAGCGACAAACTCTTCGATGTCGCCAGGTTCCCGCAGGCTGCCTTCCGCAGCACCTCGGTCGTGTCCCAGGGCGCCGGCCGCCTGAAGATCACCGGCGAGCTGACCCTGCATGGCGTCACCCGCCCGGTCGTGCTCGACGCCACCCTCAACAAGGTGGGCGAGCATCCCAGCCGCAAGGTGCCGACCATCGGCTTCAACGCCACGGGCGTGATCCGCCGCAGCGAATTCGGGCTGGATGCGTTCCTGCCCAACATCGCCGACGAAGTGCAGCTGCGCATCACCACCGAGGCGCAAGGGGGCAAGGAGTGAGGTACGGCATCCTTCCCCTGGGCATTGCGTTGCTGCTGAGCGGTGGCAACGCGATCGCCGCCGATACGCCGAAGGTCGCCCTCCAGCCGCGGCTGGAGGCCGCGCCCGACGGGTCCCGCGAGCTGGTCATCGATGCCCGCATCGAACCGGGCTGGATCCTGTACGCCTCGGACTTCGAGCAACCGCAGATCGGCCCGCGCGCGGCACGGGTGGTCCTGGCGGACGGGGCGCAGACGCAGGGCCCGCTGCGCTCGGTCGATGCCCGTGAAGGCCACGGCCGCAGTTTCGCCGGTGACTACCGCTACACCTATTTCAGCGAACAAGGGCAGCTGCGCCTGCCCGTGGCGGCGGGCACCAAGCCGGTGAGCGGCACCCTGCGCGCGCAGGTCTGCTTCGAAGAGAGCGGCCTGTGCGAGCTGGTCCAGCAGGAGATCGTCGCGCGTTGAGCGCGGCGCCCGCCATGCCACGCCCTGCCCTGTCCCTCTCCCTGCTTGCGGCACTGGCCGGCGGCGCGTTCCTGGCGCCGGTGCTGTCCGCCGATGCGCCGACCTACGACGGCGATCTGTCCGACAACCCGCGCGCCCAGCTGGGCCGACAGCTCTTTTTCGATCCCATCCTGTCGCGTGACCGCACGGTGTCGTGCGCCAGCTGCCATCAGCCGGCCCGCGCCTTCGCCGATGACCGCGCGCTCAGCCTGGGCGTGGAAGGTCGCCTGGGCACCCGCAACACGCCCAGCGTGATGAACAGTGCCGGGCGCACCCGCTTCTTCTGGGATGGCCGCAGCGAGACCCTGGAGGAACAGGCGCTCGCGCCGATCGCCAACCCGCTGGAAATGGACCTGCCGGTGGATGACGCGGTGGCGCGGCTGCGTGCCGATCCTGCGTGGGTGGCACGCTTCCAGGATGCCTACAGCGCCGCTCCCAGCGCGCGCACGCTGGGCCGCGCCCTGGCCGCCTACCAGAAGACCCTCAACACCGTGGACAGCCCGTACGACCGCTACGCGCTGGGCCAGGAGGATGCGATCAGCGACGCGGCCAAGCGCGGCCGCCTGCTGTTCATCACCAAGGCCCAGTGCGTGAGCTGCCACGCCGGGGAGGACTTCACCTCGGACCGCTTCAAGAACATCGGCATCTACAACGGCCGCGAGTTCAACGACGAAGGCCGCGGCGGGATCACCGGCGATCCGGCGCAGAAGGGCGAGTTCAAGGTGCCGGGCCTGCGTAATGTCGCGCTGACCGCGCCCTACATGCACAACGGGATGTTCAAGAGCCTGCGCGAAGTGATCGTGTATTACGACGACCCCGGCAAGGTCATCCCCGATTCGATCGGCCGGGACGCGCAGCTGCGCGATCCGCTGCACCTGACCGAGGCGGAGATCGACGACATCGAGCAGTTCCTGCACACCCTCACCGACGACCGCTTCGCGTCGCGCGCGACCTCTTCGACGGCCTCACCTCCATGACCTCTTCCGCTTTGCGCCGCCTGGCGCTGCTGGCTACCGTGCTGATGATCGCGCTGCCCATGGCATCATTCGCCGCCCCGCCCACCACGGCCGCGCCTGCCGGCCAGGCGGCACCGGTCCTGCACTGGACCGATCTCGACGGCGCCCCGGCGTCGCTGGCGCAATGGCGCGGCCGCCCGGTGCTGCTCAACTACTGGGCCAGCTGGTGCGGTCCGTGCCTGAAGGAACTGCCCGACCTGCAGGATTTCTCGCAGGCGCAGACCTCGCGGCCGAACGGCGTGCACGTGGTTGGTGTCGCGCTGGATGATGTGGAATCGGCCAAGGCCCTGCGCGACCAGCTGCGCCTCACCTACCCGCAACTGGTGGAGGGCGACGGGCCGCCCGGCACCGCCGCCGCGTTCGGCAACCGCATCGGCACACTGCCGTTTTCGGTGCTGATCGATGCGCACGGCACCGTGCTGCAGGTCCACAACGGCCCGCTGCATCCTGCCGACCTCGCCCGCTGGGCTGCCGCCGCCGGCGGTGCGCCATGACCGGCACCGGACGTGCCGCCGCCGCTGCCGAGTGCTGTTGGACGGGTACGCCAGCCACCGGCTGATCCGGTCCATCCGCCCTCGCCTGCCTGCCGCATGCCGCTGTGCATCGGCCCTCCTTCTCCTGGGGATCTTCCATGCTGTCCACGCACCATCGCCTGCCGTTGGTTCTCGCCGTCCTGTCCGCGTTGTCCCTGCCCCTCGCCGCATACGGCGCAACCGAGGTGGAGGTCGCCACCAGCGTGAGCACCGCCACCCTGGATACGGTCACCGTGACCGGCACCCGTGCACAGGGCCGCACCGTGCGCGAAAGCGCGGCGCCGATCGATGTCCTGTCCGCCGAGGACATCCGCGCCGCCAACGCAACCAGCCTGCTGGATGTGCTCAACACCACCGTGCCCAGCTTCAACCTGCCGCTGGAGACCGGGGATCTGAACAGCATGGTGCGTGCCGGGCAGCTGCGCGGCCTCAATGCCAGCCACGTGCTGGTACTGGTGGACGGCAAGCGCCGCCACGCCACCGCGTTGCTGGGCGCGGGTGGCTTCGGTGGCGCCGCGCCCGCCGATCTCGCCCTGATCCCTACCGGTGCGATCGAACGCATCGAAGTGCTGCGCGATGGCGCCTCGGCGATCTACGGTTCGGACGCCATCGCCGGGGTCATCAACATCGTCACCCAAAAGGCTGCCCGCGGCGGCAACGTCTCCTACCGCGATGGCACCTACTTCGCCGGCGATGGCCGCGCGCGCGTGGTGCAGGCCGATGCCGGGTTCGGCCTGGGCGACGGCGGCTATCTGCACCTGGCGGCGCAGCTGGACGACCAGGAAGCCACCAACTACACCAGCCCCGCACGCGGTACATTCCTGTACTACTTTCCGCGCAACGCGTCCGGCAATGCGATCCGCCCCGGCGGCAACCAGGCCAGCAACCCGACGCTGCCACCCGGCGCGACGCCGGATCCGCGCGAGGCCACGCGCGACAACAATGCCTGGCGCAACCGGGGCATCCGCGCGTTCCGCACGAAGACCGCCACGGCCAATGCCAGCATCCCACTGGCTGCCACGGTAGAGGCCTACGGGCTGCTGACCCTGGCCCAGCGTGATGCCTGGGCACCGCAGAACTTCCGCCAACCGCTGCGCAATGAGGTAGTACGCGCGATCGATCCGGATGGCTTTGCACCGACCGAGCACATCGACGAGAACGACGGCGCGCTCACGCTGGGGGTACGCGGCCAGTTCGGCGAGTGGGACTGGGACCTGAGCAGCGGCTACGGGCGCGATGCGATGGATATCAACCTGCACAACAGCATCAACCCCACCTACGGCCTGGACAGCCAGACCGATTTCTACATCGGCGACCTGCGCTACAGCGCCTGGACCCATAACCTGGATCTGCGCCGCCAGCTGCAGACGGCGTGGCTGGCCGCGCCACTGGAACTCAGTGCAGGGGCGGAGTATCGCGACGAGCGCTACCGGATCGGCGCGGGCGACGTGCAGTCCTACACCCATGGCGGGCAGCGGGTGCTGGACGGCCCCTACGCGGGCACCGTGCTGGGAATCGGGCTTGGCGGCTCGCAGGCGCTGCCCGGCTACCGGCCCGAGGACGCGGTCGATGTCAGCCGCAACAGCGGTGCGCTGTACCTCGGCGTCGCGGCCGACCTGGGCGCGCGCTGGCGCGTGGACCTGGCCGGCCGGCATGAGCGTTACTCGGATTTCGGCAGCGAAACCACCGGCCGCCTCTCCACCCGTTTCGCGCTGCATCCCCGGCTCGCCCTGCGCGGAACAATCAGCAACGGTTTCCAGGCGCCGTCCCTGGCCGCGCAGGCCTATCGCAACACCTCCAACGGCAATTTCTACACCGACCACATCCTGCAGGCCCGTTCGCCGCAGGCCATTGCACTGGGTGCGCAGCCGCTGCGCCCGGAAACCTCGCGAAGCCTCAGCCTGGGCATCGTGGCCGAGCCATGGCAGGGCGCATCGCTGACGGTGGATGCCTACCGCATCGATGTGGATGACCGGATCGCCCTGTCCACCACCTTCCGCGAGGGGCTGTATCCCGGCTCCGGCGTGCTGGTCACCTCGGTGGGACTCGGCGCACAGGATGGGGTGCGCTACTTCATCAATGCCGCCGATACCCGCACCGATGGCGTGGAAGCCACGCTCGAAGGCCGCGTCGATCTGGGCCGCGGCGGCACCCTGCGCTGGACGCTGGCCAGCAGCCATAACCGCGCCAGGATCACCGGCCTGGCCCCCACCCCCGCCGTGCTCGCCGCCTTCAATGTGCCGGTGTTCAGCACCGGATCGCAGAACGAGCTGCTCTACAAGGCGCCCAAGTCCCGGCAGGTGCTGGGCCTGGACTGGAGCCTGGGCCGCTACCGGGTCGGCCTGCGCCAGAGCCGCTATGGCGACATCCAACGCTATGGTTCGCCGACCACGGTGGCCAGCAGTGGGCCGTATGCCGGCCAGGCCGAGATCGCCTATGACATCGGCGGGCTCTGGATCACCGATCTGCAGCTGGGGGCCACCCTGCCCGGCGGCTGGGACGTGGCGCTGAACGCCAACAACGTGTTCGACCGCAAAGTCACCAGACTGCCCGAGCCGCTGCTTGCCGCGAACGAATACTACCGGTATGCCAACGGCGGACCGGTCGATGGCTCGGGGGGGCTGTGGTCAGCCACCCTCCGTTACCGCTGGGACTGATCCGCGCGCAGCGCAAGGAACACCGTCGCATCCTCACAGATCCGGGCGCCCGCCTATGCAAAAATAAGGGAACTGTGGCACGCCGCGTCGCAGGTGACGGTGTGTGCTCCTGACAACCAGGCGCAGCCGTGCCATTCGTGCGGTGGCCAGTACTGGTAAAGATCAGGAGTCAATGAATGTCCTCGAGGAATTCCGGCGCAAGCGCCTTGGATCTGTCCAGCTGCGCGCGTGAGCCGATCCGTACCCCCGGTGCCATCCAGCCGTACGGATTGATCCTGGTCCTCGATCACACGACATTGACGGTCAACGCCCGCGCGATGGCCGAGCCGGGCCTGCTGGAGGCGCTTGGCGATCCGCTGGGCCAGCCGCTGGATCAGGTGCTGGCCGGCACTCTGGCGCCATGCAGGCCGGTGCTGGAGGCATTGCAGGAGGGTGCCTCGCATTTCCTGGGCGCGCACCCGGTGGGCACGGCGGGCAACCACCACACCGTGGCCCACCGGATCGGTGATGACGTCATCATCGAGCTGGAGGCCCCGGTGCCGGGCGAACCGGGCTCGCTGGAGGACCTGTATCCCTCGATCCGCCGCTTCATGGCCGCCATCGAGCACGCGCCGACGACCCAGGCATTGTGCGAACTCGCTGCCACGCATATCCGCGAGCTGACCGGCTTCGACCGCACGATGATCTACCAGTTCGACAAGGACTGGAACGGCGCGGTGGTGGCCGAGGACCGCAACGACGTGCTGCCCTCCTACCTCGACCTGCGCTTCCCGGAATCGGACATCCCCGCCCAGGCGCGCGATCTGTACCGGCAGAACCGCGTCCGCCTGATCGCCGACAGCCATTACACCCCCGTGCCGCTGGTGCGCGTACCGGCCCTCGCCGATGCGGCGCCCATCGATCTGGGCCCGGCCATGCTGCGCAGCGTCTCCCCGGTGCACCTGCAGTACATGCGCAACATGGGCACGGGCGCCTCGATGTCGGTCTCGGTGCTGTCCGAGGGCGAGCTGTGGGGCCTGATTTCCTGCCACAACCAGGTCGCCCGCCGGGTGCCCTACCACGTACGTACGGCCTGCGAGTTCATCGGTCAGATCCTGTCGCTGCAGATCGCGGTGAAACAGCGCGCGGTCCTGGTCGAAGAGCGCATCGCACGCCGCGCGATCCAGGTCCGGCTGCTCGGGCGGATGGCCGGTGACACCGACTTCATGGCCGCACTCGGCCGCGACCAGCAGAGCCTGCTCGCGCTCACCCAGTCCACCGGCGCGGCGATCGTGCACCGTGGCGAGTGCATCCTGCATGGCCAGTGCCCCGGCCAGCGCCACGTGATGCAGCTGGTGCAATGGCTGACCGCGCAACAGATCGAGGGCGACATCTTTTGCACCGATACCCTGCCGCTGGACTGGAAGGAGGCCGAAGCCTTCGCCGGCGTGGCCAGCGGCGTGCTGGCCATCTCGATCTCGCAGATCCACGACAGCTTCGTGATCTGGTTCCGTCCCGAAGTGGTCCGCACCGTGCGCTGGGGCGGCGACCCGCGCAAGGAAGAGACCGGACAGCCCCTGTCGCCGCGCACCTCCTTCGAGGGCTGGAAGCAGACCGTGCGCCAGCAGTCGCTGCCCTGGAACGACGTGGACCGCGATGCTGCGCTGGAACTGCGCACGGCCATCGTGGATATCGTGCTGCGCAAGGCCGAAGAGATGGCGGCATTGAACGAGCAGCTGTTGCGCAGCAACAAGGAACTCGAAGCGTTCTCCTACTCGGTGAGCCATGACCTGCGCGCCCCGTTCCGTCATATCGTCGGTTACTCGGAACTGCTGTGGTCCTCGGCCGGCGAAAGATTGAACGATTCAGAAAAGAGATTTCTCGACACCATCGTGGAGTCGGCAAAATCGGCTGGGACCCTGGTCGATGACCTGCTCAGCTTCTCGCAGATGGGCCGCTCGACGATGGGCCAGATCGCGATGGACATGACCGCCCTGGTGGAAGACGTGCGCCACAAACTCGACATGGAGTACGCCGGGCGCGCCATCGACTGGCAGATCGCGGGGCTGCCCAAGGTGCAGGCCGACCCCGGCATGCTGCGGCTGGTCTGGCAGAACCTGCTGGCCAATGCGATCAAGTTCACCCGCGACACGCCCGAACCACGCATCGAGGTCGGGCATGAACGCAACGACACGGAGGACATCTTCTTCGTGAAGGACAACGGCTGTGGTTTCGACATGCGCTACGTGGACAAGCTGTTCGGCGTGTTCCAGCGGCTGCATCACGTCGATGAGTACGAAGGCACCGGTATCGGCCTGGCCAACGTGCACCGCATCATCACCCGCCATGGCGGCCGGACCTGGGCGAAAGGCCAGGTCGGCGCCGGCGCGACATTCTATTTCACCATTCCCTTTGTTACTGGAGACCACCTATGAGAGATCTGCGACCGATCCTGCTCGTAGAAGACAACCCGAAAGACGCTGAATTGACCATGGCCGCGCTCGCCCGCTGCCAGTTGCTCAATGACGTGACCCATGTGCGCGACGGCGTGGAAGCGCTGGAGTATCTCCGCTGCCAGGGGCGTTATGAAGGGGCCATGCATGGCGGCCCGGTGGTCGTGCTGCTGGACCTGAAACTGCCCAAGCTCAACGGGCTGGAAGTGCTCAAGGAAATCCGTACCGACCGTGCCCTCAGCAGCACCCCGGTGGTGATGCTGACCTCCTCGCGCGAAGAGCAGGACCTGATCCGCAGCTACGAGCTGGGCGTCAACGCGTTCGTGGTCAAGCCGGTGGACTTCAAGGAATTCCTTGAAGCGATCCAGGGCCTGGGCATGTTCTGGGGCATCACCAACCAGCCGCCACCGCACGGCACGCTGTTCGGCGGGAAGAGTAGACACGATGGCTGAGGCCGCCACAGCAAAGACCATCAGGATCCTGATGGTCGAAGACAGTGCACTTGATGCAGAACTGATCACCGCGCAGCTCAAGCGCGCCGGGGTGCCGTTCACCGCCGAGCGCACCTGGTCGCACCAGGGCATGCTCGATGCCCTGACCACGACGCCGTTCGATGTGATCCTGGCCGACCACGTCCTGCCGGGCTTCGATGGTGATGCCGCGCTTGCCCTGGCCAGCGAGATCGCCCCCCAGATTCCCTTCATCTTCGTCTCCGGCACGCTCACCGAAGAACTCGCAGTGCAGGCGCTCAAGCGCGGTGCGCGCGATTACGTGGTCAAGTCACGCCTGCAGCGCCTGCCCGATGCCGTGCTCCGGGCCATCGGCGAAGCGCAGGAGCGCCGCCGGCTGCAGCGCGTGGAGGCCGAGCTGCATGAGAGCCACCAGCGGCTGAGGCTGATCACCGATTCGCTGCCGGCGCTGATCGCCTACTTCGGTCACGACCATCGCTACCGCTTCGCCAACAACGCCTATGTCGAGTGGCACGGCCGTACGCCGGAGAGCCTGATCGGCCGGCACACCCGCGAGGTGATCGGCGAGGACACCTTCAACAGCATCCAGCAGCACCTGGACCGGGTCCTGCTCGGTGAGAAGGTGAGCTTCGACCTGCTCTCGCTGCGCAGCGATGGCACGCCCCGCCACGCGCAGGTGGACTGCGTACCCGAGCTGGCGCCGGACGGCGCGGTGCTCGGCTATTACGCGATGGCGCGCGACATCAGCGAGCTCAAGCACGCGCAGGCGCTGCTCAGGGCCAACAACGAATCCCTGGAACGCCAGGTCGACGAGCGGACCTCGGCGCTGCACCGCAGTGAAAGCCGACTGCAGGCGCTGTTCGAATCCAGCTTCCAGCACCAGAACCTGCTGACCCTGGATGGCCACATCATCGACACCAATTCGGCGTCGCTGGCGGCCATCCTCGCCAACAAGGAAGACGTCCGCGGCAGCCTCTACTGCGAGTCTGCCTGGTTCGCCGATACCCCCGGGGTACCTGGCGTGGTCTGCACGGCCATTCTCGAGGCGGCGGCCGGCACCGCTTCCCGTCATGAACTGGAGCTGCGCCTGCCCACCGGCAAGCGGACCTTCGATTTCTCCTTCCGCCCCTTGTTCGACCATCAGGCGCGGATCACCGCGGTCGTCTCCGAAGCGGTGGAAACCACCGCGCGCCGGCAGGCCGAAGAGGCGCTGCGGCACAGCCAGAAGATCGAGGCCGTCGGCCAGCTGACCGGTGGCATCGCGCACGACTTCAACAACATCCTGACCGTGATCGCCGGCAACATCGAATACGCCAAGATGCTGACCGACCGCCTGGGTGACGCTGCGGGCAATTCCTCGCGCTCGCTGGACAACGCGATGAAGGGCGTGATGCGCGCGGCCAACGTCACCCAGCGCCTGCTGGCGTTCTCGCGCCGGCAGCCGCTGAAGAACATGCCGGTGGACCTGAACGAAGAAATGCGCGGCATGCAGGACATGCTCAAGCGTTCACTGGGCGAGCTGGTGCAGATCGACATGCTGCACAGCCCGGATATCTGGTGCGTGGAGATCGACCCGAACCAGCTGGAGGCCTCCATCCTCAACCTGGCGGTCAATGCCCGCGATGCCATGCCCGGGGGCGGGCGCCTGACGATCGAGATCGACAACATCCATCTGGACAAGGACTACGCAGCGCAGCACCCGGATGTGCCGCCCGGCCAATACGCCATGATCCGGGTGCGCGACAGCGGCCAGGGCATGTCCGCCGAGGTGATGGGCCGGGTGTTCGAACCGTTCTTCACCACCAAGGAGGTCGGCCGCGGCACCGGGCTGGGCCTGTCGATGGTGTACGGCTTCGCCAAGCAGTCCGGTGGCCATGTGCTGCTCGACTCCATCGAAGGCAGCGGCACCACGATCACCCTGCTGTTCCCGCGCTCGGCCTCGGCCCTGCCCGGCACCCGCCAGGCCGAGGCGCAGGAAGCCAATGCCTACGAGGTGGAGGAGGAAACCACGGTGCTGGTGGCCGAGGACAATGACGATGTCCGTGCCTACACCGTGGATACCCTGCGCCAGCTGGGCTACCGCGTGCTCGAAGCGCATGACGGACCCTCCGCCCTGCGCCTGCTGGAGCGGCCGGACGTGAGCGTGGACCTGCTGTTCTCGGACATCGTGATGCCGGGAATGTCCGGCTGGGCACTGGCCAAGCAGGCGATCGGCCGGAAACCGGGGCTGCGGGTCCTGTTCACCTCGGGCTATCCGCGCGATATCGACGCAAGCGGCACGGTCGGCCGGACCATCGCGCTGCTTGCCAAACCGTTCACCCGCACCGATCTGGCCCGCTCGATCCGGGCCTCCCTGCAGGACGAGAGCCCCGCCCAGGGCGGTGAGACCTTGGACCGAGGGTAATGAAGGAGGCTGCCGTCATCGGCGCCTCCCGGGGATCATGACGCCGGTCTGGCGCGCGATGCACGGCCGGCTAACGCGCGCGGGCGCTAAGGTGGAGCTCCGCACAGGTGGCTGCATGCCACGAGGATCCGCGCCCGCAATGACTGCTGCCCGTTCCCACCCACGATGCCGCGTGCTTCTCGTCGAAGACGATGCGCCCATCCGGGAGATGACCAAGGACATCCTCAACGACGATGGCTTCGAGGTCCTCGACGTTGCCGACGCCGAGGCCGCGCTGGGGTGCCTCAGGCATGACGGCCCGTTCGACCTGCTGGTGTCCGATGTCGGGCTTCCCGGAATGGACGGCCGCGACCTGGCCACGATCGCCACCACGCTGCACCCGGCCATGCCCATCCTGCTGGTCACCGGCTATGCCGGGGCGGCCGGGGCCCGGCCGGACTTTCTCGGCGAGGACATCAAACTGCTGCGCAAACCCTTCACGCTCAAACAGCTGGTGAGCTCGGTCAGGTCCCTGCTCTGAGCGCAGCCAACACCGTCACTGGCTGCTGCCTGCAGTCGCCAACAGCGCGCGCGCACGCCGCTCCAGTTCGGCCGTGGTGAAGGGTTTGGTCAGCACTTCCATCCCCTCCTCCAGCTGCCCGGCGCCCACCGCCGCCGACGCCGCATAGCCGGTGATGAACAACACCGGCAGCCCGGGCCGCACCTGGCGCCCTGCATCGGCGACCTGCCGGCCATTGAGCCCGCCAGTGAGGCCAACATCGGTGATCAGCAGGTCGATGGGCTGCCCGGAGTGGAGCAGCTCGACCGCCTGGCCGCCCTCCGGCGCCTCCAGCACCCGGTAGCCGGCGCCGCCCAGCACCTCGCTGAGCAGCGCGCGGATCGCCCCCTCGTCTTCAACCACCAGGATCGTCCCGACGCTGGGCGTGGATGTGGCGGGCGCATCCTGCTCGGTCTCCTGCACCGCATTGGCCGCGGTTTCGCCGATGAAGCGTGGCAGGTACAGCTCCACCGTCGTGCCCTGGCCGACCTGCGAATCAATCCGCACCTGGCCGCCGGACTGGCGGGTGAACCCATAGATCATCGACAGGCCCAGGCCGGTGCCCTGCCCGATCGGCTTGGTGGTGAAGAACGGCTCGAAGACCTTCTCGATCACCGCCGCCTCCATGCCGGTTCCGGCATCCTTGACGGCCAGCCGCACGTAATCGCCCGGGGGCGTATCCAGCGCTGCCGCAGCCTCGCCCTGCAACGTCACGTTCGCCGCACTGATGGTCAGCGGGCCGCCCTCGGGCATCGCATCGCGGGCATTGATGCACAGGTTCAACAGCGCATTCTCCATCTGCGGCACATCCACCAGCACCGACCATGGATCGGAATCGAGCTGCGTGGCGATCGCGATCGACGGCCCCAGCGTGCGCGAGATGATGTCCAGCATCCCGCGCACCAGGGCATCGGCCACCACCGGCGTCGGCGCCAGCGTCTGCCGGCGGGAGAAGGCCAGCAGCCGCTGGGTCAGCGCGGTGGCGCGCGACGCGCTGGACTGCGCCATCTCCAGGTACCGGCCCACATCATCGTAGCGACGCTGATCGATGCGCAGCTCCAGCAGCTCCAGGCCGACCGAGATGGCGGTCAGCAGGTTGTTGAAGTCATGCGCCAGGCCGCCGGTCAACTGGCCCACGGCCTCCATCTTCTGGCTTTGCCGCAACCGCTCTTCAGCCACCTGCAGCTCGGCGCTGCGCGCCTGCACCCGCTCTTCCAGGGTCAAGGTCAGCTCGCGCAGCTGGTCTTCGGCCAGGCGCCGCTCGGTCACGTCCGAGGCAGTGCCGAACCATTCGGTGATCTCGCCGTTGCCGTCCAGCAGCGGCACCGCGCGCATCTGCACCCAGCGCACGCTGCCATCGGCGAGCAGGCTGCGGTGTTCCAGCGCCAGCGGCTCCCGCTGCGCCAGCGCGCGGGCGATGGCCTGCTCCAGCAGGCCCAGATCCTCCGGATGTACGTAGCGCTCTTTCCAGTCGCTGAGCGCGGGCAGGCTGTCGTCCTGCGCGACCGGTCCAGTGGCCAGAATCTGGCGCATCTCGCGCCAGTCGGCGGTGACCGCATAGAGCGACTGCGAGGAGGCGCTCACCAGCGCGCCGAGGCGCCGCTCGCTATGGGCCAGTGCATCGCTGGCGCGGCGCTCTTCTGTGCGGTCGCCCAGCACCTTGACGAAGCCCAGCGCGGCGCCATCTTCATCGCGCAGCACGGTCATGGCGCCGCTGGCCCAGAACCGCCCGCCGGATTTGCGCGCCAGCCAGCGCTCACCGCTGACCCCGCCCGATGCGATCGAGACGCTCTGGTTGTGGCGCAGGCGGTCGGCCAGGATGTCCTCCTGGGTATAGATCCGCTCCACCTTCTGGCCCAGCATCTCGGCCTCCGTCCAGCCGAAGATGTGCTCGGCACCGGCATTCCACAGGGTCACGTTGCCCTGCAGGTCCGAGGCGACGATCGCGTAGTCGCTGGCACTGTCGATGATCTGGCGATTGCGCGCCTCCACCTGCCGCATCGTGCGCTGCAGCTCGATGTGGGAGGTGACATCCAGGCCCTGCACGAACACGCCGGCAGTGCTGCCGTCTTCGCCGGCCACCGGCTGGAAGACGAGATCCAGCAGGCGCCGGGCCGATGAGGGATCGGACGGGAACGGCGCGTCGTAGACCATCTCGCTGCCGATGTACGGCTTGCCGGTGCGGTAAACCTCGTCCAGCAACGGCATGAAACCCTGGTCGACGATTTCCGGCAGCGCCTCCCGGATCGACTTCCCGAGCACGTGGCGGTTGCCGACCAGGCGTTGGTAGCCCGGGTTGGCCAGCTCGACGCGATGCTCCGGCCCGCTGAGGAAGGCCATGAACATCGGCGACTTGTCGAACAGCGCGATCAGGCGCTCGTTCTCCTTGGCCAGGCGCTGCTGCGCCACGATGATGCTGGTCACCTCGTTGGTCACGCAGAACGCGCCGCCGACACTGCCATCGTCCAGGAAGATCGGCGAGAAGGAGAATGTCCACCAGGTCTCTTCAGGCACGCCTTGGCGGCTCATGGAGACCGGCAGGTTCTCGTAGCGGGAGGACCCGCCTGCGAAGGCCGTCTCGATCGGTGCGCGCACGGCGTCCCACGCATCCGCCCACAGCTGCCTCAGCGGCGCCCCCAGCGCCCCCTCCAGGCGCGGCCCCAGGATCGGGCTGTAGGCATCGTTGAAGAAGAATGTCAGGTCATCGCCCCAGACCACGTACATGCTCTCGGGCGAGGCCAGGATCAGGTTGACCGCATTGCGCAGCGCACTGGGCCACTGGTCGATCGGGCCCACCGGCGTCGCCTGCCAGTTCCATCCACGCACCTGCTCGGCCATCGGGCCGGTGCTGCCGGGAAAACGCCCCACCCCTGCACTCATGCGCGCCGCTCCATGACGGCCGGGGCACGCGCGCCGCGCAGCCGCGCGACAGACCAGGGAAGGACAGACATCATCGGGTCACCGAACCTTGAACTGAAAGGCATCGCAGCAGCAGGGGAACGGCAGGCAGCGGTCGGCCGGCCGGTAGGGGGAGAGCAATTTAATCCACGTGGGGCCAACTCCATGTCAACGCCCGCAGCCGTAGCAGACCGTTGCCCACGGCCACGGATTGTCCCGCGCCACGGGCGGCGGGTACAGCCCCGGCCGCTGAGCGCCGCACTGCCGCCCGGCCTGCCAGGCCCGGACGTGCACGCGCCCGGGACGCGCCGTTGGCGATGATGCGGCACCCTCCCCACCCCCCGCCTCCGCCATGGCCAAGCCGACTGGCTCCCGTCTCGTGATCTATGCCGCGCTCGCCGGCAACCTGGCCATCGCCATCGCCAAGTTCGTCGCCGCCGGCATCTCCGGCAGTTCGGCCATGCTCAGCGAGGGCGTCCACTCGCTGGTGGATACCATCAACGAGCTGCTGCTGTTGTATGGCCTGCGCCGGGCCGAGCAGAAGCCGGACACCCTGCATCCCTTCGGCCATGGGCGGGAACTGTACTTCTGGAGCTTCATCGTGGCGCTGCTGGTGTTCGCCGCCGGTGCGGGCGTCTCGGCGTATGAAGGCATCCAGCACATCCGCAACCCGGAGCCGGCCACCAACCACCTGATCAGCTACATCGTGCTGGGCATCTCGCTCGTGTTCGAAGGCACCTCGTGGTGGATCGCGCTGCGCGAGTTCCGCGCCACCAAGGGTTCATTGGGCTACTTCGAGGCATTCCGCCGCAGCAAGGATCCCTCCACGTTCACGGTGCTGCTGGAAGACAGCGCCGCCCTGCTCGGCCTGGGCTTCGCGCTGGTCGGCCTGCTCGCCGCGCAGCTGCTGGACATGCCCATCCTTGATGGCGTCGCTTCGCTGTGCATCGCCGGTGTGCTGGCGGTCACTGCCTTCCTGCTTGCACGCGAAACCAAGGGGCTGCTGGTGGGCGAACCGGCGCACCCGAGCGTTGCCAAGCGCATTCTCGCCGTGGCCAACACCGATGCCGACCTGCGCCGTGCCAATGGCGTTACCACCATGCAGATGGGACCCGAACAGGTCGTGGCGATGCTGAGTGCCGAGTTCGAAGATGATCGGACCACGCCGCAGATCGAGGCGTGCATCACCCGGATCGAAAAAGCGGTGAAAGCCGAGTATCCCGAGCTGGTCGCCCTGTTCGTCAAGCCGCAGACGCCAGAAGTGTTCCAGGCGCGGCGGGCCGCGTTGGCCGAGCCGCATCCGGATACATGAAGGCCGTGCACATCAGGCAGCGCCCGGGTGAGCAACGCCGGCGCTGCCTACGAGGCCGTCACGGATATCGTCGGATGCTCGGCCCATGCGCCGTTTCGCACAAGCCATCGCCGACACCGAATCACTTCCCGCCGGACTGCCTGCCGCGCTGGCGCGAACGCTGGCCGCCGGCCCGGACCACTACAACATCGCCAAGGGCAGCGTGGCCACGGTGCTGGCGCGCGACCACGACGGCTCCATTGCCGTGGCCGACATGGTGTGGGGGCTGGTGCCGCGCTGGTCCAAGGAACCGGCCACGCCCTATACAACGGTGACCGCACGGCTGGAGCGCGCGCCACGCAGCCGCATCTACGCGCAGGCCTGGGCGCAGCGCCCGTGCGTGCTGCCCATGACCGGGTATTACAAATGGGACCGCGCGCGCCGGCCGCCGTGGCCGCTGTTCGTGCAGCGCAAGGACGGGCGTGTCCTGCTCGCCGCCGGCCTATGGGAACACTGGGAAAGCGAGGATGGCCAGCAGCTGGACAGCTTCACGGTCCTGACCGGGCCGAACCACGCGATCCCTGCCCCGCTCACGCCGGATGGACCGATCTTCATTGCACCGGCCGCCGCACTGGACTGGTTGAGCGGCGCCTTCAAAACGCCCGCGGCGCTGAACGCCCGCGCCACTACGCCCGCACTGGAGGCCTATGCGGTCAGCCGCGCGTTTCGTGATCCCGCGCGCGACGATTACACGCTGTTGGAACCTGTCGATCCGGATGCCGCCGCAGCCACCGCCGAACCACCGCAATGGGATGGCGATGCGTGGGATGAGCGCGATGCGGATGAATGACGTGCAGCGCGCGTGAGCGTCAACCTTTCCGGCGCTTGAACGGATTTCGCGTCACCAGCGAATTTCACCTTCGCGCCACTGCCGCCCCGTCAGGGTGGAGATGCCCAGCAACCCGGGCCCTCTCTCTAACTACATTGTGGAGTTAACCATGGACAAGAATCGCACTGAAGGCGCCAAGAACCAGGTCAAGGGCACCGTAAAGGAAGTCGTGGGCAAGGTCACCGGCGACAAGACGAAGGAAGTGGAAGGCAAGATCCAGAAGGGTGTGGGTGAAGTGCAGAGCGACGTGGGCAAGGCCCGCGACGACGCGCGCCGCTGAGTCTCATCCCACGGCTCTCTGACCGCATCAGCGGCAGAGGGCAGTGGGAGGTCAGCTGAGCGCCGTATCAGGATGTTCTTCATCTGCCACGCCTTCCATCCGCCGTGTTCTCCACCGGCGTAGGCGATTCGGCCTTTGAGCAACAGCGCGGCATGGAACAAGCCCTGCTGCTCCAATTCCGTTTCTTCCAACAACGCGACACCTTCCTCGGGCGCTATTCCAACAGCCCCATCAAGGAGTGATGCACCGCCACGCCCGCCAGCGCCCCCTCGCCCACTGCCAGCGCGATGCTGCCTGCCATCCGGGCCGCGTCGCCGCAGGCAAACACGCCCGGTACCGTGGTCTGCTTGGCCGAATCGGTGGTGATGCACCCACCATCCTTGAGCTCGCAGCCCAATTGCTCGGCCAGATCACTGGACAACCGCGAATGCGGTGAAATGAACAGCGCATCCACCTCCACCCGGCGCCCGTCGGCGAGCACCACGGTAGCGCTCTCTTCCACCGCGCGTACGCGGGTCGATTCGACCACGACGCCGCACGCGTCCAGCCGTGCACGCTGTGCGGGATCGATCCTCGCGGAGGCTTCGCTGCAGAACAGCGTGATATTGCCCCAGTCGCACAGCAGCAGCGCCTGGGCCGCGCCACCATCGTTCGCGCAGCCGATCACCCCGATGCGCCCTTCGAACACCTCGTAGCCGTGGCAGTACGGGCAATGAAAAACGCTCCGGCCCCAACGTTCGCCGATGCCCCGGATGTCGGGCAGATCATCGGTTACGCCGTACGCCAGGATCACCCGATCCGCCACAAACGCCTGGCCGGCGTCCCCCTCGACCCGAAAGGTTCGGCCCTCTTTCGATGCAGGTACCGTTGCCGTAGCAGAACGGGCAATACCGGCGAGCCAGGTCAACGTGGGATAGCGCAACAGCTCTTCGCGGGCCTGGGAAGCGATATCCGCCGGCGGCAGCCCCTCCCGCCCAAGGAAACCATGCGCGACGCGCGCATTCCGGTTGCGCGGCGTCCCCCCGTCGATGATCAGCACCTTGCGGCGGGCGCGCACCAGCTGCAGCGCGGCGGACATGCCCGCGTAGCTGCCACCGATGATGATGACGTCGTAACGATAGGGGGTCAGATCGGCCATGGCGCTGTCCCGGGCGTTGGGAGAGTGATGAATGCGCCAGAGTGCGGGAGCCTGGATCAACGCCGTGCGTGCTGCGCGTGAGCCTGGGCATCACACCGCCCGCACGATCCGGCAGGCTGGAGGGACCGGCATGTTCTTCGACTGCTACTGCCCACGCCGTGATCGCACCGCTTCGGCTCACGCACGCCAGGTTGAATTCCGGGGGCTGAAGCCGCTACGTTGTCGGTGCGTTCACCAGGGAAGATCACCCATGCACGGAAGGCCAATACGACCCATAGCAACCCGGGCGGCAACGCTGACGGTCGCCCTGTTCGCCGCTGCCGCGGCTGCCGCCGCCGAGCCGGCCAGCTTCTTCACCGCGCTGGATGCCTACGGCAACAACGACTACGCCGCCTGCGGCGCCACCTTGAGTGACCTGTACACGCACGGCATCCCCTTCCCCGACGGAGGCGAGCTGCTGCTGATCGAATGCACGGCGGCAGCCGGCGATCATGCCGCAGCGTTTGCGTACGTCGATGCGCTGCTCGCCAGTGGTCGCCTGCCACTGGAAGACCTGCGGACCAAACAGCGTCCCGGGCTGAATGCGCTGCGCGCCGATCCCGCATGGCCAGCGGTGCTGCAGCGGGTCATCGCCGAAGAAAAGAAGCACGAGGCGCTGCGCGATGCGCCGTTGAGGCAGGCCTTGCTCGCACGCGAGGCAAAGGACCAGACCGCGCAACATGCCGCCATCGCCGCTGGCGGCGGCGATGCGTGGCGGCAGACGGCGCCGGTGAGCGAAGCCAATGCAACCTGGTTGAAAGCCGTGATCGCCGAGAAGGGGTGGCCAGGCATCACGCGGGTCGGCCGCGACGGGGCCAAGGCCGCATGGCTGATCGTGCAGCATGCCGATCATGACCCCGCGTTCCAGGCGCAGGCGTTGGCGTTGATGCAGACCGCCGCCGAGACCGGCGATGCCGACGCCGCGGATGTAGCGCTGCTGACCGACCGGGTGCTCATCGCGCAGGGCAAGCCGCAGCGGTACGGCACCCAGTTCAAGACCACCGCCGACGGCGTGATGGAGCTTCAGCCCACCGAAGACATGCAGACCCTCGACGCCCGGCGGCGCGCGGTGGGACTCCAGCCTCTGGAGGCCTACAAGGCAATGCTCACGGACAGCTACGGAAAACCGGTGAGATAGGTTGGCCGGCCACCGGCGGTAAATCGATCCGGCGCGCCGCCGCCAGTACTTCTACCTAGGCCGTGGCCCGTCTATTTTCGGGTGCCAACACAGACCCCGCTGGCCACACTGGGGCCTCAGTCCATCGAGGCGTGACCATGAGCCAGGAACTCCCCGGCAGCATCCTTCCGATCCCCGACCAGGCCTACCAGGGCCCCCTGTCGTTCGACGCGAAAAAGCTTGGGGTCAAGCTTCCTCCCATCACGGCCAAGCGCCCGCCGGACGGCGCACCCAATGTCCTGCTGATCATGTTCGACGATGTTGGCTTCGGCGCCGCCAGCGCGTTCGGCGGACCCGTGCATACGCCCACTGCCGATCGGCTGGCCAATAGCGGCCTGCGCTACACCCGCTTCCACACCACCGCCCTGTGCTCGCCCACGCGCGCCGCGCTGCTCTCCGGCCGCAACCACCACGCGCTGGCCATGGGCCACATCACCGAGACCGCCACCCCCGCGCCGGGCTATCGTTCAACACGGCCCAACTCGGTCACGCCGCTGCCGGAAATCCTGCGCCAGAACGGCTACAACACCGCCCAGTTCGGCAAGTGCCACGAAGTGCCGGTGTGGGAGTCCGGACCAACCGGCCCGTTCGACCATTGGCCGGCCTTCAGTGGCTTCGAGCGTTTCTACGGCTTCATCGGCGGTGAAACCAACCAGTGGACGCCCGCACTGGTCGATGGCGTCTCTGCCGTGGAGGCGCCTTTGGATCCGGACTACCACCTGATGCCGGACCTGGCCGACAAGGCCATCGACTATGTCCGCCTGCAGAAGAGCCTGACGCCGGACAAACCTTTCTTCGTGTACTTCGCACCCGGAGCGACGCACGCCCCGCACCATGTCCCGAAGGACTGGATCGCCAAGTACAAAGGCGCGTTCGATCAGGGCTGGGATGCCATGCGCACCGCTACCTTCGCGCGCCAGCGCGAGCTGGGTGTCATCCCCGCCGATGCCGTGCTCACCCCGCGGCCGGAGGGCATTCCGGCGTGGGAGGACATGCCGGCCGAACTCAAGCCGATCCTCGCGCATCAGATGGAAGTCTATGCCGCCTTCCTCGCGTACGCCGACCACCATACCGGCCGCGTGATCGACGCGCTGGAGGAACTTGGCGTGCTCGACGACACGCTGGTGTACTTCATCATCGGCGACAACGGCGCCTCCGCCGAGGGCGGCATCAACGGCGCCTTCATGCTCACCACCGCATCCAACGGCGGCGCCGAGTACGAGACCGCAGCATTCTGGCAGCAGCACCTGGACGAGGTGGGCGGACCCACGGCCTACAACCACTACGCCGTCGGTTGGGCGCATGCGCTGTGCACGCCCTACCAGTGGACCAAGCAGGTGGCCTCGCACTACGGCGGCACGCGCAACGGCACCATCGTGCATTGGCCGGCCCGGATAACCGGCAGTGGCGAACTGCGAAGCCAGTGGCATCACGTGATCGACGTGGCGCCGACCATCCTGGACCTCGCAGGGCTGGCACAGCCGCATACGGTCAATGGTGTCACCCAGGTACCGATGCACGGCGTTTCCATGGCCTACACCTTCAACGACGCCGATGCCGAGGAGCGCCACCTCACCCAGTACTTCGAGATCATGGGCAACCGCGGCATCTACCACAACGGGTGGACCGCGCAGACCAAGCACCGCACCCCCTGGGATGTGGTGGCCAAGGGCGTGGATTTTTCGCAGGACGTCTGGGAACTGTATGACACCACCCAGGACTGGACCCAGGCCGACAACCTGGCCGCCGCGCAGCCGGACAAGCTGGCCGAGCTGCAGCAGCTGTTCCTGATCGAGGCGGTTCGCCACAATGTCCTGCCGATCGACGATCGCGCCGCCGAACGCATGAATCCCGAACTTGCCGGACGTCCCACGCTCACCACCGGCGACAGCCTGCGGCTGTACCCCGGCATGACCCGCCTGGGCGAGAACGTGGCGATCAACGTCAAGAACCGTTCCTACGCGGTAACCGCCGAGATCGAAGCGGCCGCCAGTGGCACGCTCAACGGCGTGATCGTCGCCCAGGGCGGACGCACCGGTGGCTGGTCGTTCTTTGCCGAAAACGGCAAGCTGGGCTACCACTACAACCATTGCGGACTGCTGCGGAAGACGGTGCTGTCCGAGGCCGACATCGGCACCGGCCGCCATCAGGTGCGGGTGGAATTCGCCTACGCGGGCGGCGGCATCGGGCGCGGTGGCACGGTCACCCTGTACATCGACGGGAAAGCCTCAGGCACCGGCGAGGTGGAGCGTACCCATCCGCTGTACTACTCCTTCGATGAGGGCCTGGACGTGGGCATCGACACCGGCATGCCGGTGTATGAGGGCTATGTGACCGAGCGCGGCAGGTTCAACGGGGTCATCCACTGGGCGGAGATCCAGCTGGATCAGGATGACCACTCGCACATGATCGATCCGGAGGCGCATCTGGAGGCGGTGATGCGGCACCAGTAGCGGCCGAGCTGACAGGGCCGTCAGGGACCGCCCGGCGCCGGGCGGGAGGCCGGGCGTGGGCGTGGGAGCGCCCTGATCTACCCGGCACGCCTTCAAGCGGCGGGCGAATACAGAGCGGATCGAGGTAGGTGTGCGGGTCATGGCAACAAGCATGACCCGGACCTACGCTGAACGTAAATTACGTTCAACGTACTCCAGGTGCAAGGCCAGAAACGTCATCGGCGCCACTGCTCTTCTATAGCGCCCCTCGGACATCGACCTTCCGGTCGACCATGGTCGACGTGTCGATACTTCCCGTGAGGAAGCCCTTCCCAGGACACGGGTCAGAGCCTGATGTTCATCTCCCCGGATGCTTCGTTCCGACCCATCGGTGAACGCGGTATGTGCAGCGACACAGGTGGATGGGACCCGCCGTCAACAGCCATCGTCGACATCTCTGGAGAAACCGTGCTGCTCTGTTGAAGACCTTCCTGCACCGCTGCAAGCAATCGGCTGGCACAGCGCACAGCGCTTCCCAGGGCCGGGTCCAGCCCGACGAGGTAGACGAAGCAGCCATCGAACTTCGCCGACGCGGTCTCCAAGCCCTCTGAATACGCCATCTCCCGTTTGAGCGCCTTGAACCAGCGCTTGGGTGGCTCGGCGGCCAGCTCGATCACGACGGCAGCTTCGCCGAAGCCCAGCGGCATCGCTTCGATCTTCAGCACCTGGGGGTTTGACGGGGTCTTTTGTCTGGCGGCCATTGCCCTTCTCCTCTGGAACAATGACGGAAAAGTATCCTCAGCAGGCGCCAAGAACGCGTCAAAATCTGCTGACCGCCTGCGCTGTTTCTCTGAAACTGCAGTGGCGCTGCGTAGCCGCGCAGAGAAGGCGCGAAGGTGGCATTGCTTCTCTGCAGCCTTGCGGCACCTCATGCGCTGCGAGGACTTGCCTGAGGCGCTTCGTGCTGTCAGGGATCGGTTCCGCAAGCTGAGGCCGACACGCGTCAGGGCGCAGACGCCCCTGACATCCGCGCCAGCACATCCGCCCGGCAGACATCCAGAAGCTCGTCGGCCAGCGCCGAATCGTCCGGGCAGGACCGGGACAGCACCATCGCCCCGACAGCCTGGGCCATCAAGGCGATCCGCCGCGCGCGCGCCTGTTCGGCGGTGGCGGCGTCGGACTGCTCTTCCGGCGTGGAAGCAACCGCCAGCTGCGCCTCGATGCCTGCCGCAAAGGCCGCCTTGACCCCCGCCGGCTGACGCGCCGCGTCGGTGCACAGCGCTGCCATGGTGCAGCCCTGGCCTGGCGCGTCCCGGTGCTCGCGGGAAAGGTAGTAGCGCACGAAGCTCTCCCGGTCCGTGCAGGTCGCGGCCTCGGCCGATTTGGCCAGGCCGCAGCTCGCCGCCTCGGCCATCAGGTCGGCCTTCGACCCGAAGTGCTTGTAGAAGCCGCCGTGGGTGAAGCCGGCCGCCGCCATCAGATCGGCCACGCCCACGCCGTCGTAGCCCCGCTCCCGGAACAGCGTGGAGGCGGTGTCGACGATGTGCGCCCGGTTGGCCTGCGCCTGTGCCTTGGTGACCTTCATGACCCGGTCTCTCTTCACGCTCTGCCTTGGTGAAGCGCACTTTACCACGATAGATTACCGCCATCATCAAACCGTTGACATCTAAGATGACGGTCATCATCATTGCCGTACACCGTCAGCCACCGCCACCGCAGGGCGGGCCTTTCCCCCTCAACAATCACGATCCCGCACCCACCATGACCTCCTCCCCGCTTTTCCAGCCCTACCCCCTCGGCCCGCTGACCCTGGCCAACCGCATCGTGATGGCACCGCTGACGCGCAACCGCGCCGGTGCCGGCCTGGTGCCCAGCCCGCTTGCCGCTACCTATTACGCCCAGCGCGCCTCGGCCGGCCTGATCATCACCGAGGCCACCCAGATCTCGGCGCAGGCCCAGGGCTATCAGGACACGCCGGGGCTCTACACCCAGGACCAGATCGACGGCTGGCGCGCGGTCACCGATGCCGTGCATGCCCGCGGCGGGCGCATCTTCGTGCAGCTGTGGCACGTGGGCCGCGTCTCGCACGTGGATCTGCAGCCCGGCAATGCCGCGCCCGTCTCCGCCTCGGCCATCCGCGCGCAGACCAAGACCTTCGTCCACAACGGCTTTGTCGATGTGTCCGAGCCGCGCGCATTGGAGATCGATGAGCTGCCTGCCATCGTCAACGACTTCCGCCAGGCCGCCGCCAATGCCATCGCCGCCGGTTTTGACGGCGTGGAAATCCACGGCGCCAACGGCTACCTGCTGGAACAGTTCATCAAGGACGGTGCCAACCAGCGCACCGACGCCTACGGCGGCTCCATCGAGAACCGCGCGCGCCTGCTGCTGGAAGTCACCGCCGCCGTCGCCGAAGAGATCGGCGCAGACCGCACCGGCGTGCGCATTTCCCCGGTCTCGCCGGCCAATGCCATCGCCACGGTCAGCGACCCGCAGCCGCAGTACGACTACATCGTCGACCAGCTCAGCGCGCTGGGCATCGTCTACCTGCACGTGGTCGAAGGCGCGACCGGCGGCCCGCGTGACGTGGCGCCCTTCGACTTCGATGGGCTGCGCGCCCGCTTCAAGGGAACCTATCTGGCCAACAACGGCTATGACGTGAACCTGGCCAGCGCCCACCTCGCCGAAGGCAAGTCAGACCTCATCGCGTTTGGCCGCGCCTTCATCAGCAACCCCGACCTGGTGGAACGCCTGAAGACCGGCGCGCCCTTGAATGCCTTGAACCCCGCCACGTTGTACGGCGGCGGCGCGGAAGGCTACACCGACTATCCCGCGTTGACCGATACGACGCCCCGGTAAGCCGTCGACAACGCCCTGCCGCACACCCCATTCGCCCGCCCCCCTTCCACGAGACACACCATGAGCCAGCTTCCCACCGTCCTCATCACCGGCGCCTCCAGCGGTATCGGCACCGTCTACGCCGAACGCTTCGCCCGCCGCGGCCACGACCTGGTGCTGGTCGCGCGCGACACGGCCCGCCTGGAGTCGCTGGCCGCCCGCCTGCGCCAGGACACCGGGGTCGCCGTAGACGTCCTGCCGGCCGACCTCACCGTGCGCACCGATCTGGCCAACGTGGAAACCCGCCTGCGCGACGATGCCCGCATCGGCATCCTCATCAACAACGCCGGCATGGCGCAGTCCGGCGGCTTCACCGACCAGTCGGCTGACAGCATCGATCAACTGGTCACCCTCAACACCGTCGCCCTGACCCGCCTGGCCGCGGCCATCGCCCCGCGACTGGCCAACGCCGGCGAAGGCGCGATCGTCAACATCGGCTCGGTGGTCGGCTTGGCGCCCGAGTTCGGCATGTCCGTCTACGGTGCGAGCAAGGCGTTCGTCCTGTTCCTGTCGCAGGGGCTCAGCCTGGAACTGTCGCCCAAGGGCGTCTACGTGCAGGCCGTGCTGCCCGCAGCCACCCGCACCGAGATCTGGGAGCGTGCCGGTATCGACATCAACACGTTGCCCGAAGTGATGGACGTCGGCGAGCTGGTCGATGCCGCCCTGGTCGGCTTCGATCGCCGCGAAACCGTGACCATTCCGCCATTGCATGTGGCCGCCCGCTGGGACACGCTGGAGGCATCGCGCCAGGGCCTGCTCTCGGACATCCGCCAGGCGCAGGCAGCGGAGCGCTATCGCCCATGAAAGCCTTCCTCATCAACCGGTATGGCAAGAACGAAACGGGGCACATCGATGACGTGCCAACGCCAGCGCTGCGCGACGACGATGTGCTCATCCGCGTGCACGCGGCCAGCGTCAACGCGCTGGACCCCAGGATCCGGCGTGGCGAATTCAAGGTGATCCTGCCGTATCGCCTGCCGCTGATTCTGGGCAACGACCTGGCCGGTACGGTGGAGCGCGTGGGTGCCGGCGTTTCCCAGTTCAAACCGGGCGATAAGGTGTATGCACGTCCCGACGATGACCGCATCGGCGCGTTCGCCGAGTTCATCGCCGTCAACGCCGCCTCCGTGGCCTTCAAGCCCGCCAACCTCACCATGGTGGAGGCCGCTTCGCTGCCGCTGGTCGCGCTGACCGCGTGGCAGGCTCTGGTCGAAACCGCCCAGCTCAAAGCTGGGCAGAAGGTCTTCATCCAGGCCGGCTCCGGCGGCGTCGGCACCGTGGCGATCCAGCTGGCCAAACACCTTGGCGCGTTCGTTGCCACCACCACCAGCACGCCCAACGTGGGATGGGTAAAGGCGCTGGGCGCGGATGTGGTCATCGACTACCGGCGGCAGGATTTCGCCGCGGACCTGCGCGACTACGACGTGGTGCTCAACAGCCTGGGCAAGGAGGAACTGGAGCGCTCGCTGCAGATCCTCAAGCCGGGTGGCCACCTCATCTCCATCTCCGGTCCGCCCACGCCCGCCTTCGCCGCCGCGCGTGGCTTGGCCTGGCCGCTCAAACTGGTGATGCGCCTGCTCAGCCACGGCATCCGCAGCAAGGCCAGGAAGAAGGGAGTCACGTATACCTTCGTCTTCATGCGAGCCGATGGGGCGCAATTGAGCACCATTACCTCGCTTGTGGAATCCGGCGCGATCGCACCGGTCATTGATCGGGTGTTTCCGTTCCAGGACACTCAGGGCGCGCTGGCTTACGTGGAGAGCGGGCGGGCGAAGGGCAAAGTGGTCGTGGAGCTGTAACGCCGGAGCGGCTCAAGCGCGCGCTATCCCGTGGCCTTGCGCCGCACGTCCAGGAGCAACGCGACTTGCGTTATCGGGCGCTGCACCGCCTTGGGGGTGATGCAGCCGATTGAGTGATTGAGGCTGCATGCTAATCTTTCTCATTCGCAACTACGCACCCCCTGCCCCCGATGACCCGCCCGTCGCTTCGTCTCTCTGCCCTGGGCCTGCCCCTGACCTTCGCCTGCCTTTCGGCACATGCCGCTCCGCCCTCCTCCCCCGATGTGCAGCAGCTCGACGCCGTTCAGGTCCTCGGCCGCGCCCAGACCCTCTACCGGGTCGACGACGCCGCGGTGGGCACGCGGACGGATACGCCGCTGGCGCTGGTGCCGCAGTCCATCCAGGTGGTGCCGCGTGAGCTGATCGAAGACCAGGCGGCCCGCCAGATCACCGACCTGTACCGCAGCATCAGCGGCATCAGCTTCTTCAGCTACGCCGGCGTGACCCTGCGCGGCTTCCGCCAGGAAAACGTGCTGTATGACGGCCTGCGCGGCGACCCCTATGCTGGTTTTTCGGTCCCGCAGTTGTTCAACATCGAGCGCGTGGAGGTCCTGAAGGGACCGGCCGGCGCCCTGTACGGCGGCGGTGATGCCGGCGGCGTCATCAACTACGTGACGCTCAAGCCGAAAGCGACGCCCGAGCGCCGCATCGAACTGCAGGCCGGCGACAACGATTTCCGGGCTGCATCGATCGAGGCCACCGGGCCGATGAACGCCGCTGGCAATGTGCGCTACCGCGCCGGGCTGTATGGCGACACCGAGCAGGGCGTGCGCTGGAACGCGGACAGCGAAAGCGTGATCGGTGATGCGTCGCTCGCCTTCGACGTAGGCGACACCGGCGAGTTGACCCTGCAGTTCACCGACATCACCCAGAACCTGGGCGGCAACCGCCTGCGTGGCGTGCCGGTGGACGACAACGGCAGCTTTCTCACCGACCGGCGCTGGAACCACAACGAAGCCACGGACTTCCTCGACATGCGCGCCAAGGTGGCGCTGGCGCAGTACCGCTTCTCGCCCAGCACCAACCTGGACGTGGATGTGGGTGCGCGCTGGTTCGAGAACAACGAGCACCAGATCTACCACGAGCCGATGGGCCTGATCGACCGCAACCGCGACGGCATACCCGAATGGATGACCCGCCAGCTGCGCAACCAGATCCGCGACAACGATGCCTTCACCGCCAACGCCAACGCAGTGTGGCGTGTCAGCACCGGCCGCATCGAGCACAAGGTGCTGTTTGGCGCCGATGTGTACCAGCAGGATGCCGACTTCACCGCGCAGACGGCCAACAGCGCGGACCTGGCGCGGGGTGCCGGCCCGGTGCCGGGCATCGACCTGTTCAACCCGGTGTATGGCGCAAGTTCGTGGCGCGACTACAACCTGGCCGCCCTGCCCTGGCGCAGCACCAGCACGCGCAGCAAGCGCTATGGCGGCTACCTCCAGGACGAACTGACGCTGACCCCGCGCTGGCATGTGCTGGCCGGACTGCGCTGGGACGGGTTCAAGGACGATGACCGCATTGCCGGCACCGCGGTGGATGGCAACGACATCAGCTGGCGGCTGGGCAGCACGTACACCGTGCGGGAAGGCGTCAATTTCTACGCCAACATCGCCAGCGGCTTCATGCCCCAGAGCGCGGCCAACCAGAGCGCCGAGGCGGGCGGCCCGTTCGATGCCGAGCGCAGCAGACAATGGGAAGTCGGGTTGAAATCCCTGCTGGCCGAGCGCATCACCTTGAACCTGGCCGCGTACCGGATCGACCGCAGCAATATCGTGCAGGCCACCGGTGAGATCGTGGACGGCGTCAACCAACTGGCCGCCCTGGGCCTGGTGCGCAGTACGGGCATGGAGCTGGACCTGCTGGCCGATGTCACCGACCGCTGGGTGCTCAACCTCACCTACGCCTACAACGATGCGCGGGTGAAAGATGCCGGCAGCAACGGCATCACCAATGCGTCCGGCGATCGCTTCGCCAATGCGCCGCAGAACAAGCTCGGCCTGTGGACACGCTACGACCTGCCGGCAATCCATTCGGCCATCGGTTTCGGCGCCGATTACGTGGATGAGCGCGTCAGCCTGGATGGCCAACGGGTGAAGCCGTACACCGTGTTCGACATGAGCTGGAAGACCCAATGGCAGCAGTGGCAGTTCCAGGCCAATGTCAAAAACCTGTTCGACAAGGTGTACGCCGCCAGCGGCTTCAGCGAGCGCACCGGCCACTTCCCGGGTGAGCCGCGCCGTGTGTACGTGCAAGCTGCGTACGCCTTCTGAGCCCGCCCATGCGCCAGCCAGTGCCAGCGCCCCCGAACCGCCCGGCAAGCGCTGCCAGTGGGGCGCTGGCTGTGGCGGGCCCTGCTGCTGGTGTGGGCGTCACTGGTGCCGTTTGAGACCATGAAGTAGACGCACTCACCCGTCGAACGATGGCATCCTGCCCGTTCGCGCAGGAGAACAATGATGCGGACGACGGGAAATCTTCTTGCAGCAGCGGCTGTCACGCTGAAGGTCGGCGTGGTGTTCTGGGTGCTGGTGGCCTGGCGGACACCCGGCGGCGAGCCTTGGGATGCGCCGGCGTTCTGGACCGTCGTCTATCCCATCGCACTGGCTATCGCCGCGGTTCTAGGCGCCTGCTTCCCCCGCAAGGCGTGGCTGTGGGGACTGTTGCTCATGGCGCTGCAGGTGCCGGTGGTGGCCGTGGTCTCGGGCGTTGGCCCTTTGTTGCTGGCCGGACTGGTGTATGCACTGGTGCTGGCGTTGCCTGCGATGGCCATCGCGGCAGCGGCGGGCGCGCTGCGTCGCCGCCTGCATGAGAGGGTTTGAGACGCTCAGCGCTTGGCCGCCTGCCACCCTGCCCGCACTGCGTCGGCAGGGCTGCAGAACATGCGCTCGCCGCGGCTCGTGTCGATACTCGTGCGCGCGTAGTCCCGCTGGCCCGGCACGTGGTAGATCTTCTTGCCTTGGCGGGAGATGTTGCCCTTGATTTGGCATCCGCCCGGCGCCGGCTGCGTGGCCACCGGGGCGTGTCGCGCGGCCTGGTCACGCTTGCTGCGACGATAGTCGGCTGGCATCTGGAACGGCCCCTGCCAGAGGTTCCGCTGGTGCTGGCGCGCGTCGGCTTCGTCTGCAATGAATGCCGTGGCGTACTGGCGGTACGCCACCGCCCAACCGGAGCGCACCATCCACCGATTGACCGACGCCCCCTGGACAAAGCACTCCGCCACCACCCTGCCGTAGCGGTCCGTGTCCTTGGGCTGGCAACGAACGGTTTTCTCCAGCAGATAGCCGTCCAGCGCGGCGGCTGACCGACGCCCACAGGGCCAAGTGCGCCCATCTTTACCGGTGCATTGCTGCGCGCTTTCCGGCGCATCGATGCCCCATAGGCGGATGCGCTGCTTGGCCACGGTGAGGGTGTCCCCGTCCGTGACCGTCGCGCGGCCGACCAGCTCTGCTGCCACACCAGGAACCGACGCAGAAACCAAAAACAACACCACCAGACCTTTCAACACCATCAACAACAACGTCCTTCAAGTGCACGCTCGGGAGCGAGCGCCAGTTAAAACAGGGCCGAGCACTTTAGCGGAAGCGGAGACAGGACGCCGACTACATCGACAGTCCTTCACTCCCGACGTGCATTCCTGGTGTGGTCGCCTAGATATGAAACGCCGGACCTGCCGACAACGGCGCCGAGCTCACCCTGACCCGGAACGCGATGAGCAGGCTGGCGAGGAGCATCACCGCCGCGGCAACGACAAGGACTGCAACGATGCCGCCCAGCCCGAACACCACGCCACCCAACGCGGCGCCCGCTGCGATGGACGACTGCACCGCAGCGACCACCATCCCGCCGGCACTCTCGGCCTGGTCAGGCGCCGCACGCGCGACCCAGCTCGACCACGCAACCGGCACGCCGCCGAAGGCCAGACCCCACAGCGCTACCAGGATCGACAGCCCACCGACGCCCACCGGCAACAGGAGCATGCCCAGCGCGGCTACGCCAACCAAGGCAGGCATAAGCACCAGCGTGACTTTCAGACTGCGCTCCATGAGCCAACCTGCCAGGAGTGTGCCGATAAAGTTCGCCACGCCGAATCCAAGCAGGATCAGCGCCAGGCCATCGGCGCTCATCTGCCCCAGGCTCTCCAACGTGGGGCGGATGTAAGTAAAGAGCGAATACTGACCGGTGTGCGCCAGGACGCAACCCAGCATGCCGACCGCAACGCCCGGGCGGCGCAGCAGCGCCACCACCGACTCGGGGACAGCCGCCTGGCGCGGGGCCATCCGGGGCAGCGTGAACCACTGGAACGCAAACGTGAGTCCACCCACCGCCGTCGCCGCCCAGAAGGCGCTGCGCCAACCCAGCAGCCCGCCGAGGTAGCTCCCCAACGGAACCGACACCACCGTGCCGACCGCAATCCCGCTGAAGATGATCGAGAGCGCGCGAGGCACGCGCTGGGCCGGCACCAACCGCATGGCCACGGCCGCTGCCATGCTCCAGAAACCGCCCAGCGCAATGCCCAGAAGGACCCGCATCACCAGCAGCACGCCCATGCTGGATGACAGCGCCACCAAGGCGTTGGAGAGAATCATCAGGGCCGTGAAACTCAACAGCACCAGGCGCCTGTCCATCAAACGGGTCAGCCGCGGCACCAGCAGGCCAGCGAACAGGGCCACAACCGCAGTGACCGTCACCGCTTGCCCGGCCAGCGCCTCCGACACCCCCAGGTCCGCCGCCATCGGCGTCAACAGGCTGGCAGGCAGATATTCCGCCGTGAGCAGCCCGAAGACCCCCATGGCCAGCGAAAACACCGCCACCCATGCCGATGAAGAAGGCTCCCCGCTCCCCCTGTCCACAGAATCAGGCGTGTTCGCGGCATCAAATACGTTATTGCTCATCACAGATCCCAGTGCATTCGTGCAGCCGAGAGTCTAGGGAGCCGGGCCAGGATGATCTATGATTGTCTGACCTGTATTTTTGATCGAAACCCCGGACCGTCTCCATGAGCCACGCGCCACTCCAGCCCACCGACCTGATCAGCGAACTGCTGACCGGCATGCGGCTGCATGGCGTTCAATACCGGCGCATTCAGACCGGACCGACCTTCGGGCTTGGATTTCCCTCAAAGCCAGGCCATGCCTACTTCCATTACCTGGCAGTGGGCACGGCGATTCTTCGTGGCGCAGACGGCAGCCAACACCGTCTATCCGCCGGGGATGTCGTACTTCTTCCCCGCGGAGACGAACACGCGTTGCTGTCGGGCGAGGACCATCCCGTCCAGTGCCTGGAAACGATCGACGCAGCCCCGCTGGGCGACGCAGTGAGCGGGATAGACACGTGCCCAAGCACACATGCCGTGCCCAGCGCGGTGCTCTTCCACGGCTGCATGGTGTTCGATCTGGGCGGCATGCAAGGGTTGAGCAAGGTGATGCCGGCGGTGATGTTGTGCGATGGCAACGCCACGCAGTTCCCTGGGCTGTTGCCGATGGTCGACGCGATGAAGCGCGAGGTGTGTTCCGGACGCATTGGCTATGCAGGAATCCTCGCCCGGCTGGCGGATGCAGTGGCCGCCATGATTGTCCGTGACTGGGTCGAGCGTGGTTGCGACGGCGCCTCCGGCCTGGTCATGGCCCTGCGCGACCCGCGTCTGTCACTGTCGTTGCTTGCCCTGCACAGAGACCCTGGGCGTGACTGGACGGTCGAAGCGCTGGCTGCGGAATCCAACATCTCACGGTCTGTCTTTGCGGAACGGTTTCAGACTGTCATGGGAACCGCGCCGCTGCGATATGTGACCGAGCTGCGTATGCACTTGGCCAGTCAATGGCTGAGCCACCAGAACCTCTCCATCGAGGTGGTGGCAGAGCGTCTTGGGTACGCTTCGCAGGCGGCTTTCAGTCGGGCTTACAAGCGTGTTATCGGGTACTCGCCTGGCGCGACTCGGCGGGGGCGTGGGTTGGCCTCTGTGTAGGCGCACCGCCAGCGCCGTTTTTGAACGGCCGCTGGGATCTGATCACCACCGATGTGTGACTTGGAGCGAAAAATGGTAACGAAAAACATGATCGCGACCACACTCCCTCCAAATCAGCATTGAAAGCACGCGCGGAAAATCTAGAATGGAAAAATACCATCAAAGCTGAAAGGCAGCCTAGAGCGCACCAGGGCAAATCCATAACAGTTCCGCGACACGCATAGGTATAGATCAGCTCAACCTGCGGCAAATTCCTGCAAATGTTGCAGCAGGACTCGCTGCGTCTGCGCGTGGAGACGTCGAAGCGATGCCAGAAATCATTGATGAGTGCGACGTCGATGAAGGATTCAAGAAAATCCTGAGCAGGCAACCAAAAGGGCATCCAAAGACACTAAATTGCCTTACAAAAGACCTGATTACATGATCGCCCGCGGACTACGAGACCAACATGGAACACTTTGAATGCCTTGGATATTATCACGGCGAAACCAAACTTGACGCTTTACTGGCTGCACTGGATGTCAATGAGCGACCCATCCTTCCACGGGGAGATACAGATACCTACCTGTCGAACGAGGCCGCTGGAATCGAACTGACATTCTCGGACTCAGCATCACTCAGCGCCCCACAACGCGACTATCCGGCCGGAGCGCTCGTGCTGGTGAACATCCGCTATTACGGGAAGAGGCTGGAAGAATTTTCGATCTACCAAGGCAACTTGCCTTACGGACTAACATTTGGCCTGAAAAAATCTGAACTCATTGCATTACTTGGCGAACCAGAATGGAGGAATCCAGAAGGACTTCGCTTGCACTGGATACGCGGACACAACCGAATTCACGTGACTGCCAGCAAGAGAGAAGGAGCGATCATCGTCTCCTTGGGGCTTCCGCTTTAGGAACGAAGTCATTACCGAGACCGTAAAAATCGAAACTGGAAAGGCAGAAAAATTAAAGAGTCACCCGCGACGTCCATCCACATCACACTTCGAACTTCCGCCCAAACAACCAAGAAAGCCCGTTGCTGCTATCCCCCGTCTCCCGATGGATGTGTACTGCAAGGGTGCTGCGTTGCGAAACTTGAGCGAAACCTGATTTACACCACCAGCCCTTGAGGGTTGATGCATATGTGGTTGTCGAAATAGACAGGCAAAGACCTGCGGGGTGGCGGAGAGAGTGGGACTAAACGTCCCCTCTCCTAAACCCTTGATCTTCCTACAGAACTCAAACCGGACCGTGTCCTGGTGAGTGTCCTTGAAGTCTAGAGGTCAACCCGAACTTGAGCAACTCCAACGCGGCTGAAAATCATGCGTGGCGATTTGCACGGCGGCAAGTCAGAGGCTGCCAACGACGCAAGCCATTCGGCGGCCGACCGTCGCCTGTTCAAAGCGCTCGGAGCCGGAACTGCTGCCAGCATGCTGATCTAGCACAGGTAAGGCGCGAACAGTCTTTACTTCTCGCGGCAGTGCTACACCCCTGTCGAACTGGCGGCACATGATCTGTCAAAGTCTGCCTATGAATGTCCGAAACGGAATAAACCGCCCACAACACCGGCGCCCGCGTCAGCCCCCATCCCGCCATCTACGCTCGCCTTCTCTTCTAATACTGCCCCTGCGTAAAGCTAGATGGGCCAAAGCCGGAAATTGGCTCCGGCTTAGGCAGATGACTCTTCGCCACTAAAGTGAGACGCCAGAGATGTAACGATATTCTTGGGTTCTCCCCTCGTAGCCCCACGCGTCTGCATGAACTTCATGGATAACAACGTAACTCGCTGGGGCAAGCGGCCCAAATATCTCAGTGACAGCCTCAAAGACCTGGCGAACGTACTGACTTTTCTCATTCTTGGTGTTGGTGCCCTCGGTGACCTTGATGTCCAAATAGAACGGCACCAACTCTTGACCAGCAAGGCTCATTCCGCCGATGTACCAACCTTTAGGCGAAGTAGCATTGATCTCTACGGCAGTGAGCTCGCGCTTCTTGCCGAGCACGGTCGCTGTCAGTTCCGTCAGGACACTTGCGACTTGGTCTGATTGCTTTTGCGATGTGTCCGCCGAGACGTGAAAACTGAGATACGGCATACCGAGACTCTCCTGAGGTGTTTAACGCGCGAAAGACAGTGTATCGGGCCTAGCTGCCCGACACTGCTTTTGGCATGCAATAATCCGCCTGAGCGTAGAGCACCTGATCGGCGGCCAAAGCCTTCTACAGCTATGTCCAGAACGCTTCCAGCTTAGCGTCATCAGACCCCACTATAAAGCGGTACCTCTCGGACTCTACTCCGACAGCGCCGCACCCTATCTGCATCCGTTTTAAAGGACCAATGAATGACCAAACTGACCCTTGACTCTATCCTCACCGCCAAGCAAAAGCTTCAAGATGAGATCCAAGCTCTCGAGGCCCAAGAGGCTCAACTGCGGCAAGAGCAGACGTCTGATGCCCACGCGGAGATCTTGAACCTCATTGCTCAGTACGCTAAGAACTTCAACGCCAAGCAGAGATCTGAGATTTCTTCGTCACTCGCTGCGAGCGCCGGTCAGCCCCGCAAGAGTGCCGGCCCGAAGAAAGCCGTTGCCGCCAAGTATTGGCTGCCCCACACTCAAGAGACTTGGTCAGGCCGGGGGCGTACGCCGAGGTCATTTGCTGCATGGGAAGGCACGGCTGCATACAAAGAGTGGAAGTCCAAGCACCCTGACGAGAAATTCCCCGCTTATCCGGGCTAATAGTCAGCAAAGATCCCCATTGCCGGGGATCTTTTTTGCCAGTGCTTTTCCAAGCCACTTAGAACGTCGGTCGCCGCCCCTTCATCTTATGCTCCCAGCTCCCCGCTTCATCAGTGCGAGCTGGTGGTGGATCGATATCCGGGTATGGACTACTTGAGACGGCTGCGGCCGTGGAATCCATGAAGTGCTTGTCCAAGACTCCCCTTGCCTCAGTCATGCGCTTTCTGGCCTGGTCAATTCGCCAACGCTGGATTGCCGCAATCCTCGGTGACACATGGGTCTTCGCGCGGTAGACACGCTGACGGGCGCGCGTCGCTGCTTGCGTCTTCGGTGCATCAGCGTGCTCCGATAGCTTCGCCTGAGCATCAAGGAGCGCCATCCGCGCCCGATGCGGCCGCGCCATCATGTGCGCATACTTGGCCAAGGAGCGAGCAAGCACCTCAGTGTCTTCAAAGGTGAACGCTTTGCCAGCGTAGTCATCCACTCGCCGACACAAGATGCTGGCATGAGCGAGCTGGAACTCCGGCTCAATTTGGATTCCGGGGACGCTTCGAAGGAGCTCCAATGAATCTTGGGCGACTTCTCGCTGCGCTTCCAGCCAGTCCTCGATCAGCTTGGCCTCTGCATTGAGAACCTCCGCATCGCGTCCTGATGCTCTCGTGATCCGCTGCACGCGACTGAGATGCAGGGTTTGCCGGCTGTACTGATCGAAGCTCCGCGCGGCGATGGGGCGGCGATCCAACAGATGCTCCCGCACTCTATCCACGACATCGCGGGGATGACCTGCCCCGCCCTCCTGCGATGGGAGCCTATCTTCCGCCTTCGCCCGATCCCGCAAGGCAGCGGCGTGGCTATGACCCTCCGGCACCCCCGGATCGTTTATCAATGCTGCTTGGTGTGCCGAGATGGTGGCAACAAGCTTCATCGCCGCATCTTTGCCGCCAAGGCCCTGGACAGACCAAGTCAGGCGGCTCTTTCGCTCTAGGGCTGTCTTGACCTTCCCATTGTGCCTGCCTGGCGTGCGGGTCAGCTCCCGAGCACGTTCAAAGTTGCCGTTTAATGCCGCTTCTCGCGCTTGGGTCTTCAATTTTCGAGGATCAACCCGCTTTTGGATGCCGGCAATGTCGAGATGCCTGTTGATGGTGGCTGCAATCGCTAAGCGCAGCTCCTTGACGGCATTGCTGCCCTGCCCTTGCCTCCCATCGAACTCAGCAGCTGCGCGCTTGCCAAAGCCTTCTGGACCCACTTGCCTGGCGGACATCAGAAGATGCACATGATGGTTGCGCTGGTCCCCGTTTCGGCTAGGCGTGTGGATCGCCACCAAGACGGCGACTTGATAGCGATCCACCAAGAGCTGCCCCAGGTCCAGAGCCAAGGCCTTCCGTTGTGCTTGATCTAAGCTCTGTGGCAGAGCCACCTCTACTTCCCGGGCGACTAAGGCGTTCTTGCGTGTCTCGGCGGCCTCGTTGGCGTTCCAGAACTTTTGCGTGTCCAAGCACCAGGCCGGAGCACCCTTGGGGGCGAGCATCTGGGCGTGATCAACGCCGTGCCGGCGCGAGTATTGGTGCGACAGCCCGGTCGCCTCGTCGACGAGATCAAATCCAGCGCGATACGCTGCTGCTGCCACTGAACTATCGCCTTTGCCTCGGCCAAACGACTTCATGTGTGAGTGATAAATTGCCACGACTTCTCCTATTCATTTTTGGAGAAGCCAACAAAAGGCCATTTGCGTTATTCGTCTAGGCCTTCACAGCACGCGCGATTTCGTGCGCGAAATCACAGGGTTTTGCCTTGCTTTGTGGACCGCGGAGCGGGACACGAGGAGGCCAACGGCCTCCGCACTGCCGACAGGCAGCGCACGGAATTTCGAGAATCGAAAATTCCATCAGTGCGCTCTTGCATTGCCCCGATACCGATATGTGATATCGACAGAATCAGGCGTCTAACCTTGCTCGCCGAGCATCGACTGCAACACTCTTTGCTGCCCCACGCCTACATGAACGGTTCATTAACACGTATCGATTGCCTGTAATCTGGATCTGTCAGCGAGCCACTCAAACGCAAGGTCCCGCGGCGGTATGATGCGGATGCGGTGGCCGTCGGTGATCACAGCCTAGGCCTAGGGAACGGCCGACCTCTTTGAGAGAGAGCAATGATCAGAAAGATCGCCATCCAGAATTTTAGAAGCTTTGATCCAGGTGCCGTCACAGCGATCGATTTCGCACCGGACAAACGCGTTGCATTCTTCTATGGCCTCAATGGTGCCGGCAAGTCGGCCATTGGGCAGGTTGTCCAAAGTTGCTCGTCAGGCCAGGAGCCCATCTCCGGCTGTTCGGTGACCACTTACCCTGCCGACGCTAGATATGAGTATTTGGTCTACAACGAGCGCTTTATTGAGACCCATTTCCGCAACCGCAGTGATGTTCCAGGCATCTTCACCATAGGCGACCCTGAGTCGTCAGCATTGGAAGCCGCCGAAGGCCTCGAGCAAGAGCTTGAGAGTTGGCGCGCGCAGCGCGATGGCCTCATTGAGCAGAGCCAGTTGCGCGAAAAAGAGAGAGCCGCAGCCCACGAAACAGCGCTTGGCGCGGCCTGGAAGACCTATGCTGCGCTGAAAGATGGCCCCTTCAAGCCTTGGTTGCCTTACGGAAACTCCAAGCAGAAGTTCTTCGACGCGCTCCAAGCCAAAGCTGCCACTCCCTACGACGGCGATCTGCCTACTTTCGATGAGCTCGCTCAGTCGCTTAATGAGCTCGGGGACAGTCACACCGCTCACAAGCCTCGGATTGAGATTGAACTGCCGAACTTTGGCAGAACCGAGCAAGATGAGATTTGGGAAGAGCCAATCGTGGGGTCCAGCGACAGTGCCCTTGCGGCTCTCATTAGGGACATTGGCAACCTCGACTGGGTCAACCAGGGCCGTTCCTATCTCGATCATAGCCAAGATCAGTGCCCCTTCTGCCAGCAAAGTCTTCCCCACGACTTCCCCGAGGAACTTGCCAAGCTCTTTGATGCGAGCTTCGACAGGCGTGTCGCCAGAGCGATGCTGCTTGCTGAGAGCTACGCCGCAAGTGTTGCCAGCCTTGATCAAGCCATTGCGCACCTTATCGAAACGGAACCCTTCGCTTCGGAGAACCAAACGTTAGAACTTGCCTGGTCCAATGCAAGTCGCCTGCTCAATGACAACGCGCAGAGAATGGCGAGTAAGGTCTTGTCCCCCCAAAGCGCTTTCGAGATGGAACCTAGCCAATCGTTTCTGACAGCTGTGCGCGAGGCAATCGATGTAGTTTCGAACCGTGTTGACGAGTACAACCGACGCCTGAGCCATCGCGATCGCGAGTTGAAGCGGATCGAGCACACCTTTTGGCATCGCCTGTGTACTGAGAACGACGGCACTCTGTCGCTTTATAAGACCACCTCCAAGGGTGCCCAGGATGCTCTGCAAGCAATCCAGTCTGCAATGGCCCTACTCCGCACTCAGATTTCCGAAGCTGAGGCACGCCTCGTTGAGCTGCGCGCTACAAGCAGCGGCACGGAGGAAGCAGTCTTGGCGATCAATACTCGCCTGCAATCCCTAGGGGTTGATTCCTTCCGAATTAGCAGAGGTGAGGACGATCTCTACCAGTTGGTGCGCCCAGGCAAGGGGCCAGATGTCTACGGCTCCCTTAGTGAGGGCGAGAAGACCCTCATCACCTTCCTCTACTTCGTCGAGCTCATCACCGGCTCTTCGGTATCGAACCAGTCTTCACCACTGGAACGCAAGATCGTCGTTATCGACGACCCAATATCCAGCTTGTCGCACAACTTCGTCTACGACATCGCCGCGACCATCTCTCGCGACATCATCGCGTTGGAGGACACGCGTGGCAAGAGTGTCAAGCAAGTGGTGGTCCTCACCCACAGCCTTTTCTTTCTCAACGAGCTCATCAAAGTCAGCAAAGGATCAAAGAACTTTGAACTAAAGCGCGTCCTGAAGAAAACCTACACCACTATCGTTCCTATGAAGATTGACGATCTGAAGAACGACTACGAAGCATGGTGGCAAGTCGTCCGCGATGCCTACCAAGATCAGGTCACATCCGCAACGGCGGCCAATGCAATGCGCTGCATTCTGGAGCGGTTCTTCTACTTCACCACGTCACAAGGCAAATTCAAGGAGGCGATGGATAAGCTCGCTGAGCAGGACCGAAGCTTCCATGCGTTGGGCCGCTATTTGTCTCACCACTCTCACGGCGATGCCAACACGCTCACTGACTTTGGCGAATACGATGTGAACTACTGCCTCATCAAGTTCAAGGCCGTGTTTGATGAGCTTGGCTTCACGGAGCACCATCGGGTTATGGCTGGGCTTTCCGAGGCGGCTTAGCCATAGAGCCCTAGAGGGGGACGGCGACCTGAGCCCCGGTCCCCGATACCCGCCTTGGTTGCCTCCCATGCCCCGCTGGGGCAGGCAGCCCGGCCCCTGGTCAACTGCGAGCTCCCCCCGCCATTCAGCCTGCCGGGGCGCGCTGATGACCTCCCCAGCAGCCCATTTCTGAGGGGGTACAATGTCCTCAGGAAAAGCCAGAGGCAGGGGGCCACATGGCGTCAAGGAAGCAATCGGGCGGGGCTTTGATCGTTGGCATCTTGGTCCTGATCGCACTCGTCCCGAAAGAAGTTTGGATCACGCTCGGCGTCGTCACCTTGGTCGGGGGCGTGTTTTACGCCTACTCTCGCTGGCAATCAAATAAGGTGCCCGCCCCGGCGGCAGGCACAGAACACCAGCCGACATTAGCGGAACTGACCCAAACTCCTCCGCGTCGAAAACCTCTGCCCTCAACAGTCACCACGCCACCGGGCCCGGATGGCGGGGACATGGGGCCACGCCCCATTGAGCGTGGAACAAAGGCCAGCGGGCGTACGACGGAAGGGAGGACTGTCGGCGATGTCGCCTCATCGACTCGGCAGCCGGCCCAGCCGGACGTGGCGCCGGACGCAACGACCCCGCCCAAAATCGACTTGGGGAACCTCGCGGCCGCGATGAATGCGGTCACTGAAAGACAATCTCAATCGGCAAGGGCCGATCGCGAGGCGATGCATAGCGTTGCTCCGGCCAAGGACACCTTGGGGAATCTCACCGTGGCGATGAAGGCTGTCGCCGAGCGTCAGGCTCTGCCCGCCGTCGCTGGCTCTGGATCCTCCGGCAATGCGGATCCCTTGATCATCGTGCCCTCTTTCAATCGGCCTCGTCCCAAAGAAGACCATCAGACGCCCACAGCGTCTGAGACTACAAAAAGCCAATCTCTGCCGGTGGCGGTGGCTTCGGCTGTGCCAATGCCCCCACCGCTCCTAGCAGCGCCACCTCAGGCCGTAATGGTCAGTGCGGCACCGGGGCAAGGCGCAAGCCACGGCGAACTCCACCGGATAGCGACGCCCAGCGAGGAGCAGCGCAAATTCACCGTGCCCCGTCCGCCCGAGGGTTGGGCAACCACCCGATGGCTCGGTCCTGAGGACAGCATCGAAATTGCCGGCCTGACCATCCGGGGTGGCTTGTTCTATACAGGGGTAAAGCTCCCCACCAAATACGCGGGCAATGACCCAAGCTTGGTGAACGCCGTCTTGGCCGTCGCTCCCACGGGGAACTTCCGTGTTCAAACTGTCGGGCACCGGCTGAGCTATGCCGAGTTCTCGCCGATGGAACGACGAGCTTACCTCAGCTGGCTGGCATCCGATCGCACTGACCCTGAGTGCTCGTACGGTTGTGTACACCTCTTCTTCTACGGCATCGAACGTCGCGTTTTGCTGGATGGGGTAACGGATGTCGGCAGCAAGAAAGACTGGCCAGCAATCAAATCGGCACTTCGACAGCTTGATGCGATCTACGGCACAGCCTACGGGTCTTTGCGTGTTTCCATCAACAGCTTGCTTGACTGGATGGAGCTCGACGCCGCAACAGAAAAGCTCTACTTGCAGCCGCTGCCTTCCTTTGAGCGCAGCATCGATGTGCCTTTCACTATCCGTCTAGCACTCGGTCAGTGTTCGGTAGATCGCGCCCCCATCCCGGGGCCCCTCGCACTTGCATGGGCAAGGCTCAATCCAGCCATCTCCATCCGCACAGCTGCAACGCGCTGTGAGACCGAATTCGACCGACTCTTTTTAGAACGCTACCGCGAACTCTTTGGCCCAGGGCTCGTCCTTACCAAGAACAAGACCAAGCTGAAATTTGCCAGGCAAGCCACCTCGCCCGGGCTCTATGGCACGACTCCTGTCACCAAAGCCTTTGGCGACATCCCCGATGTCACGGCACTGCGCGCACCACTGAACACCCTTACGTCGATTGTGAATCAGTGCGCCCAGGAGCTCGGAGCGTTTAGCCGACTGATTGGCAAGATGCCCGAGGCAAGAGACACCTTAGATGGATTGCTCTTGCTTCCGCCAAGTATCTGGCCGGATGCACCTCGGATAGCCCTAGCGAAGCTCTACGCTGACACGGGCGAGGCGACGATCACACTCCCCTTGTCCGACGTGCTTGACCGTCTCGGGGGCTTTTCAGGCGCGCTCGGACGAGAAAAGGTTCGAGATCTGGCGCGAGCTCTGGAATCGGCGCACATTGGCATCGAGCCCAATGTCCTTGAAGGCGCCCGCACACCGGGCACCGAAGACGACGTGGTGCTTTTTGCCATGTTGCCCGACCAAACGCACCAGGCCGACACTGACGCCTACCAGACGGCGCTCCTGACGCTACAACTGGCATCAACGGTTGCGCAATCGGATGGCGCGTTCAGCACCGAAGAGGTCGCCCACCTGACCGGGGAGATTGACGCTTGGAGCCACCTTAGTGCCGCGGACCATCGCAGGCTCCGGGCGCATCTTCTCCTCCTGTCGGTCGCCCCCATTAACCTTGCCTCTTTGAAGAAGAAGCTTGATCCGTTAGGTCAAAACACCAAGGAAGCGATCGCTGCAGCCATGGCCAACTTGGCGCAAGTAGACGGCATGGTTTCACCGGAGGAAGTTCGGTTCTTAGAAAAGGTCTACAAGACCTTAGGCGTTGAGCCCAAGCGCGTATTTAGCGATGTGCATGCACCTACTGCGCGCCGAGCAAGTGCCGCACCAGATGCAACAGGATTTCGTCTTGACCCAGAGAGGATTGCAACACTCCAACGCGACACTGCGAAAGTCTCCGCCCTCTTGGCCAACATCTTTGCCGAAGAGCTCCCTGATCCAGGGGCTCCTCCACCTGGCCTCACGGTCGTCGAGGAAGAGCCAGCGGAAACCGGCTTGATTGGCCTGGACGACGCTCACAGTGCGTTGCTTCGTCTGATGTTGTCCCGCCCCACTTGGACCCGGGCAGAGCTCCAAGATACCGCTTCGGACTTGGAGTTGATGCTTGATGGCGCGTTGGAGCAAATCAACGACGCCTCTTTCGACGCCTATGACCTTCCCTTCTCCGAAGGCGATGACCCTTTGGAGATCAACCCTGAATTCATCGAGAAGATTGAGCAATGAGTAGCCCCATTCGCAGTAAGGACCGGGATGCCGTGGTCCAGTCGCTTCGCGCCGGCGTTGTCCCTCGAGCTGGACAACACCTCATCCAAGTCGGGCGCGCGCGAGAAGTGGAAACCCTTGTGAGCGACATTGATCGCCTCGCCGATGGCGGGTCCTCATTTCGATTGGTCATTGGCGAATATGGCGCTGGTAAAACCTTCTTCCTCAACTTGGTTCGCGCCATTGCGATGGAACGCAAGCTGGTGGTGGCCAGCGCTGACCTCAACCCCGACCGGCGCCTCCACGCTTCCGGCGGACAGGCCCGTTCGCTTTACGCCGAGCTGATGCGCAATCTCGCGACGCGAACGAAGCCTGAGGGAGGTGCACTGGCCGGTGTGGTGGAGAAATTCATCTCCACCGCAAAGGCCGATGCCAAGGCGCAAGGAGTGCCGACCGAACAAGTCCTCAGAGCCAAGCTCGAACAATTGACCGAGCTTGTGAACGGCTATGACTTTGCCGATGTCATTGCCGCCTACTGCCGAGGCTTTGATGAAGGCAACGAGCAACTTAAATCCGATGCGATACGTTGGCTTCGAGGCGAGTTCGCCACCCGCACAGATGCCAGAGCCGCGCTTGGGGTTCGCACTATCGTTGACGATGCCTCTGTCTATGATCAGCTCAAACTGATGGGACGTTTCGTGCGCTTGGCGGGCTTTAGTGGACTTCTGGTTTGTCTGGATGAGCTCGTCAACCTCTACAAGCTCGCGAACGCACAGGCGCGCAATTCGAACTACGAGCAACTGCTCCGCATGCTCAATGACTCTCTCCAAGGAACGGCGGTTGGCCTTGGCTTTGTTCTGGGTGGGACGCCGGAGTTCCTCATGGACACCAGGCGCGGCGTCTATAGCTATCAGGCCCTGCAAAGCCGCCTGGCGCAAAACACGTTCGCCGGCAACGGGCTTGTCGATTTCAGCGGGCCGGTTGTGCGCCTCTCCAGCCTCACGGCGGAAGACTTCTACGTGCTGCTGACCAAGATCCGCCATGTCTACGCCAGTGGCGATGAAGCGAAGTATTTGCTGCCCGACGAAGCCATCGAACAGTTTATGGCGCACTGCTCCAAGCACCTTGGCGAGAGCTTCTTCCGCACTCCACGAACCACCATCACCGCCTTCATCAACCTCCTCGCAGTTCTTGAACAAAACCCAGGGGTGACTTGGCAGTCCCTGATCGGCTCGGTGGAAGTTGAGGAAGACCACGGTGGGGACACTGACCTGGCTGTGCAGACCGATGACGAGCTAAGCTCGTTTAAGCTCTGATCCCATGAGCCAATCCAGCGCCTTCCACCTCCTTCACCCAGAGATCCAGCGCTACTTGTGGGCGGAGCAATGGGAGGCGCTGCGTGATGTCCAGGAAATGGCCATACCGCTCATCCTTCCAGGTGATCGAGATGTCATCGTGGCGGCGAGCACCGCGTCCGGCAAGACGGAGGCCGCGTTCCTCCCGGCACTGACGCATTTCTTGGAGCGCCCAGCGCCGGGCCTGATCATCTATATCAGCCCCCTGAAAGCGCTCATCAATGACCAGTTCGGCCGCTTGGAACGACTCTGCGAGAACTTGGACATCCCGGTATGGCCATGGCACGGCGATATCGGCGCAACGAGCAAGCAACGATTTTTCAAGAAGCCGCTTGGCGTTCTATTGATCACACCCGAGTCGCTCGAGGCGATGTTCTGCAACCGTGGCACCGCTGTTGCCGGCATCTTCAAGTCTCTTTCATTCCTCGTTATTGATGAGCTTCATGCCTTTATCGGCACCGAGCGCGGCAAACAGCTTCAATCGTTGATGCACCGCATTGAACTTGTGACTGGCCGCACAGTGCCGCGCATTGGGCTCTCGGCGACGTTAGGGGACCTAAGCTCTGCCGCCTGCTTCTTGCGAGCCAACGGCCAAGCAGCCATCGTTGATGCACCCGGCACTGGCTCTGAGCTTCAACTTGTTGTCAAAGGCTTCGAGGAGCCGATCCCGCAAGCTGGCACGCAGAGCGGAGACAGCTCGTCGAAAGCAATCGCGGCACACCTCTATGCGAACTTGGCCGGCAGCAGCAACCTGGTTTTTCCCAATAGTCGGCGCGAAGTTGAACGCTACACTTACCTGCTCAATGAGCTGAGCGAAGGTGCCAAGCGGCCGCGTGAGTTCTGGCCTCATCATGGCAGTCTCTCGAAGGAGATCCGGACAGACACAGAGGCCGCGCTCAAACAAAAAGAGCGGCCCGCCACAGCCATTTGCACCAACACTTTGGAGTTGGGAATCGACATTGGCGCCGTGAAGAGCGTCGCCCAGATCGGGGTTCCGCCTTCAGTCGCCAGCTTGCGTCAGAGGATGGGGCGTTCCGGGCGCCGTGAAGGCGAGCCAGCCATTTTGCGTGCATATGTGGTCGAGAACGCGATCGATGCCGAGTCAGGTCTCCCAACTCGACTCCGGCTCGATACCGTGCACGCCATTGCGGTCGTGCACTTGCTCATCGAGAAATGGTTTGAGCCACCGATCGTCAACGGGGCGCATATGTCGACGTTGATTCAACAGCTCTTGTCGGCCATTGCCCAGTACGGTGGGCTCCAAGCAGCGCAGGCTTACAGCATGCTCTGCGCCAAGGGTGCTCCCTTCGACGGGATCTCATCGGCCGCGTTCATTGAGCTTCTTCGGCACCTAGGCCAACAAGACGTGCTGATCCAAGACGGATCGGGACTCTTGCTTCACGGCCCTGTGGGCGACAAGATCGTCAACCACTACTCTTTCTACGCCGCTTTTACCGTCGATGAGGAGTTCCGGATCATCGCTGGGGGCAAGTCGCTTGGGACACTGCCCATCTCGCAGATGCTCACAGTCGGCCAACGCATCTTGTTTGGCGGGCGCACCTGGCTCGTCGAGGAGATCGATGAGGCCCATAAGACCATCTATGTCGCCCCTTCCAAGGGTGGAACACCACCTTTGTTCAACGGCAGCGGCGGGCGCGTCCATACCAAAATCCGCCAAACGATGCGTGCGCTCTACCGAGGGCAGGTCGAACCGCGCTTTCTCGACGCCACTGCGCAACGCTTCTTAAATGAGGGGCGCGCGACCTACGCGAAGCACTCATTGGACTCCGCGCTTTTGGTCAATCAGGGCAGCGAGTGGCTGCTGTTGACCTGGCTCGGTGACGATGCAAACGAAGCCATCGCTTGCCTGCTGAACGCCAAAGGCCTCAGGGCACAGTCAGGAAAACTTGGGGTCGAGATCAAGCGTGGGTCGGAGACCACGGACGAGATCGCGAAGCTCTTGGCAGAGATCGCCTCCCAACCGCCCCCCGCCATTGACACGCTGCTGGCTGAGGCCAAGAACATGGCAAGTCAAAAATGGGACGGGCTCCTGTCCCCGACCCTGCTCAGGAAGTCCTACGCGAGCCTGCACTTGAACTTGGACGAAGCAACGGAATGGCTCGGAGCGTCCATCAAATCCTGATTCCGAGCCCGGTAAGCAAGAGGCCGGGCAGCCTGAGAGCTTCGTGTCAGTAACTGCATTCATTCAATCGAAGATTGATGCCCGATCCCGAGCTCTGAGGGACCTCGCTTGGGGGAATTAAGGGCTCTATGGGCTCAAGATCGGTGTGCAGGCCGTGCATCGATCCGTTGCTAAGGGAGACAAGCCTAACGAGACGACGCACTATCCTAAGCCGCCGCCGCCCAAGGGGAGACCACAACCCTGATTGACTTTGATCAAATCCTAGATCGGCATTTGCGCCTTTCCGAGGATGTCTACGTCGGTTCCGAGGCAAATCCAGATGAATATCTCAAGGATCTGACTAGTGAAATCACCTCAAATCGACGGGAGCCATTTCCGCTCACAGCGATCGTGATGGCTCCTGGGCTTCCTGGATTTGAGCTGGGCACTACGATTTCAGGTTTCTGCCTTGCGGACCTGAACGGGAAGTGGCTGGTTTACCGCCCCGAGAATGATCAATTTTACGCGTTCTGGGGTACCGACAAAGAGGCGCTGGGTGCCCACGGGGTTTGGGGAAGCCCACTCTCCTGTTGGTCTGCATAACAGACGACCAGCACGGTTCTTGGCACACCTGATCGAGGTGCCGCTTCTGCGAAGACCCGCTCACTCGGGCGTAGTCACCCAGGACGGTACGTAATGCCCAGCGTCAAGGGTGTCCGATTGGCACTATCGGAGACGAGTGCGCCGCCACAGGGCCCAAGCCGTTGATAACCAGAGTCTTGGGACTGGCGCCCAGCACTAGCGCTTGGCAGAACGCTTCTTAAGCTCCTGTACGATCGCCCGCTGCTCCGACGCGGGCAGGCGCGTGAACTCTTGAATCAACTCGGCGAGTTCATCGGTCTCAGCGTAGAGATAGGCCACGGACACCCCAAGCGCCTGCGCAAGCTTCTGGGCGGTGTCGCTGTCGCAATCGTGCACCGCGCGTTCGTACCTGTTGATCCGAACCCCGGCCACATCTTCTGGCAGTCCCATCGCCACTCCTAAGGCCTTTTGACTGAGCCCGTTAGCTTGCCGCTGCTCCTTCAAGCGAGCGGCGAATACGACACGGACACTGCGGGCGTTGGGGGCACTCATGCCCCAAGCATGAACGTAAGCTACGTTCGCCGTAAATTACGTTGCCCGTATACTACGTTTACCGTATTCTTGGCCTGGCCGCAACCCCGGGCTCTGGCACAGCCCCATCGCACTGAAAGGACCCGTCATGTTGAAGCTCCGTGTGGCCGTCGTTGGCGTGTTGACCGCCTGCCTTGCCGCTTGCTCTGGAAGCGGCCCATCTCATGACGAACGGCAAAACGCCTTCTTGCACTACGTTAAAGACAACAGCAACGAAAAAGCGAAGATTCGGGAGTTCCAGAGCGGGGAATGCGCCAAATCTGAGGGCACGCCGAGCTACAACTGCGCGGTGTCGAGCCAGGTGATGGCGATGGATCGCGACTTTGGGAACCAGATGGATGGCGTCTACACCTTCACCGAGGTCGGTGACACCTGGAAGATCACTGGCCGAGTCCAGTAGTCCGCTAATCGCTTAATCGCCCCCCTGCATCCGAGGAGCTCAAATGACTGTCGGCACATTCTTCCTTTTGCTCGTCGTAGGCGCCGGCGCACTTTTCGCCGTAGGCGTGGGCAGGACTCTCAGGTCACGCGGTGACCAAGCAGCATTCGCGGCGGAGTTCGACCATTCCTATTTCCACAGCAACAGCGCCCTGGCGCTGTCTGTGGCGCGTTCCCGAATCAAGCTCCGCACGACTCAGGCAACGAAGATCTATCCGCTGAAGGATGTCCGTGCGTGGGAAAAGCACTGGCACAACTCCAAGCGCCAAGGCTCGCTGACGCTTAGCGTTCGCGATGCTGATCACCCCGTGTGGACGATCAAGTTCTACCGGGAGAGTGACATGAATCGCTGGTATGAGCTGTTGAACCAAGCAATCAATGATGGACCGACGCCGTGACAAGTTCGCCATAGCCACTAGCAGGACTTGACGGCAGAGGGCTTTGTGCTAGGAATCAGAGCAAGCCACAACTCGGATTCTTAGCATGAAACAAGACTTGACCCACTCACAGACACTCTTGGACGAACGGGAAGCTCAGCTGCGCCACGCTCACGTGGAAAGCTGGCTTGCCGATCAGCAAGTCGCCGGCTTCGGCCTGGACGAGCATATGGCTAATGCCCTCAGTGCCTATCTTGAGGGCACGGTGGCTCTGCCGGAGCTCTTGACTGAACTTCGCCGCCCTTACCTTCATTGATGTCTAAACCGACCGGTAGAGCGGCAGGGCTGTACGGGATCGCGTGAGCAGCAGTGCCGGCAACCGCAGGAAACGCCCTGGATTGTTCGCCCCGCGCCCGCTCAGCCGTGTGGCCCGCTGGGACAGGCAGAAGCTTGCCTTCTTTGCGGTAGCGGCCCAAGAGTTCCTCAAAGCTCGCTTGCTCGTCGTCAACGACTCCCTCCCCCCGACGCGTGGCAAGGCGCTCCGCTAGATCCCGGCTCTTACGCTCAACCTGGAGTTCACCTAGACCCAGATGCGCATTGATGCGTTCAGAGATCATTGCTCGAATCCAGAGCACCTCACCGTAACCGTTGATTCTTCCGTCCAGAACGCGCGTCTTGGCAGCCAGCCCAGAGGCTTCCATGCGCCTCGTCGTCACCAGGACGTGGGCGTAGAAGTAGCGAGGATCGTCCTTGGTTGGCCGGTGATGACTCGCTTGTAATGCAAAGCCGTATCTCTCTATCAGTGCATGCGAAATGTCGAGAACAAGGTCCCAACGCTCGCGGTCATCGAGCTCGTGCGGCAAGGCAATGGTGAAATCACGGCAAACGGTGCTGTTACGGCGGCGCTCTGCTGCCTCTGCTGCTGCCCAGAGGCGTTGCGGGTCATTGACCCAAGCAGGCGAACCTGGCGGTGCCAAGCAGCACGCCTGAATGATCCCAGCCCGACCTCGGTAGTCATGCTTGGCGCCGGAATTGGGGTCAATAAGCAAAAATCCCCCTCGATAGGCAGCGGCTGCGATCGCCGAATGGCCCTTGGCCCGGCTGTAAGTTTTGATGCGTGTGTGTTCGATAGTCATGAAGCTTCCCGTGTCTTAGTCCATTGGTTATGGCTCAAGATTCAGGAAGCGCAATAGCTTGAAAACCCTTATTTTTAAGTACTTTCGTTGCCTAGGATGGATTCACTCTCGTGATCGATCAACAGCAAAAATCCGACCAAGACTGACGAACGGTCGGGATGGATGGCACAGCTCCGCAGTCCACTTTGCGTATCGATTGACCGCCCCTCTTGGGGCCTCACCGAGGCACTTCCCATTGATGCCGAAAGCGAACTTATCAGGGCCGCCCCATCGCTCTGGCATGCCGCCAATGAGGATCGGTCCGGACGCAGTGACTGACAGAGAAGCCGTTTCGAATACGTCACGCGTTGGCATTACGCCTGCGGGAATGGCAGGGAACCACGCGAAGGGCTCAGCCAATGTGAGGCAGCTTTGCATTGCTTCGACCCCTTTGAAGAGCGTGCCCACTCGCTCCCCTTGAAGCATGATGAAGCTGGGGACGGGGGCGCCTTCTGAATGTTCGTGGCTAACAAAGAATGCCCAAGCCTCGCGAAACCGAAAAATGCTGCCGGGGGCAAGATCTTGTGGCACGCGCTCTGCGAACGCCTCTGCTGGCATGAACATGGATCACCTCGATATCTGAGCGCAACATGCTGCTGGATCAAGCCCCTTAGGGAAAGGACTTTGGAGATACACGTGGCGACATCGTCGACATCCCCCTCAAGCGTCTTATGAAGACCATTGGCGCCGAAGCAAGACAAGGAAATCCTCCACCAAAGAGTGGAGCTGAACGCGTAGAACTGCACGCTGATGATGCGCGGGCCTCAGCGTGACAGGCGCTGGCGCTTCACCCCATCGCATGGCCATCGACATGGACTGGGGACTCTGCTGATGCTCGGCGGTCGTTCGCCAGGTAGCGCCATCGTTGCCAGTGATCCGTACCGCGACAACCAAATGGGTCAGTCTCTCGGTGGGATCGACGTGCGATAGCAGCCAGTTGGCAAAGGTCAACGATGCGGTGAGCTGAGATTTAACCTCATCCTCCAAGAGCACCATTGAACCCATGCTGCCAGGCGCAGGGGGAATGGGCAGGCGTATTTGGATGTCTCCTGTGGGCCAGAGAGCGATTTTGGCGTCCACTTGGCCGTGCCGTTCTTGAAGCAGCACCAACGTCTCCCCTTGCATGGTCGCGCGCGCGCCGTGCTCAGAACTCAGGATGCGCGGGTTGGCAAACATGGCGCGCTGCTTGATCTCCTCGCCAAGCGTGGACACTTCCATCTGGGCTGGGCGGAGGATGCTCTGCTCGGGACCCACCGCAACAACCACCTCCAACGCGTTCCCACTCATGCGCTGGTTCGTCTCGCCTCCGCAGAGCGCAAGTGCCCGAGCGAGCAAGGCATCCGGGTTGAACGGGCCAACTGCGTTGGCCAAATCGTAATCGTGAACCGCTTGGACCACCTTGTCGGAAAGCTCTTCGAGCGTCTCAAAGTGAGCACGGAAAAGCCCCGCTTCCCACGTGCCAAGCTCATTCACCAAAGCCTGTTGCTCGGTCTCGAGCTCTTCCCCAGCCTTCATAAAGACCATCAGCGACTTGCTGCCTAACGCCTCGCGCACCTCTTCGTGAGTTGCAGACAAACCAGACGCTTGTTTGGCGCCGTAGCGCGCGCCAAGGATTAGAATTACGAGATCGGCCTGCCGCAATCCCGTGAGGCAGGCGATCTGGGGCGAGTTGGGCTGCGCAGGGAAGTCTTCGGCCATCACCGCTTGGTGCCGAAGCGTCGACAGTGCTCGCCTAACCACCGCTCGCTCGGCCTCCATCCCGCTGATAAGTGAACTGATAAAAACCTTCATTCAGAACTCCGTGGGGTAAGAGAGCAGCCAGATTTCCAAGTAACCGAGGAGCATTCCCAGTCTAGGTCTTCACCTGGCGAAGCTCCAGACGCTTCTCTGCCAGCTCAATACGCGCTCGTTGGCGTTCGATGTATGCGTCGCCCTTGCGCAAGCGAATCAACATACCGAGCGGATAGATCACGCACCCATAGATCGAAAAACCTAGGACACCCAGTCCTGGAGCGATCCACTTCGCCCCACCCGTCATGAAGGCAAAGAGGGTGAGCATGATGGCGATCCCTAAGATGCCAAAGCAACAAAGAACCTGGATCAGAAGGAACTGCAAGACATTGAGCCGATCTGCGCTGAGCTGCTCAATTTTCCTCAGCTCGGCTCGATTGATTGCCAAGCCCATTTGTTCGTTCCAGAAGCTCACCTTTCCGTAGGCCCAACGCGCCAGGAAAATCACTATTGAAGCCACTACCCCGCCGATCACCGCCTGCGAAAGCCAATTGTCCATGTGTCATCCAAATAGTCAGGAAGAGAGATAGAAGTGAACTGCTCCGTTTTGAGTCAACGGACCATGAACGCTGAGGGGCGACGTAGGGTGCCGGTATGCCGGCACCCTGGATGAAGCATCAGCTGGTATGGCACGCATTGGCGCAGTAGTAGCAGCCGTTGATGCGGCTCTGCGACCAATTGGCTTTCGCAGCAGCCACGGCCTGCCTGCAAGTCAAATGAGATCCCAGACTGATCTGGTTAGCCGCCAACGGCATGTAGGTGCATCCAGTAGTGGTGTTATGCACCTCATGGTCGCCGTTGGTCTGGGGGTTTTGGTTAATGATGAAGTTCGGCAAAGCGCTTCTCCTGAAATTGACAGCAGCTAAGAGGTCGGCGGCGCCTTAGCACCACCGACCGTTACTTACTTTTCCTTGCGCACGCCCTTGAAGGGCGTCTTGTCTGCTTTGACGTCCATGAAGCGCCCGGTGCCAGTGTCGCGCTTGACGAAATTGCCGGCCGGGGTCTGTGTTTGCGAACGGTTGCGCACGGCGCCATTGCGGTGACCGTCGCCTTTCGGTGGATTGGTAGCCATTGAAGTTCTCGGTAGTTGAGGAAGAAAAGCACAAGAGGCGACAGGTCCTGACCGTTGAAGACGGGGCAGCGATGCTGCCCCGCACATCACCTGACTACACGTCAGGAACCCAGATCGGCCAAGCTTTCAAGCCCGCAGCAGAAGCGTGGAGCTTCTTGCCGTTCTTCAAGGTAATGACTGCCCGGAAGATGAGCTTGTAGCCAGGACGAGGGGTAGCGGTCGTTGTAGACACGGCCGGTGGTCCTCTTGGTTGAGGGCGCTCATCCGACAACTTCAAGACTGGTGTATTGACACTCTTTTGCAGAGCGCTATACTTTTACGGCTGTTTGCGAGGCAGCCAATCTTAAAGACCCCACCGGCTGAACGCCTTACAGGTGAGGTTTTTTAGCTTCATGCAGTGACTTCTGAACCACTGCATGTTGTGTTGAAAGAATTAGCACCCCCTATATCTTGGGCTCGACCATCCGGTCGGGCCCTTTTGCGTTGGACTCTAGCACAGCATGTTGGCGAAATGTGAACTCAGTCACGTTTTTATAGCGATATTTTTTGTTCGGTGCAGCGAATTTCAGGACGATATTGCCTGCCTCGTTCGCTCCTGTCAAAGCTTTTGTTCGGTATAGTGGCACCTGGCGCTGTGCCGGCCTCCAAGGAACTGTCGATGTCCACCATTTTTGGCAATAAAATCAAGAACCTAAGGCGCGAAAAGGGTTTCACGCTTGACTCGCTCGCTGACGCCGCTGGCATGAGTAAGAGCTATTTGTGGGAGTTGGAGAACCGAGAGTCCCCTCGCCCGTCGGTTGAAAAGCTCGCCGCCTTAGCTAAGGCCCTCTCTATGGATGTGTCCTATTTCCTGGATGAGGAAGCGACGAGTCCTGAGGAGCGGCATCTGGACCAAGCGTTCTTTAGGAACTACGGCGAGCTTGACTCAACCGCCAAAGAGCAGATGCGCAGGATCATGGAAACCTTCAAGAAGTCCTAACTTTGCCAAAGGATTGGCCGATGAACGCTGATGTGCTTACTCCCTCCAAGGCTGCCTACCGTCTGACCCATTTGCTCAATGCAATGTCGGCGGCGCACGGGGACACTCGTTTTCCAGTTGACGTCGTGACATTGGCCAAGGGGGCAGCAGAGATCTTCCATTGGGATGACCCCATTACCAACGTCGAATCGGCTGACATCAAGTCCTTTGAGGGTGCCCTTTTCGCAAACGACACGCGCAGCAAGTGGATGCTGCTTTACAACCAGACGCTGAAATCCCCTGGTCGCATCCGCTTCACGCAAGCTCACGAGCTTGGCCACTACCTGCTGCATCGACAAGATCGCATCGACTTTCGGTGCGCCACGCAAGACATGGTGAGCCTGACCGAGCAAGAAGCCTCCATGGAAGCCCAGGCCAACGCCTTTGCGGCAACGCTTCTGATGCCCCTGGATGACTTCCGCCAAAGCACACAGGACGGCGCTGACTTTGAGGTGCTCGCCGAATGCGCTGATCGATATGGCGTATCGCTGACTGCTGCTGCATTGCGCTGGATCGACCACACTGACCATTGCGCAGTGCTTATTTCTCACACCGATGGCTTCATCAACTGGTCGATCTCGAGCCGATCGGCACGGGCTGGTGGCGCGTTCTTCCGTGCTCGGCAAAGCGCAATTGCCATCGGTGAGGACACCTTGGCTGCCAACGGCCAGATCGTGCACGAACGACTGGGCGTGGAACTTCCCGCTAGCGCTTGGTTCAAGCATGCGGAAGATGGACTTAGCCTTAAAGAAATGAAGATCAGTGCCGACCAGCTCGACTACACCCTGACACTCCTAGTTTTGCCTAGGGGTTCAAAGGTTTGGGCGCCTCGGCAATATTGACCTCTAGCGAAACTTAGGCTTGCCCCTCGATTCTGAGGCGCTGCACTAATCAGCCTCGTGAATCTGCACGATCTCTAAAATGGGCCTCACGTCTACCGTCTCTCTCCCTGTATTGAAGCTCGAATAAACGGGATTGGTGCACGACCTGCTTGAAAGTGCGGCATCCGTACTTCTCCGGCAGCTGATCGGGCTCGCACGCTTGAATGTACCGCTGCGCGGCGGCAATGGACGTCCAACCATCCACGGACAGTTCTGACATCGCTTCCCGGAGCAGTCGAACGATTCCTGAGCTTGGCCAATCGACCGAACCATCTGGCGCATTGCCGTTGATCACCAGGTCGCGGAATACCTCAGACTGGACAAATTCGGCGACAAGTTGGCGCGCTTGCTCCATGTTCTCAGCCCAGCTGCGCAACTGCTCGAAGTGATGATCAATACGGCAGTAGGTGGTGAGCAGCGCCTGCTCGGCGCGCGCACAGCCCGGCACGGTCCAAACGTCGTGCTGGTCGATGAAGTGGTGGACCAAGTCGTTTCGGAGCCTTACCAAATCTTTGAGATCCGCTTGGGTCTGCTCGAAATCCTCAGCGCCCATTTCAAGCCGGAGCTGCATTCGAACCGTTGCCACCTCGCCAGAATCAGGGCCAGCCAGGTCGATATCGCAACCGGAGCCATGTACCAGATAGGACCCTACAAGTTTTCCGACCAAGAGCCCCAAGCTCTTTGTTGACGCATCAGCAATACGAGCGGACCGGATGGCGTCCAGGGACGATACGGGCCCACAGATCTCATGGTGCGCCACGATGGCTTTGATCAACCGCTCGTACTGCTGAATGCGAAGAAGGCACCGGCCCAAGAGCCGCTGCACCTTCCGCTGAGGAACTCTAAGTGGATCAGCGGGCGATGAGTCAATCATTCAATCGGTCCTGATAGGCGCCTGACGGCCAAGGGCCTTCGATCCAAAGCCAGCATCGCGTTTTCCGCAGAGCGCCGATCCCGACTGTCGAGATCGAAGGCTCCGATTCTCATTGAGACTGCATGCTCCGTTCTCAGGTCGCGGCGCCGAGCCCCCTGGGCTGGAGAAGCTCCAAAAGCGCCTCTGCCTCACCGTACGTGTCGGCAGGGGCCATTGTGACCTCAATGGGGAATGTCACAACAACGGGCGTACCAAGGTTTGCCGCATGAACCTCGACACTTAGCGCCCCCTTCACTTGGCCCGGCGCCCGCTCACCGAGCATCACCACATTGAACTCGAATTCTTCGGGGCGAGATTGATGCCGGAATTGCGAGCAGGTTAGCGACGTGCTTGGGCGCGGATGTGTCGGCCGAGTGCCTGGCTTCCAATAAAAGGTATCGGTTTCGCGCTGAGGTGGAGGCCCTATGCGGGCACTGATCGGCTCCAAGTCACGCAAGAGCCTTGTCGCCTCAACACTCGCCATCGTCGCGGCATGATGCGGGAACAGGCTTCGTTTGATCCAATCGCCCTTTGGCGCTTTTGGCACAGGTGGCAATCTCACACCCCGCTGTCCAGACCCCACGCGAAGCGTCGCGCCCGAGCTAAGATCCACAGTCTTCTCCTCCTCGTCAGCGTCAACCAGCGATAGCATCCAGCCTTTGCCCTTGAGCGCTATGTCGACGCTAACATCCTCTGCCGGCCTTGACCCGTCGTTTCGTAGCGTGAATTCAATGCGTGGCGCCGCTTCTCGGCTGTTGAGTTCCGAGTGCAATGTCCGCCATACCTCCTCGCACTTCTTAAGCCACTCTGGATACGTAACGTTCCGGTAGTGCTCAATCGTCTCTTGGCTGGCCGGCCTGAACTCTTCGCGTAGGTTAGCAACCGCGAGTCCAAGCGTTGGAGCGCGCGCGGGCATTTCTTTCGGGCCGAAATCCGTCTCACAGGGAAACTTAGACCGTAACACCTCTAGCAAGCTACCAATCTGCTCTTCTTGAAGTGGTTCATAACAAGGCGTTTCGAACTTCCACGGACCGTCGACTGCCTCGACGAGACAGTTGGGCTCCGCTTTCATCACACGCGCGAGCTCGCTCTCCAACGCTTTGATCCGCTTTTGATCCTCGTTCGTTTCCGCAGGTAAGAGCCAGTCTTCAGGCACCTTGTAAAAGGGAACCCCGACGCGTTTGGCGGCAAGGAGAACAGCATTGTCACGTGACAGAAGGGCAACCTCCTCACCCGAATGCGCTTTTCGGAAAGCAGACACGGTCCCCACGATCGAGTCGTCCGGATGGGAGTAGTCGAGCTGATCGCCTAACTCGGGGTCAGGCTTAAATGCATCAGCTGATATCAGCCTCACCGCAGGACCGGGCGATGCCGGCCTGATCTCAAGTGCTTCTTGGTCCAACAGATCTCCGATCCAACTGTTGACCTTACGAGCGCGATTTGCCAAACGGCCCTGCCCACCTTTTTGCCGATCGGTCTCACGGACGACTGGGGTGACCAGGACCAAAGTGATCTCGGTGACTCGGTCCAGTAATGATGACCAGTCGAGCTCGTGGAACGATCTGCATTGGAGCAGCACATTCGTGTCCGGAATGAGGTATAGAGCTTTGCGCATATTTCAACACTACCGTTGTGCAAGAGGAGGCTTCAGTTCGAACAAGGATATGCAAAGCGCCGCTACTCATCCACCTAATCCCTCAGCCCACCGACTCAGTGGAGGTGGCATGGCCCCGATTCAATATCGAAGCCATGCACTCTTACTTAAATCTAGAACAAAGGCAGGTTTTCCAGGTTGTCCTTGGTGGACTGATCATTCTTTGTCTTCAGATACTTTGTCGTAACAGGAGCGATCTGCAGCGGTGCGCCGACACCCCATTTCCCGTCTACCTTCTTAAAGATCGTGGTGAAGCTCTTCCCTTTCTCGATTAGCTCGATGACCTTAGGGCGCGTCAGCTCCTGAGCGGGCTGCAAGTTGGTCGACCCAACCTTAACCTCATGAACTCTCAGCTTAGCGATGTGGGTTTCATCGCTGTTGTAGTTGACAGCAGACACGTAGAAATCCGGATTCGCCATTTCAAACTCTCCTTGTCGGCCAGTTTTACGCATGTTCACTTCACGCGATCTTGACCACCGTGACTGACCATGGGCACGCTTTTCTCACCCTCCCATCCCACCCAGAAGCAAAAGCAGCTTACGACCTATGGTGGGGCGCGAAACACTCAAGCGCGCCTGGATCTTCGCATCTCCTTCACGGCATCACAATCGGGCAAAGCAGCCTCCTGTCAGATTTGTCTGACAGCTCCGGGCGTGTTGGACAAAATCGAACTCTCACTGCCTTCATATTCATGGCGACCCCCAGCACGGCAACGCTTCCAGCAAGACAGGTTCTCGGACCATATGGGGAAACCAATATTTCGGTCCTATTGACACCGATCCAAAAGAGGGGCCATTATCGGTCTTGACTACACCACTTTAGGGGCGCCCATGGGATCGACTGTCACCACCTCTCGAGCCGCAAAGATCGTGGGTATTGGCTACGAGGGCCTACGCAGCTATCTGAAACGCGGCCTGCTGGGCAGCAGCGGCGTCATGCCTCCGTTCGTGGGAAAGGACGCGCCCGCGCCAGACCTGAGCGTTGTTCGAGCGACATGGAAGCGCTTTGGCTTCACGGATCTTTGCCTCATGCATCTGGCAAAGCAGCTCATAGACATGGGTCTTACGTTCGATCAGGCCAACTCGGTCGTTGCCAACGAGAAAATGCGCCCCCTATTCCGTGAAGGAGCTTGTAAGAAAGACGCCCTGGTGATGTGCTGGCCGCCATACCATGACTTCATCATGTTGGAAGGCGAGGAGCGACGAAACCTGCCCGACTGGCTGCGTGAAACGAACGGAACAGCCATTTTGATTGAGCTGAATGCAATTGCAAAAATCGTCACTTCCAAATTGCTGGAAACCGAAGGTGAGGCACAGGCCTCTTGACATCGACCCTCTCGCGCCGCCAACGGCTCACTTCAAGAATTTGAATGCAGGGACGGGCGAAGTGCGCCTGCCACAGCACCATCACTCAGACAAAGACCGACCGACTCGCCGCTGTTCGATGTCCGACCTCTCGGCCAGCCATTGCTCAACTGTCTTGCCCTTCAGTTCCTGAGCCAAGTAGCTAGCGCAGAGCGAGGTGCCGTCGGAGCGCACATTGGACACGGTATGTGCGGCCAGGATCGCAGCAGCCAAAAGGTCGGGCTTCGTACGGCCGTTCTCCATCCAGTCGTTTGGCATCGCCTTGAGCGCGACCAATGCCTCCTGCCCTGACAGGTGCTGGATGCAAGTCAGGAAGGACCACTGGAGCCCGACTTGCTCGCGCAGGCGCCTGCCCGCTGCCTTCTCGTCCAAGCGACCTTCGGCACTGTCCAGCAGAACGTGGGCGGCCGCGATGGCCTTGCCTTGGGACGAGAGTCGGCTCTTCTTCCTAGGGAACAGACCGCGCACGATCAAGCCTTCTTCACTGCCTTCTTCACTGCCTTCTTCACTGCCTTCTTCACTGCCTTCTTCACTGCCTTCTTTACCGCCTTCCTTGCGGCTTTCTTCGGGGACTTCTTGATCGCCTTCCGGACCGGAATCGCCTTACTCGCCTTCTTAACCGCCTTGGTCGGCGCCTTCTTCACTGCGCTGTCGGCAGGCGGAAACTTGGCACCAGAGTTGGCCAGGGACCAAGCCTTGCCCTCGGCTGACTTAGCCCAAATAGTGAAGGACTTGGGAGTCAGGCCACGGCCAGCCCACGTCTCACCGCTCGGAAGCCGATACTTGGCCGCGACCTTGCCGAGCTTGCGGCCCTTCAAAGGTCCAGCCGCAGACTTGGCAGCACGCACCAACTTGACGTCGATCGTGTCCCCAATGAGCTTCGCGACTTGGCGACGCTGCGCAGGAGTAAGGACCTTCGCATATCTCTGGAGCACGGCAAGCGCTTTAGGCACTTCCCCGTCGCGCTTCTCAACCAGCTTTTTCTGGGCCTCAAGCTGCTTGATTTCAGCATCGAGCGATTTGAGAGTGGTCAGGGCCATAGGATAACTTAGTCAGATAAGAATGCTTCTCTTATATCCTATAACCCGCCGGGGAGTCATCCGTCCTCTGCCACTCCACCAGTCGTGGACTTGCCAGTGTTAGGTAGCGACGCTGTATAGCTTGGCGGCGCGCTCTTGAAATTCACTGCCAAGGGCCGTGCACACCAGGGAAGCCCACTGGCACCTGGCCAGTGGAACTGGTTCAGTGATCGAAGCTGACCGCACTCTCTCATCGGCTAAGCCCCGCGGCAAAGAGGCTGCCTACCTAACCAACAAGCCAGCCACGTCGCATGCTCATTGGCTCAACAGCTTGCTCTTTTGAGCGTCGAACTCGGCTTGGGTCAAGACGCCTTGCTCCTTCAGCTTCAGAAGCTTCGCCAGTTCATCAGCGACCGATAGGGGTGTTGCGATAGGGACCGTTGCACTTGCGGACTCCTCTACCGCGTTGACGACCTGAGTAGCTGTGGGGCGGTAGTCACGCTCGACGGTTAACGTAAGTGCAGACTCGCTGCGCGTCACATCGAGCTGATAGGTTGGTGCCTTGGTCGCTTTTTCCAAGCCGTCCAAGAAGTCACTTTCGGTCTTGAACTTCTTTCCCGCCACTGAAGTAATAACGTCTCCTGCCTTGACGCCCGCTCGGTCCGCAGCTGCACCCGGCGTCACCTCACTCACCACGTAGCCCGCGTGCCTGCCGCGCGGAGCGACTTGCCCTAAGACTCCTAGCATGGCGTGGTTAGGGAACGTCGTTCCTGCGGGAAACGAGCCTCCAGCGCTGACTAGGAAGTTCATGATGCTGTTATGGAAATCCGCCCCGGAGAAAGGAGCACGCTGCATCTGGCCGAATGCCATCTGGGTCTCCAGCCAACCCGACACTTGGACGCGCGATACTCCGGAAATCTCACTGACGTTAAAGCGGAAGAAACGCCGTGGCGGTGTGGAGTAGCTGTTCCCGAGCAGCATCTGCCCCATGATGGACTGGCCGGTGCTCAATGGCGACTCGCAAACAACTTCGGTATCGCCGCTGCTTACGACCGTCCACTGGACGTCCATGCATTTGCTCGACAAGCGCGAAACCGCCACCGACGCCTTGCTTGGGAAGACCGCCTCCGGCATACCGCTGGGAGTTACAGCGAACAGCTGGGAACCAGCCGCAGTGAACGGCAGGACGATGGAACCGAGCAGAAATATCAGCCTGTGACTGGTCATGTGCGCTCCCCCTGAGCATTCGACATCAAGCATTCCCGCAATAGTAGCCATTTTAACGAAAATTACACAGACCGGGGCAGCCCGCCGACACCCTAGGGACCGAAGCAAACAGTCGGGCTCCGGGAGCCGAACGGCGGGGAGCGAGGTAACGTCGAGCGGCTGCGCCGGCGAGCTGGCCGGCTCGAAGCACAACAGGGCAACCCGGGCAATACTGGAATACTGGAATACCGGATCGCGAGGACGCAGAGCTTGCCGTCCGGGGCGCGGTGACTTCCCCTTCCGATAAGAGCTTACGCGGTGAAATGAACAATCCAAGTAATCCCCCTACTTCCATCCAAGACTACGCCAGGCGAACTGCGGGATCCTTGAATGCCGCAGGCGTGCTCGCCAACCGGCTTAGCCTGCCAGCTGGGCTGCCAGACAAATTTATGGTGGCATGGACGCTGCTCAGGGTCTCATTCGATCATGCTGCGAGCATCAATTCGCTCCTCTATCACCATGGCATCGAACTGTCCGGATCAGCATTTGCACTACTCCGGCCAATGAATGAGGCACTCAAACGAGGCGCCTGGATTGCACTCTGCGCGACGGACGACCAAGTCCAAACGTTCATCACGAAAGACAAGCTCCCCAAAGTCAATCTCGCCGAACAGATCGAACAGGTCCCGCCCTTTGATGAGTTCCCTTTGTTTAGCAAACAGCACGCAAATGCCTGGGACAAGTTCCATAGCTTTACGCACGCAGGAAGCCAGATGGTTGGTGCCTATACGCAGGGGGAGAGCGTCGGCCCCGCGTTCCCGCCGGAGCTCATCATCGAGGTGCTAAATCACGCTGAAGCCATTGCGATGATGGTGGTCCAAATTATGGTAATGATTGCTGGAGATTTTGACCCGGACCTCGGGCATGCTGTTCTCGGCGAGCTTAACGAGATCGTCCCGGTTGCGAAAAGGCCGCAGTAAAACTGATGCTAGCCCTTGTGAGCGGGAACAGCTCCCAGCTGCAAACGCTCACTGACGGCGCCCTTCCAAGCCAAGACAGCATGGGCTCGCCGTGTAAGAAGAGCCGATTTATACCTCCTGGCATCCGGAATGGAAGCGCCCCTGCCGCTTCCTAGCGTGAAAGCCAACGTCCTGCCGCGAAGCCACGCACTCGCCATCTCAAGGCAACGCCGCTCTGAGGCGCACCCAATCCCCAATCAATCGCACCATTCCCTTCTGGTCTGTGCGCCTGAGCAGCCAACGCGTGGCCACTGTATGCTCGGGGTTCTGGATTAGCCTAGAAAGGATGCAAGCATGTTCACTCCGGAGCAAACCGAGCGCATCGATGAAGTGCAATCTATCCTGCACTTTCCGCTGGATCGGCCCTATCAGCTTCTTTCAACAAAAATGCTGGTCTGGAACTACACAGCGTTCCAGACCGCGCTCACGATCTCCTGGCTTATCACGGGGCGTAGCGGAGAAGGCACGGCGGAAGTGGCGGAAACCTTGACCTTCATTTCAGGCCAACTGAGCCTTGGCAAATCCGACGAGGAAGCCCCATTACTCGCTGAGGGGGACTTGGCATCCTTGGGGTTACGTGATTACGAGACCTTGATAGCTTCGGCCGATTGGCTACCCTTGGAGAGCGCACGCCAGATGAATCCTAGCTTGATTTCCGAGGCATTCTCCCAATTTGCGACTGTGCTGCATCGTTCATGGCTTGATGACGAGTTGGCAAGAAAATATGCATCTTCTGCAACTGCCCAGCGAAAGCCTAAATTCGGCGGATAGATGGCATTGCCAGGTCAGCGTGAGCTTGGCTTTGTGCGAGCACTAAGTGCTCGTGCCAAGCTTGCATCTGGGCCAACTGCCGCTCGTAGTATCGCTCGGTGTCTGCTTTACCCTTTTCGTTGAGATAGTTCCAGGTTACGAGGGCGCACTCCCACTGACCGTTCAAGAGCGCTGCTCGCATCGCGTATTCCGCATCGGGGATCAGTGCCCTCTCAAGGATCGCTTGGCTTAGGTGAGCATCGCCCGTCCTGTTCGTTATGGAAAGCAGACTCATAAAGGCGCGATGATCATCCGACTGTGTGGACAGAGCAACGCGCACCAGAGCTCTTGCCGTCGTGCGATGGCCCCACGGAAATGCCAGTGCAGCTCCTCTGGAGCAAAATCGAGCGACATCTGACAGTCCTTGACGGAGTAGAAACAAAGCCACGCGCGTGTGACCTCTTTCGGCGGCCAAGAGAAACCCGTGCTCCATCCTCCAAGACGTGCTCGCTCGGCCTATAAGCACTCGCACACCTCCCAGGAAACCTCTCTCGCAGGCCTCGGTGAGCGCCCGATCACAGCGGGCAGCCTCATGCAATTGGCCAATCATCTTAATGAGCGCTGCGACGTCACGCCGTCTGACGGCCCGTACAGGCGTATCGAACTGTTCGTTGGCTATACAGCGGGCCGCGGGCGAGATTAGAGTCCTGACATGCACCCTAGAGCTCCGCGAGAGCAATCGCATATCGACCGTATGACCCCTGACGAGGGGCAGAAGATCAGGCGTCCAATGGCATTGTTCAAAGACAGCGTAGGTCATGGTGTGCTCCCCTACCTAACCTAGCGTCTGATCAATGCCTGTCAACATGCCCTCTCCGCAACTTGAGGGGGGTGGTGCACGGGTCAGACGTTTACGCCTTGGGCCAAAGCCAAGCTACCCAGGAAACACCGCAGGCCGCCGGATTTTTTCGCTTGTTATGTCTCAAGATAGCACGGCCAGCGCCGCGACTCTCGCCCGCCTTGAGGCGCACTAATTTCAGATTGCCTAACTGCCTTCTTAAGTATATTTACTTTAGGCAAATGACCCGCCATTTACCCTGAGTTCATTTTCACGCCGAGACATAAGTCTCATTTATCTGGCTTTTGTTACTTTTAAACACTACACGCGCATTTATGGTTTGAGTTAGAAATCGACCACCGAGAGCACTGCGACGTATAGCCCTTGATTAAAATTATCGACATAAGCAAACCCAAAAATGGCGCACATTTTGAGCCATTGAACTTGCTTACCTTAGGCAATCAGCCGGCCAATATTTCTGTCTTGTTTTTGCATTGACAGATAACCGCCACACCTTATCAACAATCTACCTTCTTATTCCGGACTGTAGATGCAATTCCAACAACCCAAACTTCACCACTACTTGCAGCACCCTAAAGGCCAGCTCGCCATTAAGAGCATTCGAATTGGCAAAGTCGAATTTCACGACATCTTCGTCCAGGACAGAGCTGGCGCGCTTCATCTCCAAGATCTGGTTCAGGCAACCTACGATCACAGCGAAAAGCTCAGAAGACTTCGGCGCAACGGCACGCGCTATCCAGAACCCCTTCCCCTGGCGACCCCTGCCCGACTTCTCTCTGAGGAGGTCGACGATTTCCTCAAAGACAAAGAGCGACAGAACCTTCGCACCACCACGATCGATGCCTATCGTCGGACGCTCGCAATTTTGCAACGCGTCGCAGGCAATACGTCTGTTTCGCGCATCGATCACACTTCGATCTACGCAATGTGGGACTTACTGCGATGGGCTCCTGAAGACTTCATGACGAACCCTAAGCTCCAAGGCCTCCCTGTCCAAGCACTCATTACTCAGGGCCAGCGCCAAGGACGCCCACAGCCGGCCAACGCAACGCTCGAACTGCATCGGCGCTTCCTGGCCTCTTTCTTCAACACCTTAGTCAAAGCGCGCGCCATTCCGCACTCGCCTATGGACGCGTTCAAGCCGGCTCGCGAGGATCTTCTGACTGATCAGGATGCACCTGAGCGACTGCTCTCAGAAGAGGAGGTGCAGAAGATCTTCAACCCCGACACCTTCGTGCCTTGGGCTAAGAAATACCCCCATCGGTGGTGGTGCCCGCTCATTGCGCTTTACACCGGGGCCCGCATTAACGAGATCGCGCAGCTCAAGGTGTGCGACATCGTCCAAGATCAGGGTGTGTGGTGCTTCTCAGTCCAGAAGACTGTTGACGAAGACCTGGCCCAAAGCACTGGCAAGCGCACGCGGCAGAGCCTCAAAGGCAAGAGCGCCATTCGCAAAGTTCCCATCCACGAGAGCTTGATCCAAGCCGGATTCCTAGACTTCCTGACTGACATGAAGGCTTGCGGCCACCCTCGCCTGTTCCCACATCTCTCAGCAGGAACGTGCCGCAAGACCGGCGAAGTCAACGGGCGCTATAGCCAAGCCTTCGTCAACCAATTCGCGGCCTACTTGAAAGGACTGGGCTTTGGCAAAGGGATCGGCTCACACGCCTTCCGCCATACCCTTGCAACCGAACTAGACGCCAAGGGTGTGAGAGTTGAGCACATTGCGCTGATCACCGGCCACGCCCTCAACAAGAAGGCGCCCGTGCTCCAGGACAATTACGTGCACAAGTCAGCCAGCAATGTCAGGAAGATCCAGATTGAAGCCATGGCTCACTACCAGCCCTCTGTGTCACTGCCTGTCTACGTGCGCGGACAGTTCAGAGAACGACTGGGCAAGGAGACTAGGATGTACCCGTGAGCAGATCATTTAAGGCAAAGCTTCGCCCAAAAGGCCCGTCCGAGATCGGTATTTCGACCCCTCGCAAGAGAGCGCTCTCAAGTCGCTTGGTCGAGCACTTCTGGGAACGTGGGTGGCTGCTATGGACACACCAAGACAACGATCAGCGCCAATGGTCACTCCGCTTCGTCGACGAGCGTACCGAGACCCATACGTTCGAAACACTTATCGAACTTTGGCGATGGTGGGCGCAGCGTGTGACATGGGCATTCGTGGCAGAGGCAAGCGTGGAGGATGCCCTGGCGCTTTATCTCAGTCCTGACGATGCACTCTCTTCGGCAATTCGCCATTGGTCGATGACGTCTGGAGATTCATGCCTGATGAGAGATGGGGACATTGTGGACGCGTACAAGTCATTCTTCTTGCATATCCAAGGCGATCTTAAACTGGACTGGAGGGCGCATGAATCCCGACTTGCCGCTTCTTGCTCCGCGCACCACGACACTCTCTTCTTTGATCTCTTGCGGCGGCGCATCATCAACCACGAGCGGACCGCCCTCGATCAGGCAACCGCCACTCTCCAAGGGGCTACCCGGACACCAAGCCGGTTGTAGTGAAGCGACAAACCGTGCCAAGGTCATGGCCCCTCATCCCTGACCTGACAGCATGGCATTTACAGCCCTTGGAACGATCACAAGTGAGACATACCTTGCATCGCAGATCTTTGACGATTCGGCTTATCAGGTGATGCTGAACGAACCTCTGGTAGACGCCGCTGGAGATATGCTCGTGCCTGTGCGGAATGCGAACTCGCCGCATTTCCGTCGCTTGGGATCGGGCACGGCGGTCAAGGACGCGCCACGGCACCCGCGTAGCGCACGCCACGATGCGCTCATCACTGAACTCCTGGTGGACCTGCGCGCGGCCGGGGACAAGGTCAGTTTCTTCACCAACTACTTCGATGGTGGTGTCAAAACGGAGAAGACGCTCGTCGCATTTCCACAAGGCTTAGGCAGAAATTGGTTCTCGGAAGCGTCCATCATCTTCCCTGATCGATTGCGAATCAGACCAGACCTTGCAGGTAGCAGCAACACGGTCTTCGCGCCGAATGGGTTGCAACCATCAGTGATCATAGAAATCGTTGACACTCACCTCCCTAGCAAGGCTACGTTCGAACGTCTCTTGGACCTGTCCAAGTGTTGTCATATTGTCTTCTTCTACATCCTCGGTGACGGAAAAAACAACAGAAAGCAGAAGTTTGGCGGGACGGAGATCGACGAAGGCGGCTCACTACGCATCCGTATTACCCATGCTTTGATCGGCGGTGAGCTTGTAATCAATGGGGTCGCGGAAACTTTCCACGGTGTTATCGAACAAAATCTTAAAGGCGCTATGCTGACGCGTTTAAAAAGCAAATGCGGTAAATAGCAGAAATTTTCGTCGTTGGCTCAAGTAGTCGACCCCTAGTGCTCGAGTCGAATACGGCAGTACGGCTGCGTGCCGGGGTGATGTAGACGCCAAACGACGGGGCGGCGTTTCGCTTCTGGTGAGCTTTCAAGGTTAGTTCAGAGAACGGCTAGACGAGGAACCTAAGATGTATTCGAACACAGCGGCGCATGTCCCTGCTATTTCCGCCTGTGCGCGGCGACATGCATAAAGCCCTCCATATCGCGCAATTCCTGCAATCAAAGCGGAAACAAGTTCTGCACGATGAAGTCTACGAACACCCTGAGCTTGGGCGACAGGTAGCGACCTGAAGGCCACAGTATCCGGAACGCGGTGTGGTCCTGGTTATAGTCGTCCAGCACAGTGATCAGTTGGCCTTCGTCGAGTTGACGACGCACGGCGATGTCAGGGATGCAGGCAATACCGAGACCTTGTTCGGCAAAGCAAATCTGCGGGTCCAAGGAGTTGATCACCATGCTGCCTGACAGATCCATGGTGAGCGGCCGCCCGTCCCTGCTCAACGGCCATACGTCGGTTTTGCCGGTGCTGGGATACCGGTACAGCAGGCAGGCGCGGTCGGCCAGGTCTTCCGGTCGCTGCGGCACTCCCGTGCGCTGGAAATAGTCAGGGGCGCCGACGATGACTCTCCGGTAAGAGCCAAGTCCCCGCGCCATCAACCGGGAGTCACCGGGTTCACCGGTACGGATCACCGCATACGGCGACCGGACAGCAGAGCCATCCACGAGTGGTCTGGACCTGCCTCCGGCCTCGGCGTCATCGCACCAGTTCCCGCGATGGCAACACCCCCGCGCTCGCTTCGAGCACTTCGCGCTCCAAGGCACGCAGGAAGCCACTGAACCCGTGGGGTGCCCTGGCTGACCGGCGGGCACTTGTGGTAACCCCTGGTCGAGCTCGCCAAGCGATCGTTGCTCCCGAGCGCTGAAGTGCCTGAACCAGCGCCACATCCTCGCCCGTGACCAGCGGTGGGAAGCCGCCCGCCTTTTGATAAGCGGCAGCGCTGACGCCTAAGTTGGCGCCGTGGATATGGCGATGGCCGTCGCGCGCATGCTCGCGCCCTGCGAATGCTTGGCGCACGGCAGCCGGGTAATCAAGCCAGTCACGCACCTCCACTACCCCGCAAAACGCATCGGCCCCAAAGTTCGCTTGTTTCCAGAGCCAGTCAGACGGGACATGCGTATCGGCGTCAGTGCTGGCTATCCAGCGCGCGCCCAAGCCCAGGGCATGGTTGGCAGCCGCCGCACGTGCCACGCCCACGCACCGTGCTTCAATCGAGATGGACAAGGCACCGTGGTGCAAACACACGTCGGGCGTTTTGTCGGTGCAGCAATCCAGCGCCACGACTGCAACTACGGGCTCGCCTCGAAGTCCAGGATGCCTGGCAGCCACGGTGATTGATTCCAGGCAGCGGCCGATGTCTGCTGCCTCGTTGTGGGCCGGCACTATCACTGCGATCACCGCAGGCCCTCCCTGGTCGGTCCGTGCATCGTAAGGTCCTCCGCCCGTAACGACGAACAGATACCCGCGGCGACGTAGCCAGACGGTGACCGCAGCGTGGTGAAAATGTGGAGCCCGCCCAAACGCCGTTCTCATGGCGGCGGGAGCAGCATAGAGGGCGATACCAAACACGGAGCGACCCATGAGCAAACTGCCCCTCAATCCCGGCGCCGAAGTGGATGACCAGGACAAAGCGCACACCCCGGACAAGCTCCGAAACGATGACGCCACGTGGAAAGACAAGGACATGCCTGAGGCGGAGCACACCGCCAAACCGGAAGATTACGAGCGTCCGGCAAAGCCCTGAGGGCCGGGTCCGGCGATTCCACCCTATTCAGGAGAGCCAGATGGCCTTGATCCATTCGATTTTGATGGGAGCCGTCGCGGGAATGCGCGCGATGACCCCTTTGGCCGCAGTGACCAATGCCGCGCGGAGCGGTAACTTGCCCGCCGACAACGGTGCCCCTCGCCTTCTGGCCAACAAGCTCGCCTCAGCAGGGATGCTCGCATTGGCAGGCGGAGAGCTCGTTGGTGACAAGATGAAAACGGCCCCCGACCGCATCGTTCCGGCAGGCATGGTTGCCCGCGTCGCTACCGGGCTCATTGCAGGCGCTGCGCTCGCTCCCCATCGGCAGCGAAAGCTTGGCGCGCTTCTGGGTGCTGGTGCCGCCGTTGGTATGGCCTACGTGACCTTCAACCTGCGCATGCGGGCGATCGCCCGCTACGGTCAAAGCAGCACCGGAGCCGTGGAAGACGCCATTGCCGTCGGCAGTGCTGCCCTCATCTCACAATGGGCTGCCGGGGGCGCCAAGCCAAGAGGACCTCGCGGATGAACCTCAAGGAGCCCACGTCCCTCGGTCGGCGGTGCTGGGCTATCGCCGAGGGCTACATCCCTGCGTGGAGCAACGGGCCGGAACCAGAGCTGCAAAGCCACGAGACCTGCTGCATCCTCAACACCGGCTCCACCGATGCGGCGATCACCCTGACCCTGTATTTCGAGGATCGCGACCCGCAGGGCCCTTACCGCTTCACCGTCCCCGCCCGGCGCACGTGTCACAAGCGCTTCAACGATCTTGAGGTGCCTGCCCCGGTGCCCGTGGCGTGGGTTTTTCGTGCGTCATCGAATCCGATGTTCCAGTCGTCGTCCAGCACACGCGGCTCGATTCACGCCAAGCCGAGAACAACATCATGACGACCATCGCCTACCCGCTCTGACACTCCGGTCGATCCGGCCCCTGCACATCGCATCGACACCACTGGGCCGCGACGTTTACCAAGGCGTCCGCACACTGACCTTTCCTCAACCCCAAGAGGCTCAGCCGATGCCCGTGCCCAACTACCCGAAGCCGCCGTTCAAGGCGCAGCAGCAGTCGTTTCCCGGCAAAACCGACAAGCTCGACCCTCGGCCGGATCACGGTGAGGACAGCTACGTTGGTCACGGCTTGCTGAAAGGAAAGAAAGCCCTGATTACCGGCGGGGACAGTGGCATTGGCGCGGCAGTAGCCATTGCCTACGCTCGGGAAGGCGCCGATGTGGCTATCGCGTTCCTTGAAGGCGAGGAGAATGATGCCGCCAGCATTGGGGCCCTCATAGAAGAGGCGGGCCAGAAGGCCGTCCTTTGCCCCTGCGACATCAGTGACGACGCCCAGGCTGAAGCGCTCATCAAGCAGGTCACCCGCGAACTTGGGGGCCTGGACATCCTGGTCAACAACGCCGCGTATCAGCGCTACTACGAATCCTTCGATGACATCACGTTGGACGACTGGCGAAAGACATTCGATACCAATGTGCATGCCGTCTTCAACCTGACCCGTCTGTGCGTGCCGCACCTGCAGGACGGCGGCTCGGTCATCAATACCGCCTCCGTGAACTCCAAGAAGCCCACGCCCAACATCCTGCCCTACTCGGCCACCAAGGGCGCGGTGGCCAACCTCACCATCGGCCTGGCCGGTCTTCTCGCCGAGAAGGGCATCCGTGTCAACGCGGTATTGCCCGGCCCGATCTGGACGCCCTTCATTCCCGCCGGCATGGCCGCGGAGGAAGTTGAGCAGTTCGGCAGCCAGACCCCGTTTGGTCGTCCCGGCCAGCCGGCCGAGCTCGCCTCGGCCTACGTGATGCTCGCTGCCGACAGCGCGAGCTACACCTCCGGCGCACTGCTTACCGTCTCCGGCGGCGCGGTCACCCTGTAAGGCCTGTTCTCCCTCCTCCCCCAAGGATTCCAATGACTTCCCGCAACCAATACGACATGCAGAACCCGCTGACCCAGTTCCCACAGCCGACCTACCCGGCCCAGGTTCAAACCCCGCCCGGCACTGTTCATGAGCTCAAGCCGGCGGCTGATCATGGCGAGAAAAGCTACGTGGGCCTGGGGCGCATGAAGGGTCGCAAGGCGCTGGTGACCGGCGCCGATTCCGGCATCGGCCGCGCAGTGGCCATTGCCTTCGCGCGCGAGGGCGCCGACGTGGCGCTGAACTACCTACCCGAAGAAGAAGACGACGCCGCCGAAGTGGTTGCGCTGATTGAAGCCGAAGGCCGCAAGGCGATCGCCATCCCGGGTGACCTCCAAGAGGAGCAGTTCTGCGGCGACTTGGTGGCACAGGCGGTCAAGGCGCTGGGCGGGCTGGACGTGGTCGCCAACATCGCCGGCAAACAATTGGCCGTGGAAAAGATCGAAGACCTCACCACCGAGCAATTCGACGCCACCTTCCGCACCAACGTGCATGCGCTGTTCTGGGTGTGCAAGGCTGCCCTACCGCATTTGCCCGCCGGCGCGACCATCATCAACACCGCGTCCATCCAGGCCTATCAGCCATCGCCCAACCTGCTGGACTACGCCCCCACCAAGGCGGCCATCGTGAACTTCACCAAGGCCCTGGCCCAGCAGGTGGCCGAGCGCGGCATCCGCGTGAACGCGGTGGCTCCGGGTCCGATCTGGACGCCTTTGCAGCCTGCCGGCGGCCAACCGCCTGAGGCCATTCCGGAGTTCGGCTCGCAGACGCCGCTGAAGCGGGCGGGCCAGCCGGTGGAAATGGCGTCGGCCTACGTGCTGCTGGCCACCCAGGAGTCGAGCTACATCACCGGTGAGGTGATCGGCGCCACCGGCGGCATGCTGCTGCCGTGACCGCTGGCTCCAGCGATGCCGATAGCGTGCCTGCCGAGCGCGACGCGGACGGGTATGCGCCCATCCACTCCTACGCCGCCATTGGCGATGGGCGCTCGAGTGCGCTCATCGCGCCGGATGGCAGCATCGACTGGTGGTGCGCCCCGTGCATGGACGCACCGCCCTTGCTCGACCGCTTGCTCGATGCCCCGGCCGGCGGTCGTTTTGTGGTCCACGCCCGCGACGTTCAGCAGGTGCAGCGGCGCTACCGCGACAACAGCAACGTGTTGGAAACGCACGTCCGCACCGCCACCGGCCTCGCCCGGGTGACCGAATCGCTCAACAGCGGCCCGGCCGGGCGGCTGCCTTGGTCCGAGCTGGCCCGCCGGTTGGAAGGCTTGGAGGGAGAGGTCACCTTCGATCTGCTCTACCAGCCGGGCACCCGGGCTGGGGCCTGCACGCCCTGGATGAGCGATACCCCAAACGGATGCGTCCATCACGCCGGCCCCGTGATGACGATGCTGCGCTATTCCGAAAGCGTGCAGATCGGCAATTGCAATGACCGGGAACTCCGCGGCACCGTGACCCTTCGGCCCGGCGACCGGGAGATCATCGCGCTGCTCGCCTCTCAGGACGAAGTGCTCCCGGTTCCGCCTTTAGTGGATATCGATACCCGCATCGACCGCTCCGATCGGGAGTGGCGCCAGTGGGTGGACGACCTGCACTGCGACGCAAGCCGCCGCGCTGAAGTCATCCGATCGGCGCTGGCGCTCAAATTCCTTTGGTTCGCGCCCACCGGGGCCATCGCCGCGGCGGTGAGCGCTTCGCTGCCCGAGCGCATCGGCGGCGACAAGAACTGGGACTACCGCTACGCTTGGGTTCGCGATGCCGCATACGTCATCAAGACCTTCCTGCGCGTGGGTGCGCTGCCCGACGCCAAGGCCGGCTTCAGCTGGCTGATGACCACCATCGGTCGCCACCGTCCCGGGCTTGCGCCGTGCTACACCCTTCGCGGCGAGCGGGTCGAAAAGGAACGCTGCATCGACGTGCCGGGCTACCGCAACAGTCAACCGGTGCGCGTGGGTAATGCGGCCTCTGAGCAGTTGCAGACCTGCGCCTATGGTGACGTTTTGGAGATGGCGAGCCGGATGATCGAAGCCGGCCACATCCTCGACCCCACCACCGCCCGGCTCTTATTCGAACTGGCTGACGAATGCGCCGACAACTGGATGCGCAAGGACAGCGGCTTCTGGGAACTGGGCGACGCGCAGCACTACACGATGTCGAAGCTGGAATGCTGGATGGCGCTCCGCCGAGCCTGCGAACTGGCCGAAGCTGGCCACATCACCACTGCCCGTTTGCCGCGCTGGCAGCGCGAGAAAGAGCGCATCCTGGACTGGATCGACGAGCACTGCTGGGATGAGGCAAAGCAGAGCTACGTGATGCATGCCGGCAGCGACCGGCTGGACGCGAGCCTGATGCTGGCGTCGCGCTTCGGCTTGGGCGAAGTGCGCCGGGAGCGTTTCATCGCTACTCGGGAGGCCATGCGGCGCGAACTGTCAGATGAGAGCGGCGATCTGCTGTGGCGCTACAGCGGCATGCAGGACTGCGAAGGCACGTTCATCAGTTGCGCGTTTTGGATGGTGGAAGCCTACGGCCTGCTGGGGGAGGCGGAAGAAGCGGATCGCTTGTTCGGATCGTTGCTGGCCCGCGTCCAGAACGACGTGGGCCTTATGCCAGAGATGTGGGATCCCCAAGCCGATGAAGGGCTGGGCAATACGCCGCAGGGCCTGAGTCACTTGGCTTTGGTGCACGCCGCTTATGCGATAGATGGTGAATGAGCCCGACGCCTCTTGGATTGCACGCCCTTGCTCGCCCCCGCAATGCGTCATCCGCTGCGTTCCTGCCGTTGAGACCTCACGCCATCCCTGAGCATCGACCCGCGGCAGAGGAACCGTGACCGTTCATTGGCTGACTGGCTCCGGCCGTCCCGGGACGCCTATGATGACATTCAGATTCAGGCCCCGTCTTCAACGCAAGGGCCCTCAATGTGACCTTTTTAACATGCCAAATACTGGGCTGTTCTATCTGTTTGAAGTCAACGTGCAGCCAAGTCGGCCGGGCTCGGACGAGGAACCCATGGTGCTTAACGTCCAGGCTGAATGCCTTTCCTGCCACCGCGTCACCAATGCTACTGCCCCGCCGAGCCTCGTGAACATACCGGATGGCGGGGCGGTGCTGGAGTGCCCTGCGTGCGGGAGCCGCCAGGCGATTTCGGCCGCTCGTTTCATGGAGTTTTCGCAAAGATCAGCCGGTGGCCCTGCGTCCTCAGGTCCACCGCAGCAGTGATCTAAGCCTCAACCGCTGCCTCGGGCTCGCGAGCCTGGAGCAATGCGGATCCCTTGCGGTCCTGTGACTTCCGCCCCGCCATTGGACCGGTCACCGCGAACAAGCCGGCCGCATTGCGCGAGATGCCCCATTCGGGACCGCCGAGCAGTTCCCTCGCGCGATGGGGTCGCCGTCCTGCCCTGTGGATAGCGTCCGCGACTGCCTCTACCTCCTCTGCAAACCACCGGCACCCATTTACACAAATCTCCACCGGTTGATCGAAAGGACCAGGGTAGCTGGGAGCAAGTTCTTGCAGGTGCAGGGCAGCCTCCCGCACGGTCAACTCTCGGAACGCAGGCTGGGCAGTCCAGTCACTCAAACGCCTCAATGCGCCGGCCATCATCCTCAGATCCTCCTCTGGCATGAAGCCGCAATTTTCGTTTGAAATACGTGAAAGCAACGAGAGAATTCTGTCGACGATATGCGGACAGACCCTCCTCGTCCTACCCCTCTCAAGCTCGTTCACTTTTCGTATTCCTACGCTTCGGAGAAGTCACCTGGCCTAGACATTCACGGTCGTACGGTCTGTTCCACTCAATACGCATGAGTGGACCATGTCAAAACCGTTTTTCAGCAAAATTGCCTCCGCTGCATCCCGCGCTTCGGGCTCGCTGGGCGCCTTCGTGGCTGCCTTAGGCGTGGTTGTTGTGTGGGCGAGCAGCGGGCCGTTCTTCGGGTTAAACGACACCTGGCAGCTGGTCATCAACACTGGAACGACAATCGTGACGTTCTTGATGGTGTTTCTGATTCAGCACACTCAGAACGCGGACACCGCCGCCATCCACATCAAGCTGGATGAGCTGATCCGAGTGACCAGCAACGCCAACAACGAGTTGCTGAACCTGGAGGAGATGGACCAAGAGCGCTTAGAAGAAATCCGGCTTCGATATGAGCAATTGGCCAAGACGGCTGCTCACCTCAAAGCCAAGAAGGATCTGTGCATGCCATGCGCTGAAAAAGACGTGGCGAGCGTGTAGCACGCCTTCACAGATTTGCGCACCAACCTAACGAGAGAGCGTCTAATTTCAACGCTCACCTACCACCAGCCCGGAGAACCATTATGGCGATCAAAACCGCTGAAGACCTGTTCATCCACGAACTGTCGGACATTTACAGCGCGGAGAAGCAGCTGACCAAGGCGCTGCCGCGCCTCGCGCGCGCCGCCTCGAATCCGGACCTCGCCGCCGCCTTCGAAACCCACCTGGAAGAGACCCAAGGCCAGATCGAACGCATCGACCAGGTTGTGGAGGTGCTGGGCATCCGTCTCAAGCGCATCAAGTGCGCCGCCATGGAGGGGTTGGTCGAGGAGGGCAAGGAAGCCATCGACAGCATTGAGGAAGGCCCCGTGCGGGATGCCGCTCTTATCGGCGGCGCCCAGAAGGTCGAACACTACGAAATCGCGTCCTACGGCACCATCGCAGCCCTCGCCAAGCAGCTTGGTTACAAGGACGCGCTCCCGCTCCTGCTGGAAACCTTGGAAGAGGAGAAGGCAACCGACGAGAAGCTGACGCTCCTGGCCAAGTCCGGTGGGAACGCCAAGGCAGCCCAAGCGGCGTGAGGTAGAACCATGGAACGCGACCAGAAAGATCTGCCAATGCCGGGCGAGAGCAAGCGCGAAGAGACGCCTGCACAACAACAGCACAGAAAGGCACGCGCGGAACGCAACCATGAGGAGGCGCTGGAGGAGACTTTCCCAGCAAGTGACCCCATCTCTCCATTTGTCCCAGCCAAGCCTCCAGTGGATGAAAACTCCAACAGCGAACGTGCTGACGAGAACGCTGGTTACAACCAACACGGGCATGGGACGGGCGGCAAACCTGGCGAAGGCGAGCCTGAGGGCACTTCACAACGGGATGGGGCGACCCAGCCCAACTTTGGTCAAGCTGGAACGTCGGGCAAAGCGCCTTAACTCAGTGGCCCATCCCAGGAGCGGCACGGGCTGCCGCTCCTTCACTGAATTTCCTCACCGACAGGACTAACGTCGGAGTCGCTTGATTACCTCAAGGCCGCATGGGCATGTGGAAACGAAACGGTTTATCGATCGTGCTGCTTTTTTTGCTTCTCTGCTTTCTGGGAGGGCAGGTATGGACCGGGTTCTTGGCCCACAATCAAGAACTCGCTGAGGCACACCGTGCGCCATCGGACCTATGGAACTACCTCCACAGCGGACACTTCGTCAGCGCCACGTTTGAGAACTGGGAAAGCGAGTTCCTTCAGATGGGCATGTATGTCCTGCTGACCGTCAGCCTCCGACAGAAGGGCTCGGCTGAATCCCGCCCTCTCGACGAAGCGCAGGAAGAGGAGCGCGTTGAGCCCGGTCGTACGCCTTGGGCCGTCCGCAAAGGGGGGCTCTGGAAGACCTTGTATGGTCACTCTCTGGCAATCGCCTTCGGGGTCCTGTTCCTACTGAGCTTTTCGCTGCATCTTGCGGGCAGCTGGCGCGCGGAGGTCGATGAGCAGCTGGCGAAGGGATTGCCTGCCCCCACGTGGTGGGAACACCTGGGGAGCAGCAGCTTCTGGTTCGAATCGTTCCAGAACTGGCAAAGTGAATTCTTGGCTGTACTCGCTCTCGTGATCTTGACCATATTCCTCCGCCAGAAGGACTCACCCCAGTCCAAGCCGCTAGCGGCGCCTCACAGCCAAACGGGCGATTGAAGTGCAGGAGCAGCCATGAATACGCCCAGTCCCGCGCTCCTGATCATCGATATGTTCACGTTGTTCGACTTCCCAGAAGCCGGCCCCGTGAAGCCCAAGGCTCTCGAAGCCGCTCGGCACATTGCAAGGCTCGCCCAGCATTTCCGAAAGCGCGGCCATCCGGTCATCTACGCCAATGATAACTTCGCCAACTGGCAGATGGACTTCAAGGAGCTAGTAAGGCTCTGCTTGACGACGGAGGGCGAGTCATCCGCGATTGCCAAGTTGCTGCAGCCGGAACACGATGACTACTTCGTGCTCAAACCCAAGCACTCTGCCTTTCTTGCCACACCACTGACCGTGCTGCTTGCCAAGCTTGGCGCGAGGGAACTCGTCATTGCTGGGATGACTGCGGAGTCGTGTATCACGGCCACGTGTTTCGATGCCAACGCCAGGGAATACGATACCATCGTGGTGCAGGAAGCCGTCGCCGGCATCGGTTCCCGAAAGACCACGGCACTGCGATTGCTTGAAGAGTCGAAGGCAGCGACCGTGCTCAAAATTGCGAGCTACTTACGCCGCTAAGAAGTGTAAGCGCAATCCCATTGCGCAGCGCTTAGTAAAGGGCGTGTCTGTCGGCCAGAAGTAAGGCCCGGCGTGTCGGCGGGCCTTATCGGCGCCGGTCAAGGCTCCCGAGGATTGACATCGACAGCCCCCGCGCCCGGACCTGCCCCCAGCTCTGCTCCGGTCGCCGGGCGGGCCTCGGGGTCAGAGAGGGTTCGAGCGGCCATGGCATCCAGGGCCACCTGCTCCTTCTCGCTGAGACCCACCTCGCAACCCCCGTCCCCTCCGTCCAATGCTGCTTGGGCATCACGGTCGGTGACACGCTCCCAAAGCTCACCGCCGTTCCAGCTGCCTTCGACATCGCCGTCGCCTTGCGACATGTCCATGTAGAGGTCAGTAAACGCTGGATCGCCGGGGAGCTTGCCGGGCGGGAAGTTTGGCTGAATGCTGTAAAGCGCTTTTTCAAAGGACTTCTGATGGGCAATCTCGCGGGTCATGAGGAAGCGGAGCGCGTCTTTGATACCTGGGTCGTCCGTGACGTTGATGAGCCGTTCGTAGACGATCTTCGCGCGTGCTTCCGCAGCAATATTCGATCGGAGATCGGCCGTTGGCTCACCGATGCTATCCACGTATGCAGCCGTCCAAGGCACACCGCTCGAATTGACCAGCGCAGGCCCACCGCCATACAAGATCTGTTCGGTGTGGCTCGTGCTGTTTTGGCCCATTGAGCGCATGTCTTCGGCCTCCATCATGCCCTCGGACTGGATGGCCTTGGGGCCGCGGTTGAGCATGGCGATGATGGTGCCGATGATCTCAAGATGGCTAATTTCCTCGGTCGCGATGTCCATCAGTAGATCTTTGCGACCCGGATCCGCTTCGCCCAGTCCCTGCGTGAAATACCGCATGGCTGCGGCCAATTCCCCTTGCGGGCCTCCGAACTGCTCAAGCATCAACGCCGCCAAAGCCGGGTTGGACTTGCTGACACGAACGGTATACATCAGTTTTTTATGGTGCACGAACATCTTGGCATCTCCTGGACTGGCTGTGGCTTGCCTTGCTGGAACACGGGAGAGTTGACCTCTCATCCGTGGTAGATGCATGTTGCTGGGTAGGGCATCGATGTCTTGTAGAAAGCCGTGACGAAGAACTCGCCCTAACGCACACGCGCTCCTGATGCCTACCTAACGTTCTATGCAAGCTGTGGGCTTGCCGGCGACCAGAGCGATTGCGGCGGACTGCTCCACCTCCTCAAGTCACCGGTCGAGGCTCTGACACAATCGTCTTCCTCCCTTAGTAGCCCAAGGCGGTGCCAAGGAAATTACCCCGACGGCGGATGAGCTGCTTATAGGGTTCCGACAGACCTGCCCTTACCAATCTCGTGGTCCTGGGCGGCTTGGAGCACCGCATCGCAGGTTGCCGCCGACTGAACATCCAAACGGGCGTCTAGCGCCAACACTTGAAATGCTAGTGATGGGGCGGATCAGCCCGAGACTAAGCACCTCCCCCAGCTATTCCTCGGTCGGGCCCTTGGAGGTCGCGTTCTCGCTGCGGGGGGAAGGCTCCTTAGCCCCGCTGCCGTCTCCGTGCGTGTGCACACCTGTGGGGTCTTGGACTTGGACCACCGCCCCCTTTTGCCACGCGTCCGCCCCCGGGTCTATGCCGGGCACTGGAATATCGGCGCGGCGCTTTCGCTTGTCTTCGCTGCTGACGCCCAGCCGAGCATCGCGAGCCGCCACCATCGAGGGGTCCGCTTGCCCATCCGCCGTGAACCCCATCATCAACTGCGGCATCCCTCGGGGCAAATCCTTGTCCAGATCTGTGTGCCAGGTGTGCCACGTCTTTCCATAGGTGTGGATGAGCTTCTCCATGAGTTCATGCTCAGCCACCTCCGGAATCCCTGGTGCAATCAGCTGTCCCGATTTCACTTCGTGGACGTGGCTGTGCCAAAGCGCCCTCTCTTGCTCGGGGAGGCTAATGAATAGCTTCTCGCTGATGATGTATTCCACGCCCATCAGCTTGGCGTCTTTCAGATTGCCGTCGTAGATGGTGCACTGGATGACATCCTCGTTGAGGATGGAGCAGTAGTGGTGAGCCTCCATTTGGACCTTCATCTGGCCGTTGTAGAAATGGAACCCGTCCAGATAGGCGTTGATGGCGTCGACCGGAGGGCGGTCCTGCAGCACGGCGGCGCCAGCCTCCAGCGCTTTGGTCTTTGCGGTTTCTTCGGCCCCCGGTGCTTGGACGCTGGACTCTGTGTTCCCGCCTCCGCAGGCGGTCAAGGCAAGGGCTGCTGTGGCAGATAGGATGGGTCGACGCATCGTGCTTTACTCCCAAATCGGCTTCGAGGCAGGGGCCAGATCAATCGTCTTGCGCCCACCGGGCCAAGTTTTGTTGGATCGTGTTGATGTCCGCCCAAGGATCCTTGCGGCGCCGCTTCATCTTTTCAGGCACGTCCTTCATGGTGAAAGCATCCGCACGGGTCAACTTAGCCAGATCGCTCCAGGCGATGGGCATGGCCACGGGCGCGCCGGGCCGACCGCGTAAGGAATACGATGCCACCGCCGTGGCACCGCGGCCGTTTCGCAGGTAGTCCACAAAAATGCGCTTGTTCCGAAGGCTCTTGGTCGAGGTCGCTAGGAAGCGGGTCGGCTCCGACTGCGACAATGCCTCGGCGAACCCCTTGGCAAACCGCTTGGTCAGATCCCAATCGCACCCCGGGTTTAAGGGCACGACCACGTGTAGCCCCTTCCCTCCTGACACCCGCAAGAAGGATTCCAGCTCCAACTGTTCGAGCAGCCTGCAAATGTCCACGGCTGCCTTTTTGACCTCGGAAAACGGCACCTCTGGGCCGGGATCCAAGTCGAAGACCACGCGATCGGCCCGATCAGGGGACTCCGCGTGGCTGCCCCATGGGTGGAACTCCAAAGCGTTGAACTGCACCAGCTCCAGCAGGCTGGCCGCGTCGCGGACCACCAGGTAGTGCGCATTGATGCCGCTGTCTTCTTTCAGGCGGACCGAGTCCACCAGCTCCAAGCCAGCGGTGTGGTGCTTCTGGAAGAAACAGGGCTTGCCTGTCCCGCTGGGACACCGAATGACCGATAAGGGGCGATCAATCACCTCCGGCAGCAAATGGTCCATCACAGCCGTGTAGTAATCCCACACGTCCTGCTTGGTGGCCTTGATGTCAGGAAAGATCACCTTGGTAGGGCTGGACAGCTTGGGCGGCGTGCGCGCTTCACCTGCTGACTTGGCCGCCTCGCCCGCTGAAGATTTTTTGGACGCCTTCCGGGACGGCTTGAGCTGGGCAGCGTCCGTAGGCTTTTCCGCTGGAGGCGCGCTGTCTGAGTCGGCCAGGTCAGCCACGCCCTTGTCACGCCGGACGGCCTTGAGCGAGGGTTGGCGCAGCAGTTGCTGCCCGCCGATGCCTCGGTAAAACACCTCCACGACGAAGCGTGGCTTAAACCACATCGCCGACCGTAGATCGGTGTCCTTGGTGGGCACGTGGGCCGTTGGGGTCTTTCCACCGGCCCTGCCGATGAGCTGACTCAGCTCGTTGATGAGTTCATCTGAGAAACCCGAGCCCACCCGGCCGACGTAGAGCCAGCCGTGCTTTTGGTCAGGCTTGGCGAGAAGAAGCGATCCAAACCCGGCGCGGTTGCCCTTCGGGGAAGTGTAGCCAACCACCGCAAACTCATCGCTGGCCAACTGCTTGGTCTTCTTCCAGTCCTCGCTCCGGCCTCCGTGATAGGCCCGGTCAGCCCGCTTGGAAATAATGCCCTCGAAGTGGCGTTCACCTGCCAATTGGTAGGCCGATTCCCCGTCGCCCTCGATGTGTGAGCTGTAGGCCAAGTGGTCAGGGCTTTCCTTCAAGAGTTCCTGCAGGAGTTGCTTGCGCTCCGACAGGGGAGCGTTGGCAATGTCAATTCCATCGATGTGGAGGAGATCGAACAAGGCGTAGGCCAATGCCCCTTGGCGCTCTCCGGACAACGTCGCTTGGAGGAGGTTGAAGTCCTCCTTGGTGCCGCTGCCTGCAATGAGCTCCCCGTCCAATGCCCCCGACGTGAGTCCTAAGGTGGCCACAGCGTCCCGAATTTCAGGGATCTTTGATGTCCATTCCAACGCATTACGGGACCAAAGCCGCACCTCGCCCTCGGTGATCGTCGCCAGAATGCGGTAACCGTCCCACTTGATTTCGTGGACCCATTGGTCGCCCTTGGGTGGGGCATCGCCAAGCTTGGCCAGCTGCGGTTCGAAGGGGCCCTCGGGCGGTTTGGCTTTCTTTGCCTTGGTCAGCGCCAAGGCCTTCTTCGCCCAGTCAATTCGCCGCGGTTTCTTCAGCAATGCCACTGCGGTGAGCTTTTTCTTGTCGGCCTTACCAGCGCCTGCCCGCTTCAGGTCTTCCGCCGGAGGCGCGGTGACATCGCCGAGCAAATCGTCCGCTTCCACGTCACTGGCGAAGGCATCGTCGTCTTTGAACAACAACCACTGCGGCTGCTTGGCTGGCTTTCCCGACCGGACGAGGTGCCACCCACCCTTCAGCTTTGTGCCGAACAGCTCAAACCGAAGGTGACCCTTGGCAAGCTGCGCTTCGGGGTCGCCCGATGTCGCCCAGACACCGTGATCAAACTGGGCGACGTGCCCGCCTCCATATTGCCCTTTCGGGATGTCGCCCTCGAAGCCGGCATAGTCCACGGGATGGTCTTCCACCTCCACGGCCATGCGCTTGACCTTGGGGTCGTAACTGGGCCCTTTAGGAACGGCCCAGCTCTTGAGGGCGTCTCCTACCTGAAGCCGAAAATCGTAGTGGCGCCGGCTGGCGTGATGCAGCTGGACCACGAAGATCGCCCGTTGACCCTGCGGCAACCCTTTGCCGGGCTCTGGTTCCTTGGTTTTGTCAAAGCTACGCTTGCGTCGGTATTCGGTGAGGGACATGCCCTACTCCGTTTCACTTGCCCAAGTGCTTGCGAACCGCCACAGCAGTCGGACCCACTGCCTTCACCGCCGCCCGAAGTTCCTCAGCACTGACGCCCAGCGTCTTAGTCCAATATTGCAGCTCATAGTCCTCGTTGACGTTGATGCGGTCGCGATCCCGACTACCTGCGTTCTTCTTGTCATCAGTCATGGTGATCTCCTCCACTTTCCTGAAGCATTTGGGCGGTCAGCATTTACTGGCGCCGAGTCATTGGACCGCTACGTCCGCAGTCGAGACAAAGACTGACGGCCGAACGGTGTTGGGGGCGTAGGCCATCTCGCCTGCCGCCGAGATGACTTCCAAGAGGCGGGGCGCAACAGGGCCGACAGCCTTCCGCACTCCGATGAAGTGGACCCACGAACCCTCCACCTCCACCTTTGCTCCGGCGAGCTCTGGGCACTGACTCACCAATGCTCGAAGGTTCTGGATCCAGGTCTCGCAGGGGAGCGCATCCAGCTGGACCACGGTGGTGCCATCGCCCGCGTACAGATCAGCCATCTCCATCCGAGTTACACGCGGCGTTGCTGCCCTAAATTGTGGATAAGCGCTCATACGTTTCTCCTAACAAGGTTGGAGACGAATATCCGCTGCACAGAGGGCACGGGGTGTCAGCGTGGCGTCAAGGGTCCGTCAAACCGTTGAAGCCCCTGGTCCGCCAAGCGCAACGGGTAAGCGGCCCAGACCGAAAACACATTGTCGTGCGGGCAGCTTTTCTAGAATTTCCTGACCAGCCATGGTTGACCTGTCAGGAGGAATCGCTATGAGCTGTAGACGCAGCCGGACCTTCAACATCGAAAACCCGATCCCGCCATGGACGTAACGGCCTGGCATGTCCTGTATGTGCTCTGGTTGGCTGCGGGCGCCATGGATTTCTGGCTGCACGGGACCAGCAGTATCGAGTCCACCTCGGGCATTCCAGAGTCAAGGCTGCACTTGGCTCAGATAGCGATCCTCGGGTTGGCGACGGTTCTCTGGCTGGGATTCCAAGCCTCGCATGGGCTTTTCGCCATCCTCTTGGCACTGGTGTGCCTGCACGCAATAACAGGCTATTGGGACACGCGGGTGGCCTACCCCACGCGCGCGATTCGCCCGTTGGAGCAGCACGTTCACAGCGTTCTGGACTTAGCGCCGTGGGTCGCGACAGGTGCCGTTTACTTGTCACTGCCTAGCGACCATGTCGGACCAGCCTTGGCATTTGACCCGGCCCCAGCTGCTCTATGGGCCTTTGCGCTTGTGCCCGCAATGCTTCTGGTGGTCTTGCCGGCCCTGGGTGAACTCCGTCGATGCTTAAGCTACCGGCAGACAAGATAAACCGGGAGTCCTCGTCGCCCCGTCGGAGAGTGGACCGCTCCGACGGGGCGTCGGCAGTGATGAGCGGGACTTTACTTCTTCGCCTCAACACCAGGGGTGGCATCGCGCACCAGGAACTCCTCGGTAACTTCCGGCAAGTGCGTTGCAAGCCAGTCCGCCATCGCCTCTTCCTGGACCAAAATTTCCTCACACACGCGTGCGGTTTCCGGGTCACCGGCGGTCTTGGCCGCTGCAATTAAAGCAGTGTAAGAGGCAATTTCAAAGTGCTCGAACACGTAGCCGGCCATCGCGCCTTTCACGATCTCGTCGGATGCGGTCATCCCACCCAGCGCCTGGCCGAATGCGGCCATCTTTCCCATCACGTCTTTGATGGTGGATGGAGAGCCGCCGAGGCGCTTGATGCAGCCCTCGAGCAGCTCTCGTTGTCCGATCGTCTCCTGGATGTGCTCTTCGATCCGCGCCTTCAGCACGGGGTAGTGCTCAATACGGGACGCCTGCCCCTTCAACATCGTCTCCGCCTGCCGCTCCATTGCATGGGCGTCGCGCAGCCAGTCAAGCAGGTTCTCTTGGGGTTCGGCCATGGAAATCTCCTGGTTGGACAAGGGAGAACGCACCCTATCCAGCGAGGCATCGCCGCGAGGCGATGTTTGGGTGAAGACCAGGCGAAGTCGTAAGACCCGGTCAGGCCGATAGCTCCCCTTGAAGCTCAGTGATCGCGCGATGGATGTCTTTGAGACGAAACGGCTTCTCCATCACGGGGGCGCGCTTAAAGCGCTCAGGCAAAGTGGTTTTACCAAACCCCGTTGTAAAGACAAACGGAATTCCGCGCTCCATCAGAACGTCTGCAACGGGGAAGGACTCTTGCCCATGCAAATTGACGTCAAGCATTGCCACATCGAACGCGACGCTTTTCGCACGCTCTAGCGCGTCTGGCAGATACTCCGCCTTCTCAACGACTGCGTAGCCAAGGGTCTTGATCGATTCCTCGAGCACATACATCAAGCTCGGCTCATCCTCAACCAAGAACACACTCACTTCTCCAATTCCGTCTGCCATACGGCCACCCTCCCGCGCTTCGCGTTTATCCGTGCAAGAACAGTGTGAGGGCGACGTGCCATCATTGTGTAAAGCCCACATCAAAGCGAGCACAGGAGCACACATTTTTACGGTTTCTTTACAAACCATCCCTTAGGGTGATGCGATCCTGGGGAGGATAGACGTGACACAGTTGGAACACCCCAAAGACGCGTTAAATGACGAGTCCCGACAGTTCGCCCTCTTGGTCAACGCCGTCACTGACTATGCAATTTACATGCTTGACGAGCATGGCGTAATTCGGACTTGGAACCCTGGTGGGCAGCGGATCAAGGGCTACACCGCCAAAGATGTCATCGGAACGAATTTCTCCCGGTTTTACCTCCCCGAGGATGCAGCTGCGGGCGTGCCGCAGCGCAACCTGAGGACAGCAGCCGCGGAGGGACGGTGTATCGAGGAGGGGTGGCGGATCCGGCAAGACGGTTCACGCTTCTTGGCAAGCGTAGTGATAGACCCCATCTGGGTCGACGGCGTGTTGGTGGGATACGCCAAAGTGACCAGAGACATCACTGAGCGTCATGATGCTCAAGAGCGACTAGAGAAGGTCCAGCACAGCCTGCTGCAAGCACAGAAAATGGAAGCCATCGGCAAGCTGACCCTTGGGTTGGCCCATGACTTCAATAACCTCCTGGCCATCATTGTCAACTGCCTTGACCTCATCAGCTTGAGGGTTAAAGACGGCCCTGCGTCGAAGCTGATAGAGACGGCCCTCCGGGCGGCGGAGCGTGGGGCGCTGTTCTCGCGACAACTACTCACGTTTGGCCGAGGCCAGAAGCTGTCTCCTGAGCCCTTGAATGTCGCCGCGGCGCTGCGTGAATGCCAAGAACTCTTGCAGCGTTCGGCGGGAGACGCGGTCGTGGTGACCTTCGACCTCGACCAGCATCTCCCCTTGGTATTCGTCGACAAGGCACAACTTGAGGCAGCGGTCCTAAACCTGGTGTGTAACAGCCGCGATGCGATGCCCGATGGCGGCACTATCACCATCTCGGCCTGCGCCAAAGAAACCCACGATCCCGCCTCAGAGAATCACGTCCCTAAGCCTCACGTCTGCGTGACCGTTGCGGATGATGGCGAGGGCATTCCAATCGCCCAACAGGCACGCGTGTTCGAACCATTCTTCACCACAAAGCCCTTGGGACGGGGCAGCGGTCTAGGGCTTAGCCAAGTCTTTGGTTTCACGAAACAATCAGGCGGCTTTCCCCAACTGAGCAGCGTTCCGGGAGAAGGCACCCGCATCGTGCTCTGCTTTCCTATCCACGAGCCTTGATATGACCATTAATTTGCTGTTCGTTGAAGACGAAGACGATTTGCGCACGGTGGTGGCCCAAGTGTTGTCCGAACAAGGATTCGCGGTCACCCCTGCATCCGATGGAATGGAAGCGATCGCCCAGTTGAGGGGGGGAACGCAATACGCCGTAGTCGTCACAGACGTGAGCATGCCAGGCGGCATTTCAGGCCTGGATGTGGCTGCGCAGGTTGCCGAGACACAGCCCGGCGCCCGTGTTTTGGTGGTATCGGGCCTTCAACGATCCCAACTCCCCCCCATCCCGGCATCCGTGCGTTTTTTGCCCAAACCCTATCGCTTTAAACAGCTGGTCACGGCGATCCACGAGCAGCTGGAGTAAGCCGCAAGGCCATGCGCCGACGCCGCGACCGCCCTGGCTATGCTGCCCAACACCAGAGCGCTCGCTGACGGCCTACCCTGCTAGTCGGTCAAGACGCATTGTCGGAGGTGCTCCACCTTGCTCTGTCTGGTCACGAGCATGGACACGAAAAAGCCCCTGCTGCCGTTGGAGGGTTCAAAGGCCACGACAACTTCTATCCAGAAGCCCGACGTTATGCCGCTCGCCACCTCGAACTCGGCCTTGGATTGCCGCTGACTGCGCACTATCCCGTGCTTCGCTAAAAAGTTCTCGAGGTGCGCGCGAGACCGCAAGCTATCCAACTCCTCACATACTGATATCAGGTGCTCTTTGCTTGAGTCGATTCCGTGCATGGGGGGCGGCGTCTCCGGCCGGCGGCAGTTGCTAGAAGCCTATCTCGACTTGCGGGATTTCCCAACCCGGACCACGAACAAGTCACGCCGGGGACCAGCGCCTTCAAGCACCGTTGCCTACGGAGATCGCAACTCCTGCGCTGGGAGGGTGCGGCAGCCGGGTTGTGGCCCCCTCTGTCGCTGACGAGTCACCACTGTCGAGCTCCAGTCTTTCTTGAACTGCGGCAAGCAGGCGGCTGACTCTCCGGGCAGCGCCCCCGACACTCGGCTCCAGTCCCAAGACGTAGACAAAGCAACCGTCGAACTTCGCGGAGGCAGACTCCAGCCCTTCCGTGTCAGACATTTCGCGCTTGAGGGCCTTGAGCCAACGCTTGGGCGGCTCAGACTCCAACTCAACCACGACCGCAGCTTCGCCGAAGTCCAGCGGCATCACCTCGAGCCTCAGCACCTTCGGGACTAAGGAAATTCTTGACGGGTTGGTCATTGCCGTTCTCCTCTGGAGCAATGGAGGAAAAGTATGCGCACCCAGTGCAAAGGTCACGTCAAAATTAGGCGGCTGCTCGCGCCCTGCGAGGCGGCAAGGGGATCTCTACGCACGCCCTTAGAAGTTGTGGCTGCGCCAGACAGTCCACCTGTTCATAGATTGTTGGAGCCAAGCCCGCTGGAACCAAGCGCTTCACGGGATGAAAGCGGTTTAAGGGCGAATATGGCCAACAGCGTGCTTACATGCGTCGACCGATGGGATCAACCTCAACGTGCTTCAGAGCCTGCTCCACTTCGCGCCACTGATAACCGCAGCTATGACCTGCGTGACAGCCTTGATCTAGGTCGTCTACCTGAGCTTCTTCCTACGCAGCTACCGCCGGCAGCAGCGACCCTCCATCCTGATCACGTCGGGCGCGGGTAAGGACTTGGATGCGCACTGCTTCGTGACCAACTTGGGGCTGGAACCGGTCTACTTGCTCGATGTGGTCATTGACATGATTGAGCCAAATGGCAAGGTCGTGCGCGCGGTCATTCCCGAACGCACAGAGCGCTGGAGCCAAGCTGTTCCCGGTGACGATGGTGATGTCCGACGTGCGACTAACGTCGGGGCGCTCAGCAGTGGTGGCGAACGAGACCTGGGGCGATTCCGGACCCTAATCGAGCGCGCCAGCACCGAGAACCCAGACATCGTCGCCGAGACCGCCTTCACCAGTCTGGAAGTGACCGTGGTGACGGTCACCGCGAGCCAAGCAGAGCTGTGTGGGGCTTCGCGCTGCTATTGCATTAAGCACCGCGAAGGTGGTCAGGCTCGACTGAGAGCAAGAACCATCAAAGCCCGACAATTGCAGGGTTACTTTGCGCGCCGCAACCTGACTCGCTTGTTGACCGACCAGCTTGAATCCACGGCTACAGGCTGACTGCTATCGCAGTCACTGGCGCGCTTTTACCGCCTCGGAGGACGTCGCAAGCACTGTGCGCATTGATCTGCACCGGGTCATTGCTATCGCGGCTTGGTTGTACCCAGACGCCCCTTACGCCATTCGCGCAGGCGAGCAAGACGCCCGTCTTAGACTTGCGCCGAACTTTTTGCACCGCCATTCCTGTGCCGACTGGCGGCGATGGTACCCGTGTGGTTGAAGACCGCCCCATCGGCGAGGAAGACGTCGGTGCCCGTTGAGCCGCCTGCTGAGACGCGCAACGGCGAACTCGCGGTGCCAGCGAACTTGCTTGCATCCGAGTGGATAGCCGTCGCCGCATCTTGTCCGACGCTTACCCGCAGCGAGCTCCCGGACTGAAGGTCGAAAGTGCCAGCGGCTAGGCTGTTCAAGCCGAGGTCACCGCCCGTGACGCCCGGAGTGCCGTGGGCCAAACACGACGGTTCCGGAGTCGTTGTGAATGCCAACAGACCCCGCGCCGGTCGCACTGATGGCATTGGTTAGATGGGAGGCGCACTCCCGGTCAGAGCGCAGCCACGTCCGTGATTGACGTCTGCCCCTTCTGCAAGACGGCGACCAGCAGGCGTCCGCCGGCAACAGTCCGACCCACGCTGCTATTGAGATAGGTCGCCTGCAGCCGGCCAGCTTCCAGGACCGCCTCAAGTTCGAAGCTGTCCTTACGCCCACGCAACGGCTCCCCAGGCGATGCCACGCCGCCATCCAATGGCTGCACCCGTGCAGCACCACCGCCCGCATCCTTGGCATAGGCCGTGGCCACCATCCGGCCATTCTTCGGTGACCAGCCGCCCAGAACAAGCTCGCTGTGAAGGATATGGCGCGTCAGGCCCGCCTCCGCGGCCGCCTGAAGGTAGTTCGGCCAAAGGTGATCCATGGCCGGCCCCAGCTCAGCCATGAGCTGCTCCATGGTGAAATCGGCGCGGAAGCTCGCCTGAAGGCAAAGTTCGTAGATCTTCAAAAAAAACTGAGCGGAGCCGCGACTGGCCAGCACCAGGTTGTGCTGAGGGATGAGCAGCAGCTTGGCGCCCACCGATGACTTATGCGTCAGCGCGTCCTCGGCCCACGTATCGACCGCAACAAGGAGTTGGTCGGGGCGCAGCAATACATTGAGAATGCTCATAGGATCGCCACTGATCAAAAGACGGAGACTATCGCCCAGCTAACTTAGCTGTCCACCCGGATCCGCCTCCGTCCTCTTACTAGCTGGTATCAGCGCGGTTGGCGACCAACTGAAACCCGTGGAAGAGCACGTTGAGAAAGCACTCATCTGGGGGAGCCAAAGTGAAAAGGCCAAAGGCGGACATAGGCCTATGGCAAGCTCTTTCTCATGCACAAAACGCTAGCCAAGACGATCGCCTTCTCCGGACCACCGCGGTCCACGCCCCCAGTCGCCTCCCCGAAAACGATCTAAAGTTCCGCCTGGCCTGTGCCGATAGCGGGAGGAGCTAAAGCCTTCCAATCGCAGAACAAACAGGGCGTTAGGATGAATTGGGATAGTATTTACTCTGGAGCACCAGAGTGGTTTTCGGTGCTTGGGTTAGTCGCGGCAGCGCTACATATTTGCTGGCGAGCCGGTTCGCTGCACCCATTGAACAATCGCTTGCTGAGGTTGTTCATTAGCCGGGACGACATCCAGGACCCTTTCGTTAAGAAAAATCTCTCGGACTACTCTGCTCTTGCGGTTTTTCGGCTCACTTACGGAATCCCTGCCCGAACGCTGGTGGATGCTAAGAAGATCATCGGGAAGGCACAAGCGCGTAACGTGCCGCTTGACCTAGTTGGCTTGGCAGGCAGTGCGTTCGATCTTGATAGCTTTACGGTCATCGAAAAGAAACGCCCGCGCGGAATGGGTCTTGCCCTTTGCGGCCTGATGCTCTTTGCGTGCTTCTGGCTCACGTGGATCCTCGCGTACGGTGCAACCGAGCAGAGGCTACTCGTCTCACTCAATACCACCGGAACTTGGCTTTGGCTCGGGAAGGACCAAGCACAGATTGCCAAGCCTGCCCTATCAGGAGAGCGCCCGATCCTCTCCGTGGCGTCCTGCGCGGATACCTCGAAAGTAAATTACGAAGACCAAGGCGCGGGTGGATTTCGCCCAGCCGACCCAGATATCCTCTGTGACATCTGGGCAGATCCGAGAACGTCCGCGGAACTGATGAAGTCAGTTCGCGAACAACGCCTGACCTTCTTATTTGCCTCAGCGTTTCTGGCGTGGACCTGTCTCATGCTTTTCGACGCACTCAGGCGCGCTTTTGCAATCCGTGCTCTTGCTCGTTCCCTGCCACAGCCCTCAATACAGACTGACGCCCCGTCCGGCAGAAGCCGCTATAGGCTCGTCATGCTGCTGAAGTGCGGAGCATGGCTGGATTGGCGAGTTGGCATAAAAACGGACACCCTTAAGCCTCCCGCCGGAGGCGCTCGTCGCGGACACTGACTCAAGGCAACCCAGGTGGCTGTTGGGCGGTCGTCACGGTACCGATGGGAGTGTGTGACCTCAACTGCAGCGCTCGAGGGAAGCGCTGTCAGCGATCCGCATAGTCAACCAGAGCGGAGCCAGCGCGGCCTCGGCTCCTTGTAATAGGAGTGCTGGCAGCCCCTCTCACGCGTCTTTTGGGACCCGTTCAAATTCTCCGCTGTGGCAGCTTGTGCCCTATTACTAGAGGCTTGGTGCAATGATCCAACTCTTCCCGAACAGCATCGGACTGCCGAAGTGCTCGGTACGCATCCATGCAACTCCGATCGGTCTCCGTTATCCACCGATCAAATAGCCTCGTATCGCCCCCATCGAAGATATGCACGGCAGCCGGCCACCCCTTCTCGAGCAGCGCGACACGAAACGCGGAGACAAGCGACTTGTTGGGCGGACGATACGCCAACATGATATCATCGATCAAATCCACAGCCCCGACACTTCCAGCGGCATAAAGTGATTTCACCAACGCAGGTCGCTCAGCGAACCGGGATGCCTCGAAAAGCAATTGGCGTCCGGTCGCGATCTGACTCTCCTTGATCGCTGCCGCCAACGCCCCGTCCAGGGCATCGGCCGCATCGGGAAGAGCACTTTGAATGATCATCGAGGCAATATTGGCATGGCCCAGACCTGCGGCCACTCTCAACGCATGCTGCGCGCTCCTCCCATCCGACAGAGATGCCAGCGCCAGCCTCACAGCAGAACAGTCGCCCCTCACCACTGCAATCAACAGACGGCGGCGTTGTTCCTCGTCTTGGCCTTGCTCAAGATCAGACGGAGTCGCCGATCTGTCGGAATTCGAAGCTTGATCCATTCATCCACGTTAACTTAACGTCCCTAACTGTCAACGTGTGCTCCAGCGCCCCCCTGAAAGCTGCGACCTGCCGGAAAAAGAGAGCCGCAACGCGAGGACATGCACGGCAAAGGCTTTCAATTCAACCCTTGGGACCGATGCGGGTAAGAGCCCTCTCCGTCATTCGTAATCTTCCACGTTCGCGATGTCCAACTCGTAGTTGCTTGCGATGAGCATGCCTTCTTCGCTCAAGCTCTCGATCGTGGGCTCATTCACCCACTCCTCGATGGCAAATGACGCATCCGACAGGACCGCCACCTTGGCCATCCTCAAGGCGTCTTCCGGACTTTCAGCTTCGACTTCCAAATAGTGCGCGCACTGCGCCAGACCATTGAACTCGACTTCGTACTTCATGGGACTTCTCCTTACCGAGCACCCTGCTCGGCTTCGGAAACAAAGTTACAGTGAGTTGCTTGGACCATCGAGTACGAGCCCGTACCGACTAGCTGACGATCGATTCAGGTGATATGACCGTTGCTTCATCGAGCTCCTGCCTATCCAAGAGCGCCACTGTTTCTGCATGAGCTCGGTCGATATGGATTCGGTAGGCCTGTCGCCATAACCGCTTCTCGCGAAGGTTAGCCCAAGGCAGAGTCAATGCTTGATCAACGCCAAGCGCGGCGATCTTGGCGCCACGGGCGAAGGCCTCTTCTATCGCGTCTAGATCAAGGGTTGTGATGCCGGCATGCGAGATGATGCGATTGATCTTCTTATGCTTGTCGCGCATCACGATGAAGGGCGTCCCGTTTGCCGTTCTGCCAAGACGCCCTTCCAATTTTTCAGGCACGGCATGCACAGACTTGTTGACCAGCCCGAACCAGGTCAGGAGGTTGCCCTTGCTGATCATCTTGGGCCGGCCAACACTCTTGGCGAACGGGTTGGAATGTGCGCGTTTTAGAGCCTCGAACTGTCGCCGTGGGATGGCCAAATAGAACTCGGCCATTGACTGCGTGAAGAGTGTGGCCCTTGGCGCCTGATCCAAGAGCTGGCGGACCGTTTGATGATCTGATCGCGCTACAACGGACGATCTTTTGCCAGGGTTGGCAATGATCTCTAGGGCCGACCGAATGAACCCCTCTTCCAAACTGTCTTGATTGCTAATCAGTGTCATGAACATGAGCCTCCCGTCACCCAACGCCAGTCCCGGCTCTGTGCGAAGTATGGCCCAGCAACGTGCCCTGGCTCCATGCCTCTTATTGCGAGAAGCCCGACAGGGCAGATGACGACGCCGAAGAAGCGTTCTCCTCAGAGCAAACTCTCGCATCAGGTCGTGGAAGCCCCTGCGTCTGTTGGCCTTAGAGGCGCGGACACCAAGTTCGGTTTCCCTTGACTTGCCGGACACGGCGCCTGGCCAGAGTTGATTGACAAGATACCCATAGCGCAACGCACATGATCGCCTCGCTCTTCAAGGCCAACTGCAACCGGTTGCCGGAACAGTCCAATGCGACTACCGGCTCTCAGGCACCGAGGTATCGGTGCAGAAGATCTCATGCATGGCGGTCAACAGGGCGGCCACACGTGGGTCCGCCAACCGGTAGAAGATCGACCGGGACTCACGCCGGGTGGTGACTAGGTCCCGCTGCCGTAGCTCCGCCAGTTGTTGGGAAAGCGCCGGCTGCCGGATACCAGTTGCCTCCTCCAAACCACCCACAGTCGACTCCCCTTGAGAGAGCTGGCAGAGCAACAGCAGGCGCGACGGCGTGGCCATGAAGCGAAGCAGCTCGGCAACCTCTGGGACCCGTTCCTTCATGTCAGCGAGGTCAGCGGCGGTAAGGGAGGAGTTTTTCACAAGTAGAGACCATAGGAAGCCGTAGAGCCTAGCCCGAACGCCGCATGGCGGTCTGACCAAGGGAAGAGATGTGCCGATAGTTGCATAGTTTCCGCAATTATGAAACCTTAAGCTCTCCCCTTCCTCGTTAAGAGCTAACCGTGAACACCCCTGTCGCTTTGGATTCTGCTTTAAATAGGGCTCTTGGCAGCGGGCGCGAGGCACCCGCCGACCGACTTGCGGGTCATCGGTTCGTACGGGACGACACCAGAGTTTGCTTTCTAAAGCTACCGGTAGACTCGCCATGATGCTGACCCCTTTAGCGTGGTACTGGCCGCTCATCGGCGGCCTGATGATTGGCACAGCCGCAGGCGCATACCTGGTGTTCACCGGCCGAATTGCCGGCATCTCCGGCCTGATTGCTAATACCCTCGGCCTTCCGGCAGGTGGAGATCGCTCATTAGCTGCCCTGTTCCTGGCGGGACTGTTTGTGACATCGGGTGTAGCACTGGCGGTCAAACCCATTTCGCTGCCCTCGCTTTCAAGCTCGACTACACCGCTACTGATTCTGGGCGGACTGCTGGTTGGGTATGGAACGCGCCTGGGCTCGGGGTGCACGAGCGGCCATGGCGTCTGCGGCTTGGCTAGACTTTCGCCGCGCTCCATGGTTGCGACCGTCGCCTTCATGCTTATGGGAATGGCCACTGTGGCGCTTGTGCGCTTCATCGTCGGAGCTGGGACATGATCCGACTGATGGCCTTTCTGTGCGGCTCGTTGTTTGGCCTCGGCCTTATCGTCTCAGACATGGCGAACCCCGCGCGCGTGATCGCCTTTCTTGACGTCACGGGCGCGTGGGATCCTTCGCTGGCGCTTGTCATGATCGGCGCACTGATCCCCTCTGTCATCGCATATCGTTGGGCGCGTGCGCGCAATGCCCCACTGTTTGCTGCAGCGCTACATGTCCCGCAGCGCCGAGACATCGATCGCAACCTGGTGCTCGGTGCGGCAGTGTTCGGCATTGGTTGGGGATTGGCGGGCGTATGTCCTGGCCCGGCCGTCGCCCTGTTGGCGACGGGTCAACCGTTCGCACTCGTGTTCGCAGCTGCGATGGTTGCCGGCATGCTTATCCATGGGACTCTGCACCACCCCCGCTCAGCGAAGCAATGACCACGGCAACAGGACTGTGACCGCAGGGCCCACTGAAGGCTGAAGCGCCTCGGCCAGCGAATGTCCATACATCGAGGCCTCCCTCCCCTCTTTTCAAGCCATCGCGCGGTTTAGGCAATCTGCGCCCGGAATCAGAACCTTTAATTCTCCAGTGAGAACGTCCGCCTCCACCCGCGCGGGCTGATATGAAATGCCCGGTTGAAGCTCTGGCGAAACGCCACAGCCGTGCGATACCCAGATTGTTCTGCCACCTTTTCAACCGAAAGATCGGTAGATTCAAGCAACTCTTTCGCACGTCGCAAGCGCTCGACATCCAGCCAAGCGCCCACTGTCATGCCAGTGGCCTTGTGGAATCTCCGGGTGAACGACCGCCTGCTCATGGCTACCCGGCTGGCCAGTTCATCGAGCGAATGATCCGCTTGCAGATTCTCACGCATGTGGTCGAGCAACGCGCTCAACAGAGCATCCTGCGGCGAGGCGGGAACCGGCTGCTCAATGTATTGGGACTGACCTCCCTCACGATGGGGTGGCAGGACCATCAGGCGCGCGATTTTGTTGGCCTCCCGCGCACCGCAGAGTTTCCTGACCAGATACATGCAGCAATCCAGCGCCGCACCGGTCCCAGCAGAGGTCACCACGCGCTCTTCGTCAACATAAAGCGCGTTCATGTCGAGCTTCACGCGGGGAAAGCGTCTATGAAAGTCGTCCTCGGCAAGCCAGTGGGTCGAAGCTAGGCGTCCATCCAGTAGCCCGGCATAGGCCAATGCGTAGGCGCCGTAGCAGAGCCCCACCACATGCGCCCCACGACGATTCGCCGCGATGAGCTTGCTTTTCAACTCGTTGCTGGGCGCATTTCCCAGATCCGCCCACCCTGGAATGATGACCACCTCTGCTTCGTCCAGCAGTTCCAAGCCCCCGCTGGCGCTCACTCCCACCTGCCCCCCGCTCAGGGTTACCAAGGGCTCCTCAGCAGCAATGCGGACATTGAACAAGGCGCGCTCCTCCGAGTGGATGTCGAAGATCATCAGCGGCACGGACAGGTGAAAGGCGCTGATCCCCCGAGGGGCAACGACTACCACCTCAATAGGGCGGTGAACTGGTTCTGTTGCGCAACGGTTGATCATGGCCTGATTTAATCGATGTTAGTCCCGCGGGCCAGTATTGCAATCACCACGGAACTGTCAAGCTCTGTCTTACACATTCACACAGAGATTGCGCCATGAAAATGATGTCACTCGCCGTCGCAACCCTGCTGGCCCTGGGCCTCCAGACCAATGCACACGCCGCAGGCAACCCGCCGAGCACCACGTCTATCCAACAGATCCGAAACGCCACGGCAAAGATCGCCTATGGCGACACGGTGCTCTTGGTTGATCCGATGCTGGCCACCAAAGGGGCCTACCCCGGCTTCCCGGACACCTATCGCAGCGAACTGCGCAACCCGACTGTCGAGCTCCCGTTCGATGTGGCTCAGGTGCTCAAGGACGTGGATGCAGTGCTGTTGACGCACACCCACTTGGATCACTGGGACCCGGCCGCAGAGACGCTGATACCGCGTCAGATGACCATGTTCGTTCAGAACGAGGCCGACGCTGCCCAGCTTCGCGGTAAGGGGTTTGAAGATGTCCGGATTCTTCCAGCCCACGAAATGTTTGGTGGCGTGAAGATCTCGCGTGTTGCTGCCCAACATGGCTCGGATGCAATGTTCAAGGTGGAGCCGCTTGCGACGCTGCTGGGCAGTGTGACCGGCTTTGTCTTTGAGAAAGCCGGTGAACCGACCATTTATCTGGCTGGTGACACCGTCTGGACCGGCGACGTGCAGGATGCGATCAAGCGCTATACCCCGGATGTCATCGTGTTGAACACGGGCGACGCGCGGGTCAAAGGTTTCGACACCGGCATCATCATGGGCGTTGATGACACCTCTCGTGTCCATGCATTGGCCCCCAAGGCAAAGATCGTCGCCGTGCATATGGATGCGGTGAATCACATGACCGTTTCCCGCGCTGATCTTCGCCGTTACACCGTCGAGAAGTCCATCCAGGACAGCGTGCTGATCCCGGAAGACGGCGAAACCATCACTTTTTAAAGGAACACACCATGAAGACTGCACTGATTGTCGTGGATATCCAGAACGACTACTTCCCCGGCGGCCGCCTCACGCTTGAGAACAGCGAGCAGGCTTTGTCGGCAGCGTTGGACGCCATCGCGCAAGCCAAGCAGGCCGGTGAGGTGGTGATAGGTATCCAGCACTTCACGCCCAGCGACGGTCCTTTTTTGGCTAAAGGCACGGTGGGTGCCGAGTTGCACCCGGCCATCGCTGAGGCACTGAACGGCTGCGTAGTGATCGAGAAACAGCAAGCCGACAGCTTTCTTGGCACACCGCTGGGCCAAACCCTGGCCGCCCAGAATGTCTCCGACATTCGTCTAGTCGGCATGATGACCCAACACTGCATCACGCACACGGCGCTGTCGCCCGAGGCAGCTGGGCTTGATGTGACAATCCTCGGCGCAGGCTGCGCTGCGCCAACGGCGCTGATCAGCGATATCGCGTTGTCTGGCCTGGCGGGACGCTGCAAAGTCGTCTAAGCCGCACCGGGGCGCCTGCAATATGCAGGCGCCTCCTTACGGCGAGTGGACCTACTGCATCTGCCAATGGATACGTCTACGCGGCCTGCGTCTGACGTTGACGGAACGTTGCAGGTGTACAGCCCACCTCGCGCTGGAAGAACTTGATGAAATTGGGGGTGTCGCTGAAACGCAGTTGTTCAGCGACTTCAAGCACCTTCAACTCCGTATGCGTCAGCAAGCGCTTGGCTTCGAGTGCCAGCCGCGCGGCGATGAAAGCCTTGGGGTTCAGCCCTGCAGCATCGAGCGTCGCTCTCGTCAGCGTCCTTTCAGCACATCCCATGGCCTTTGCGTAGCTGGAGACCTGATGCCAATCCCTGTGCTTCTCTTCAACCAGTCGCTCGAACTCTCTGAATCTACTTCCAGCTGGACGAGGGAGCTTCACCCGCCCATCGCCGCGCTCATCTGCCATGCGGATCCGCGTCAGTGCAGTATGGAGTTGATGGCGTAGCAACGCATGCACGCTTTCCGGTGAGTCATCGAGGCCTGCGTCGTCCTGCATCTGCATGATGCATCCGGTGACGACCCGCATCTCTTTCGCCGTCAGTCGTATCACGCTCCCCAGTCCTTCAAGTATGCGGCAACTCTTTTCCGCACCAGGGCAGGCCGTGGGCCAGGCAAACTCTGGACGAAACGCAACAATCCAGCCCTCCCAATCGGTTGGCGGGCCAAAGCTGTGCGCCATCCCCGGCGTCAACGCGAGCACCGTATTGGGTGCACATTGCACAAATTCGAAATCAATACGGTGAGTACAGGCCCCTTCGGTAACACCGATGAGGGTGTAGAACTCATAACGGTGCGCCAACTCGAGCATTTCAGCGCCCGCACGACGACGTAGCTCGGAGAAGGCAAGGATCTCCAAGTCCAGCCCATAGCCGGCTTGGGGATGATAAGGCAGCTGCCCGATATCCATGCCGCGCTGTTCCCTCCTTTTAGCCATCGGCATCCCGCCTTTAGTGTCCAATAATGACAATAGAAATGGACATATTGACCGTGAAACCCTGCGCTATTTGGCCGAGAATAGCATCTTCACCGCGCGTTCCCATAGCATTCTTCACCCGCGCTCGATTCGATGCTTGCCCACCCGCCTCCTCAAGGCCTGACGAAGAAGAAGACGATGACCTATATCATTCATGGTGCCTCCGGCGCTCAAGGCGGACCGCTACTCAAGCGCCTCTCGGCGGCCGGAAAAAACGCCGTCGGTGCAGTGCGCGCATCCGAGGCACTGGCTGCAACACAGACCGTTCGCATTGACAATGCATCCGTGGAATCTCTGGTTGAGGCTTACCGTGGTGCGGATGGGGTGTTCATTCACCTCCCTCAGACAGACGAGGGCAGCCGTGCAACCTACGCACGCAACATTGCCCGAGCGGTTGACCTGGCCAAGCCCGGGCGGGTGGTGATCTCCACCAGCGGTATCATTGTCGATGAGCCTGACTCGCCATTGCAGGCCCCGGCTGATTCGGCGATGGCAATCTTGATTGAGGGTGTTCGCAGCACCGGCGTTTCGTATGCCGTCGTCGCACCGCGCCTTTACTTGGAAAACCTACTGCTGCCGATGGTCTTCGGGCCAACACAGACTGAGGGGGTGCTGCGGTACCCGCTCCGGTCGGACCAACCGGTATCCTGGAGCTCACACTTGGACGTAGCCGAGATTGCTGAGCGTCTCTTCGAGCAGACGTCGGTCAGTGGCGTTGTGGGAGTTGGCCAGCTGCCAGGGCTGATCGGGAAAGATGTCGCAACAGGCTTCCAGCGCCACCTGGGGCGCGATGTCGCCTTTGAGAGCATCACGCCCCAAGCATTCGGGGCGATGATTGAACCCCTGATCGGTCCTGCGTCCGCTGCCATTGCCGCCTTCTACGGCGCGCTGCAAAGCAGTCCGACCAATACGATCCCTCACGACACCAGTGCGCAGACGTTGTTTGGTATCGCGCCGAGGAGCGTGGAACAGTGGCTTGGTGAAACTCTCGGCTGATCTTCGTTGACGCCCACGAGCATCGATCGACTGATCGGTCTCGTGGGCGTTTGGCCAACTATGGCTGATCCGAACTGCCTTACCCTAGCACGGAAGGGAGATGGGTCACTGCCGGAGCATTAGTTGAGAAACTCTCGGGTTAGCCACCGAGTCCGGCACGAACATCCTCAATATTCATATTCAAAATGTGTGCCGAACGTTGGGAACCGAAGCCATCAGCACAGCCAGGGGATGGATACCGCCTTCGGTGGGCGCTGGACAGCGATCCTCGCCCAATCATGTCTAACAGCACGTATAGGTCCCATAACGATCTGCTTGCGCCCCTACTGTGACCGCGACTCCAACCTACGCGCCTGGAAGGCAGTCCAAGCAGCTTTCCGGCGCCGGCGGCGGGATGACCAGCTTGCGCTGTATTTGACGCAACGCCGTCCGCACTCCCTCCTCGACGACTGGGTGATAGAACGGACTGTCGATCATCTGCTGGACGGTATCTCCCCGCTGAACGCTCCATGACAGCAGGTGGCCAATGTGTTCGGCCGATGGGCCGACCATCTCCGCACCCAAGAAGGTTCCTGCGGCGCTGTCGGCGTAGACACGGATTACTCCGTGGTTCTCCAGCATGACCCGGCTGCGCCCCTGATCAGCGAACGATGCATCTCCAACCTCAAAGGCCGCGCCACTCTCGGTCAACTCCCGGAAGGTGGCGCCCGCCATCGCGATCTGGGGGTTGGAGAACACGATCCCCAGTGGTGCCCTGCGCGGACGGGGGCGCACGTTTGGATAGCGGCCCGCGTTGTCGCCTGCGATGCGGCCGTCGTCTGCGGCCTCATGAAGGATATCGGCCATCCCATTGGCATCCCCGGCAACGAAGATGTGCGGGCAAGTGCTCTGACCGGTAGCGCGGTCGACGATGGGCAACCCGTAGCTGTCCAAACCGATACCGGCATTGTCCAGGCTGATTCCGAGCATGTTCGGCTTACGACCTGTCGCGGCAATCAAGAAGTCGAACGTCTCGGTGCTGCGAACACCCTCAGAATTCTCGGAGACCACTAATACGCGACCATCCTCCGTGAGCGAGGGTGTGACCTTTGCGCCCAGGCTCACAGGAACTTCTTCAGAGAAGATGCGCGTGGCCTCCGCCGCAACCACTGGGTCGCTCAGCGGCCCGATGAAGCGGCTGCGACCGTAAAGGCGAACCGTCACTCCAAGGCGATGCAGGGCCTGTGCCAACTCAAGGCCGATGACCCCGCTGCCAACAACGGCCACTGAGCTGGGCAGATCAGTCCACTCAAAAACGTCATCGTTCACAAGAAGCCTGTCGCCCAGGGTCTCACGCCATCCCTCCGGAACGAAGGGGCTGGACCCTGTCGCTACAACGATGCGATCAGCTTCGACGATGGTGGATGACCCGACTAGAAGCTCATGAGGGGAGAGGAACGTCGCCTTGCCGCGCAGGCGGTGCTCCTCCGGCCACGCTTCTACCGACTCCACAACGAAGCTGACGAAGCGATCGCGCTCGCTGCGCACCCGAGCCATTACTTCCCGTCCGTCGACCTTGATTGCTCCAGGCATGACGCCAAAGCTCGGCGCCAACGCCAGCATGTGAGCAGCATCTGCGGCACTGATGAGCAGCTTGCTCGGCATGCAGCCAACCCTCGCACAGGTGGTTCCGTAGACGCCACCTTCAATCACCACGATGCTGTCGGTATGCGCTTTGGCCGCGCGGTAGGCTGTCATTCCGGCACTGCCGGCGCCAATGATGGCGACATCAACCTTGACACGATTCATCTGAGACCTCCTTTCGCCAGTGCATTGCAGTGGCCTGCGGCACAATCGGCGGAGACTGAATCGGCCTCAACTTTTGAACGGCCGATTCGAACATTTGGGAGTATTCGGTTCTCGACTATTGGCGTGCGCCATCGAGTCGCTTCTGAGCCCACTGCGCAATACGCGGTGCGGACAAGGAGCCCAGGAGCCGGCCCCCTTCTCGCCCTTGGTCGTCATACATCAGGAGCATCGGCACAGCAGCGACCTTCAACGAGTCCAACAGCTGCGGATCCGTCGCTGCATTCACCTTGAGGAATCGGGCCTTTGTGCCCATTGCCTCGGCGGTGGCAGCGAATGCAGGCTCCATCGTCTTGCAGGGAGGACACCACGGTGCCCCTATGTAGAGCAAGAGAGGATCGGCTGTGGAACGCGCAATGCGGTTGAACCCGGTGGCGTCCACCTCTTCTACCTTACCAGCCCATGAGGGCACGGACGTGTTCATCGCTTCACCTTTTTTGCTAGTCGGGCGCCCCACAGAGGGCACCCGCTTGGTTATGGCCTACTCGCCTTTTACGAACGGAGCGATCTGCTCGTGCAAAGCCTGCTTAGGCATCGCGCCGACGATCTCCTTGGCGACCTTGCCATCCACGAACACTTTCAAGGTTGGGATGGACCGCACCCCAAATCGCTGAGCCAACTCCGGGTTCTGATCGATATCGACCTTGACCACTTGGAGCTTGCCTTCAAAATCATCGGATATCTCTTCCAAGGACGGGGCGATGGCTCGGCAAGGCGGGCACCAAGGGGCCCAGAAGTCCACCAGCACCGGCGTCTTGCTTTCAATGACGTCGGACTCGAAGTCGAAGGTTGTCGTGCTACGGGTTGCCATGTCACACCTCATCTGTGACCCGCATAAGCGGGGTAGTTGATCAGACGACTTCTGCGGCGGCGCTAGCGCCATCGTAGGTCGGATAGTCCGTGTAACCTTTGGCTCCGATCACGCCGTAGAAGGTGGACGGATCAGGCTTTGCCAGCGGCCAGCCGTTCTTCATCCGCTCCACCAGGTCGGGGTTGGAAATGAAGTTGGTGCCGAACGCAATCAGGTCGAGCTCGCCCTTGGCCAGTTCCGCCTCGGCCAGCTCCTGAGTGAACCCGCCTGCGCCGATCAGCGTGCCCTGGTAAGCCTTTCGGAACGCGGCGCCGAAGCCGGCCGGCGTGCCCGCTGCCGAGATCGTGGTCTGGTAGTTCAGATGCACAAACGCCAGGGTCCGCTCGTTCAAGGCCGATGCCATGCTTGCCCACGCTTCGGCCTCACCTTCGAAGGCCTCCATGTCGTAGATGCGACCAAACGGGGAGACGCGAACGCCCACCCTCTCGCCACCAATTTCAGCCGCGACCGCGTCGATGGTCTCTAGCAACAGCCGCTGACGGTTTTCGATCGACCCACCATACCGGTCGGTGCGGGTATTGAGCTTGCTGCTCAGGAACTGGTCGAACAGGAACGCGTTGGCGGCCATCAGTTCGACGCCATCGAAGCCCGCATCCATCGCACGACGCGCAGACGAGGCGAAGTCCTGAATGACACGCTTGACCTCATCGGTAGTGAGGGCGCGCGGCTTACTAGGCAGCACCGGGCCTTCCTTGCCGGGCTCGACCCACGCATAAACCATCGTGGTGGCAGCCGGCACTTCGCCCGACGACACCGGCGCGACGTTGCCCGGCTGCAACGAGACGTGCGACAGCCGGCCGACATGCCACAGCTGGGCGAAGATCTTGCCGCCTTTGTCATGCACAGCATTGGTGACTTTACGCCAGCCTTCGGTCTGTTCGTTGGTGTAAAGGCCTGGGGTATACAGGTAACCACGGCCCTCGTCAGAAACCGGAACGCCCTCCGTGATGATCAGACCGGCCGAGGCGCGTTGACCATAGTAGAGCGCAGTCAGCTCGCTCGGAGTGTTCTCCGGCGTGCGGGTTCGGGTCATCGGGGCCATGACGACGCGGTTGGTCAACTGAAGGCCTGATAGGTCGAAGGGGGTAAACAGCTTGCGCATGATGGGCCTCTAGATTGGGAGCACAGCCTCGATTTGGGGCTGCTGTTGCAAATGTGGGGGTGGGAAAAGGCTCTCCGGAGGGCTTAGTCCTCCAGAACTTCCAGTGTGGAAACCATGCGAATGGCCTTGGAGAAGTTGGCGCGGTTCACCGAGGTCTTCGTCACAACCTGGTGCAGCTCTTCCAGACGCTCGCGCGAGGCATCCGCGTGCAGGCGAACCACGTAGCTGACTTCGTCGTAGCCGGGGTTCACGCTGTCATCCAGACCGAGGAACCCGCGCAGGTCCAGCTCGCCGTCGGTCTCGATTTCCAAGCTGTGCACCGTGATGCCCATGGCTGCGGCGTTGACGACGTAGCCCACGGTCAAGCAGGCATTGAGGGCTGCCATGAGCAGCTCCTGCGGATTGGGAGCCGAGTTCTGACCGAGCAGTTCGGTCGGTTCATCCGCTGCAATCTCGAAGTGGCGCTCGTGCTTCACGCCAGCCATGGAGTAGTGGTTGACCGTCGCAACCGAGCGGGTCTGTCCATGCCACTTTGTCTTCACGTTGAAGCGGGCATTGCGCTTGGATGCATCTTCAGAGACACCTTTCGCAAACTGCTGGAGAGCGGCGACGTCGATGCCATTGGGCTTGTTGGACATTTTATAGTTCCTTTCTAAACTCTAAATGCGCGCTACGCGCGAGGGATCTGCCGAGCGCCCGAGGGCGCGGCTTGATTGGGATACATGGGTGGATAGGCTGCCGAAGCACCCGGTTGATCAGCGCGTGCAGCCGTCGATGCCGCAGCTCTCGCCTTCGCTTGCGCCGCTCATCGCTTCGGGCATCTCTCGTGCCGCATCCAGAATTGCCCGCTCGAACACGTTTGCTTCCTGCGCGCCGGAGACAAAGACCTTGCCGTTGAATAGGAACAAAGGAACACCGTTGGCGATGCGGCTCGCTTCCAGCTCATCGCGGTCGATCTCGGTGGAGACGCGTGCCGAATCGAACTCAAAGAGGGTATCGGTCACACCCACCTCTTTCGCCAGCGAAGCCAGCACGTCCTGATCGAAAATGTTGAGCCCGTCTGTGGTCGCCGCCTTGTAGATACGCTCGGCCATCAGTTCGGCTACCTCGGGCGAGCTAATGCTCTTGATCAATGCGTGAGCAGCACTCGTGTCTCCGAAAAGCATGGTGTCGAAGTTGTAGACCAAGCCTTCAAGGAGCCCGTTGGTGCTGACCGCGGCCATCATCCGATTAGCGCCGGCTGCACCGCCCAACTTCTGATGCAGTGCGGTCTTGTAGTCCATCGGCCTCATTCCCTTGGCGAGTCGATAGGCTTTGTTGGTTACTACGACCTGAACCTGGCCGGCCAACGAATTGACTGCCTTCTCGAACCGCTTCTTTGCAACCCAGCACCATGGGCAAACGAAGTCCGACCAGACTTCCACCATCACTGTTTTCATTGCCATCTCCATTGATATGTTGACACCCGCTTACCTTGTAGTAGGTAGGTTTCTTTAAGAAAAAGAAACCTGCTCCCCTCTACGAGAGAAGAGCAGTAGGCGTTTCAGGCGTTTTCTACGATGAGCCGTACAACACTAGGGCTCAACGGATCTTCGTCCTTGGTCGCCCAGTTGATAAAGCAAGACCCCTCCAGGATGCTCAACAGCAGGAACGCTTTGTGCTTGGCTCCGCTGCCTTCGGGAATCTCGTTTCGCTCGATGCCTTGCTCTAGCGCTCTGGAGAGCCAGCTCAACTGCATGCCGAAGAAGCGTTGCGTTAGCTGCTGCAAACTCAGCGGTAATGCCGACATTTCGGCAGCTAGGGCGCCGCAAAGCGGGAGGAGACCGCCGTCGGCGCTCGACCTGAAGATGTGGAGGAAGGCTTCGAGGCGGCCGATGACATGCCCGTGCTGCATCTCAATCCGCCCCAGTTCGACTCGAACGCGCTCGATGTACTCCTCCACGAGTGCCTTGCCTAGATCCTCCTTCGTCGGAAAGTGATGATGGATGCTTGCCTTTCGGATGCCCACCGACTCTGACAGATCCGCGTAGCTAAACGCGGAGTAGCCGCGTGTACGCATCAGCTGCTCAGCAGTCCGAATCAGTGCTTCGCGTGTGCCAAGGGCCATCAGTTCTCCTCAGGTTCCAATCTCTAAACCACACTTTACCTACCTCCTGGTAGGTAGTCAACAGTTGCATGCGTGTCCCATACTCGGCACCACGACGCGCCGCTTTTGTGTGCCCTGGTGCGACCCACAGACAGCCGTGCAGCCTGGAATTGTGAGAGAGGGAAGCAAGTGCGACAAATGGTCGCGGAGGATCAGTTTGGCGACAGTTAGCGCCTGCGTCCTCTTCGCATCCCTTAATATCGGGGCTGTGCGCCCCCTTGCCTTCCACCGCTGGACCCACACCTTGGCATGCCTATCGATGCTGCTATTGGTTGTCGCTCCATTGATTAGCCGGGCGATTGCGCACCCGGCGCTCGGTGCGACACACGCACCCGATACACATGCAAGGCATCATTCGTACGTAGAACCAATGGCACCCAAGGCGGCTGATTCGCATCACATGGGGCATGGCATTCACCACGCCATGCCAATGGTGTCGGAGTCTTCGGATACAGCAGCTTTTGACACAACACCGTCTCAGAAGTCAGCTGACCCACATGCCGAGCACGAGATGGGCGTGGACTGCGAATACTGTCTGATCGCTGCGCGGATGATCAGCCTGCTCGTGGCGCTGCTCTTGGCGATGGCCATCTGGTCGGCGGTCTTCCGTGCCCTGTTCGGCTTGGTCGATAGACGGCGCATCCGTGCTCCGGGCACGCTTGGGGCCCGCGGCCCACCGTCTGCCCTCACCTGCTGATCCAGCCCGCGACCTGAGGCGCAATGCGCCTTTTAGGTAGTGCACGTCTTTCTCGCTCCCCAATAGACCTGGGGCAAATAGACGCGGACCTGGAAGCTGCCCTCCCCTACTGACACCCGGCTCAAACGCCGGCTCTTCTGCTTGTCTCGGCCCTCCTCTGGCCGCGGCATATTGATGTTGTGGAAAATGAAAAAACTTCTCTCTACACGCCTGCTTACCGAAGCCATCGTGGCCGCAATCGCCTGCACCGCGCTAGCTCCATCGCTGGCAGCTGCTCAGGACGGAACCGTGCTAACCCTGGGCACCGTGCAGGCGCGCTCCGCTGCCGAACGCGAGCTCTCAGCGCGTTCCGTATTCACCTCTGTGGACATCATTGGTGGCGATCTGCTGCAACAGCAGAAGGTCGACCATAGCTGGGAGCTGCTAATGAACGCACCGGGTGTGCAGGTCACCCAATTCAAGATGGGCTCCGATGCCGGCCGCTTTTCCTTCCGCGGTTTCAATGGCGAAGGTCGCATCAATGCGGTCAAGCTGCTGATTGATGGCATCCCAAGCAACGACAACGCAGGCGGCATGCCTTACCTGGATGCAGTTTTCCCACTGGATATCAGCGCGATGGAGATCGTGCGCGGGACCAACGACGCGCGGTACGGCCTGCACGCTATCGCCGGTGACGTTAACGTACTCACCCGCCGAGGCGGCAACGATGGCCAGCTTAGCGTGACCGTAGGCAGCTTCGGCACCGAAGATATTCAACTGGCGAAGGGATTTGAGACTGGTGCCTGGTCGCAGAACTACTTCGTTGGTTGGCGTGGCACGGACGGTGAGCGCGACCACGCGAATGGCACGCAGCGCAGCTTCGCCGGCAAGTGGTTCTATGCCGACCCAGAGGGCCAATGGCGCGCTGGCCTCACCAGCCGGTATTACAAGAACACCGCACTGGAAGCCGGCTACCTCAGCTATTTGGAAGCGCGGGCCAATCCGAAGCAGTCGCCCGATTACGCCCGCGATGACCGCAGCGAACGTGAGACAGTCCAGACCGCGCTGCATCTCGACGGCACGCTAGGCACTGACTGGAGCTGGAACGCAAAGGCCTACCAGAATGACTACCGCAATCAGCGCTGGGTAACCTTTACCGCTGGCGGCGCGCAGCAGGAGCGCTTCAACGACGAAACCCACCGTGGGCTTATCCTCAACACCACTTGGCGTCCTACCACGACCCTTGCCGAGTTCGTGCTGGACGCAGGCGTAGATGGACAATGGCAGGATAATAAGGCTCGTCGCTATCGCACCGTGGTGCGCGAACGCCAAGCTACGCTACGCGATTGGGATTTTGACCTCGACACCCGCGGTGCTTACGTGCAGGCCGTGATCAGGCCGATCGACGCACTAAAGATCGTGCCAGCCTACCGCGTGGACCGAATCTACGGCGACTTCCTCAACGTGGCTGCCGCCACAAGTGCGCCGGTCTATGGCTACGGACTGATCAAACAGCCTAAGTTGAGCGCGTCCTATGACCTAGGAGCGACCACGATCGCGTATGCCAACTGGGGCCGCACATTCCAGATCGGCAGTGGCAATGGCGCCTACCGCGCTCAGAGCGGCAACCTGTCCCCCTCGATCAACGAAGGCTGGGAAACCGGCCTCAAGTGGACTCCCCTACAAGGCCTACAGACCCGCTTGGCCTACTGGGAACAGCGCGCATCGGACGAAGTGGCAACCGTCCTTGGCGTCAACGGGGCAGTGGGCAGCAATGAAGTTAGCAACGTGGGTGAAACCCTTCGCCGTGGCTGGGATGCCCAGGTGACATGGCAGGCAAATGAGCAGTGGCGCGCTTGGGCTTCCTACTCGCGGCAGAAGGCTGTGATTGAGGCACCGGACCCGAGTGCGCCGCAGACCCGTGGTCGACAGATCGAGAACGTGCCGAATTGGCTGGCCAGCGCAGGCTTGGAATATGCGCCCAACGCCGACTGGGCTTTCAGTGCTTGGGGCAATGGCCAAGGTGACTACTTCGTTGAGCGCACCAATACACTAGGCCGCTATGGCGGCTACGCCCTGTTGAACCTGAGCGCGACTTACCGTCTGGATGAGCGAAACAGCCTTGCCTTGCAGCTGAAAAATGCCACGGACCGATTTTATGTATATGCCTGGTACGACAGCGGCTCTTCCGGATACTCACCAGGCGATGGCCGCGCGGTTTACCTGAGCTGGACTCGGGAACTCTGACATGGACGCCACCCCAACTGCACGCCAGCCGGAACGACGGCGTTTCTATCCCGCGGTGTGGCGGTGGCACTTCTATGCTGGGCTGTTCGTGCTGCCTTTCATCGTCTGGTTGGCACTGACGGGCGCCGTCTATCTCTACCAAAAGCCCATCGACCGCTGGGTGCACCGCGACTTGAAGGTGGCAGGGACGTCTCAGGGTGCGCCTGCACTCCCCAGCGCCCATATCGCCGCGGTAACCGCTGCCACCGCGGGGACAGCGTTCCGATATACCATGCCAGAGCGAAGCGATGGTAGCGTCGAGATCGGCACGCTGGGACCTGACGGGCGGCGCGAGGTCTATTACGTCGATCCCAGTTCGGCACGCGTGCTTGGGCACTTGCCGGAGAAGGGCACGTTCTCGGGCATCGTGCGGCGGTTGCACAGCCTCGATCTCCTAGGCGACTACGCCAGCGCATTGATCGAGATCGCCGCTGGCTGGACCATCCTGCTTGTTCTTACTGGCGTCTACCTGTGGTGGCCACGGGGGCAAAAGAGTGGGATTACTACCGTGCGTGGCCGGCCGGCCCAGCGACTGTTCTGGCGCGACCTGCACGCGGTGACAGGCATCTGGGTCGGACTAGTGCTGCTGTTTCTTGCGATGACCGGCATGCCGTGGTCGGTGATATGGGGCAAGCAGGTCAACGCATGGGCCAACGGGCAGGACTATGGCTACCCTGCCGGCGTGCGGGTGCAGGTGCCAATGTCCCAGCAACGCCTAGCCGATACCACCGCACCCACCTGGTCAATGGAACAGGCGCAGCTGCCGGTGTCGGCCCCCCCACATGGTCGGCACGGCCCTGCCGACAAACATACCGGGCACGAAGCACACGGGGCTGGTGCACTCGGCGACCTGTCACCCCAGCTGGGCGCCATCGGCATCGACGCAGCCGTGCAGCGGTTCACTGCGCTTGCGCTCGCACCTGGCTATAGCGTGTCGCTGCCGCGTGGCCCGATGGGCGTGTACACCGCCTCGGTGTACCCAGAAGAACTGGCCGACCAGCGGGTGGTGCACCTGGACCAGTACAGCGGCCAAGTGCTGCTGGACATGGGCTATGCCGATTACGGCGCGTTGGGGCGCGGGCTCGAATGGGGCATCAACGTGCACTTAGGTCAGGAGTACGGCACGTTCAATCGACTGTTGTTGATCCTTGCCTGCGTTGGCATCGCGCTTCTGTGCATCAGCGGCGCAGTGATGTGGTGGAAGCGCCGGCCGCTTGGCGGAATTGGAGTGCCGCCACTACCGAAGGAACGGCGGACCGTGACCATCGTGTTCGCGCTGCTGTGCGTGGGCGGCTTTCTGTTCCCGTTGGTAGGACTTTCGCTGCTGCTAGTCGGGGTCGTTGATTTCGTTGTTAACCACGGCTGGCGCGTTTCAACTAGACCCCTGAATTGATGCGGACTGCGGCCCTTCCTATCACCCGGATTACGGGTATTCCGGGAGCACAGCTCCTAATGCTTGGAGGAATGATTGATGAGACGAATCGCCTTCACCTCGCTGTTCGCGACGACCCTGTTGCTCACTGCCAACCTGGCTTCGGCTAATGGGTCGAAGAATGCTCCATTCTCGTTGCCCGAGCTGCCTTACGCCAACAACGCCTTGGAACCGGCGATCGACGCGCGGACGATGGACATCCACCACGATCGGCATCACCGGGCCTACGTGAACAACCTCAACGCCAAGGTAAAGGACTACCCCGCCTTGGCCACGACTTCGTTGGAAGATATCCAAGCCAGCGTCTCGCGCTATGACGCTGCGGTCCGCAACAACGCCGGCGGCCATTACAACCACAGCCTGTTCTGGACGCTGATGTCGCCCGCGGGCAAAGGGGGCAGTCCCTCACCTGCGCTGAAGGCGAAACTCGTGCAGACCTTCGGTTCCCAGGAAGCGTTCCAGACCAAGTTCACCGAGGCCGCCACCAAAGTGTTCGGCTCAGGCTGGGCTTGGCTGATCCTCAGGGCGGATGGCTCGCTTGCTATCACCACCACGCCCAACCAAGACAATCCACTGATGGACGCGGTAGCAGAACGTGGCACGCCGCTGCTGGCGTTGGACGTCTGGGAGCACGCCTACTACCTGCACTACCAGAACAAGCGCGCTGATTACATCAAGGCCTGGTGGCCAGTGGTCAACTGGCCCCAGGTCAACACGCGCTTTGACGCAGCCACGGACAAGCGCTGAAGGGGTGAAGTCACAGTTCTGCCAAATCAGTGACGGTTGCTTGCCCTTTCGTAGGCCGGGCATCGCTGGGATTGGGCGGAGCAATCAACCAGTGGCGCCAAGAGTCAGCCCTTTCCTGCTCGAGTTAGATAGAACGCAGGCGGATGGCCACCAAATATAGGTGCATGAGAAGGGCCGCCTAAGGTCGGCCCGCAACTTGCCGAAGGTGGCTACGATCTTGCTGCGCCCATATAGAGCTAGTGACATAGCATCTCGGCTAAGCGTTGCAGGCTGCTTCCAGTCGCGCCTACAAGCGCTTCACAACACACTTTGCTGGCCCTACGCGCCGGGCCACCCTCGGTCTAACAAGGATAAAAATCGACGGATGGCCTTGAGGCGAGTCAACAATGGCACGTTCTATGAGGTAATCAGATACACGCGACTTCTAAGGCTAAGCCCGATCCTGTAATCCTGGTCGTCGGCTGATCAGCGGAGGTTGCATCACAGCCGGCGCGCAGGATGCGGCTTTGGGGGCAGACCTCTCGCCGCACTTTCACATCCCCTCTCCCGAACCTTCTCGTTCAACCGAAGCTCCTTGTTCTGCATAGCAGCGCCGACCCTCGCCATTGATCGATCAAGAGTCGCCTCAACGGCCTCGTCTGAGATCAGTTCACGCACGTGATCGAGATTGACCCGGCGAACCAATAAATCGGCCACCGCATCGTGAGCTCCGAGCAATGCAGCGCATAGCGCCGCTTCGGGATACGCAGACTTGTGGGCAAATTCCAACACTGACTTCACCACCTCCGCATGACCGTTCTTCGCTGCAACGAACAAGGCCTCTTGGCCGAACTTGCGCGGGGCAAAGCCGGTTCGGACAATGGCCCAAAGCAGAGTTCGGACCAACGGGGCATACCCCTTAGCAGCTGCAATGTTCAACCCTAAACTGTACGTATCCTCTGGATCGGGAAGCCCGGATCCGATCAGGAACTTGATAACCGCCTCATGGTTATGCTCTGCCGCAACTTCAAATCCCCGCTGAGCGCATTGGATCTTGGACGAAAACGGTAGAAGGTGCTTGACCACTTCCAGATGACCTGACCTACAAGCCGCGATCAGTGCTCGACTTCCCCTAGCCTTAGCATCCGAGAACAAGACCAATTGGAAAACGACATCGGCATGGCCATGAAGCGAGGCCTCATATAGCGCTTGCGAGTCGCCCTCTAAAGGGCTGCAAGAGCGCATAAGCAGCTTGACGGTATCAACATGCCCATTTCTCGCTGCGAGGATAAGCGCATCTCCACTTTCGACGTTGCAGAACGGCATCAGCCTCGCCACGCACTCTGTCCTGCCAGACTTAGCGGCTTCGTTCAGTGGCTCGCTCTGCCAGGAGGCCGTCAGCAGCGGCAGGAGCTGCTCAATAACATTGTCACGATCCAGTCTGATCGCCAAGACAATGGCATTTCGAGCCGCCTCGTCTACATCCTTCTGCTTCTCGCAGAGAGATACGATCGCGCCCAAATCGCCCGCATGGATCGCTCTCTTAAGTCCTCGATAGAACTGTTCTTTGTTCTTGCTGCTCATCCTTCCAACGTATCGCCAAAATTGACTTCGTCAAGGCTCAAAGAGGAGTAGACCTGCCAAGCGTTCAATACTTGACAGATGCGCGCTTTGCCTTAGAAACGGTGAATATCAACTTTTCAACTACTTATGAACGTCGAAGAATTCTGGAACAGTGCATACATCGCCGCACTCACTCGCTTGCCGGCAAGAGACGCCCGCCGAGAGGCAGATCTTGCGACCGAACTCTGCATCGAGCATTGGCGCTCGCATCGGCGTCATTGGGAGCCGGCCTACGTGACGATGTGGAAAGACCAAGATGTCACCGAAGCCGTGCCAAACCGTCATCCTGGCAAAGCTCCTCCGGACAATTTGTAGCGCGCGTTACAGCTTGAATTGAGAACCCTTGTAGGCGAGCTTGACTTGCTGCTCTCGGTCCAGTCTCTTGGCCACTCCAACAGCATCTCCGAGGCCGGAATAGGCGCCAAGAATGGAGGTCCCGAAGCTGGGTATAACAACAAACTTGCAGCTTGGCAAATGCCACGTCGTACCGATCAATAGACTGATCCGCCTGACCAAAAAACCCGAAGTTTCCGATACGAATTCGGTTTTAGCGACCTCAACTGGATGGGGATCAAACTTTTCGGAGAAAGCGTCCCAGCTACTGACTAAAGTGGAATTACTACCCGCTGGCGAGGACTTTGCTTGGTCCAGGCCTTGGAGGGTATCGCCAACCTTTTCTCGTGAATCCGCGTCAATACGATTTCCGTTGACGTCAAGGAAAGCGAAGCCAACATCATCTCGCCCCGGAACCGTGGTCGTGGCCGTTAAGCGCATTACTGAGTATTTTGGCGGGAGAGAGGTGCTCGCCTCCCCCTGCGCGCCCAGCCTATCCAACTTTACGATCACAAGCTCGCTGCTCATTACATCCTCCTTGACACGCTCGTTTTGGTTCTAGGTCAACACTGCCACAAGCAGTGGGTCTGCACCTAACATCACCCTCTCAATACGCGCCATCTCTTCCAGCAACCGCGCATCGTCCACCTTTGTATAACGGCCGGTGACGTCCCGACTGTTGCGATGATTGAGAAGCCGCTTCACCACCGCATACGAAGCCACTTCCTCGGCCACTGTAGCAAAGGTTCGGCGTAGGTCGTGGATCCGAAGCGCTTCGATCTCGCCAGCCTTTTTCAGGTCCTGCAAGATTGCCTCCGTTCAAGTAGGCCTCGCCCTGCTCCGAGCGCAGAACGCCCAAAGTTCGGCACTAACCCTTGACTGGCGTTCGCAGACGCAACTCGTAGTTCAACGACGCTAGTCCCGGCGAGTGTTTTCCCATGCCGTTGAGCTTCTCCTTTGCGTTGAAGGCGCGGCTGTAAGTGGCGTGATGCTCGTCATCGAGCTCATGCCCCACGATCTGAGCGCGCAGCTCAGATGCCACACCGAGTGTTTGAAGTTCTTGGATGAAGGTCTTCCGCAAAGAGTGAAAACCCCGCTTTGCCTTAGGCCAGTCCTTGCCGATTATCGCCAGGTGCCGGCTAAACGCCTTCGTGATCCAATTTCCCTGACCATTGAGCGCGTCCCCTTTGGCCTGCGGAAACAAGCGCTTGTGCCCTGCCGATTTGCGCGTTGCAACCCAGTCCATGAAGCCTAGCGCCAACAGGTCCGGATGCAGAGGAACGGTCCGAAGGCTGACCTCCGTTTTGACTTTTTGGTTCTCGCCCTCGTCAGATATTCGAATGCAAGGGAGCTTCCCTTCCAACACGATGTCTGCAATCAAGAGCTGCCCCACTTCCGACGCTCGTGCGCCTGTGTAGAGCCCAAGAAGCGACGCCCATCGAGCATTCTCAGAGAGCTTCTCGAAGTTTCTAGGCGAGAAGATCGTTTGGATCTGATGACGGTCATACGCCTTGAAACCGAGCTTGCGCCGAGCGCGCTTCTCACGGAGCGAATAACTCACATGACCTGTCGCGGGATTGTCGTTTTTGGGGAAGTAACCGGACGCGATGGCCCAGTCGAAGAAGCCGCCCTTTCCTCCCACATAGCTTTGCTTGTTCGTCAGCGTCGGCGTCGATGCCCCACTGTCACGAAGATGTTGATACCAGCGCGCAAGATCGGGCCTTGTGACAGTGTGGAGCTTTGACTTAGGCCCCAGGAATGCGACGAGCGACTCCACTGCGGCTGTCTTGATCGTGTAAGTTTTAGGCAACGTGCGCGGCTTGATGCTTGCAAGCCACGCGTCGCGCGCCTTTTCCAACGAAATTGTCTCGCTGACCTGAGGACGCGGTTCGCGAACAGGCCTAGGCTCGGGGTCGAGCATGCCGATGGCCGCCACCTCTGCCGCGGTCGCGAAGCTCTGCGCTTGGCGGAACAGACGGACATCATCTTCGCTGTCGATCTGCCAGCGTTCCGTGATCGTGCCATCCGCCGCTTGCGTCCGATGAAGCGTCAGATCGCGCCGATCTCCGCCGCCGCTCAATCGCTCGACGAGCGCTTCCAGATCCTTCTTACTAAACCGATCCACCCGTTGATCCCTCAACACGTCATAGGCGTGAGCATAGCCTGATGCCAAGACGATCGCGCGAAGTCTGGCTGACGCCAAGTTTGCGGTCCGAAGCGATTGCTTGATGAGCTTGCGGCCGATGACGACTTGCAAGTCGCTCGGGACACGCTGACGAAAGGCGTAGGTGCCGGAGGGAGTACGGATGAGGTGGTGGGGAATGCGCATTTCGGGAGATGTGTCCCGATTTGTGTCCCGTTGGAAGACCCAAATATCAAAAATAAGTCCAATAAAATCAATGGCTTATATAGATATTGGCGGAGAGAGTGGGATTCGAACCCACGGAAGGAATGACCCTTCGCCGGTTTTCAAGACCGGTGCCTTAAACCGCTCGGCCATCTCTCCGTATCGGCAGCGCTTCCGCGCCCCGCGTGCCCCGGTCATTGCAACCCGGGCAACCGGTTCGGGATCGCCCCGTCCGGCATGGCTCCCCGGCTTGGGCCGGGGGTCGCATTCTCGCATTTCAGGTGGGATTTGCCCACCCGCCGGCTGTCGGGCTCAGCCCGCATCCACCGCCAGGGCACCCAGCGCACTCGCCTTGATCTTCTCCTTGGCCCGCTCGCACGCGCCACCGCAATCCAGGCGCGAGGCCTCCAGCTGCGGCGGCAGGTGCTCGGCCAGGAAGTCGATGAACACGCGCACCGCCGGCAGCAGGCCGCGGCGGGAGGCGAAGACGGCATGGCAGATGCCCTGCGGCAGCGACCAGTCCGGCAGCACCACTTCCAGTTCGCCGTTGCGCACGGCGTCGGCGCAGACGGTTTCCGGCAGCATGGTGATGCCGAACCCGTCCTTGACCATGCTCTGCAGCAGCGGGAAATCGAAACCGGCCACGCGCGGCTGCAGGTCCACGCGGCGTACCGCGCCTTCCGGGCCGTGCAGCTCCCAGCGCTGACGGGCTTCGTCTTCGCTGATGCTCAGGGTGACGTGGTTGGTCAGTTCGTCCGGGTCTTTCGGGCGGCCGGCGCGATCCAGGTACTTGGGGCTGGCCACCAGCAGTTCCTGCACCTGGCCGAAGCTGCGCATCACCAGGCTGCCATCGTCATCCAGGCGCGAGCGCACGCGCAGGGCGACGTCGTAGCCTTCGTTGATGATGTCCACGCGGCGGTTGCTGATGTTCAGCTGCAGCCGCACCTTGGGGTACTGCGCCAGGAAGATCGGCAGCAGCTTGGGCAGCTGCATCTGCGCGAGCGAGACCGGCACGCTGGCGCGCACCAGGCCGCGCGGTTCGGCGCTGAGGCGGTCAACCACCTCACGCGCGGCCTGGGCCTCGGCGAGCATGGTCTGCGCGTGGCGATGCACGCTGGTGCCGACGTCGGTCACCGCGAAGCGGCGCGTGGAGCGCTGCAGCAGGCGGACGCCCAGGTCGGTTTCCAGCTGGCTGATACGGCGGCTCAGGCGGGACTTGGGGATGCCCAGCGCGCGTTCTGCTGCGGCGAAGCCACCATGATCCACCACCATGGCGAAGTAGTAGAGGTCGTTGAGGTCTTGCATACCGAAGTTCCAGATATAGAACAATACGTGGTATTCAACCACCTTTATTCCAAACAGGCAACAACCTAACCTGATCTCCGTCGGCGGCGCCTTGCCCCGCCCCTCCCCAGATAACAGGTGATTGCCATGAAGCTTCTTCACATCGACGCCAGCGTGCTTGGCGACAACTCGGTTTCCCGCCAGCTCTCCGCCGCCGTGGTCCAGCAGTGGCGCGACCAGGTGCCGGGTCTGGAAGTGAGCTACCGCGACCTCGATGCCCAGCCGGTCCCGCACCTGCGCAGCTCGTCCCTGGCCCAGTCCGATCCGGCCGAAGTGGCTGACGCCGAGCAGGTGCTGGCGCAGTTCCTGGCCGCCGACGTGGTGGTCATCGGCTCCCCAATGTACAACTTCAGCGTCGCCTCCACCCTCAAGGCGTGGATCGACCGCCTGGCCGTGGCTGGGCGCACCTTCAAGTACACCGAGAATGGCCCGGTGGGCCTGGCCGGCGGCAAGCGCGTGATCGTGGCCAGCAGCCGCGGCGGCCTGCACACCGGCGCCCCGACCGACTTCCAGGACCCCTATCTGCGCCAGGTCTTCGCCTTCTTCGGCATCGACAACGTTGAGTTCGTGCGGGCCGAGGGCATCGCCTACTCGCCGCAGCACCGCACCGATGCGATTGCCCAGGCCCTGGCCGCGCTGCCGCAGCCGGAAGAACTCGCCGCAGCCTGAGCCGCGCAGGACCCACACCGTTCCCTCCCCCTCGTCGTGACGGTGTGGGTGTGGCAGAGATGGCCCCTCCCGGGGCCATCTTTTTTGGACGCGGTTCGGCCTTACTGCAGTTCGCAGTCGCGTGTCATCGGTGATCCCAGGATCATGCCGTTGCCCGTGCAGGCCGCGAGCACAGTGTCGCCTTTGCCGAGCGCGCCGGCCTCTTCCCTGGAGAGGCCGGAGATCATCACCTGGTCGACGCTTCCGGCCTTCAGCTGCACCTGCGGCTTATCCATCAGATCCGTCTGGATGCTGGCAACTTCGCCGGTGATCAGCAGCCGCTTGCCTTTGTAGAGGACGTCGGCGGCGACCTCATTGGCCTCGTAGTCCCGATGGAGCTGGCGCGCCGTGATTTCGACAGGCACGACAGGCGCGATGGTGATGTCCTGCTGGCGGCCCTTGTCCGCGTTGGCCTGGGCATCGAGGGCCGGCTGACCGATCGCGCTGACGGTGCCGGCGAACACCACGACGCCCACGAGGTAGACCAGTGGGGAGGCGACGAGGGACAGCAGGAGCTGGGCGATGCCTTTGCCGGCGCCGCCCTTGGCCATCGCCACGACCGCCAGGATGAAGGCCACCAGATTGAGCGGCCAGCCGAGGATGAGCCCGAGCCCCGGAAACGGGATCAGGAAGCACAGCCAGGCGATGCCCAGCATCAGCCATGCGGCGATGCCGGCGGGATTGGAGGATGGGAGGGGTGCAGCCGCTGTAGTCACCGTGCGTCCTGTGGAAGTAGATGTCGGTGCCCAGCCTGTCCGCTGTGTGCTGCAGGAAATGGGCATCGATCACACCACCACGTGCGGGCCGTATGGGTCGCCCACCGGATGCTCATCCGCGAAGCCCCGTGCCTGCCGTCTCTGCGGCCTTCCACGCCGAGTGCCGCCCACTCGGCTACCAACCTCTCCTACATTTCATCGCGGCGTTTTCTGACCTGCCTCTCTTCCTCACTGGAAGCCGCATCGCTGACGCAATCAACGCTGCAGCGGCGCGGCAATGGCCGCTAAGCTGAAGGCTCTTTACACATGGCTGATTCCGCATGGATTACCGCGTCATCCAGACCCACCGCAGCGAGTTCCCCCACCCGATCACCCTGCAGCCCGGCGATCCGCTGCAGGTCGGCGAGCGCTACCAGGGGCCCGAAGGCTGGGACAACTGGTATCTGTGCCAGACGCCGGGCCAGGCCGCCGGCTGGGTACCGGCGCAGGTGATCGGCCGCAACGCGCAGGGCGATGCGATGGCGGCCGAGGCTTACTGCGCGCGCGAACTGGACGTGGATGTGGGTCAGCACGTGCGCGGTGAGCGCGAGCTCAACAGCTGGGTGTGGTGCGAGCTGGTTGGCGGCACCACGTCCGGCTGGGTGCCGTTGGGCGTGTTGGCGCCGATGACGGACGGGTAGAGCCACCCCATGGGTGGCTGCAGGTGATGCATGACCGGTACGGAAGCCACCCATGGGGTGGCTCTACCGAAACACCAACAAAAAACCCGCCTTCCGGCGGGTTTTTTACACGCGTCACAGCACCGGATCAGCCGATGACATCCAGCCCGCCCATGTAGGGCTTGAGCACGTCCGGCACGGTGATGCTGCCGTCGGCGTTCTGGTAGTTCTCCATCACCGCGATCATCGCGCGGCCGACCGCCACGCCCGAACCGTTGAGCGTGTGCAGCAGTTCGGGCTTGCTGGTTTCCGGGTTGCGCCAGCGGGCCTGCATGCGGCGCGCCTGGAAATCACCACAGTTGGAGCACGAAGAGATTTCGCGGTAAGTGTCCTGCGAGGGCAGCCACACTTCCAGGTCGTAGGTCTTGATGGCGGCAAAGCCCATGTCGCCGGTGCACAGCAGCACCTTGCGGTAGGGCAGGCCCAGCTTTTCCAGCACGACTTCGGCACAGCGGGTCATGCGCTGGTGCTCTTCATCGCTCTGCGCCGGGGTGCAGGCGGCGACCAGTTCCACCTTCTCGAACTGGTGCTGGCGGATCATGCCGCGCACGTCGCGGCCGCCGCTGCCGGCTTCGGCGCGGAAGCAAAGCGAATGAGCGGTCATGCGCAGCGGCAGCTGCTCGGCGTCGATGATTTCATCGCGCACGATGTTGGTCAGCGGCACTTCCGAGGTCGGGATCAGGTAGCGGGTGGACTCGCCCACGGCGGTCTTGAACAGGTCGTCCTCGAACTTCGGCAGCTGGCTGGTCCCACGCAGCGACTCGGCATTGACCAGGGTCGGGACGTTGGTCTCTTCATAGCCGTGCTCACCGGTATGCAGGTCGAGCATGAACTGCGCCAGGGCGCGGTGCAGGCGCGCGATCGGGCCACGCAGCACGGTGAAGCGCGAGCCGGACAGCTTGGCCGCGGTCTCGCCATCCAGCCATCGGTTGCGGGCGCCCAGCTCGACATGATCAAGCACCGGGAAATCGAACGCGCGCGGGGTACCCCAGCGCTTCTGCTCGACATTCTCCGATTCATCCTTGCCCGCCGGCACATCCTCGGCCGGCAGGTTCGGGATGCCCAGCGCGATGGCTTCGATCTTCTCGCGCAGCACATCCAGGGCCAGTTCCGAGGCTTTCAGTTCATCGGCGAACGCAGCCACCTCGGCCATGATCACCGAGACGTCTTCGCCTTTGGCCTTGGCCTGGCCGATGGCCTTGGAACGGCTGTTGCGCAGGCTCTGCAGCTCCTGGGTACGCACCTGGATCCGCTTGCGATCGGCTTCCAGCGACTCCAGCCCGGAGACATCCAGCTCGAAACCGCGCGAGGAGCGCAGGCGTTCGGCAAGGTCGGCGGGCTGTTGGCGGAGCAGGGCTGGATCGAGCATGGCGGCAGAGGGGTCTACGGATTCGGAGGGGGATTATCGCCTGTTATGCGTTTTTCTGCCGCCGGTTCATCCCGGGCGTGGCAGAATCGCGGTGATCCATACGGTACGCCCCATGTCTGCTTCCCGCTCGACTTCTGGCAAGAACATCACTTTCCAGCTGCCCCGCCGCAGCCTCAAGATCGCCGCGATCGCCTTCGGTGCGGGCGTGCTGCTGTTCCTGGTGGTGTGGCTGAGCAGCCGCAAGGACGGCTTCTACAAGGCCGACCCCGCCGCGCAGACCCCTGCCCAGGTGGCCGAGGTCGAGCCCCTGCCCGAGCCGCTGGCCGCTGCGGCCGGCTCCAGCGACATGCCCGACGCCAAGGCGCCGCCGGCCAATGAAGAAAAGCCGCAGCTGGTGGAGACCGCCCCACCGCCGCCGCCGGCTGCGCCCGCCGCACCTGCCGCGCCCGCTGCGCCTGTGGCGATGGCACCGAGCGACCGCCCGCAGCCGATTGCCGACCAGTCGCCGCCGCCCAGCTACCCGCCAGCCGCACTGCGCCGGGGGGACCGCGGCACGGTCGTGGTACGCGTGGATGTGGATGCCACCGGCTATCCCTCGGCCGTGACCTTGATCCAGCGCAGCGGTTCACGCGACCTTGATCGTGCCGCGTCCGATGCAGTGCGCCGCTGGCGCTTCCAGCCGGCGCAGAGCAATGGTGTGCCGGTGCCTGGCAGCCTGGAAGTACCGTTCGACTTCACTCCGCAGTGATTCCCGCATCACGCGGTGATTTTGCAATGGCTCAGCAAACTGAACCTTGATGGCAATGCAGTCGCGGCGTTGACGGTGCGCTGACACATCCGCAACCGGGTACGCGCAAGACTGCGGGTGTCACATCGACACCAGGAGTCAGCCATGAGTGTTACCCATGCCCCGGACATGCCCCGCTCGCCGCAGCATCAGCGCGACGTGATCGATGAACCCCACAATCGCCGTACGTCACCCTGGTTGTGGGTGGCGTTGATCGTGGCGATGTTCGCCGCTGCGCTGGTGTGGCTGCGATATGCCACCCCGGGCGATACCAACGACGCGCCGGTCGGCCAGCGCATGTTGCCCGCCACCGAGACCGCACCGGTAGCGACGACGCCGGCCCCGGCGGCGCGCCAGGCGGCTCCGGCCGCCGAGCAGCGCAAGGCGACCCCGGCCGTGCGCAATCGTGAGGCCCGCCCGCTGGCGAGCAATGCCAAGCCGGCCTACCCGCGTACCGCGCTGCGCAGCGGCGTGCAGGGCAGCGTGGTGGCCAGCCTCAACGTCGATACCCGCGGCCAGGTGACCGACGCCAACATCGTGCAGCGCAGCGGTACGCGTGATCGCGATCTGGACCGTGCGGTGCTGACCACCGTGCGCGATTGGAAGTTCGAGCCGGCCATGCATAACGGCCGCGCCGTCGCCAGCGTGGTTCGCGTTCCGGTGGATTTCCGTACTGAGCGTTAAGCAGCTGCGCTGAGGCGGGAACGAAAAGGGAGGCCAATGGCCTCCCTTTTTTTGTTCCGTGAAGTACCGCGACGATGCCAGGTCAAGGTAGTGCCGGGCGCTTCCCGGCAACCACGCATACCCGACATCTGGACGCAGCAGCGGCAGAACCCGGCATTATCTCAGCCGGCGCGAAGCCCGAAACCTGCGCCGGTCGCCAGGCCATCGAAATCCGGGAACGAGGTCGCTACGTTGGCGATGTCATTGACCCGCACCTCGCCCGTGCTGAGCTGGCCGGCAATGGCGAAGGCCATCGCGATGCGGTGATCGCCATGGCTTTCGATGGTGCCGCTGCCCAGCGCCGCGCCGCCATGGATCGTCGCGCCGTCCTCGGTCTCGTCCACCTGCACGCCCAGCGTGCGCAGGCCGGTCGCCATCGCAGCCAGGCGGTCCGATTCCTTGACCCGCAGCTCGGCCGCGCCACGCACCACGGTGTTGCCCTGCGCGGCGGCGGCGGCGACGAACAACGCCGGGAACTCATCGATCATGTCCGGCACCAGCGCTTCGGGAATCTCGGCGCCGTGCAGGGGCGCGTAACGCACCACCAGATCGGCCACCGCTTCCCCACCCTGCTCGGCATGGTTCTCTTCGGTGATGTCCGCGCCCATCAGTCGCAGCGCGGCCAGCAGACCGGTGCGGCGCGGGTTGAGGCCGACCGCGCGCAGGCGCAGTTCGGAGCCCGGGATGACGCTGGCGGCCACGAGGAAGAACGCCGCCGAGGAGAAATCGGCCGGCACCACGATATCGGTCGGGCGCAGGCGCTGGCCACCGCGCAGGCGGGCCTTGCCGGGCGAGAAGTCGATATCCACGCCGAACGCGCGCAGCATGCGCTCGCTGTAGTCGCGGGTCGGGTGCGGCTCGATGACCGAGGTTTCGCCCTCGGCATACAGCCCGGCCAGCAGCACGGCGGATTTGACCTGCGCACTGGCGACCGGCGAGGCGAACGCGATGCCGCGCAGCGTCTGCCCGCCCTGCACGCGCAGTGGCGGCGTGCCATCGGCCTCGGTCTCGATCTTCGCGCCCATCTCGCCCAGCGGGCCGGTCACGCGGCGCATCGGGCGGCGCGACAGCGATTCATCGCCGACCATCACCGAATCGAACGGCTGCGCGGCCAGCAGCCCGGCCAGCAGACGCATGCCGGTGCCGGCGTTGCCGCAATCCAGCGGTGCGCTCGGCGCCTTCAGGCCATCCACCCCCACGCCATGCACGATGCGCTGCGACGGCGACGGGGTGTCGATGCGCACGCCCATCTGCGAAAAGATCGCGGCGGTGGCGCGGGTGTCTTCGCCTTCCAGGAAGCCATCGATGCGCGACACGCCATCAGCCAGCGCGGCGAACATCACCGAACGGTGCGAGACGGACTTGTCGCCGGGGATGGTCAGGCTGCCCTGCAGGGGCTGGCCCTTGTGGGCGATCCAGTACGGAGATGCAGTCATCGGAAATCCTATGGGGCGGGGCCGCCGCAGCGGCGATGCAACGGTGTGCGGAAGGGCCGCAGTGCCCGTGCGGGCACCGGGCCGGGCGTAGCGCGCAGCGCGGCTACGCCGTTCGGATCAGGGCACGGCGACCGGATAGGAGCCGAGGATCTTGATCTGCGCCGAGTGGGCTTTCAGTTCGGCCAGGGCCGCCTGCATCGCCTCGTCGTCAACGTGGCCAGCCAGGTCGATGAAGAAGCCGTACTCCCACTTGGCGTTGTGCGAGGGACGCGACTCGATCCGGTTCATGCTGATGCCATGCCGCGCGAACGGGCTGAGCACATCGAACAGCGCGCCGGGCTTGTCGTGGATGAACACCAGCACCGAGGTGCGGTCGTGGCCGGAGGTCGGGAAGATGTTGCGGCCGATCACCAGGAAGCGCGTGGTGTTGTCCGCATCGTTCTGGATCGGCTTGGTCACCACCTTCTTCAGGCCGTACACATGCCCGGCACTCTCGCCGCCGATCGCCGCGGCGTCATCGGCATTGCGGGCGCGGCGCGCACCTTCGGCATTGCTTGATACCGGGATCTTCTCGGCCTTGGGCAGGTTGGCGCGCAGCCACGAGGAGGTCTGCATGAACGACTGCGGGTGGCCGTAGACGCGCTCGACATCTTCCAGCCGGCCGCTGCGCGACATCAGGTACTGCTGCACGCGCAGTTCCACTTCGCCACAGATCTTCAGGTTGGAGGTCAGGAACATGTCCAGCGTGATCTGGATGGTGCCCTGCCCCGAGTTTTCCACCGGCACTACACCGAAATCGGCATTGCCCGCTTCCACTTCCTGGAAGACTTCCTCGATGCTGGCCAGCGGCAGGCCCAGCGCCGAGCGGCCGAAGTGCTTGAGCACGGCCTGCTGGCTGAAGGTGCCTTCCGGACCGAGGTAGCCGATCTTCAGCGGCTCCTGCTGGGCCAGGCAGGCCGACATGATTTCGCGGTAGACGTGGACCAGCACTTCATCGCTGAGCGGGCCTTCGTTGCGGTCCACCACCATGCGCAGCACCTGGGCTTCGCGCTCGGGGCGGTAGTAATCCACGGCGGCGGCGAGCTTGCCCTTGGCCTTGCCGACCTGGTGGGCGAAGTTGGCGCGCTCGGCGATCAGTGCCTGGATGCTGCGGTCGATATGGTCGATCTTGGCGCGCACGTCCGACAGCACGGGCGCGGCAACGGCCGGCGCGGTATCGCGCTTGGCGGCCTTGGCCTTCTTCGCGGGGGCAGCAGCCTTGGGCGTGGTCGGCGCCGGCGTGGCGGCCTTGGGCTTGGCGGGTTTGGTGGCCATCTGGGTTCCAATTGCTGTGGGGCGGCAGGCGCCCCGGGGAAAACGAACGCGTCAGCCGTTGCGCTGCTGGAAATCGCGCATGAAGGCGGCCAGCGCCTGCGCGCCCTCCACCGGCATGGCGTTGTACAGCGAGGCACGGATGCCGCCGACCGCCTTGTGACCCTTCAGCGCCAGCAGGCCGGCGGCTTTGGATTCACTGACGAAACGGGCATTGAGCGTGTCGTCGGGCAGGAAAAACGGGATGTTCATGCGCGAGCGCGCGGCTGGCGCCACGTTGTTGCGGTAGAAGCCGCCGGACTGGTCGATCGCCTCGTACACCAGGCCCGACTTGACCGCGTTGCGACGCGCGAATTCTTCCACGCCGCCTTCGGCCAGCATCCACTGGAACACCAGGCCGGCCAGGTACCAGTTCCAGGTCGGCGGGGTGTTGAGCATGGAATCGCGGGCGACATGCGAGCGGTAATCGAAGATGTCCGCGCGCGGCTGGCCGCTGCGCTCGAGCAGGTCGCGGCGCACGATCACGACCGATACGCCGACCGGGCCGAGATTCTTCTGCGCCCCGGCGTAGATCAGGCCGTACCGGCTGACATCCAGCGGTTCGCTGGCGATCGACGAGCTGAAATCGGCGAACAGCGGCACCGTGCCCACGTCGGGAGTGTCACGGAACTCGACGCCGTGGATGGTTTCGTTGGCGGTGATGTGCACGTACGCGGCATCGTCGGAGAGCTGCCAGCTGGCGCGTGCCGGGATGTCGTGGAAGCCGTTGGCCTCGCTGCTGGCAGCCACGTTGACCGAAACATACGGGCTGACCTGCTTGATCGCGGTCTTGCCCCAGTGCCCGGTGAGCACGTAATCCACGGTCTGGCCGGGCTGGGCGAAGTTGAGCGCGAGCAGGGCCTGCTGGGTGGTCGCGCCGCCGGCCAGGAACATCACCGCGTAGTCGTCCGGAATGCCGATCAGGCGGCGCAGATCGGCCTCGGCCTGGGCGGCGACGGCCATGAACTCCGGGCCGCGGTGACTCATTTCGACAATGGAGGCGCCCGCGCCGTTCCACTCCAACATCTCTTCCTGCGCCTGGCGCAGGACCGATTCCGGCAGGGTTGCAGGGCCGGCACTGAAATTGAACGCGCGCGTCATGTCACACCTATGGGGCAAGACCCCTAGTATGCCGCAGCGCACCAGCCTTTAGGCCTTGCAGGACAAGGCGAATTTGGTTGCAAACGAATCTAATGGCCCACGCCAGGCGTGCCTGGTTGCCGGCCAGCGGCCGGCACTACCTCGCCCCGAACCAGAGCAGGCCGCTGATCGCTGCCGCGAGCAGCAGCGCACTGACCAGCAGCCACGGCCAGCGGCTCACCCGCTTGGGCACGGCCACCGGTTCCGGGCGCTGGCGCGCTTCGAAGCCGTCGTCTTCTTCCTCGACCACGATGCGCTTGCGGCCGTCATGCGGCACCTCGAGCACGAAGCGGTGCTGGGCATCGAAGACCAGCTGGTCACCGGGCTGCAGCCAGCAGTGGCGAACGGTGACGCCATTGACCCGGGTTGACTCGCCGGCGCCCAGGTCGCGCAGCAGCAGGCGCTCGCCGTGCTGCTCAAGGCGGGCGTGCTGCTCGGCGAAGGCCGGGTCGTCGATGACGATGTCCGCCTCCGGCCCGCGCCCGATCACGCGCGGGCGATCCAGGGTGAAGCTGCGCCCGTGGTGCTGGCCGCCGACGCCACGCAACAGACGCTGGTCATCGCCACCGTCATCGCTGCGCGGCGGTGCGTGCGCAACGGCCTCGCAGTCGCCCTGCACCACCATCTCCACGCCATCGGCGTAGACGGCGTCGCCCGCGCGCAGCAGCGCCATCCGCCGCACCGGGCGGCCATTGACGTGGATGCCGCGGATGCCGCTGGCGACCTGCAGCCACAAGCCGCGGTCGTCCAGGCAGAACTGGGCCAGCAACAAGGTGCCGGGAGTGTCATCGCCAAGCCGGACAGTGCCCGAAGCATGACGCACGATGCGCTGCACCCCGGGCCGCAGGGGCTGGTCGGGGTGTTGGCGTTGAGTAAAGTGGACTAGCAGGTTCTGCACGCGGCGCAGCCTAGCAGGTTGAATGTCAGGGAAGAAGAAGTGTGACGCAGACCTTGGAGTTGTGCCTGAGGATGCGCACAATGCACGCCCGAATCCGCGCCGTTGTCCGCCAGGAGACTGTATGTCCACCATCGATATCCGTCACGCCCACTCCCTGCCCGCCGAAAACGCGCGCAAGGCCATCGAAGAAGTCGCCGCCAAACTGTCCGAGCGTTTCGGCCTGCAGTCCAGCTGGGTGGGCGACGTGCTGAACTTCAGCGGCTCCGGCGTGGATGGCGCGATCGCGCTGCAGCCCGGCCAAGTGCAGGTCACCGCCAAGCTCGGCTTCCTGCTCTCGGCCATGAAAAGCATGGTGGAAAGCGAGATCCAGCGCGTGCTGCAGGAAAAGCTCGGCTGAACCGACACCCGGCCCGGCGCTGCACAGGCGCCGGCCATCACATCGCTTGAAGCCGGCGATGCATACGATCCAAGGGTGTCCACCCACAGGGATCGCCCCATGAATTCACCCAACGACTTCGACGATCGCATCCCCGGCGAGAAGCCCTCGCTGCAGGATCAGGCCGAGCGCTTCTCGCGCAAGCTGACCGATTCGGCCCAGCAGATCTGGCTGGCGGGGCTTGGCGCCTTCGGGCGCGCACAGGCCGAAGGCAGCCGGGTCTTCGACAACCTGGTCAAGGAAGGCGAGAACATCGAGGCCCGCAACCGTGAGCAGGCCGGCGATACGCCGCGCTGGCGCGACAATGTCGAGGAACACCTCGGCGAGGCCCGTGAAAAGGCCAGCGGCACCTGGGACAAGGTCGAGAAGGCCTTCGATGACCGGGTCCAGGGCGTGCTCAAGCGCCTGCACATCCCGACCGCCGAGGACGTGGCCGCCCTCAATGCCCGGATCGACGCCCTCACTACCCGGGTCAACCGCGCCGAGGCCCGCAATGCCTCCCCGTCGGCCGATCCGTCGCCGGGGACGCACCAGTCGCCGACCTCCGACGCCTGACTGAACTGATCCGACCTCGTTTGTTGCAAAGCAGCACGACTTTGTTGACAATCGAAATCGACCCGCCAATCGCTTCCACCGCCGTTTGTTCCCTCCCCTCACGGCTTTGGATTGGCGGGTTTTTTGTGGGCGCTCGATCGCCGCACCGCCACAAAGTGAGACGGCCGTCACCGACGTGATCGCCCGATGCCCATGCATGCGACAACGACGCGCCGCTGACGTGCAAAGGCGCATATAAACTGTCTATCGCACTTCCCTGTTCATATCCCCCTGCATGCTCTCCTGGATTCTGGCCCTGCTGTTGGCCCTCATCGCCTGGTTCCTGGCCACCGCCTACTTCTGGCTGATCAAACGGAAGCGCAAGGAGACCCAGCTTGGCCTGAATGCCCTGGCCGGCATGCACTGGCGGGAATTTTCCCTGATCGTCCGGCGTGCGATGCACGAGCAGCGTGGCCTGCAGGACGTGCCCGATGAGGCCGTGGACAGCCGCCAACCCCGCAGCGATTTCCTCATGCACGACGGCCCGCAGCGCTGGCTGCTCTCCTGCAAGCACGGGCGCGCTTATCGGATCGGCACGGCGGCGGTGAATGAGCTGGGCGCCGCCGCGCGCCTGGCTGGTGCCCGCGGCGGGATCCTGATCACCGAAGGCAAGGTCGAGCGCGATGGCCGCATCGCCGCTGAAAAGCAGAATGTCGAGGTTCTGGACGGCCCGTTGCTGTGGCCGCTGCTGCAGCCGTATCTGCCCGGCGACATGGAGTCCCGCGTACAGGCCGGTGCCCGTCGCGAGGCGATTCGCCGGATTTCCATCGCGGCGCTGGGCGCGGCGACACTGGGCTTGATGGTCGGGCTGGGCTCGCTGACCGCGGGACTGGAAAGGCAATGGGCCGACGACGAGTCCGCCACGACCGAACCTGCCGCGACGACGCCCGCCACAACGGCCCCGGCGCCGGCCGATACCGCCCCCACCGCCGCACCGGCACCACCCGCGGCAGCGCGCGAGGGCCGTCCAGGCCCGGCGACTGACGCGGCCCCCGCTGCGATGGACGCCAACCCCGACAACGCCACGCTGGACCGCTATCAGCACGAACTGTCACGCAACGTGGCCACCCGCCCCGGCGTAGCCAGCGGCATCTGGCTGACGCGGCAGACGCTGGCGATCAACCGCACCGGCGAGATCGATGCCATCTGGCCGCTGATCTGCGAGGAAGTGACCCGCTACCCGGCGCTGCGCACCGTGCGCATCCAGCTCAACCCGCGCCCCGGCGTGGATGAGCCGGTCCGCTGGCGGCAATGCACCACGCTGTAACGGTCAGCGCGCGCCCGGCGAGAACCGGGCGACCAGGTCGTAGGCATCGCCCAGGAACATCTGCCGCACGCAGGTGATCGGCTGCTCGCCGCGCCAGGTGAGGCGGTCGATGACCAGGCATGCCGTGCCGGGTTTGACCTGCAGCAGCGTGGCGGCCGCGTCATCGGCGCCCCACGCGCTGATCCGGTGCTGGGCGCGCGTCCACGACACGTTCTGCAGCAGCCAGCTGCCGGGCGCCGTCGTCTCGAAATCCACCTCCAGCACCTCCGGCACGCCGACCGGGCTGATCAGGCGATGCTCAAGTGCCAGCGGCCGGCCATCGGCCAGGTGCAGGCAGCGGATCGCCAGCAGTTTTTCGCCGCCGGCCAGGGCGGTTTCCTCCGCGACCTGCTCGCGTGGGCGACGGTAGGCGCGCTCCAGCAGCTGGTAGCCATACACATGCCCGCGCGCTTCCACCGCCATCGCGATATCGGGGATCTCCAGCGCCACCTGTTCCAGGTGCGGCGGCTGCCGGGCGACGAACGAGCCCGCACGGCGGCGGCGCTCGATCATGCCGCTCTCGGCCAGCGCGGTCAGCACCTTGTTCACGGTCATCCGCGAGCAGCCGTACTGCTCCATCAGCTCGTGTTCGTAAGGGATGCGGAAGCCAGGCTCCCACTGTCCACTGAGGATGCGGCTTTCCAGATCGGCGCGGATGCGCTGATTGAGGGTTGCTGCTTTCTTGCCCGTCACTCTGGATTCCTGCATGGGAGGGTCGGATCAGACCCTCAACAACGGTCGAAGTGCCGCGGCGAACCGTGCGGCCACCGCCTCGCGTTGCGGGTGGCGACCGTCACGGACCAACTGGCGCCCTTGGCGCCATACCGATCGCACGGCGCCATTACGTGCGGCGAACACCCAGCTGTCAAGCAAGGCATCGCCGTCGCGGGCGATCAGCGCCGGGTGATCGGGATCGAGCTCGACCAGGTCGGCAGGTGCGCCGACCTGCAGCCCGCTGGTCACGCCCAGCGCCTGCGCAGCACCGTTCAACGACTGTTCGTACAGCCAGCGGCCGGTGGACTGGCCATCGCCCGGGGCCAGCACGTTGCGCCCACGCAGGTGCAGGCGCTGGCCGTACTCGAGCAGGCGCAGTTCTTCGGCCGCGTCGATCAGGACGTTGGAGTCGGAACCGACACCGAACCGGCCACCGGCGCGCGCGAACGCCTGCATCGGGAACAGGCCGTCGCCCAGGTTCGCCTCGGTGATCGGGCACAGCCCGGCCACCGCGCGACTGGCCACGATCTGCTGCAGCTCCGCCCCGGTGATGTGGGTGGCGTGCACCAGGCACCAGCGTGCGTCCACCGGCGCGTGTTCGTACAGCCACTGCACGGGGCGCATCCCGCTCCAGGCCACGCAGGCATCGACCTCGCGGGTCTGTTCGGCGATGTGGATGTGGACCGGGCCGGTGTTGAGGGGCAGCAGCGCCGACAGTTCCTCGCCGGTCACCGCGCGCAGGCTGTGCGGGGCGAAACCGAGCACCGCATCGTCCTGGCCCTGCAGCGCGCGCGTGCAGCCCTGCAGCAGCTCGGCAAAACCATCGACATCGTGGATCAGCCGGCGCTGGGCCGGGTTCGGCGCGGCGCCACCGAAATCGGCATGCGCATAGAACACCGGCAGCAGGGTCAGGCCGATCCCGCTGGAACGGGCGGCAGCGGCGATGCGCTCGGCCATTTCGGCACGGTTGGCGTAAGGCGCACCGTCCGGCCCGTGATGCAGATAGTGGAACTCGCCAACCCGGGTGAACCCGGATTCCAGCATCTCCACATAGGCCTGCTCGGCGATCGCCTGCATGGCCTCGGGCTGCAGATGCGCCAGGAAACGGTACATCAGCTCACGCCAGCTCCAGAAGCTGTCCCCGCTGTTGCCGCCGATCTCGGTCAGCCCGGCCATGCCGCGCTGGAAGGCGTGGCTGTGCAGGTTGCCCAGGCCCGGCAGGGCGATGGCCAACGCGGTATCACCCGCCTCGGCCGGCACCCCCGGAGTCACCTCGACGAGCATGCCGCCCTGGCTGGCGATGCGCACATCGCGCGCCCAGCCCTGTGGCAGCAGCGCGTGGGTGGCGTGGAAACGGAGGATCGGTGCGGGGTTGGCTGGCATCACTGGACATCCCGGAAGAGGCGCCTATATTGTATAGACATATACACCGATGTGGTTGCTGCCATGCACTGTGACACCCTCTGGTACCACGCCAACCTGATCACCGTCGATGGCCCGGGGCTGGGCGTGATCGAGGATGGCGTCATCGCCGCGACCGATGGGCGCATCGTGCATGTCGGCGCGGCCGGCTCGGCCGATCATCTGCAGCCGGGCCAGCGCATCGACGTTGGCGGGCGCTGGATCAGCCCCGGCCTGATCGACTGCCACACCCACCTGGTCTATGCCGGCAACCGCGCCGGTGAGTTCGAGCAGCGCCTGCAGGGCGTCAGCTATGCCGACATCGCCCGCGCCGGCGGCGGCATCGTCTCCACCGTGCGCGCCACCCGCGCCGCGAGCGAAGCCGACCTGCTCGCCGCCAGCCTGCCCCGCCTGGACGCCATGCTCGCCGAAGGCATCACCACGCTGGAGATCAAATCCGGGTACGGGCTGACCCTGGCCGACGAGACCAAGCAGCTGCAGGTCGCGCGCGAACTGGGCCGCCAGCGCGCGGTCGAGATCGTGCCGACCTTCCTCGGCGCACATGCGATCCCGCCGGGCCGCGAGGCACAGGAGTACATCGACGAGGTCTGCAACGTCATGATTCCGGCCGTTGCCGCCGCCGGGCTGGCCGAAGCGGTGGACGTGTTCTGCGAGAACATCGCCTTCAGTGCTGCGCAGGCCGAGCAGGTGTTCGTCGCCGCGCAGCAGCACGGCCTGGCGATCAAGATCCACGCCGAGCAGCTGAGCAACCAGCACGGTGCGGCCCTGGCGGCGCGTCACGGTGCGCTGTCGGCCGACCATATCGAACACCTCGACGCCGACGGCATCGCCGCGATGCGCCGCGCCGGCACCGTGGCGGTGCTGCTGCCGGGCGCGTTCTATTTCACCCGTGATACCACCCTGCCCCCGATCGCCGAACTGCGCGCGGCGGGTGTGCCACTGGCGCTGGCCACCGATTCCAACCCCGGCACCTCGCCCCTGACCAGCCCGCTGCTGGCGATGAACCTGGCCGCCACCCTGTTCCGCATGACTGTGGAGGAATGCATCGCCGGCTTCACCCGTGAAGCCGCACGCGCACTCGGTCGCCAGGACCGGATCGGCCGGCTCGCCGTCGGCCTGGACTGCAATCTGGCCCTGTGGGACATCGAGGCGCCTGCCGACCTCGTCTACCGCATGGGCTTCAACCCCCTGCACGCCCGCGTGATGCGCGGCCAACCCGTCTGAACCTAGTGATGTCTGGAGATTTCATGAGCACTACCCTGACCCTGCACCCCGGCGCCGTCACGCTGGCGCAATGGCGCGCGATCCATGACGGCGCGCGGGTGCGGCTGGACCCGGCTTCGGCCGCCGCCGTGCTGCGCAGTGCGCAGACCGTGGCCGACATCGTCGCCAAGGGCGCACCGGTGTATGGCATCAACACCGGCTTCGGCAAGCTGGCCAGCGTGCGCATCGAGCGCGAGGATCTGGAAACCCTGCAGCGCAATATCGTGCTCTCGCACGCGGCCGGCGTGGGTGAGCCGATGCCGGCGCCGGTCGTGCGGCTGATGATGGCGCTGAAGCTGGCCAGCCTCGCCCAGGGCGCCTCGGGCATCCGCCCGCAGACACTGGCCCTGCTGGAAGCGTTCCTGCAGCACGATTTCATTCCGGTGATTCCGTGCCAGGGCTCGGTTGGTGCCTCGGGCGACCTGGCCCCGCTTTCGCACCTGGCCAGCGTGATGATCGGTGTCGGCGAGGCCTTCGTCGATGGTCAGCGCCTGCCCGCTGCCGAGGCACTGGCCAAAGTCGGCCTGGCCCCGCTGGTGCTGGGTGCGAAGGAAGGCCTGGCCCTGCTCAACGGCACTCAGTACTCCACCGCCTACGCACTGGCCGGCCTGTTCGCGATCGATACCGTGTTCCGTGCGGCGCTGGTCACTGGCGCGCTGTCGGTGGAAGCGGCCAAAGGATCGGACACCCCGTTCGACCCGCGCATCCACAGCATCCGCGGCCAGCGCGGGCAGATCGCCACCGCCGCCGCGCTGCGCACCCTGATGCAGGGCTCGGCGATCCGCGAATCGCACCGCGACAATGACGTGCGCGTGCAGGACCCCTACTGCCTGCGCTGCCAGCCGCAGGTGATGGGCGCCGCGTTCGACGTGATGCGCCAGGCCGCGACCACGCTGGCGATCGAAGCCAACGGCGTGTCCGACAATCCGCTGGTGTTCACCGATACCAACGAGGCGCTGAGCGGCGGCAACTTCCATGCCGAGCCGGTCGCCTTCGCGGCCGACATGCTGGCGATGGCCGTGTGCGAGATCGGCTCGATCAGTGAGCGCCGCACCGCGATGCTGGTCGACCCGGCGCTGTCCGGCCTGCCCGCGTTCCTCACCCCGAAGCCCGGCTTGAACTCCGGCTTCATGATTCCGCAGGTCACCGCCGCCGCACTGGTCTCGGAAAACAAGCAGCGCGCCTATCCGGCCAGCGTCGATTCGATCCCGACCTCGGCCAACCAGGAAGACCATGTCTCGATGGCCGCCCACGGTGCGCGCCGCCTGATGGCGATGGCCGAGAACGCGGCCAACGTGATCGGCATCGAGCTGCTCGCCGCCGCGCAGGGCTGCGATTTCCACGCCCCGCTGCGCTCCAGCGATGCGCTGGAAGCGGTGCGCCAGCGCCTGCGCGCGCAGGTGCCCACGCTGGAAGACGACCGCTATTTCCATCCGGACATGGTGGCCGCGACCGATCTGGTCCGCAGCGGCGTGCTGGCCGACGGCCTGGGCGATATCCTCCCGCCGCTGGAGCCCCTGTCATGACCGCGCACCCGGACTGGCTGCAGATCCACCGCGGCGATGCACCGTTGATCGTCAGCTTCCCGCATACCGGCACCGAGCTGCCCGATGCACTGGCCGCGCAGTTCATCTCCCCGTGGCTGGCCCGCCGCGATGCCGACTGGTGGGTGCACGATCTGTATGCCTTCGCGCAGCAGATGGGCGCCACCACGATCCGCTCGGCGGTGTCGCGCTCGGTCATCGATCTCAATCGCGACCCCAGCGGCAGCTCGCTGTACCCGGGCCAGAACACCACCGGCCTGTGCCCGCTGACCACCTTCGACAACCAGCCGCTGTACCGCGATGGCCACGGCCCGGACGAAGCCGAGATCGCGCGGCGCCGCGCTACCTGGTTCATGCCCTACCACGACGCCCTTGCCGCGGAGATCGCGCGCCTGCGTGCGCAGCACGGCACCGTGGTGGTGTACGACGCGCACTCGATCCGCTCGCATATTCCGCACCTGTTCGATGGCCAGCTGCCGCAGTTCAACCTGGGCACCAATGGCGACACCACCTGCGACAACGCGCTGACCGATGTGGTCGACAACCTGTGCGCGATGAGCGGCATGAGCCATGTCCGCAACGGTCGTTTCAAGGGCGGCTACATCACCCGCCATTACAGCGACATCCCTGGCGGCGTGCACACGCTGCAGATGGAGCTGGCCTGCCGCGGCTACATGCACGAGCTCGAGGCCGTGGATGAGCACAGCTGGCCCACGCCGCTGGATCCCGATCACGCCGCCCCGCTGCGCGCCACGCTGCAGCAGGTGCTCGATGCCTGTCTCGACTTCGCTACGTCCCGGAGTGCTGCATGACCCGTCTCGATTCCACCCGCACCATCCTCGCCCCGACCGGCAGCACGCTCACCTGCAAGAGCTGGCTGACCGAAGCCCCGCTGCGCATGCTGATGAACAACCTGCACCCGGACGTGGCCGAGCGCCCGCAGGAGCTGGTGGTCTATGGTGGCATCGGCCGCGCCGCGCGCGACTGGGAAAGCTACGACAAGATCGTCGAGACGCTGCAGCGGCTGGAGGATGACCAGACCCTGCTGGTGCAGTCCGGCAAGCCGGTCGGTGTGTTCCGTACCCACGTGGACGCCCCGCGGGTGCTGATCGCCAACTCCAACCTGGTGCCGCGCTGGGCCAATTGGGACCACTTCAACGAGCTCGATAAGAAGGGCCTGGCCATGTACGGCCAGATGACGGCCGGCAGCTGGATCTACATCGGCGCCCAGGGCATCGTGCAGGGCACCTACGAAACCTTCGTGGAAATGGGTCGCCAGCACTACAACGGCAACCTGGCCGGCAAATGGCTGTTCACCGGCGGGCTGGGCGGCATGGGCGGCGCGCAGCCGCTGGCTGCGGTGATGGCCGGCGCCTCGTGCCTGGCAGTGGAGTGCCGCAGGAGCAGCATCGAAATGCGCCTGCGTACCGGCTATCTGGACACCTGGACCGACGACCTCGACGAAGCGCTGCGCCTGATCGAGGAATCCTGCACCGCGAAGAAGCCGCTCTCGGTTGGCCTGCTCGGCAACGTCGCCGACGTGCTGGACGAGCTGCTGGTGCGCGGCGTCAAGCCGGACCTGCTGACCGACCAGACCTCCGCGCACGACCCGGTCAACGGCTACCTGCCGCAGGACTGGACCGTGGAAGAATGGGACGCCAAGCGCGTGTCCGCGCCGAAGGACGTCGAAGCCGCCGCGCGCGCCTCCATGGCCAACCACATCCGCGCCATGCTCGCCTTCCACGCACTCGGCGTGCCGACCGTGGATTACGGCAACAACCTGCGCCAGATGGCACTGGAAGAAGGCGTGGACGATGCGTTCGACTTCCCCGGCTTCGTGCCCGCCTACATCCGCCCGCTGTTCTGCCGCGGCATCGGCCCGTTCCGCTGGGCGGCGCTGAGCGGCGATCCGGAGGACATCGCCAAGACCGACGCGAAGGTCAAGGAACTGATCCCGGACAACCCGCACCTGCACCGCTGGCTCGACATGGCCGCCGAGAAGATCAAATTCCAGGGCCTGCCCGCGCGCATCTGCTGGGTCGGCCTGGGCGACCGTGACCGACTCGGCCTGGCGTTCAACGAGATGGTCGCCAATGGCGAGCTGAAGGCGCCGGTGGTGATCGGCCGCGATCACCTGGATTCGGGCAGCGTCGCCTCGCCGAACCGCGAAACCGAAGCAATGGCCGACGGCTCCGATGCCGTCTCCGACTGGCCGCTGCTTAACGCCCTGCTCAACACCGCCAGTGGCGCCACCTGGGTGTCGCTGCACCACGGTGGCGGCGTCGGCATGGGCTTCTCGCAGCATGCGGGCATGGTGATCGTCTGCGATGGCACCGACGCGGCGGCCAAGCGCATCGCGCGCGTGCTGTGGAACGACCCGGCCACCGGCGTGATGCGGCATGCCGATGCAGGCTATGAGATCGCGGTGGAGTGCGCGAAGGAGAAGGGGCTGGATCTGCCTGGGATTCTGGGCTGATGCGGGGCAGCCCCGGCCGACGGTCGGGGCCCATCGTTCAAGGTAGTGCAGCAGCCGGCCGGCAACCAGAGCATCATGGATCCTGGGTAAGCGCACTATGTAAGCCTCGGAAAGCGGCTTGTCATCGACGTTGGATGCGGTCTTCGGCAAGCAACCTACGGATGCCACCGATTTCCCGTAACGGATGCAGGGTGAGCATCCAGCAACCACCACTCTTCCAAGTGGTCTACGTCAGACTCCCCATACGCCATCGGAACTTTCACCTGAGTTTCCCAAGCATATTTACGGATACTTGTTTCAAGGCCGTAGCTGTACGAGATAAGGCTCAAGTTCGAACCACACGGTGCCGATATCTAGAAGTCGTTCCACTCATGTCCGGGGCCAATATTATGGCGAGGATATTTCGATCTTCCGTGCCCAACTGCTAAGGAATGCCAAAGATGGCTCATGAAGTAACCATGGATCTTTCGACCAAGTTCGTGCTTCACAAGGATGTCGAACTGGAGATCAAGAAGGACGGACGAAAGCTCGGAACCGCGTTGATCAGCAAGGGCAACATCGAATGGGTCCCCGCCAAGAATTCCGTCAATAAGAAACGCCTCAGCTGGGCCAAGTTTGCCGAGTTGATGGAAAGCGAAGGTAAAGACGTAAAGATCAAGTAATCAGCAACAGCGCGGTGTTCGCCCTCCTCTCCCTCACTTCAACTGGCGGGCGAGCATCTTGAATGAAGGGATTGCCTGCCCTACTTTCTGCTTGATGAAGCGGTGCTTTACACCGGCTCCGCTCTAGGTGGGCAATCGCCGCACGAGCCATCAAGGTAGTCGCGGTTAATGCCAACGAACTAACGACTCGCGCACAAGCCACCTCTACGTTAAGTTCCAGTTACACAGCGAATTGAAGAGGACCTCAATGCAGCCAAGCATTCCTGTTCCAACTGACAATCTGCACAAATTCATGGCGACCTTCGGGCTGGTACTTATTGTATTTTCGGTCGGCGCCATGATCTTTGCTTACAACAGTGCGCACAGAGAACTCATTTCAATTGCCGAAACGTACTTAGCCTTAGAGGACAAGACTGGGAAAGGTGTTCAGGAGATGAAGGAACTGCTGGAAAAGAGGATCGACATCTTGGCAAGCAACAGGGGCTTTTACCTCTTCTCGCTGATTTGGCCTTTCGTCGTTGGCTGCGCGATGGCTTGGACAGGTTTTGAGCGTTGGAGAAGACTTCAACCCCTCCATGATGAGCTACTCGAGCTACAGGTAGTAAAAGCGAGAATTGACGCATACGGCGATTCGAACCACCGTCAGTTCATCGCTGCGCCTCAGCTTAAAAAAGAGCGCGCAAGAAGCAAGGAATGAGTTGTATGCATCCATTTGGCAGAGCATTTTGAGGCCGGCGTAAGGACTAAATTTTCGCTACCTTTCCTCTGCTGTGGCGGATCGCGCCGCCTTTTCTATTTCTGAAAGCCCCCAACGCATTGCCCATACGCCCCACAAGGGTGACGAACACCCCCTCATTCTGTTAACTTGCGCGCCCCACATGAAGTTGACAGGGTGCCGCGATGTCGCGCGTCGTGTCAGCACTGATATCGCACACGAATGACTGCCCTCTCGAATCGCTCCATCGCCCCTGCCCTGTCGCTGCTCGCCGCCGCCCTGCTGGCCAGCCTCGCCACCACTGGCACCGCCAACGCCGCGCCTGCTGGCCAAGCCGTCACCCTCGACGCGGTGAACGTCACCGCCGCCGATGCCAACGACGCCGCGCGCCGCGCGCTCGACCGGATCCCCGGTGCAGGCAACGTCGTCGATATGACCCAGGTCGGTCAGGGCCGCGTCGCCGGCACTGCCGATGTGCTGGCCTACCAGCCCGGCATCAGCGCGCAGAGCGCCGGCAATGAAGGCGTCAAGGTCTCCATCCGCGGTTCGGGCCTCAACCGGGCGCCCGGTGCGCATGCCTCCGGCCTGTCGGTCTCGCTGGATGGCCTGCCGCTCACCGGTCCGGGCGGCACGCCGTACGAGCTGCTGGAGCCGCTGTGGCTGAGCCGCGTGGAGGTGCTGCGTGGCGCCAACGGGTTCGAGCGCGGTGCCCTGGCGCTGGGCGGTGCGGTCAACTACATCACCCGCAGCGGCCGCGACACGCCCGGGCTGGAGCTGCACTACGAAGCGGGCGCACGCGGTTACCAGAAGCGCGGGATCAGCCTGGGCGGAGTGCGGGACGCGGTTGATTACTTCCTGGCCTACACTGATACCGAGTACGACGGCTATCAGCAACACGCCGCCGGCAAGGGCAAGGGCGCCGTGGCCAACATCGGCTGGCAGCTCACGCCGGATCTGGAGACGCGCTTCTTCCTGCGCTACCGCGAGACCGATCACGAAACCCCGGGGCGCCTGACCCGCGCGCAGATCCGCAACGATCCCCGAGCCGCCAATCCGGCCAACGTGGCCATCGATGCGCGCCGCCCGCAGCCGGGCAGCACCTGGATCGGCAACACCACCACCTACACCATCGATGCAGATTCGTCGCTGCAGGCCGGCCTCGTGTACCACAAGTACCCGATGGACTTGAACGAAAGCCTCTACCGCCAGCAGCTGGACTACGCCAACCTCAACGGCACGCTGGACTACCGCCGCCGGCACGCGCTGTTCGGGCATGACAGCGTGACCACGATCGGCCTGCGCGTGACCCACGATCTGGATGCCAACGTGCGCGAAACGCTGCGCTTTGCCAGCAACGGTTACGCCGCCGGCACGCACACCCGTGACTTTGAGCATTACGGCACCGACAGCGTGCTGCACCTCGGCAACGATCTGGCGCTGAGCGAGACGCTTCGCCTGCAGACCGGCCTGGCCTTCATCCACACCCGCCGCGATGTGCAGGTCACCTGGCCGGCCACGCCGGAACGGCTCTCCGAACGGCGATGGGATTACGCGCCGCGGCTCGGCTTCACCTGGCAGCAGACGCCGCAGACACAGTGGTTCGGCAACCTGAGCCGTTCGGTGGAGCCGGCGCATCCGTGGTCGATGATCTGGGGCTCGAACCAGTATTTTGCCGCCGGTAACGGCGCCTCCACCGGCCGCCAGCGCGCGCCAGTGGAACTGGACAACCAGACCGCAACCACGCTGGAACTCGGTGCACGCGGCGACAGTGTGCTCGGCCGCTGGGAGCTGACCGGCTACTACGCGCGCCTCAACCACGAACTGCTCACCGTGGAAGTGCAGCCGGTGCCGAACCTGTTCATCGCCGAATCCAACGCCAGCCCGACCGTGCACCGCGGCATCGAAGCCGGTCTGGACAGTGCGCTGTGGCAGGGCGTCGGCGGGCGGCTGTCATTGCGCCAGGCCTACACCTTCAGCGACTTCCGCTACCGCGATGATGCACGCTTCGGTAGCAACCGCCTGCCCGGCCTGCCGCGCCACTACTACCAGGCCGAACTGCGTTACGTCCACCCGGCCGGCTTCTATGCCGGGCTGAACACCGAGTATGCGTCGAAGATGTTCGTCGACTACGCCAACAGCATGGCCGCCGACAGCCACGTGATCTTCGGCACCCGCATCGGCTACGACGCCCCCGGTGGGCGCTGGCAGGCCTGGGCGGAGCTGCGCAACCTGGCCGATCGCCACTACGCGGCCACGGTCACGCCGGGCTACGACGATGCCGGCAAGGATGTCGCCCGTTCCACGCCCGGTGAGGGGCGCGGGGTGTATGCCGGGGTGCGCTGGCGATTCAATTGACGTTATGGCGCCACCTTTCGGCCAGCCGGCTGCCACCGGGTATCAGCGCGCCAGTGCCTTGGTGATGGCAGCCTCGGCCAGCGGCACCATCTTCGCGTAACCGGTCGGCGTGGGATGCACGCCATCGCTGGCCAACTCGGGGTCGAGGCCGCCGTCCTTGTTGGTCAGGGCCGTGTGGTAGTCCAGATAGACCACGCCCTGTTGCTCGGCATACGCGCGCAGGGCCTTGTTGAGCGCGGTCACTTTGCCGGCGGGCTGCGCGCCCGGCTGCCACGGGTAATCGCTGACCGGCAGCACCGAGGCGAGCACGATGCGGATGTTGTGCGCCTGCGCCAGTTCCACCATCGCGTGCAGGTTGTCTTCGATCATCGCCTGCGTGGTCGGCCCGGTGTTGCCGGCGATATCGTTGGTGCCGGCGAGGATCACCACCAGCGCCGGTTTCAGCGCGATGACATCCTGCTGGAAGCGCACCAGCATCTGCGCGGTGGTCTGCCCGGAAATACCGCGGTTGACGTACGGCTTGCCCGGGAAGAAGCGCTCACTGCCGGTCGGTCCCCAGCCTTCGGTGATCGAATCGCCGTAGAACACCACCCGCTTGGTCCCAGGCGCAACGGGTGCCAGCGCGGCGTTCTCGGCGCGGTAGCGCTGCAGCTGCGGCCAGTCCAGCAGGCGCTGCTGCATCTCCGTGATCTGTGCGGGCGTCGCCTGGTCTGCCGGCACGAGGTACAGCGGATTGATCGCCGGGCGATCCTGCGCCTGCGCCACCGGTTGCAGGGCACACAACGCGAGCGTCGCGACGAGGGTGGAACGGATCAAGGCTGGCACGGCGTGGCGCTCCGCTGAGGGCAAGCGGACAGTCTCAGCGATCGGCGACCAGGGATTCAAGCTGCGCTGCGACGCGATCGAAGGGTCCGATGTCACGCGTGGCCCGGCTCATCGCCACGGCGCCCTCGATGCTGGCGATGATCATGGTGGCAATGCCCTTGGCCTGGTCGGGTGGACGGCCGCCGCGGTGCAACGCCTCGGTCAGCCGCGCCTCCCAGCGCGCGAACACCTCGGCGGCCGCCCGCTGCGCGTCATCGGGCGCATCATCGATCGGCTCTTCCACTGCCGCGGCGAGTACCGGGCATCCGACGTGGAAATCCGAGCGGATCAGGCGCTCGCGCCACGCCGCCAGGAACAAGGCCAGCCCGTCTGGCGCTGCTCCCTGCAGGCAGGTATCGAGCAGCGCATCGACCTTCGCGCCCGCCAGCGTGGTGGCCTGCGCCAACACCTGCTGCTTGCCCCCCGGAAAGTGATGGTAGGTGGAACCGAACGGCGCCTGCGCGCGTTTGGCTACTTCGCGCACGCTGGAGGCATTGAGGCCATAGGTGGCCAGCATCTCCGCTGCCGCAGCGACCACGCGTTGCGGGGCATCGGAAGGGCGTGCACTCATGGCCGGACTCCTTGCTAAGACGGGTGTCATAGATTAGCGTATTTGAATTATGACAACTGTTATAGATGAGCGCCCCCGCCCATGAATCTCTGGTTTCGCCTGCTGATCCTGCTGCTGTCCTCGCCCTTCCGTTCCAGGCTGACCGCCCCGCTGGCGGTGTCGCGACTGAACTTCCGGGTGCTGCCCAACGACATCGACAGCAACCTGCACATGACCAACGGGCGCTACTGGACGATCTTCGACCTGGGCCGGCTGGACCTGGTGTTCCGGATGGGCCTGGGCCGGGTCGCGTGGCGCTCGAAGTGGGCCCCCATCGTCAGTGGAGGCAGCATCCAATTCCGGCGCGAACTCAAGCCGTTCCAGCGCTTCGTGCTTGAGACCCGGCTGGCCGGGTGGGTCGGTACGCGCATCATCATGGAGCAGCGGGTGCTGATTGGCGACGAGGAAAAGGTCGCCACGCGCGCCCTGCTGATCACCGGCATCTACGACCGTCGCCACCGCCGCTTCGTCTCCACCGATCAGATGATGGTGGCCATCGGTGCGCCGGTGGTGCCCTCGCCCGAGCTGAGCAAGGCGGCGCAGGCGCTGCTTGCCGCGGAACTGGCGATGAAAGAGGACTGAGGTGGCGCCCCCCGACCGGGCATCCCAGCGGTCAGGCTGCGCGCCACGGCAGGATGTCCGCCTTCGTCATCATCGCCTGCTCGATCACGCGCAGGCACGTTTGCCCCGGGCTGACCAGATACCATTGCTCGCTGTTGCGCAGCAGCGGCAGGTCGGCGCGATGATCGGTATAGGCCATGCGCCACGGTGGCGGATAACCGCGTTCGGTCAGCATCGGAATCTTGTTCTCGCCAAGACAATGGTGCTCGCTGATCCACCCGCCCAGGAACGGCCGCAATGTCGAGGCGACCAGCGGTACGTCCTGCAGACCTTCGCGCTCAAGCAGCGCGCGTGCCAGGGGCTCCCAACAGCCCGTGGCGATGACGACCTCGTCGCCCTGCGCCAGATGCTGACGCAGTCGTCCCACGCCCTGCGCCAGGAACACCGGCTTCGGTCCTGCGAACACCTCGTCGGCATGCGCGACCGCCAGCGCCACCAGCGCCTCACGGCTGCGTCCGAAGGTGGCCATCCAGACCGCAAAGCGCACCGGCCGCCGGCGCGTGCGCGGCAGTGCCCAGAGCGGCACCAGCACCGGCAGTGCCAGCAGCACCCCGGCGATCCGCCATGGCTGGCGCCGCAGCAGCGTTTTGAAGAACCGGCTGGCGGTCTCCCAGCGGGTCAGCGTCAGATCGAAATCGAAGACCACTACGGTACGTTCGGACATCCGTGTCACTCCGTTCAGAAGACGCCCTGCACGCGCAGGTTGCCATCATCGGTGGGCGTCAGTACCAGCCCATAAGCCTCGTTCCTGCGGCTGAATCCTGCCGAGCAGATCGCGTCCCAGCCTTGCCCGCAATCCACCTCGGGATGCGCGGCGAAGCTGGGTTCGCCCGCGTTGTCGGGCGCTGCGGCGACCCACCCTGCCTTGAGCAACAGCGCTTTGGCCTGCGCGTAGGGCATGCCGACAGTGACGCCGATCTCCGTCCAGGCACGGGGCAGCGCGGGAGCATCCGCGGCGTGCACGTGGCCGGCAGAGAACAGGAACAACAGCGCCAGGAACATCGATTTCATCAGCATCACGTCGCGGGATGGGGCTGCACAGGATAAAGCGCAGGATGATCCCTGGGCACGCATCGCACCGGCCACGTCAGAATCCATCCAGCGTCCGCAGCAAGGAACCGAAGGTCAGATAGAACGAAGTGTGCCCACCTTGTGCGCGGCCGTAACCGAGGAACACCGGCCCCAGGAACGTATCGGCGCCGACGAACAGGCTGCCGGCCGTCTGCATGCCATCAAGGCTGACGTCCTCGCGTCGCTGCCAGTAACCGCCCCACTCCACGCTGCCGCCGACGTACAGCGGGATGGTCAGCAGCGAATCGGCGTGCGCGACGCGACGGTAATACACCACCCGGGCCAGCGCGGTCTGCGGCGCGAAGATGGATTCTTCCGGATAGCCGGACAGATTGCCCAACCCACCCAGGAAGCCGTAGGTAGCCAGCAGGTCATCGCCACCGTGTGCGGAGGAGGCGCGCAGGCCCCCCAGCCAGCGGTTGTGACCGTGCGCCCATGCCCCATCCCACTGCACCCGCGTGACTGCGGCCGAGTTATCGGTGCCCAGCGCATCCAGGTAATGCTGGCGGGTCAGCGACAGGCGTTGGCCGCGGCTCGGGAAGGCGGAGCTGTCGATCGAATCGTGGCGCAGCTGCCAGCCGATGCTGCCCATATCGGCACGGTAGTTGCCCAGTTCGCTGGGATTGCCGACATCCAGCCGCAACCGCTCGCGTCCCCGCTCACCGAACAGCGCCAGTTCCCAGTCGGGGTGCGGCGAGTAGGCCCAGCGCAGTCCACCCAGCCACTGGCTGTAGCGGAACTCGGCCAGTGCGCCGCCGCGCATCAGCGCCAGGTCCAGATCGGTGGCACGGTACTTGGCATAGGTGGACAGCGCATGCCGGCCGCTGCCGCCGAATGGCCGGTAATACTCGGCGAAAGCCTCCTCGACTTCGCCCAGCCCGACGCGCAGTTTGAGCTCGGCGCCCTGCTCGCTGAGCCCAGTACGGGTCAGCTCGGTGATGAGCTGGTAGTTGCTGCTGCCATCGAAATCATCGGACAGGCGCAGCGCGAAGTGCAGGAAGTCCGGCCCCCAGCGTTTGTCCTGCGGTGCGAGGATCAGGCCCTGTTGCCCGTCGCGCTCTTCCAGCCGCCACTGCACCTGCTGGTAGCGGCCTTCGCCGTAGGCCGTGGCCACGGTCTGCTCCACGCGGTCCGGCGCCAGCGGCCGGCCGACCTCCGGTTTCAGGCGCTGCTCGATGTAGCGCGCGGTACGTGTCTTATCGTGCAGCACATCGATGAAGGCCACGATCGGCGCTTCATACGCCGGCGGCCGATGCTGGCGCTGGAAGGCGGCGTAGCGGGTGTCGTCCACCTGGAAGCGACGAACCGCGGCGACCTCAGCCTGCGCGGCCTGCTCACCGACGCCGACCGCCTGCGGCGAGCGGTTGAAATCCTGGCTGCCCATGTCGCCCAGCGGCGGCGTGATCAGCAGATCCTGCGGCCCCAGGGTGGCCAGCTGCGCGAGTACTTCGCGCAGCATCAGCACGCTGGCCATCTGGTGGCTGATCGCCAGCGGTGAATCCAGCTGCGCCTCAGTCATCAACGGCGAGCCGACCCGCGACACGATCAGCCGCTGCGCGCCCAGCCGCCGCGCCTCATCGATCGGCACGTTGTCGACCACCCCGCCGTCGACGAGCAGATGGTCCTCATAGCGGACCGGCGCGAACACCCCCGGCACCGACATGCTCGCGCGGATGGCCAAGGCCAGGTCGCCCTGCCCGAACACTACCTTCTCGCCGCTGACGATGTCCGTGGCAATCGCCCGGAACGGAATCGGCAACGCGTCGAAGTCACGCACCTGCCAGGTCGGCAGCAGCAGGCGGCGCAGCAGCATCTCCAGCTTCTGACCCTGGATCAGCCCCTGCGGGAACGCGATCTTGCCGTTGCTCAGGCCGACTTCGACGCCGCCCAGCAGGCGCAGGTCATCTTCCTTGCGGCGCATGCTGCGCTCATCGCGTGGCGGTTTGTCGCGCAGCACCTCAGCCCAGTCGATCCGGTCCAGCACTGCTTCGATCTCGTCGGCCGTGTAGCCGGAGGCATACAAGCCGCCGACCACCGCGCCCATCGAGGTGCCGACGATGCAGTCGATCGGCACGCGCTCGCGCTCGAGCACCTTGAGCACGCCGATATGGGCCGCGCCGCGGGCACCGCCACCGCCGAGCACCAGGCAGGTGCGGGGGCGGTCCGGGTCCTGCACCAAAGGAGCAGGATGCACTGGAGCGCTCTGCGCGACCGCCAGCAGCGGAGCACACATCAGTGCCGCCAAGGCGAACAGCCCGCCGCGGAGATCACGCCGCAGGGCGGTGCCGGTGGCTTGTGTCGGTGTCTGCTGCATTCAATCCCTCGCTCCCGCTACCCGTCACCCCTTGGAGCGCACTTTGCCTGCCGCGCCCGGCGAGGTCCAGCCGCGGTGCCTGGGTCCTGTACCTCAACTGCCGTTGGAAACGAACCCGACCATCGCCACGACGAGGCAGACCAGGCCGCCTGCCAGCGGCAGATACGTTGCCCATACCGGCGCGCCCTGGCCGAGCGCGAACGCGACGAACGACTCCCGCACGCTTCGGCCGGTCAGAAACGGAATGATGACCAGCGCAGAGAGGGGCAACAACGAGGCGAGCCCGAACGCCAGGAACGCCGGGCGGTGATCGTTGCTGGTGAATCCACCCAGCGGGTACAAGGCCAGACCCCCCAGCAGTCCCACGAAGAGCAGGATGTTGGCGGTCCAGATCGTGGTCCGGTGACGGCGCCGCAGGGCGGCCCGGCACCAGCCACGGTAGTGCGTCTGCAACCCCCTCGCCCAGTACGCCACCAGCCACGTTGCGATCAGGCCGCCAGCGACACCGCTGACCGTCGGTCCCCAAGCGTGGATGTCCATGCTCACGTCCTTGTGCGTTTTTCGGCAGTGTAAGGCTGCGGCCGGCCTTGTATGTAAACACGGCCGCCCATCACGGGCGGCCGTTACTCTGATGCCAGGCGCTGCCGAGGGCAGCCAACGTTACCGATGCCTCGCCTCAGCGTTTGGCCGGCGGCGCATTCTTCACATAGGTGTCGAACCAGCTCAGCATTTCCGACACCAGCTGCTCATTGGATTCCAGTGCGGTGTACCAATGCGGTTCGTGCGGCAGCATCACCAGGCGGGTGGTGCCGCCATTGCCGCGGATCGCCTGGAACAGCTTGCGCGACTGGAACGGTTCGGTGCCCGGGTTCGCATCGTCCTCGCCGTGAACCAGCAGCAGCGGCAACTTGATCTTGTCGGCATAGAAGAACGGCGAGGCCTTCAGGTACACGTCCTGCGCCTGCCACACCGAGCGGCGTTCATTCTGGAAGCCGAACGGGGTGAAGGTCTTGTTGTACGAGCCGCTGGTCGCGACGCCTGCCTTGAACAGATCGGTATGCGCGATCAGGTTGGCGGTCATCAGGCCGCCATGGCTGTGGCCGGTGACGCCGATCCGGTTGCGGTCGACCACGCCCAGGTCCACCGCCTTGTCCACCGCGGCTTTGGCATCGGCCTCCAGCTGTTCCAGATACGTGTTGTAGGCGGTTTTGGGGTCGCCGACGATGGGGAACGAGGCGTTGTCGATGATCGCGTAGCCGGCCAGCAGCATCAGCCGGTATGGCGCCAGGCGGGTGAAGGTCTGCTGCGAACCGGAGACCTGCCCCGCCTGTGCCGCGTTGGCGAAATCGGCCGGGTAGGCATACAGGATCGCCGGCACGCGCTGGCCTTCCTTGTAGCCCGGCGGGGTGTACAGGGTGAACGACAGATCCACGCCGTCAGCACGCTTGTAGGTGACCAGGCGCTTCTGGATCTGGCGCACTTCCGGCGTCGGATCCACCAGGTGGGTCAACGCGGCCGGCTTGGACACGACCTGCGCTTCGCCCGGCTTGGCGTCGGCGACGTCCTCGCCAAGCAGGCGCACGAACGCATTCGGCGCATCGGTCACCGACTGGTGCCACGTGAGCAGGTGGCCCGGGATGGCGCTGAAGCCGATGAACTGCTCGTAGGCATCGGCATCGCTGCGGAAAAGACGCTCCGTCTTCAGGCTGCGGAGGCTGAGCGCATCCAGGAAGGGACGATCGCCCTGCGGCGAAGCACCCTGCCCGCGCAGGAAGACCGTGTTGCCTTCCTGACGCACCACGTAGGCGCCGTTGGGCAGGCGCTGGTACACGAAACTGCCCGGGTCCTCGTACAGCTCATCGCTGGAGAGATCCCACAACAGCCGGCCTCCCTGCCTGGGGTTGTCGACGTTGACGATGCGGGTCTGGCGCCAGTGGCGGTTCTCGTCGTTCTCGTCGAGGAAGGCAACGTCCGGCTGCGCGGTCCAGGCCAGGCCTTCGAAACGCTGCGCGGTGCGGGCGATCTCGGTGGGCTTGGCGGTGAACGGGGCTTTGAGCATCAGCACGCGATCACGATGCGGGACGGTGACTTTCCAGTCGCCCTTGTCCAGGGCTTCGGCATAGACCAGCGTGGCCGGATCGGTGGCGCGCCAATCGAAATCGCGCGGGCCTTCCGGCACGCCGTGCACCGGCACGCGGTCGGCCAGCGGCAGGCTGGCGATCGGCGTGCTGCGGCCGCTGGCGATATCCAGCACGGCCACGTCATTGGCGAAACGCTGGTAGGTGACCGCATGCGAGAACGGTGCCTTGAGTGTTCTCGTCAGCACATGCACGCCATCCGGGGCGGCTCCGATGCTGTCCAGCAGCGCCGGGGCGCCGACGGTGCGCACGGTGTTGGAAGCGGTATCCACCACTGCCAGCTGCGACTGGCCGTAATAGGCGAACAGCGCTTCATCGTAGGCACTGGTCAGCGTATCGCGGGCTTCGTAGGTGCTGCTTTCGCCAGCCGTGCCCAGCGACTCCTGGATGTCCGGGCCGATCGCACCTTCGGCGCTCGGCGCCGGTCCCTGCTTGGCAGGCACCAGCTTGACCAGCAGCTGCTGGCTGCCGCCGAGCCACTGTACGGTGCTGCCGAAGATCGGGTTCAGCGCGACGTTGGGCACCTGGCGGACCTGGCCGGTCGCTGCATCGCCGATCCACAGCTGCACGCTGTCATCGACCACGTTCTGGAAGGCGAAGCGTTGCCCGTCGGCCGACCACTGCGCCATGCCGGCGCACCCGCTGGGCAAGGACACCTTGGTGGAGCGGCCACTGGCGGTATCGACCACGGTGAAGTCGCCCACGCACGGTGGAATGCCATAACCACCCGGGGTGTCGTGGCGGCTGCGGTTCTTCGGCTCCAGGCGCACGCCGGCCAGCTTCAGATACGGCTGGGCGACGCGGGTGATCGACGGATAGGTCTGCGTGGTGGTCAGCAGCAGGCGCTGGCCGGTCGGGTCGACGCTGGGCGTCGGCGGCGGCGGTGCCTTGAGTACCTTGAGCAGGCTCTCCGGCGGCGTGGCGTAACCGGCAAAGGCCGGTGCAGCGAGCAGCAGCCCGAAGGTGGCAACGGCAACGGCCGCAGCCAGCGAAGTACGACGGATCAGCATCCTTATCCCCTTGCAGTGTCAACGAATGCCCGCAACAGGGGCATGACCCGAATCTAGCACCGCCGGGACCGGTGTGAATGGGCCGGAAGGGCCAACCGCCCGACACTGCAAAGCGAGGCGTTCCACCGTGCCGGGTAGCGCCCCCTTACGCGTCACGCCCGGCCTTGGCCCGGCTAGAATGCCCCATGCGAACCGTGCACGCCCTCCGATATGTCACCCCGCTGCGCGAAGGCGGCTCCCTGCCCGCCGTGGTCGAGACCGACGACGACGGCATGGTGGTGCTCAAATTCCGCGGCGCCGGCCAAGGACCGAAGGCCCTGATCGCCGAACTGATCGCCGGCGAGATCGCCCGCACGCTCGGCCTGCCGATCCCGGAGATCGTGTTCGTGGAGCTCGACCGCGAGTTTGCCCGGACCGAACCGGACCCGGAAATCCAGTATCTGATCCGTGCCAGCGAGGGCCTGAACCTGGGCAGTGATTACCTGCCCGGGGCGATCAACTACGACCCGGCGGCCATGCAGCCCGATGCCGAGCTGGCCTCGAAGATCGTGTGGTTCGATGCCTTCACCAGCAACGTGGACCGCACCGCGCGCAATCCCAACTTGATGGTCTGGCATCGCAGGCTGTATCTGATCGACCATGGCGCAGCGATGTATTTCCATCACGACTGGGCCAGTGCCGGTGAGGCCTGCAGGAAGCCGTTCGTGCTGATCCGCGATCATGTACTGCTGCCGTTCGCCACGCGGATTGCCGAAGTGGATTCTGCGCTCGCGGTGATGCTGCCCGATGCCGAAATCGAGCGGATCGTCGGCCTGGTGCCGGACAGCTGGCTGGTGGACGAACCCGCCTTCGACAGCCCGGCGGCTTACCGCCAGGCGTATATCGATTATCTGCAACACCGCCTTCGCGTACGCGCGGCTTTTGTACAGGAGGCCGTCCGTGCCCACACTGCACACCTATGACTATGCGGTGATCCGCGTAGTGCCCCGCGTGGAGCGCGAGGAATTCATCAACGTCGGGGTGATCGTGTCCTGCCCGGGCGCAAAGCACCTGGAAGCAGCGATCGAGCTGGATGTGGAGCGGCTGCGTGCCTTCGCGCCGACGCTGGATATCGAGGGCCTGCAGCCGTGGCTGGATGCGATCGTGGCGATCTGCCGCGGTGACACGAACGCCGGGCCGATCGCTCAGCTGCCTGCGCGTGCACGTTTCCATTTCCTCACCGCCAAGCGCAGCTCGGTGGTGCAGATGTCAAGCACGCACGTCGGCCGTACTGCAGAGCCGACAGGCGTGGTCGAGCATCTGATGCGGAAGATGGTGCGGGTCCCGGCGTAGCGCCGTCGGGGCGGCGGCACCGTCACCATTCAGACCGGCCAGCGGCACCACGAAAACGGATAGCCATGCAGACCGCTGGCCAGCCCCGCCCGCATCGGGAGGGACAGGATGTCGGTGGCGCGCGCAAGCAGGTCGCGCTCATCGCACCGGGAATGATCGTGGCAGCCCGGTTGCCAGATCCTGCCCTGGTTCGCATTGCGTTGAGTGAGCGCGTGCGCCGATCGCGATTTCAGCCAGCGGACCACACTCGTCATCGGGTGCCTGCGAAGCCGGAACAGCCAATGCACGCGGTCGGGCATGATGGCCCAGGCGAAAGATTCCGTGCGTCTTTCCGCATCGGAAGCACGCAGCCAGCGCGCGACATCCTGCGCATTGCCGTGATGATGGAACAGCGGGAATTGATGGGTGGTGACAGTGGTGACGACGTAGCAGGCATTTGACAGCGGACATCGCGCAGATCGAACAGAGGAACTCGGCATCCGGCCAGCATGGCAGCGCGTGCCCTCCAGGCTCACCGGGAGAGAACGCGGCCCGTTGTCAGATTTCTGCGCGAAGCGCTGTAGTCTCGCAACGAGCGACCGGGCGCTGCCCGGCCTTGCGTCAATGGAACGCCGGCCAAATGCGACGCGGCGTCCCTCACCCCTTCGGCAACGCGTAGGCGATCACGTAATCGCCGGCCGGGGTTTCCATGAAGTGATGACCACCGGCCATGATGACCACGTACTGGCGGCCACCGAACTCGTAGATCATCGGGTTGGCCTGGCCGCCGGCCGGCAGCTTGGCATGCCAGAGTTCCTTGCCGGTTTTCAGGTCGATCGCGCGCAGCAGATCATCGGTCGCCGCGGCGATGAAGATCAGGCCGCTGGCCGTGACCACCGAACCACCGTTGTTGGGCGTACCGATCTCGATCGGCAGGCCGGAGCGGATGCCGAACGGCCCATTGCCGCGGGCGCTGCCGAACGGGCGGTCCCACAGGGTCTTGCCGGTACGCAGGTCGACCGCGCGGATGCCACCGTAGGGCGGCTGCTTGCACAGCAGCTTGGTGAACGGCAGGCGCCAGCCGGCGTTGACGTCGATGGCGTACGGCGTGCCCACCTGCGGATCGCCCGCGCCTTCGGCGCCGCCCTTGTCGGCGGTCACATCCTCGCGCGGCAGCCACCCCAGTTTGTCCGCCTTCTCGCGCGGCACCAGCCGGTTGTAGTTGGGCATGTCGTTGTAGTTGGCAACGATCACGCCACGGCGCGGATCCACGGCCACGCTGCCCCAGTCCGAGCCCCCGTTGTAGCCGGGATACTCGATGGAATGACGGTCCGCGGTCGGCGGCGTGTAGAAACCTTCGTAACTGGCCTTGCGGAACTGGATGCGGCAGACCAGCTGGTCGATCGGGGTCATGCCCCACATGTCGCGCTCGGTGAGGTCCGGCTTGCGCAGCGTGTGATACAGCGAGAACAGCTGGGTGGGCGAGCGCTGTTCGGGCTCGACGCCGCCCGTGGGCACCTTGCGCTCTTCGGCTGGGGTCAGCAGCTTGCCGGTGCGACGGTCGAGGATGTACATGTCGCCCTGCTTGGTCGGCAGCAGCAGGGCCGGGACTTTGCCGGCGGCGGTCGGATAATCGATGAGGGTCGCCTGCGAGCCCATGTCGTAATCCCAGACGTCCTTGCGCACCGCCTGGAAGTGCCAGGCCGGCTTGCCGGTGTTGACGTCGATCGCCACCAGCGAGGTGGCGTACCGGTTTTCGTTTTCGGTGCGCGAGCCACTCCAGTAATCGCCGGCCGAGTTGCCCATTGGCAGGTAGACCAGCCCAAGTTCGTCGTCGCCGGTCGCGGTGGTCCACATGTTGGGGGTGCCGCGGGTATAGGTCTCACCCGGCGGCGGTGCGCCGTTGCGCTCCGGGCGGACCATGTCCCAGGCCCAGCGCAGTTTGCCGGTGACGGCATCGTAGGCCTGGATCACGCCGGACGGCGCGTCGCGGCGCTGTCCGTCCAGCACCTGGTGGCCGGTCACGATCACGCCCTGCACGATCGCCGGCGGCGAGGTGATGGAGACATAGCCGGCCGGGCTGTCGCCCATGCCCACGGTGATGTCGACCTGGCCGTTGTTGCCGAAACCGGCGCACGGCTTGCCGGTGGCGGCATCGACCGCGATCAGGCGGCCATCCAGGGTGCCTTCGATGATGCGGGCGGCACAGGCGCCACGCGGCACCTGGGTCAGCACGGGCACGCCGCTGGGAACGGCCAGGTCCGCGGCCACATCGTTCAACGCGGTGTCCTGCGCGGTGGCGGGCACTTCGTAGTAGGAGACCCCGCGGCAGGCGGCGGTGTACGGGATCGACTTGTCCTTGATCTTCGGGTCGTAGCGCCAGCGCTCGGTGCCATCGGCGGCGTTGAGCGCAACCAGTTGGTTGCGCGCGGTGCACAGGTAGAGGCTGTCGCCGACTTTCAGCGGCGTGGTTTCCGCACCCCAGCGCTTCTCCGGCAGGTCGCCAGTGCGGAACAGCCAGGCCTGCTCAAGCTTGGCCACGTTGTCCGGGGTGATCTGCTGCAGCGGCGAGAAACGCGTTGCCGCGTTGTTGCGACCATAGGCGGCCCAGTCACCGTCCACCGGGCGGTCGGCCGGTTGCAGGGGCGCGTCGGCCGTGGGTGCCAGGCCGGTGCTGGTCATCGGCTCGGGGAAGGCGCCCTGTGTCTCGGTAACACCATGTGGCACGAAGGCCAGGGTGAAGGCCGCCACGAACACCAGCGCCAGCACGCCGGCGATGCCGCGCGAGACCTTGCGCGACACCGGGCGATCCAACGTCGGCAGCAGCAGCGACAGCACGAAGCCGATCGCCACGATCAGGCCCAGGCGCGGCACCCAGCGCCAATAGTTGCTGCCCGACTCCCACCACGTCCACAGCAGCGTGCCGACGAACACCAGCGCGAACCACAGCGCGCCGCTGTAGCGGCCCCGCCACAGCTGCACGCCGGAGATCAGCAGGCCGACGCCGGCCAGCACGTAATACCAGGAACCACCGAGGCTGGCGAGCCAGGCGCCACCTGCGGTGAATACAACGCCCAGCAACAGAATGACAATTGCCAGCACAGCCACCAGCCAATGGCGGGGGCGGCGGGTCTGCGTCGTGGTGGACATCGGTTTCTCCTGAAGCGCGAAGATCGCCGACGTTGCCGCCGGCCCCGCGGCTCTTATCCCACCGGGGTCGTGAACGTTGCGCGTTCTTTGCTGCAGCCGCCAGCGTCGGCACAGCCGACGATGAAAGCGTGCAATCTCCCTGCCCCACAACGAAAAACGCCGGCATCTGCCGGCGTTTTCCGTGTCACTGCCGCAGCGGCTTACGCCTCGGGCGGTGCCACCACCGGGCTGGCCTCGACGGCCGCCGGTGCATCTTCTTCCACACCCTCATCCAGCGAGGCATCCATGCGTTCAACCGCCTGGAGCTTCTCTTCCTTGGACAGACGGATCAGGGTCACGCCCTGGGTATTGCGGCCGACGCGCGAGATTTCCGAACCGCGGGTACGCACCAGGGTGCCACCATCGGAGATCAGCAGCACTTCGTCGCGCGGGCCCATCAGCACCGCACGCACCAGCTTGCCGTTGCGCTCGGTGGTCTGGATGCCGATCACACCCTGCGTGCCACGGCCCTTGCGCGGGTAATCCGGCAGCGGGGTGCGCTTGCCGTAGCCGTTCTCGGTCGCGGTCAGGATGTAGAGCGCGTTGTCATCGTCGGCGCCGTTCTCGATCACGGCATCGCCGCTGTCGATCACGGTCTCGTCGACCTGGCTCTCATCCTCGTTCTCGTCTTCGCTGCCGCCGGCACTCTCGGCCACGATCAGGCTGACCACTTCCTCACCCTTGGGCATCTTGATGCCGCGCACGCCGGTGGCGGTACGGCCCATCGAGCGGACCTTGTCCTCACCGAAGCGCACGGTCTTGCCGTTGGAGGCGAACAGCAGGATGTCGCGCTCGCCATCGGTCAGGCCGACGCCGACCAGCGCATCGCCCTCATCGAGGTTGATCGCGATCTTGCCGCGCGCCAGCCGGAAGGCGAACTCGCTGAGCGGGGTCTTCTTGACCGTGCCGTTGCGGGTGGCGAAGAACACGAACTGGCCTTCGGCGTACTCGCGTACCGGCAGCACGGCCTGGACCCGCTCACCGGCTTCCAGCGGAATCCAGTTGATGATCGGGCGGCCACGGGCATTGGAGCCAGCCTCCGGCAACTGGTGGACCGGCAGCCAGAACACCTTGCCCGCACTGGTGAAGGTCAGCAGCGTGTCATGCGTGTTGACCAGCCACAGCTGTTCGATGAAATCCTCTTCCTTGGTCGAGGCGGCACTGCGGCCACGGCCACCGCGGCGCTGGGCCCGGTAGGCACTGACCGGCTGGCGCTTGGCATAGCCGGCGTGCGACAGGGTGACCACCACGTCTTCCGGGGCGATCAGGTCGAGGATGTCCAGGTCTTCTTCGCTGTGGCGGATCTCAGTGCGGCGCTCGTCGCCGAACTCCGTACGCACGTTGATCAACTCTTCGCGGATGACCTGCAGCAGACGGTCCGGATCTTCCAGGATATGGATCAGCCCGGCGATCGTTTCCAGCAGCAGCTTGTACTCGTCGGTCAGGCGGTCCTGCTCCAGCCCGGTCAGGCGATGCAGGCGCATTTCCAGGATCTGGGTCGCCTGGATCTCCGTCAGCTGGTAGCCGCCCGCGAGCAGGCCCACACCCTTGGGCAGATCATCCGGACGCGAGGCTTCGGCACCGGCGGCGCCCAGCATCGAGCCGACCAGGCCCGGCTCCCACAGGCGGGCGAGCATGCGTTCGCGCGCCTCGGTGGGGTTCGGCGAGGTCTTGATCAGTTCGATCATCTCGTCGATGTTGGCCAGCGCGACGGTCAGGCCTTCCAGCACGTGCGCACGCGCACGCGCCTTGCGCAGTTCGAACACGGTGCGGCGGGTGACCACTTCGCGGCGGTGGCGCACGAAGGCCTCGAGCATCTGCTTGAGGTTCATCAACTGCGGGCGGCCATCGACCAGCGCCACCATGTTGATGCCGAACACCGACTCCATCTGGGTCTGCTGGTAGAGGTTGTTCAACACAACTTCCGCCGACTCGCCGCGCTTGATCTCGATGAAGATGCGCATGCCGTCCTTGTCGGACTCATCGCGCAGTTCGCTGATGCCTTCGAGCTTCTTTTCCTTGACCAGCTCGGCGATCTTCTCGATCAACCGGGCCTTGTTCACCTGGTACGGGATCTCGGTCACGATGATCGATTCGCGGCCGTTGTC